>Ga0316578_10001020_pt1 | contig 10739 bp, 9 predicted proteins | sample J0NA_2_FD_203076 | JGI IMG/M metagenome (GOLD analysis project Ga0316578, IMG submission 203076) | Rhizosphere microbial communities from salt marsh grasses in Alabama, United States - J0-2_160517rDrC | ecosystem: Host-associated > Plants > Roots > Rhizosphere | place: USA: Alabama | collected...
TCCAGCATGACCGCACACGTAGGGCAGCTGACCGCCAGGATTTCGGCACCGGTATCCAGGGCCTCGGCCACGCGGTTTCGGGCAGGCGATTCCGGTCCGTTTCCAAGTACATCGGTAAACAGATTTCCGCCGCCCCCGCCGCAGCACAGGGCATCCTGCATGGACCGGTCCATTTCCCGCATCTCTAACCCCGGCAGGGCGGCCAGAACTTTTCTGGCTGCCCCGTACTCCCAGTTGTGACGACCCAGGTAACACGGATCGTGGTAGGTCACCCGTATTTTGGAAAGATTATCATTTAAGGCAAGGTCGCCGACACGTGCCGCCACGATCTGGGTGTAATGAAATACCTGGTAGGTGCCACCCAACGCCGGATATTCATTTTTCAGGGCGTTAAACCCATGGGGCGACAGTGCAACGATTTTTTTGACATTCAGTCTGTTGAAATTTTCGATGTTTTCCTCGGCCAACAGTCGGAACAGCTCGCTTTCCCCCATGGCATTGGCCTCATTCCCATCGGATACTTCCCTGTCACCCAGGATCCCGAAGGAAATCCCCAGTCGCGTTAGAAGCGCAGCTACAGAACGGGAAATCTCCTGACCCCGGCTGTCGAACGCACCCACATCTCCAGGAAAAAATAAAAATTCCTGGTCCGAAAATTCTTCAACTTCAGCATCCACAGCCCAGTTGCTTCTCTTCTTCCTGGCCAAACCGTAAGGGTTGCCGTACTGTTGTAATCTTGTCAGGCAGTCCCGGACGGGCGGTGGCACCTTTCCTTCGCCCACCAGTTCCCCTTTGCCGGCAATAAAAGCCAACAGCAGTTCATCTTTTATCCTGGTCAAGGCGCACTGCTCCACACAGTTTCTGCATGCCGTGCAGGAGAACAGTATCTCCTGAAAGCGCCGGGAGGGCTCGAGCTTGTCATCCAGCCATGCCCGCAGAAGCCACATCCGTCCGCCCGGTGAATAGCTCTCGAACCTGAATGCGGCGTAGGCCGGACAGTTGAAATCAATATAGTTCCCCGGCAGTTTGCAATAACCGCACCGGAAGCACCTGTGCAGGATTTCAGTGTGTTTCATCAGCTATCCTCCCAGTTTCCGGGATTCATAATGCCGTTCGGGTCCAGAATCGATCGCACGCGATGCATCATATCAAACGTGTTGGGGTCCATTTTGCGGATAATCTCCTGCTGGGCCGGGGCCTCCGCCTTCCAGGGAACACCTCCCATGTCCAGTACCCTTTTGTTGGTTTCCTCAAGGGCACCCTGAGCACGGGCTATATCGGCAGGGTCCGCCCGGTTGAATGCATAGGCGTAAAAAAACATCATGCTGTGATTGACACCGATGATCCGGCACCCCATGGAGTAGCTCACCGCCAGTTTGTCCGCAATGTCGAGGCCCAGGGCGTAAGCTTCGGGAAAAATTTCCACCGGCATGATTGCGCCCACATATTCGAATCCACCCCCTTTGCGAACATCCGCAAAAAGGGAAAGCTGCCTGGCGGGAACTTCAAGGAATCTTTGTTTCATCATGCTCGGCAGAGGCAGAAATCCGCCGGTCTTATCATCGATGTAGCTTTCCACCGCAGACCGAATGAGATTGCGCTTCCAAATAAGCTCTTGCTTCGTTTTGGCACCATAGTTGACATTGCAGTGCATAAAGCCCGCCGCCCAGTCCGGTTTGGGTGTCATCCAGGTGGTAACATCTTCCGCAACTTGCGTGCCGGTTATCTGATATAGAATATCCGGCACAATCGACGCATCCTCGCATACAAACACCCCCACATCGTTATAAGGATAATTGGGATATAGTTTTATGGCCAGTTTGGTAATGACGCCGGTGGTCCCGGCCCACCCCAAAAAGAGACCCGACAGGTCAGGCAGCGGAGCCCTTGCGAACCAGTAGGCAGAAGTTGCACAGGACCCGATCCGAGCAACCTCGCCTGTAGGCAGTACCACTTCCAACCCGTTCAGCATGTCGGAATGAAATCCCCCCGCATGTGACATGTGTCCGGATCCATGGATGCAGACATTCCCGGCAACGGTAGCCGCAGGCGGGGCATCCGGGGCCGAATGCTTGAGGTCGGGAAAGTGCTTCTTGAGATGGGCTTGCAGCATACCCTGGGAAGTTCCCGCCTCAACCAGTGCATAGCGGCTCAATTTGTTTATTTCCAGAATTCGGTTCATCCTTTTCATGTCTAAAACAATGCCGCCCTTCAAGGCCCGCGTCAGCCCGGAGAGAACCAGGCCTGCCCCCATCGGCACCACGGGTACACGATGTGCATTGGCTGTCTGTACGATTTTTTGAACCTCTTCTGTGCTTCCCGGCATGACCACTATATCCGGTTCACAGGCCGGCATGGTTCCGGGATCCATGGAATAAATATACTTTTCTTCCGGAGAATCGGATACGAATTCGGGCCCTACAATTTCCGAGAGAACTTCATAGATATTATCCATAAATCTATCCTTTCGGCGCATTTCCATCCAGTGCGATCTGGCAAAGATCGCTGAGGTGAATCGGAAACAGCCCCTTTTCCGCAGCAGCTTCAGCCAGCGTCGCCATGCATGCCGGGCAGTTAAAAACACAATATTCTGCCCCCGCGTTTTTCATATCATCCAGGTTGCGGTTCTGAATCTCATCCGCCATTTCCTCTCTCTGGTGTGCCCTTAAAACCTGCCCGCAGCATAGTGCATTTTCCCTGTCGTACGTTCGCGCAACCCGATCGGCCCCGATTTTTAAAAAAATTTCGTCAACCCAATGCTGGATCTCCGGAATCAGGCGGTTTGAACAGGGCCGTTGATAGGCCACCTTGGCATTGATGGGCTTGATGGTTCCTTGCAGGGCATCAAGCCGACCGGAGATGTACTCGAAAACATGAATGGGTCTAAACGGCACCTCTATATTGAATGCCGAAGCCAGGTGGGTAAAGCTCGCGTAGCATTCATCGTGAAAGCAGATCAGTTCATCTACGCCGCTGTCCCTTAAATAAAAATGCCAGATATTCTCTATAACCTTTGGAAGTCGGTCCCGAATCACGGAATTGCGGGCAAAATGGAGCCACATGATATTGCAGAAGACATCGCTGCCCACAATGATGGAAGGATTCTCATAAAGCGGCTCCCGTATGCTTCCGGTCAACATGGGAAAGTAGCACATATCAATCACCGGTGCCGTGACCTTCATGGGCGTAATGGTGCCTTTGGGTTTCATCATAAGAATCTGCTGTCGAGTGATGGGAGCCGGTGATGGCAGGAGGCCTTTCTCTTCCTGTCGTTCAACAATCAAATAGAAGGGGTGATTACCGTAGGGGCAGTATTCTTCACAGGCATAGCAGGTGGCACACTCGGTCAGAACCCTGGAGTCCTTACCGTTGTTGATGTTGGCCTTTTCACGCTTGGCTTCCTGCAAATCAAATGTCATGTACTGACACCGCATCAGACAATCACAGGTGTCACAGGATTCGCAAATGGCGGAATCGAAATTTAAGGAATACACGCTGGTCTCCTTCGGGAATTTGAATTCATGCCGTTCTTTCGGGATATTTGTCAGGTTATTTTTAAATAAATTTAATGGTAAAAGTCAATCACTCAAAATGCAGCTCTGTTTTTGACCTTAAAAGCTCATTTTTTAGCAGGTTTTGGAAAGTTTTTCTCACATAGATTTGCACATGCGCACTATCCAAAATTCCAGGTTGCAAGGAAGAGGGTTAAACGATTAAAATAGGCGGGCACAACTAAAACCAACATCAATGATTTTGCCATGAAGTAATCTGTCTATTTTGATCTATGTAAATCACACATTTTACGCTATTTGGACGCGTATTACTCTCAATCGTTGAGCAGTTTCTTTACGCAGGCTTTCAAATCGGCTATTTTTACCGGTTTTGGAAAAAAATCATCCACATGCGCTCGAAATGCTTCGATGGAAGCATCCATACTCGCAAAAGCGGTAATCATAATCACTTTGACCTCCGGTAATTCCTTTTTAATGATTTCCAGAACCTGCATGCCGTCAATATCCTTCATTTTCAGATCGGTAATGACGACATCAAACTTTTCCTCCTTTAATCTTGCGAGCGCCGGTTTTGCATCCAGGAAAGTCTCCACGGTATAATCATCCTGTTCAAAAACAGTTTTGATCATCTTACCGACGATGTTTTCGTCGTCGATCACCATAAGTCTATATTCATTCATTCTCATCCTCCCTTCCTCTATAAATAGGTAATTCTATAACAAAAGTCGTTCCAACTCCCACCTTGCTCCTCACATCCATTTTCCCATAATGTCTTTTTACAATACCATAGCTGATAGACAGACCCAATCCCGTACCCTCCGCACCTTTGGTGCTGAAAAACGGGTCAAAGATATGAGAAATAAACTCCTGGCGAATTCCTTGGCCGGTGTCCTCAACCTGGATGATAATATTATCTTGATCTTCTGCAAGCGTGGTGCGGATAAAAACAGTTCCTCCTGAAGGCATGGCATGCACGGCGTTGCTTAGCAAATTAACCAGTACCTCCCGGATTCGGTCCTCATCGATAAAAACAGCGGGAAGATCTTCTTTAAGATCCAGTTGACTTTTGATTCTTGAAATATCCAGCGTATTCTGGACCAATTTAAGAGAATTTCCAATGACGCTATTGATATCGGCAACTTTGAAATCAGCTTTCTTTGGTCTTGAAAAATCCAGAAGATCCTGAACAATCTCTTTGATTCTCTCGCTTTCCGCAAGGACCGTTTGCATATATTCTATCCTGTCTTCGCGGCGGAGACGATCATAGAGCTCTAAATAAGTCTGGGCAACCATGGATATATTATTTAGCGGATTGCCAAGCTCGTGGGCGACGCCGGAGGTGAGTATGCCCAAAGATGCCAGTTTTTTGGATTGAATAAGTTGTTCATGGCGAGTCTCAAGTTCTTCACACATAGTGTCCATTGCCTTCATGACGGAACCCAGTTCATTGTCCTGTATATTCCCTTCTATTTTCATGAAGTTTCCCTCAGATATGGCACAGGCCGCTTTTTCTATACGGCGAAGATTTTTGAATATTTTTGAAAAAAATAGATAGGAGCTCGTTATGGCGACAAAAATGATGAAGCAGAAGAAAGCCAGCAGTGTCTTTTTTGAAGCAGATAGAATCTCATTAATCGTTTTTCTCTCAAGCCTGATCATATTCTCTGAAAAGAACCTCAATTTTCGCCCGGACTCCCGTACGTTCATTTGCATATCCGGCGCCGATTTATCATTTCCCTCTAACTCCTCAACTTCTTGCTCATATTGATTGAGATACGATTTAAGTCTCTTCCAGTTCTGCTCGCCGATGGCCTTGATGATATCCGGGCTCAGGCTTTCAACCTTAAGATGGCTTTCCTGAATCTCATCTTTTATCGCTGAAAGCTCAGAGGGGTCTTTATAGAGAAAATAATTCTTTTCTGAAAGCCTCATCCTCAGAAAAGAGGCGTTAAGGCTGTCGGCTATTTCAGCAAAACGCAACTTGGCGAGAACAAGATTGAATTCATGATAGGAAAAAACGGCTATCAGGATGATAGAGATAATGCCAAGGGCATTGCCGAGGGTGATTTTATGCACCAGCTTCATAATTGTCTCGCTAATATACGGGAATTACATTCACACGTACTTCTCTTACGCCCGGCATTTCCTGCAAAATCGCGCGGATATCGTCCACCAGGGCTTCTTCCTGAGCCATACTGCGCTTTATGTGCACAACAACCGTGTGATCCTCGACGGAGACCTCAACATCGGAATAGAAGTTCATCAAATCCGACTTTACCCTGGCGGCCAGGCTTTCGTTTGCAAGAATTTTCCGGGATTCGGTATTTGTTTGAAAAGAAGGCAATCTCACGGTGGTAATAATTTTATCAACCGCATCATCAACGGAAAGTTGCCCGATGACCAGCCCGAGATCATACAGGCTCAAATCCCAGGGGTCTTTGTCATGGAAATACAGGGCCCACTTTTTGCGTTCAGTATCAAACTTCTTAATGGTTTTCAGTGCCGCTGCCTTTGAGACTTTTTCTCTTTTCATAATAACCTTCACACGTTCTTCGGCAGTAGCGGATATCAGGACTTTAAGGACATTTGGAATGCCTTCAAGCAGAAACTGTCCCGCAAGCCCATGATAGACCACATTATCTCGGGCGGCATATTCCAGCAGCGCAGCGCGGATATAAGCGACGTATTTCTTTTTTCCATAGCTGAAGCGGTCACGAAGAGTGGGGGCGTTTTCAACCGCCTTCTTCAACCAATTTTCCGGAATGTCGAATTGCTGAGAGGCAAGACTGATAATTTCCTCAGAAATACAATCATAATTCAGCTCTTGCGACACTCTTTCCGCAATCTCTTTGCCATGGCTATAAGAAGCTCTGGCGACAGCAATGATAGACATACCGATCTCCTTTGCTAAATTATCGAAGAGGTGAAAAGCTTCCTGCCATCCTGCAATTCCTCCAGCCCAGAGGGCTTACCGACGTTATGCGCGTTATGTTACAGAAATCAATCCCAACACGCCTATCATCACAATCAGCCCGGCAATACCGGCCAGCGAGCCGTATATCCAGTCGCGCTCCTTAAAAAGGGCCGCTGAGGATAAAAAAAGCGCCGGCACCACTGAAAAAACAGCCACGGAAATCCCCAGGGCCGTCAAACCATCGCCGGTTGTCAGATGAGAAAGATACCAATGCCCCATGGGCTGCGAACCCGTAGCGCCTTGCCAGATTTGTTGGACAGACTCACCCTGCCATACCGTGGATAACCAGTAGGAGGCCGGCACAAAGTTATCTCCTAAAAAAGCCAGCACCGATCCGATAATTACAATGAGGGAGCCGGCTAACACCCCCCAGTAAACGATCCCACCATATATCACTCCGGCAAGCGGCGCTTTCAGTTGGTTCTTTTCCATAACACGCTCCTATAAAATGGGTATCTGTATTCCGAAGGCCCCTTCCAACCCTTTCGCGATCAGCTTAATCGATGAAACCAGGAGGATGAAAATCAGAATTTTCCGCACAAAACCGGCCCTGATCCTTATTAAGAGATGGGCGCCCAGAATTCCGCCGACAACATGTCCCAGCATCCATGGGGCGGCAAGAATGGAGATGAGGGCTCCATAGGTTATATACGTCCAGATGGCGGTGGCGTCGCTTATGGCCAGCAAAACGCCGCTGGACGCCGCCGCGACCTTGACCGGCGCAGCCATGATAAGATTCAGCGTTCCGGTGAGAAATGCGCCTCCCCCCATACCGAAGAAGCCGCCGATAAATCCAAGAACGATAAAAAGAAGCCCTCCCACAAGGGCTCTTACCATCTGGTAGTCGACCACCCGCCCCAGGGACTCTTCCCAGTAAGAGCCTTTTAGCCCCAGCTTGATGGAAAGTCGATCGATGAACTCTGGTTCCGGATACTCGGTTTTACCTCCACCGGTGAATAAAAAGTAAGCGATAACCAGCATGAGAATCCCAAGTGAAAGGCGCACCGCGCCGTCACCTCTGGCGCCTAAAACGTGGTGCAGGTAAATGGCACTGACGCTGCCGGTGAGAGCGCCAATAGTGATAGGGACCGCGCAAAAAAAGGTGACTCTTAAGTTGGCCAGCTTTGTCTTCATGAAAGGTCCGGATGAAATCAAACCGCCGAACATGGCAACCACCAGGCCTGTAGCCCTTATTACCAGGCTGTCTATGGAGGTAAAGCCTAACATGATAGGGGTAAACATCACTCCGCCGCCGATGCCGGCAATGACCGCAATAATGGCTATGACCATACTGATAAAGAAGGATCCGACAATGATAAGCCACATGGATAACGGCGTGAGCACCTGCGTAACATGTACCTTTGAAAATACCGCCATCACAATATAACCGCAGGCAATTAGAATGATAAGTACGCTAAGCTCCGGAACCCTGAGAACAAGGGCCCGCAGTCGGCCCCTCCTTTTGACTCTCTTCATAGGCACCGCGCTCGATTCAGATTCCTGTGCAACGTCAGATTTTAACTGTCTATGTTCCATACTAAGCGACCCCCGATTCAGAATGCAAAAAACAAATAGAAGGTGAAAAACGGCATTGCCGAAAAATAGGCGCACAGCTGAGTCAATGAATAACCAGGCATTATCAACGCCAGGAGGCGCGGCGGAACCCGTCGATCCGTCGCGACTTTAACCATTTGTGAGTCCTTTTATCTTCAAAACACCTTATAAGTCATTACTCCAGCGGGTTTTTAGGCTTTGCACCCACCGTGACTTCCTCTACGCCCTCGATAGATCTGGCAACAACCTCAATGTCCTTAACGACGTTCCTCTCATGAGTCAACAGCGCGGCTGTATGGATCCGGACGTTACCTTTAGAAGCGATAACATCCACGTCAGGCTCGAGATCCACCAGGGCGGCTCTTACCTCGGCTGCAAGGGCCAGATCTTCCATGTGCTGCTGTGATTCAGGGCTTGTTTTGAAACGATCCAGTGCCAGCGTTTCGCAGATAATGTGGGCAGCATCATCGGTTGTAATCTCTTTGATGTGGATAAATAGATCATAGAGCTCTGGCTTATGGGTGTCTACCCCATAGAGGTGGGTACTCCATCTCCGCCGCTCTTCATCATCACTTTTTAGAATACGAAGGGCTTCCTTCCTGGATATTCCCTCCCGTTCCGCCTCCCTCTTAACCCGCTCATCAAGGTCGGCAATTATCCTCACTTTAAGCACGTGAGCGACATCCTTTACAAAAAAATGCCCTGCAAGGCCGCAATAGACCACATTATCTTTGCGAAAATGCTTGAAGATTTCAGCCTGAATGGAGGCAATATATTTCTCCTTCCGATAGCCGATCCGATCCAGAATAGAAGGTGCATCATGGATGGCACGGACAAGCTTAATCTCCGCAATGTTGAATTCCCTGGAGGCCTCCAGAATTACTTCCCGCGAGATGATCCCGTATCCAAGCTTCTCAGCGACCTTTTCGGCCACCTCTTTGCCTTTGCTGTGAGATCCCTGGGATATGGTTATAATTGCCATATTTAAGGTCCCTTCTGTGGATAATTCCAATTTAAAGCGACTTTTTGGGGGGATTGCCTAATACCCTAAAGATTGCAAATCGAATACAGTATAAACCTCCAATGCAATAAATGCAATTTAATGATTCTACTTAAATGGGGATTAGAGATAAGCGAAATTTAGGGAGTTCTTTGCCGCGCGGAAGAAATTCAGCTCTTGTAGAACTCGAGATCCGGGCCGGCGAAGGGGGCCACCGCGTCGATGCGTTTCTGGCGTTCGGCCCGGTTCCAGTTCCATGTTTTGCGCGCAATGGAAGCATTTTGGGAAACCTGTTGGACACTTTCCATACCACTGACAAGGGTGGTGATGGGCAGGGACCACACGAAGCCGAAGACATCCTCCACGGAAAGAACCGCCGGTATCGCCGGCTTGATGGAGACTCCCGTGCGACGCCAACCCTTGTTCCCTCCGAAGAAGCGTCCGTAAGCCAGCGTTTTCATGGCCAGCACGCCGATGCCCGCCTCCACGCACTCGGGCACCACGTGGGTCACGAAGCTCTCGTAGTGAGGGTCGGCGGGGTTGACCGGCATCTGCGAGGCGGACATCTTCACACCCCGCTTTTTGAGCTCCTCCAGCATCTTGAGGTGGGCTTTGTAGGAACCATGGCCGGTGAATCCGATGTGCCTGGCCTTGCCCTTTTTCTGGGCCTCGAGAAAGGCGTCGAGCACACCGTTTTGGACGCGCTCTTCCACATCCCTCGGGTTTTCGAGGGCATGCACCTGCCACAGGTCCACGTAGTCGGTCTTCATGCGCAAGAGGGAATTTTCGAGGTCCTTCAGGGCACTCTTCCTGTTTGTGGCCAAGGTTTTGGTCATGATGAAGGAAACGTCCCTGTACCTGGGAGTGAGGAATTTTCCATAGCGCTCCTCTGCTTTTCCACCACTGTAAAAGGGGGCGTTGTCGAAGAAGCGCACTCCCTCCTCCAGGGCTTTTTCGATGATGGCCTGCGCGTCCTTTTCCGAGGCACTCCCCACATGGTCGCCGCCCACGCCCAGGTTGGTGACGACCGCACCGGAAGAACCCAGCTTGCGCAGGGGCAGGAGCTTTCCCAGCCGGTCGGAACGGGGGGCGGTGGCCGCGGCAATCTTCCCCTCGCCATGGGAAAGGCTGGGCACCATCAATCCGACGGTGCAACCCGCCAGCATGGCCATGAACGCCCTGCGGTTGAGTCCCGCGTTCAGGTTGGCGGCGTTTTCATTCTCATGTTTCATAAAATCTTTCGTTGCACAGTGATTAATCAAGATTTTTCTCACAGGATTAGTACCGATCGCCTACCACACCCTGATTGATAAGGGACTCAAGACGGTCCAGGTGTTCGGTTCGTAAAGTTATGTCTTGTGACGCCCAGTTTTCCTCCAGTCGTTCAGTTTTCCGCGTCCCCGGTATCGCGGCGAGGGGGACATCGCGCGACAGAATCCATGCCAATGCGACTTGAGCTGCTGTGGCTTCAATCTCTTGCGCGACTTCAGCTACAAAATCGGCCAGCCGGCTGTTCCTGGCGATTGCTTCCTCGGTAAATCGCGGATTCTCCAACCTCCAGTCTCCGGGTTCAAGATCGCTTCGTGACCGGATTGCCCCGGATAAAAATCCTCGGCCAAGGGGGCTGTAAGCCACAAATCCGATGTTAAGCCGTTGAATTGTTGGCAGAATTTCTGCCTCAACGTCCCGCGACCACAAG
>Ga0316578_10001021_pt1 | contig 10737 bp, 8 predicted proteins | sample J0NA_2_FD_203076 | JGI IMG/M metagenome (GOLD analysis project Ga0316578, IMG submission 203076) | Rhizosphere microbial communities from salt marsh grasses in Alabama, United States - J0-2_160517rDrC | ecosystem: Host-associated > Plants > Roots > Rhizosphere | place: USA: Alabama | collected...
GGATCCCCGGGCCGTGCTGCTGCCCGGGCGGCTCAAGGTCTCGCGCAGCCTCGCCAAGACCCTGCGCAACCGGGGCTTCGAGACCAGTGTCAACCGCGCCTTCGGCGACGTCGTCGACCGCTGCGCAGACCCGGGCCTGCGCCCCGAGGGCACCTGGATATCCCCGGCCATGCGGGCCGCGTACCGTACGCTGAACCAGATGGGCTATGCGCATTCCGTCGAGACCTGGCGGGAAAGCAGCCTCGTCGGCGGACTCTACGGCGTGGCCCTCGGCAAGGTTTTTTTCGGTGAGTCCATGTTCAGCCGGGAGCCCGACGCCTCGAAGGTGGCGCTGAAGCGCCTCGTCGAGGAGGTCTCGACGCGAGGCTATACGCTGATCGACTGCCAGGTGGCGAGCGAGCATCTGCGGAGCCTGGGCGCCTGCGGCATGCCGCGACGTGAGTTCGTGCGGCGGCTCGAAGAGTCGATCGAAAACCTCGATCCGGACCCGACCTGGCCGCAGTGGACGCCCCCGGGACGAGCGCCCGAGCCCTGAGCGGGCGGCCGGTTCAATTGCAATGCCGGGGCCGATTATGCAGAATTCGCGCCACTTCAAGGGCCTCAGAGAGGGTGCATGTCGAAGGAAGACGCAATCCAGATGGAAGGCAAGGTAGTCGAAACCCTGCCCAACACGACGTTCCGTGTAGAACTTCAGAACGGCCACATCGTCACGGCCCATATCTCGGGCAAGATGCGCAAGCACTACATCCGCATCCTGCGGGGCGACACCGTGACGGTGGAGATGACCCCCTACGACCTCACCAAGGGCCGCATCGTCTACCGCGGCCGCTAGCCGCTATTCCAGCAGCGCCGGCTCCTCGGCCGAGCGCGCCTCGACCTTCAGCTGATCATCCGGCCCCACGCTGACGAAGGCGTGGCCGCCCTTCTCCAGGCGCCCGAACAGCAACTCCTCGGCCAACGGCCGCTTGATGTGTTCCTGGATCACACGCGCCATCGGGCGCGCGCCCATCTTGGGATCGTAGCCGCGCCTGGCGATCCACTCCCGGGCCGCGTCATCGAGGTGCAGCGCCACGCCCTTCTGCTCGAGCTGCGTCTCGACCTCGACGATCAGCTTGTCTACGACGCGCTGGATGGTTCGCTCATCGAGCGGGTCGAACTGCACGATCGCGTCGAGGCGGTTGCGGAACTCGGGCGAGAACAGCCGGCGGATGGCCTCCATACCGTCGGAGGCGTTGTCCTGGGCCACGAAGCCGATCGAGGCGCGGGCCATCTCCGTGGCCCCGGCATTGGTCGTCATGACGATGATGACGTGACGGAAATCGGCCTTGCGGCCGTTGTTGTCGGTCAGCGAGCCGTGGTCCATCACCTGCAGCAGCAGGTTGAAAACGTCGGGATGGGCCTTCTCGATCTCGTCCAGCAGCAGCACGCAGTGCGGATGCTTCGTGATCGCCTCGGTCATCAGGCCGCCCTGGTCGAAGCCCACGTATCCGGGCGGTGCGCCGATCAGCCGGGACACCGTGTGCCGCTCCATGTACTCCGACATATCGAAGCGAATCAGCTCGACCCCGAGCGCCAGCGCCAGCTGCCGCGTCACCTCCGTCTTGCCGACGCCGGTCGGTCCGGCGAACAGGAACGAGCCCACCGGCTTCTGCTGGTCGCCCAGCCCGGAGCGGGACATCTTGATCGCTGAGGCCAGCGTGTCGATCGCCCGGTCCTGGCCGTAGATCACGAGCTTGAGATTGCGGTCGAGGTTGCGCAGCACGTCGCGGTCGTTGCTCGAAACCGTCTTCGGCGGAATGCGCGCGATCCGGGCGACCACGTCCTCGATCTGGGCGACCGTGACGGTCTCGGCGCGCTCGCCCTCCGGCCGCAGCCGCAAACGGGCGCCGGCTTCGTCGATGACGTCGATCGCCTTGTCCGGCAGGTGCCGGTCGTTGATGTGACGCGCCGAGAGTTCCGCCGCCGCCTGCAGCGCCTCGTCGGAGTAGCCGACGCCGTGGTGTTCCTCGAACTTGCCGCGCAGGCCGCGCAGGATCTCGACCGTCTCCGCCACCGAAGGCTCGGTGATGTCGATCTTCTGGAAACGGCGGGTGAGCGCGTGGTCCTTCTCGAAGATGCCGCGGTATTCCTGGTAGGTCGTGGAGCCGATGCAGCGCAGCTCGCCGTTAGCGAGGGCGGGCTTGATCAGGTTAGAGGCGTCCATCACGCCGCCGGAGGCGGCCCCGGCGCCGATCACGGTGTGGATCTCGTCGATGAACAGGATCGCTCCCGGCTGCTTCTTGATTTCGGACAGCACGCCCTTGAGCCGCTTCTCGAAATCGCCCCGATACTTGGTCCCGGCGATCAGCGAGCCGAGGTCCAGCGCGTACACGGTGCTGTCCGTGAGCACCTCCGGAACCTTGCCCTCGACGATCAGCAGGGCCAGGCCTTCGACCAGCGCGGTCTTGCCCACGCCAGCCTCGCCGACATAGAGGGGATTGTTCTTGCGGCGCCGACAGAGTATCTCGACCGTGCGCTCGATCTCGAGCTGGCGGCCGATCAGCGGGTCGATGCGTCCTTCCTGGGCGAGGCGGTTCAGGTTGGTGGCGTATTTCTCCAGCGCCGAGCTCGCCTCGGAATCGCGCTCACCCTCGGAAGCCGCGGCATCGTCCGGCTTCGCATCGTGGTCCTCGCCCGGCTTCGACAAGCCGTGCGAAATGTAGTTGACGACGTCGAGTCGCGAGACCTCCTGCAGCCCGAGCAGGTAGGCGGCATGCGAGTGCTTCTCGCTGAATATCGCGACCAGCACGTTCGCGACGGTGACCTCCTTGCGTCCGCTGGACTGCACGTGGAAGACCGCGCGCTGCAGCACCCGCTGGAATCCCAGCGTGGGCTGCACCTCCCGGTCGTCATCCTGCTTCAGGCGCGGCGTGGTCTGCTCGATGAACTCCTCGAGCTCCTTGCGCAATCGCACCGGGTCGGCCCCGCAGGCGCGCAGTATTTCCCGCACCTTGGGCGTTTCGATGATCGCGAGCAGCAGGTGCTCGACGGTCATGAATTCGTGGCGAGCCTCCCGGGCACTCTGGAAGGCCTCGTTCAGGCACATTTCGAGTTCGCTGCTCAACACTGTATTCAGGCCTCTTCCATCGTGCACAACAGGGGATGCTGGTGCTGCCGGGCGTAGGTCGTCGTCTGCGCCACCTTGGTCTCCGCAATCTCGTAAGTGTAAACGCCGCAGACGCCTTTGCCTCGCGTGTGTACCTCCAGCATGACCCGCGTGGCGCTGGTCCGGTCCAGGCTGAATATATGCTCGAGCACGTCCACCACGAACTCCATGGGCGTGTAATCGTCGTTCAGGAGCACGACCTGGTACAGCGGGGGGCGTTTCAGCTTCGGCTGCGCCTCCTCCACCACCAGCCCATGGTCCCGTCGGGTCTCGCGCTCGCTCATCCTGCGCCCTTGCCTGCTCCAGACCCTCTTATATAGGGACGTAACGACGTACTGACAAGGACAGACCGCCGCAGCTGGGCCGTGGTTCCGCTCCAGCCGGCAACTTGAGCCGGATTCACAATTTACGCAGGCATCTTGAGGCTCTGTCGTGCAAGTCCGTATGATGCCGCAATACCGGCGGCCCCGGCCGCCACAGCGTCAGTCATACGAGCACTCATGGAGCTGCCGAAGAGCCTCACTCGGATCCCCTCGGTTGCGGAATTCGGTGGCTCGAAGTCCCTAGCCGGTTCCGCGCCGCTGGTCGTCTCGGCCGGGCTCGCGGTGCTGCTGGCGTGGCAGCTCGTCCAGCTCGGCTGGACGCTGCTCGGCGCGAATCCGGCGCCGATGCCCGAATCCGTGGTTGACGAGCCGGTGCCGGGCGGGACCGCCGGCGGCGCCGCGCTGGACGTGCAGGCGATCGTCAATGCACACCTTTTCGGGGTAGCCGGAGCCACGACCCCGGCCGAAACCGATCCCAATGCGGTCGCCACGACCCGGATGAACCTGCTGCTGCTCGGCACGATCGCGAGGCCCGACCCGAGCCTGGGTTATGCGATCATCGGCGAGAGTGCAAGCAGTGCCAAGGTCTACACGGTCGGCAAGACCATAACCGGCGGCACTAAGCTGCACTCGGTCTACCCGGACAGGGTAATCCTGGACCGCGGCGGCAAGCTCGAGGCGCTGCTGCTGCCGAAGACCTTCAAGGGCAGCCCGGCGCCTGCGCCGGCCGCCTCGGCTGCGCTGAGGGCATCGCCGAACCTGGCCCAGCAGATCCAGGCGATGGCCCAGGGCAATCCGGGTGCGATCACGCAGATCATGAGGCCTCAGCCGGTGTTCGCGAACGGCCAGCAGCGTGGCTACCGCGTCTACCCGGGCCGGGACCGGCAGCAGTTCGCCCGGCTGGGACTGATGCCGGGCGACCTCGTCACCGAGATCAACGGTACGCCGCTCGACGACCCTTCGCGGGGGATGGAGATACTGCAGTCGATAAACAGCGCGAGCGAGGTTACCGTGACGGTCGAGAGGAACGGCCAGCCGACCCAGATCAACATAAATACCGCCGCAGTCGCCGCGGAGGCGGCCGCGGCGGCTGCCCAGCCTGAGGGGATCCCGGTGACCGAAGTGCCGGTCGAGTCCAGCCCCGAGGAGATGAATCAGTGAGGAATTCGAGCCACCCGCCCCGTCGCTGCGTGCGTGCACTGGCCGCACTGGCGCTGGGCGGCCTGCTGGCCGTCGCGCCGCTCGCGGCCCTGCAGGCCCAGGCGCAGGGCATGATCACGCCGAACTACAAGGACGCGGACCTCTCGCAGATCATCGAGGCGGTGAGCGCGGTCACGGGCAAGAACTTCATCGTCGATCCGCGCGTACGCGCCCAGGTCACGATGCTGTCCTCGACCCCGATGAGCCCGGCCGCCTTCTACGAGGCGTTCCTGTCCATCCTGCAGGTACACGGCTTCGTGGCCGTGCCCTCCGGCGACGTGATCAAGATCATCCCGGACGCGAACGCGCGGCAGGTTCCGGCCAACGACCTACCCTCCCGAGTCAGCTCGACATCGGACGAGATCGTCACGCAGGTGGTCGCGATCCGCAACGTCAGCGCGGCGCAGCTCGTGCCGATCCTGAGGCCCCTGATCCCGCAGTACGGACACCTCGCCGCCTACCCGGCCTCGAACATGCTGATCATCTCGGACCGCGCGGCCAACGTGAACCGGATGATGAAGATCATCGAGCGCATCGACCAGGCCGGCGACTCGGACATCGACGTGATACCGATGCAGCACGCCAGCGCGGTCGAGGTCGTGCGCATCGTGAACACGCTCTACACCGGCGCCGGAGCCGAGGGCGCCGGCACGCCGAGCGTCAAGATGGTCGCCGATGAGCGCACCAACAGCGTGCTGGTGAGCGGCGAGGCGTCGCAGCGACTGCGCCTGCGGACGCTGATCACTCACCTCGACACGCCGCTCGAGGCTGGCGGCGACACGCAGGTGCGCTACCTGCGTTATGCCGATGCGGAGAAGATCTCGCAGAAGCTGCGCGAGCAGATCCAGGGCATCGTCGCGGCCGCGGCCCCCGGGGCCGGCGGTCCACAAGGCGGGGCCCCGGCGCCGACCGTCACCAGCACCGGCAGCGGCGACCCGAACGTCACGATCTGGGCAGAACCGGAGACCAACGCGCTGGTCGTCACCGCGCCGCCGAAGATCATGCGCTCGGTGATGTCCATCGTGGACCGGCTCGACATCCGCCGTGCGCAGGTACTAGTCGAGGCGATCCTGGTCGAAATGCAGGCCGACAAGGCGACGGACCTGGGCATCAACTGGCTGATTCTCGACCGCGACGCGGACGGCAGCCAGCTGCCGGCGGGCGGCTTCGTGCGGCCGATCGACGGCACCGGCATCGGCGAAATCCTGCAGGGCATCCTCAATCCCGACAGCGTCACCTCGCTGCCGAGCGGCCTGACGCTCGGCGTCGGCAACATCGTCACGAGCGGCACGAGCTGGGCCGCGCTGATCCGCGCGCTGAGCGGCGTCGGCAACACCAACATCATCGCCACGCCGTCGATCGTGACGCTGGACAACGAGGAAGCCGAGATCAAGATCGCGCAGGAAGTGCCGTTCGTGACCGGCCAGTACACGAGCCAGGGCATCCCCGGCAGCGGCGGCGTCGTTAACCCGTTCCAGACGATCCAGCGCGAGGAAGTCGGCAACATCCTGAAAATCACGCCGCAGATCAACGAGGGCAACTCGGTGCTGCTCAAGATCTCGCAGGAGGCCTCGAACATCGCTTCCTCGGCGCAGGTCGCAGTGGACCTGATCACCAACAAGCGCACGATCTCGACCAAGGTGCTGGTCGAGGACGGCGGCATCATCGTGCTGGGCGGCCTGATCTCGGACGAGGTCCGCGAGAACGTCTCGCAGGTGCCGCTGCTCGGCTCGATCCCGCTGCTCGGCGAGTTGTTCAAGACCCGCAGCATCGACAAGGTCAAGACCAATCTGATGATCTTCATCCGACCCCGCATTCTCCGCGACCCGGTGGACGCGGCGATCGAAACCAACGCCAAGTACAACTTCTTCCGCAAGATGCAGTTGGAGCGTCATGACGGGCGGGTGCCGCTGATGCCCTCGGAGCACCAGCCGACGCTGCCGCCGCTCGAGAACCTCGTGCCCAGGGAACTGCTCGATCCCGCGCTGCAGGTACCCGAGAGCGCCACGCCGGCCGAACGCAAGGAAGCGGCCGAGGTCGCGCCGCGGCCGCCGAACATCGAGACGGCGCCTGAAGGCGTCGCCCCGCCGCCGCCCGCGCTGCCACCACCGACCACCCCGTTCGGAACCGCGGAACCGGCGACGACACCGGAGAGCTCGACGCTCCCGTGAGTACGATCGACACAGCCGAGGCGATCATCGCCGCGACCGGCCGGGTGGTGGAACCGCCGCGTCCGGTCCCGTTCGCCTTTGCCAAGCGTCACGGGGTGCTGGTACGCGCGCTCAGCGACGACGCCGTGGACGCGGTGGTGCGCAAAGGCGCCTCGCCGCTCGCCATCGCCGAGGTGCGCCGCCACCTGCGGCGGCCGCTGAAGATCGAGCAGGTCGACGCGGCGCAGTTCGATGCGCTGCTGCGCCAGGCCTACGAGTCCGGCTCCAGTGCGGCGATGGACGCGATGGGCGGCCTCGAGGACGAAACCGATCTCGCGGACCTCGCACAGGACATTCCGGAGCCCTCGGACCTGCTCGAGAGCGAGGACGAGGCGCCGGTGATCCGGCTGATCAACGCGCTGCTCACGCAGTCGGTCAAGGAAAACGCCTCCGACATCCACATCGAGCCCTACGAGAACCGCCTGGTCATCCGCTTCCGGGTGGATGGCGTGCTGCGCGAAGTCCTGCAGACCAAGCGCGCGGTTGCGCCGTTGATCGTCTCGCGAATCAAGGTGATGTCGCGGCTCGACATCGCCGAGAAACGGCTGCCGCAGGACGGGCGCATCTCGCTGCGCGTCGCAGGGCGCGCGGTCGACGTGCGCGTCTCCACGCTGCCCTCCGGGCACGGCGAGAGGGTCGTGCTGCGACTGCTCGACAAGCAGGCCGGCCGGCTCGACCTGCAGCAGCTCGGCATGGATCCGGTCACGCAGCGCTACGTCGACGAGCTGATCCACAAGCCGAACGGCATCCTGCTCGTCACCGGACCGACCGGCTCGGGCAAGACGACGACGCTCTACGCGGCGCTCGACCGGATCAACGACCGCACGCGCAACATCATGACGGTCGAGGACCCGATCGAGTACTACATCGACGGCATCGGCCAGACCCAGGTCAACACCCGCGTGGACATGACCTTTGCCCGGGGACTGCGCGCGATCCTGCGCCAGGACCCCGACGTCGTGATGGTCGGCGAGATCCGCGACCTCGAGACCGCGCAAATCGCGGTACAGGCGAGCCTGACCGGACACCTGGTGCTCTCGACGCTGCACACCAACACCGCGGCCGGCGCGGTAACGCGCCTGCGTGACATGGGCATCGAGCCGTTCCTGCTCTCCTCGAGCATGATCGGCGTACTGGCGCAGCGGCTGGTGCGGGTGCTCAATCCAGCGACCCGCGAGGCCTACACGGCGGGCGAGTACGAGCGGCGGCTGCTGAACCTGCCGGATGACGCACCCTCGCCGACGCTGTATCGGCCGAGCACCAGCGACCCGACCAATGCCTACCGCGGGCGCACCGGCATCTACGAGCTGGTGATGGTGGATGACGGCATGCGCACGATGATCCACGACGGCGCCTCGGAGCACGAGCTCGAGCGCTATGCCCGCACGCGCACGCCCGGCATACGCGATGATGGCCGCGCCAAGGTCCTCTCGGGCGTAACGACGATCGAAGAGGTCCTCAAGGTTACTCGCGAGGACTGACGCATGGGAGCCTTCGAGTACGTCGCGGTCGACGCGGCCGGCCGCGAGCGCAAGGGTGTCCTCGAGGGAGACACGCCACGCCACGTGCGCCAGCTGCTCAGGGAGCAGAGCCTGCTGCCGGTCGCGGTCAAGGAGATCGAGGAGGAGAAGCAGTCCGGCCCGAAGCGGCCGCTGAGCTTCCGCCTGCAAAGAGGGCTGAGCGCTGCAGATCTCTCGCTGGTGACGCGCCAGCTTGCAACGCTGGTCAAGTCCGCGCTGCCGCTCGAGGAGGCGCTGCTCGCGGTATCGCAGCAGACCGACAAGCCGAAGGTCCGCAGCATCATGCTCGGCGTGCGCTCGAAGGTGATGGAGGGTCACACGCTTGCGGACGGCATGGCGGACTTCCCGAGCTCGTTCCCGGAGCTCTACCGGGCCACGATCGCTGCCAGTGAGCAGTCCGGGCACCTCGACGCGGTGCTCGAGCGCCTCGCCGACTACACGGAGAGCCGGCAGGAGATGCGCAGCCGGACGCTCAGCGCGATGCTCTATCCGATCCTGCTGTTCGTCGTCTGCCTCGCGATCGTCGCCTTCCTGCTGGTCTCGGTCGTGCCGAAGGTGGTCGAGGTCTTCCGCACCAGCGAGGCCCAGCTGCCGATGCTCACGCAGGTCCTGATCGCCGGCAGCGATTTCATGCGGGCCTACGGGATCTACCTGCTGATCGGCATCGGCCTCGCCGGATTCCTGTTCCACCGCTGGCTCAAGGTCGAGTCGAACCGCCGCCGCTGGCATCGGTTGCTGCTCCGCCTGCCGCTGATCGGCAAAGTCGTGCGCAGCGGCAACACGGCCCGCTTCGCCCGGACTCTCAGCACGCTGACGGCGAGCACGGTGCCGGTGCTCGATGCGCTCAGGATCGCGGGCGAAGTGGTCACGAACCTGCCGATGAAGAGCGCCGTAGAGGACGCGGCGGTCCGGGTGCGGGAGGGGGCGGCGATCGGCCGCTCGCTGGCCGGCAGCCGGATCTTCCCGCCGATGATGATCCACCTGATCTCGAGCGGCGAGTCGAGCGGTGAGCTCGACGTGATGCTGGAACGAGCGGCACAGCACCAGGAGCGCGAGCTGGACGCGATCCTGCAGGCGGTGGTCGGCCTGCTCGGACCGCTGATGATCCTGCTGATGGGCGGTCTCGTGCTGCTGATCGTGCTGGCGATGCTGCTGCCGATCTTCGAACTCAACCAGCTCGTCAGGTAGCTGCGGCCTCCTGCTTAAGCCGTGCCGCGTCCTCGCTGCCGAGGTACGTCTCGATGCGGCGGCGCACCAGGTAGATCAGCGGTATCAGCAGCACCGCCATCAGCATCTTGTACAGGTAATTGACGGTCCCGACGGCGAGGAACAGCGCTACCGGCCACTGCTGGGGTCCGAGCACGAAGGCGATGTAGAGCACGACGAAGCTGTCCACCAGCTGCGAGACGGCCGTCGAGCCCGTCGCACGGAGCCAGATCCAGCGCTCGCCGGTCGCGACGCGAATCCGGTGAAAGATGCCGACGTCGATCAGCTGGCCGACGAGAAAGGCGACCAGCGAGCCGCCGATGGTCCAGAGCCCCTGGCCGAACACGCTGCCGAAGGCAGCCTGCATGTCGGGCACGCCGCGCGGGACATTGACCGTGATCCACCATTCGGCCGGGGCCAGGCGGATCGCCGCATAGGCGAACACGAACGCGTAGCAGATCAGCCCGACGGCCAGCAAGGAGATGAAGCGCACCCCCCGCCGGCCGAAATACTCGTTGATGACGTCGGTCATGATGAAGACGATGGGCCACAGCAGCACACCGGCAGTGAAGCTGAGCGATCCCTGCTGTCCGAACAGCGTCCAGCCGAAGGGCGGCAGCCCGAAAGTGGTCTCGAGCGCGAATATCTTCACGCCGACGAACTCGGCGATGATCGCGTTGGCGATGAAGAAGCCGGCCAGCAGCACGAACAGGCGCGTGCTGCGGCTGCCGAGCGTAGCGCTCACTCCCTGCCTTTCAGCGTGCGCAGGTCGCGCCGCTCGCGTTTGTCGGGCCGGCCCGATGGCACGGGCCGCGACAACCGGGCGAATTCCCTCGCGCGGGTGCGCGCCTCGGCGCTGTCGGCCGTCTCGGCGTAGTGCTGGCGTGCCTCGGTCGCAGGACCGCGTCTCGACGGAATGCCGACGACTTCCACCTCGAAGCGCTCCTCCTCCCGGATGATCCGCAGGCGGTCGCCGACGCGGACCAGCCGTGACGGCTTGACCCGCTCGCCGTTCACCTGCACGTGTCCGCCCTCCACGGCCTGCTGGGCCAGTCCCCGGCTCTTGTAGAAGCGGGCGCACCAGAGCCACTTGTCCACGCGCAGCCCCTCGCCCCTGGCGGGCGAGTCCGTGC
>Ga0316578_10001022_pt1 | contig 10735 bp, 9 predicted proteins | sample J0NA_2_FD_203076 | JGI IMG/M metagenome (GOLD analysis project Ga0316578, IMG submission 203076) | Rhizosphere microbial communities from salt marsh grasses in Alabama, United States - J0-2_160517rDrC | ecosystem: Host-associated > Plants > Roots > Rhizosphere | place: USA: Alabama | collected...
CCGCGTCGCTTCGGTGCCCTGGGAGAGCGGCTGGGCCCCCCCTCTCGACCCCCCTTGCGTTTGCGGCGCGCCGTCCCCTGAGCAGTATCGGATACCGCGAGCAATAGGCCCAAGCTGGCGGAGGTGACGATCAGGCTGGCGCCGCCCTGGCTGATCAGGGGCAGGGTGACACCCGTCAGTGGGATCAGCTTGGTCACGCCGGCGACGTTGAGGAAGGTTTGGGTCGCGAGTACCGCCGTCAGGCCGGCGGCGAGCAGCCGCCCGAATCCACAGCGGCTCTGCTCGGTGATCTGGAGCCCCCGCTGGAACAGGATCAGATAGAACAGGATGACCACCGAGCAGCCGACGAGACCCAGCTCCTCGCCGATGACGGAGTAGATGAAGTCCGACTCCGCGATGGGGGTGTAGCCGGGGCTGCCCAGACCGAATCCCTCTCCCCACAGACCGCCTGAATAGAGCCCCGAGAGCCCCTGGAGTATCTGCCACCCATCTCCCGTCGGGTCTTCGAAGGGGTCCAGCCAGGCGGCAAGTCGGCGCTCGCCGTGCTCGAAGACCCCCAGCATCAGGAGACCCAGGCCCAGGGCCCCCAAGAGTCCATAGACCAGATAGCCGACGCGGCCGGTGCCCGTCATCAGCAGGGCCAGGACAGGGACGGCCAGGATCGCCACCATCCCCAGGTCTCGCTGGATCAGGAGCAGCGCCGTCAGGGCGACCCAAAACGCGAGTAGCTGCCACAGTGGCTTCCAAGGCGGCAGCGGGTAGCGCGGGTGCCAGCGCCCGAGGGTCCGGGCGTGCCGGTCCACGAAACCGGCCACGAACAGCACCACGGTGATCTTCAGCAGCTCCGTCGGCGTGAACAGGCCGAACCCGAAGACCGCCCCGCGGAAGCGTTGGCCGGTGACGAGGAGCAGGGCCACCAGGGCCACGGATACGGCGCCCCAGACCCAGAACCCTCGGGCCAGAAGCCGGTGGCGCCCATCCCTGAAGATCCCGGTCACGATCAGCATGACCAGCAGTCCCAGGGGGAGGAGCAGATCGCCGCGCACCAGGGCGTCCGATCGATCGAGCGTCCCCATCCGGGTCTGGGCGAGCAGGCCCAGTCCCGTGAGGAAGGCGGTCACCGTCACCAGGACCTGGTCCCCCCGATGACCCAGGGCCACCAGGGCCAGATGGAGCGTGGCGAGACTGGCCCCGTAGATCAGGAGCGGACGAAGATCCGCGGCGACCAGGGGACGGTCCGCCCCGTACCGGGACCCGAGCACGAGGAGGAACCCGATGGCCACACAGCCCAGGCAGGCGAGGAGGAGGCTGCGCTCCCCACTGCGTCGGTTCCAGCTTGGCGCGAGGCCCGGGACCCGTGCGCCAAAGCTCAAGGCCCGGGCCCCAGGCCGAGTCCGGCGACCAGTAGGTCCCGGGCGATGGGGGCCGCGCTGCGGGAGCCGTAGCCTCCATGCTCCACCAGCACCGCCACCGCCAGGGTGGGGCGCTCGGCCGGTGCGAAGCCGATGAACCAGCTGTGCGCTGGGCCATGCGGGTTCTCCGCCGTCCCCGTCTTGCCCGCGATGGCAAGCCCGGGGGTGTCGATGCCGCGCCCGGTTCCCTCGGTTACGACGCGCCGCATCATGCGGGTCAGGCGCCGGGCCGTGTCGGGCGGCATGAGGGTCCCGAGGGTCTCGGGCGGCTCGTCGGCGAAGAGCCGGGGCCGCATGGCCACTCCACCATTGGCGACCGCCGCCGCGATAAGGGCCATATGGGCGGGCGTGACCAGGACGCGTCCCTGACCGATCGAGGCCTGGGCGAGACCGTAGAGATCGGAGTGCTTGATCCGCGGGATACGCCCCGTGCGCATGGCCCCGGAACGGCTTGTCCCCGGGTAGAGCCTGAGCTCGCGGTCGAACAGGAGACGCTCCCCGATGGCGGAGAGTGCGTCGTGCCCGTAACGCACGCCGAGCTGGGCGAAGAAGACATTGGAGGACTGAGCCAAGGCGCTGCTCAGGTCCAGCCGTCCGTGGCCACCCCAGTCACGCCCCGACGCGCGGGCGGAATAGAACTCGTGATCACGGATCGGAGGATAGTGGCGTGAGGTGGTGTAGCCGGCGGCGGGGCAATCGATGGTGCCGGTGAAACCGGACTCGAGGGCCAGGGTGGCCATGACGACCTTGAAGACGGATCCGGGGGGGTAAAGTCCCTGGGTCGCCCGATTCAGCAAGGGATTATCCGCGGGCGGCCTCTGGAACAGGGCGGCCCCGATCTGGTTTGGGTCGAATGAGGGGCTGCTCACGAGTGCCAGCACGGCCCCATCCCTGGGGCGGAGCAGCATCGCGGCGCCATGTCGCTCGCCCAGACCACGAAGGGCGAGGCCGTGCAGGCGCGCATCCAGGGTCAGCACCAGGTCCTGGCCACGGGGGCGCTTGTCGCCGATCACCAATTGGCGCCCCAGCTCACCCCAGGAGGCCAACCGCTCCGGGTCGGCCCCATTGAGCCGGGCATTCGCCGCCGCCTCGGCCCCAGTGGTCCCGAAGCGTGGATGACTGTAGCCCACCACATGGGCAAAGGCGGGTCCGAAGGGATAGATCCGAAGGACCTGCCCCTCCTGCTCCCGGCTGTAGGCCAGGACCTCCCCGTTCCGATCCAGGATGCGGCCCCGGTGGATGCGATGGGCGGGATTGAACTCGCGCCGATCATGGGACTGCATGAAGGCCACGAATTCGGGCCTGAAGAGCCCAGTCAGCTGCCAGCTCGCCTGGTGCACCAGCACGGCCACGAACAGCAGGACCAGCAGGATCAGGGGAGTGGACAGGTGGGGGAGGCCAGGGCGGCGGCCCTTGCCCCTCGTCCCTGAACCGGCACCGTAGGCCAGCTGGACGGTCCCCTTGAGGATCAGCAGCGCGGTGAGGAAAAGTCCCAGGTGCAGCACCAGCCGCAGGGCGGGCCAGGCGGGGGAGTCCACCAGGGCGCCGAAGAGCTGGAGTGGAGTCGTCGCGGTCACGCTGACGCGAGCGGCGTCGTGCCCTGGCTACCGCCGCGGGCGTCAGCGCCCGGCGATGCCTCGGGTCCCCGTATAGACCCGCATGATCCTGTAAGGCAGCTCGGCCCCCTCGACCCCACCGTTGAGGGGCGGGGCGCGGTTCAGCTGATTGACCGCGATATAGAGCCAGCCGGGCTCGCCGAAGCTCAGGGCGTCCGGCCAGAGCAGGCGGTCGTCCTGAACGAGTGTCTCGAGCTTGCCGTCCGGGTGCAGGACCGCGATGGCATTCTCTCCCAGGTCCGTGAAATAGTGGTTGCCCTCCGCGTCGGTGGAGGCGCCGTCGGAGAGTGGCTTCGGCCCCTCCAGCGCGATGGCCCCGGCGATTGCCTCGTCGCTCGCGCCGTCCCGCAGCAGGTGGGCGGGGACCCGGTACCAGGTCTTTCCGTTCATGGCCCCGAAGTAGAGGGTTTCGCCGTCGGCGGACAGGGTGATGGGGTTGAGGGCGATGCGCGCGGGCTTCAGGGCCCCGTCCTCACCCCGGGTCCCGATCACGCGTCCCTCGACCACGAGATCCAGGTCCTCCGACTGGAGCGCGGGCGAGGCGCTGAAGCGTCGGGAGCTGCGCCCTTTCAGGTCCACCACGACCAGGGCCGGTTCCTGACTGCCGCCGACGTCGGCCAGGTAGACGAATCCGCGCTCGTCGTCCACCGCCAGGTCGTTGAGAAAGCTCCCGACGGGTCCCGTCTCCGGCGGGAAGTCGTAGCGGAAGGCGAGGCCCCCGTCGGACAGGGAAAAGGCCAGGAGCTTCGGTGCCTGAGGTGGGTTGCCGAGACCGTTGTCGATGACCCAGAGCCTGCCCTTCCGGTCGATGCTGATGCCCAGCGGACTATTGAGCACATCGTCCGCCGAGCCGAATGGACGGTTCCAGGCCTCATCGGGCCAGGGGCGGTAGCTGCTCGGACCGGTGACCTCGATCAGCCGTACGTCCGCCGGCCGGAACTGATGCACCGTGGCGAAGACCCGGCCTTCCGCCGTCACGGCCAGATTGCCCGGATTGATCGGGAGGGTCGCCACCTCCTCGAGGGCACCGGGGAGTATCTGCTCGTCGGCCAGGGTCTGGGTGGGCTGCAGTCCGGGGCCGAGGATGAGTGCGGCCAGGACGGTCAGGGAGGGGATTGCACGCGTCATGGTGGGCTCACTTGAACACGAAGGCGTCTCGGCTCTCATCCTAGCAGGCGGCCGCGCATCCCTTTCAACAGAGGTGGCGACTTCAGAAGATGCGTCCGTGGGGCCGCGAGCCGGCTTCTTCCCGCCCGCGAAGTAACGCATTGGCTGTGCGGAGCCAGGGCCCCTACCAGACGCGTGCCACGCCGTACCGGTCGAATGAGGCATCGACGGATACCAGCGACAGAAGCTCCGAATCCTCCACCCGCCACAGCAGTGCATGGGTGTCGAGGAGGAAGCGCATCAGATATAGTCCTCAAAGCCTTCCGGGATGGCATCGAAGTCCGCCGCCATCCAGATGAGCTGCCCCTTTCCAGGGCCCGGGTGCCGAGGCCCCTCGGCAGCCTGTACTGGCACGAGCCTGACCAGCGGGGTGTTGCCCTGGGCGACGATGACCTCCTCTCCCGCCATGGCGCGGCGGGTGAGCTCGGAGAGCTGAGCCTTGGCCTCAGCGATGGAGTATTGGCTCAACGGTCGCTCTCGGACTCGATAGGGGAGGTTTGCCATTCTAGCTGGCCATCCATCGCCCGTCGCCGTACGCCGTACCGTAAGACTGTCGCCCCGTCGATCGATCGCCGGCCGTTTTCGAGCGGTTCCGGTCCACTGGCAGCCGCAACGGGCCGGTAGGGTCTCTTGGCGTAGATGCGCTCCCTGGCGGCCAGGGCACCGCAACAGCTGGGTGCTGGGGTGGGCTTAGCCAGGACCTGCCAGATGCGGTCTAGCTTTTTGATTTCGTGGACGTATTGGCCGGATAGAATTCCCCGCATTTCGGCGGATAAGGCGGGCCGCACCGGGCCTCCTCAAAGCGTACCCAATTGGCCCGGGGAAGCAGATAAAGATAAGGTCCATCAGTTGTTCGCAGGCGACGGGGGGGACATACTTTCAAAGTTGGATCAGGATCTGGCCTGCCGGTCATGGATTTGAGGAGGTATTTGAGTGGTGTTGAAGCTCGCATCCGTATTGCTTCTGCTGGTTTCCGTCGGTTGCCAGGCCGTGGAGTTTCCGATTGAGCTGGTGGAATATGTTGACGACGCCCGCGTAGTGGCTCTGGTCAACGAGAGCGACATTGACGAGGGTTCCGGCTGGGTGCCTGGGAGCGGGGCACCGCCGCTGTCGATCGAGGATGCGGTGGCGATCGTCCGCTCGGCCATCGCGGACGACACCAGGCTCGCGGATTCATCCGTCAGGGAGATCGTGCTGAAGCGCATCCCACGCCACACCGAGCACTGGCACTATGTCATCAAGCTCCAGTACGGATCATCGGACCATCCACGCACTCAGTTCTTCGTCGTGCTGATGAACCGCAGACTGATCCCGGCGATCAGGGAGCCAGAGCGCTGAGCGGTCCCCGCCGGACGGGGCATCGGCCACACCCGAACCCGTTTTCGCCCGCGTTCACTTTGGCAGTCCCTTCCTGATCAGGCATCCGCCGCCTGATCTGCCGAGCCGCGGCTCACCGCCCCGCCGTGGAACTTCTCGCGTGACCACTGGAAGACCACGTAGAGCATCGGGATCAGGAAGACGCCCACGGTGGAGGCGATGAGCATGCCGCCGAAGACGGCGGTGCCGACGCCCCGTTGGCTCGCCTCGCCGGCACCGCTGGCGATAACCAGCGGCACCAGGCCGAGGATGAAGGCGAAGCTGGTCATGAGCACCGCGCGGATACGCAGCCGCGCGGCGTTGGTGGCGGCCTCGAGGATGGACCTGCCCGCGGCGCGCTCCTCCATGGCGAACTCGACGATCAGGATCGCGTTCTTGCTCGCCAGGCCGATGAGCACGACGATGCCCACCTGGGCGTAGAGGTCATTGGGCAGCCCGGCGATCCACAGTGCCCCCATTGCACCCAGCACGCCGATGGTGACCGAGAGCAGCACAGCTGCTGGCATGGACCAGCTCTCATAGAGACCCACCAGGAAGAGATAGGCGAAGAGCACCGCGAGCCCCAGCACGATTGGGGTCTTGCCGCCGGCCTCCTTCTCCTGGAAGGCAGTGCCGGTCCATTCGTAGCCGTAGCCCGCGGGGAGGGTCTTCGCGGAGAGTTGCTCCATGGCGGTCAGGGCGTCGCCCGAGCTGCGTCCGGGCGCGGGTCCGCCCTGGACCGTGACGCTTCGGTAGTTGTTGTAGCGCTGCAGGAGCTGGGGACCGAGCTGGAGCTCCGGGGCCATGATCGCCCGGATGGGGACCATCTCTCCGCTCGCGTTTCGCACGTGGATGCGGTAGACGTCGTCGAAGCGCTTGCGGTCGGTCTCCTCGCCCTGGATCTTGACCTGCCACACGCGACCGAACTTGTTGAAGTCGTTGACATAGTAGCCGCCCAGGGTCGCCTGAAGCGCGGTGAAGACGTCGTTGATCTGCACCCCGAGGGTCTGGGCCTTATCCCGGTCGATGTCGAGATAGACCTGGGGATTGTTGGTCGCCCAGGTGGAGAAGACCCGGCTCAGCGCCGGGTCCTGGTTGGCGGCCAGGACCAGGGCGCGCATGACGGCGGCCAGCTCCTCCGCGGCGCGGCCCTGGAGGTCCTCGAGCTGGTACTCGAAGCCCCCGCCCGTGCCCAGCCCGATGATGGGTGGCAGATTGAATGGGATGACCCGCGCCGCCGGGATGGCGGCCGTCTCGCGGGCGACGCGGCCGATGACCGCATCCACCTTCAGGTCCGGCGTGGTGCGCTCCGCGAAGGGCTTGAGGCGGCCGATCACCAATGCGGCGTTGGACTCGGTGGCGCCGTCGAGGATGCTGAAGCCGGGCACCGTGAGCACCCATTGGGTCGCGGGGTCCGCCTTGACGATCTCCTCCACCTGCTGTGCGACCTCCGTCGTTCGATTCACCGAGGCCCCCTGGGGCAGCTGGATCTCGGCCATGAAGGCGCCCTGGTCCTCCGCTGGCAGGAATCCGGTGGGCGTGACCTTGAACAGCCAGCCTGTCGCGAGCCCCGCCCCGGCCACTGCCACCAGCACCAGGACCGCGACCCGCACCAGCCTCGCGACCAGATACGCATAGCCGTCGCGCACCTTGTCGATGCCCCGCATCACATAGCCCATGAGACCCCTGCTGTGCTCGCCGGGCTTGAGCAGGATGGCGCACAGGGCGGGGGAGAGGGTCAGGGCGTTGATGGCCGAGATCAGCATGGAGAAGGCGACCACGGCCGCGAACTGCTGGAAGAGCTGGCCGGTGATGCCGGGGATGAAGGCCACCGGCAGGAATACCGATAGCAGCACCAGGGTGATGGCGATGATGGGGCCGGTGATCTGGCCCATGGCCTTCTTGGCGGCCTCCCGCGGGGGCAGGCCCTCCTCCTCCATGATGCGCTCCACGTTCTCCACCACCACGATGGCGTCGTCCACCACGATTCCGATGGCGAGCACCACGGCCAGCAGCGAGATGGTGTTGGCGGAGAATCCGATGGCGAGCAGAAAGGCGAAGGTGCCCACCAGGGCCACCGGCACCGCGACCAGGGGGATCAGGGTCGCCCGCCAGCTGCCGAGGAAGAGAAAGACCACCAGGATGACCAGGGCGAAGGCCTCGAGCAGGGTGTGAACCACCTTCTCCAGGCTGGCTTTGACGAAGTCCGTGGTGTCGTAGATCACCGCGTAGCTCAGACCGTCGGGGAAGCGCTCCGTCAGATGCTCCATGGCGGCCTTGATGCCGTCGGCCACCGCCACCGCATTGGCGCCGGGGGCGAGATAGATGCCCATGGCCGCGGTGGGGCTGCCGTTCAGCCGGCTGACGGAGTCGGACTGCTTGGCGCCAAGCTCCACCCGCCCCACGTCCTTCACCTTCACGGTGGAGCCGTCCGGGTTTGAGCGGACCACGATGTTCTCGAACTCGGAGGCATCCGTGAGCCGGCCCTTGGTCTGCAGCGTGATCTGGAACTGCTGGTCCGGTGTCATGGGCTGGGCGCCGATGCGCCCAACGGCGGCCTGCACGTTCTGGCCCTGGATGGCGGCGATGACGTCGGAGGGCGTGAGCCCCAACGCGGTGAGCTGGTCGGAGCGGAGCCAGATCCGCATGCTGTAGTCCAGCGGCCCGAACTGGAAGACCTCGCCGACGCCCGGGACGCGCGCGAGGGTGTCGACCACGTTGATGGTGGCGTAGTTGCTCAGGAACAGGGAGTCGTAGATCCCCTTCGGTGAATAGAGGGCCACCACCTGGAGCATGGCGGTGGACTTCTTCTTGACCGTGAGCCCCTGGCGCTTGACCTCCTCCGGGAGCTGGGGCTGGGCGAGGTTCACCCTGTTCTGGACGTTGACCGTGTTGATGTCCGGGTCGGTGCCCAGGGCGAAGGTCACCGTGAGGGAATAGCTGCCGTCATTGCCGCTGGTCGACTTCATGTAGAGCATGTTGTCGACGCCGTTCACCTTCGACTCCACCGGCTGGGCGACGGTGGACTCCACCACCGCGGCGCTGGCGCCGGGATAGGAAGCGGTCACGGAGACCTGGGGCGGCACGATGTCCGGAAACTGGGCGACCGGGATCTGGGTGATGGCGATCAGCCCGGCCAGCGAGATGACGACCGAGATGACGATCGACAGCCGCGGGCGGTCGATGAAGACGTCGGAGATCATCGGTCGCTGCCTCCCTCGGGCGCCTTCGGGCCCTCCGCGGGCGTGGCGCTCACCACCTGCCCAGGCCGGATCTTCTGGACGCCTTCGGTGATCACCAGGTCACCCTCGTCGAGGCCCTGGGTTACCGCGACGTCCGGTCCCACCTGCTGCCCCGTCTGGATGCGGCGGACCTCGGCCTTCTTGTCGGAGTCCACGACCATCACGAAGACGCCCTGTTGGTCCACCTGAAGCGCCGCCTGGGGAATCATGATGGCGGAACGCGGCTCGCCGGCCTGTGCCGTCACCCCGACGTACTGGCCGTCCACCAGGATGCCCTCGGGGTTGGGAAACTCCGCACGCAGGCTCACCGTATCCGTGCCCGGATCGGTGGTGACATCGACGAAGTTGAGATGGCCGGGCCGTTCGTAGAGGCTCCCGTCGGGCAGGCGCAGGCGCACGATGACCTCGCCCGGGTTGCCGCCCTTCTCCTTGATGTCGCGCTTGGCTTTCAGCAGCTCCCGCTGGGTGAGGGGGAATTGGACGTAGATGGGATCGCGGCTGACGATGGTGGCCAGCGTCCCCGAGGAGGGCCCCACCAGGTTGCCGACCGTGTACTTGGCCAACCCGATACGACCGGCGATGGGCGCGGTGACCTTGGTGTAGCCCAGGTCCAGCACTGCCGCTGCGAGCGCCGCCTTGGCCTGGGCGATGCTGGCCTCGGCGATCCCGGCGGCGGCGCGCAGCTCGTCCACCTGGGACTGGGAGATGTTCTTGCTCTTCAGCAGCTCCTCGCCACGGGCGAGCTGGGCGTCGGCGTTCTTCGCGTCCGCTTCCGCCTTGGTCACGTCCGCCTCGCGTTGCTGAACGATGGACTCATATTGGTCCGGCTCGATCAGAAACAGCAGGTCGCCGGTCTGCACCGGTTGCCCCTCGGTGAAGTTGCGCTCCTTCAGGAAGCCTTGCACCCGCGCTTGCAGCTCGACCTTGTTTACGGCCACCACGCGTCCGACGAACTGGGACTGGTCCTCGACGGGGGCCACCGTTGCGGGTGCCGCGACAACGCTTGGTGGGGGAGCAGCGCCGGTCGCCGTCCCGGGCTTCTCCCCACAGGCGTTGAGCGTCAGCAGGGTCGTCGCCGAGAGAAGGGCGAGCGCCCCTTTGCAGCGGATCGATCGAAGAGAGGCGCGGGTCGGGGTCGAAATCACGGCGGGGGCTCCTAGGACGATAGGGCGGCCGCGATTCTACCCCCTACGCTCCCATGCCGCGATCCAGGCGGATTCTCGGCAGACCACGAGGCGTGATCACTGGAGCACCGAGCCGGAAATGCCGCGGGCGCGACGGCTGCGCTGAATTCGGTTGTGGCTGTGGAGGTACCGGATGCGTCGGACGAGGTTGTCGGACTCTCTACATCCTTCAGTTGGGGTCCCACTCACTCCGCCTTGCAGTGTCCTGGTGCCGTTATCCCAACCCGGCGAAGCCGGAACCAAACAGGGCTGATCGACTATCGTTTGGGTAGCCCTGTGACGCCGCCGGAGCCGAGCGATGAACCCATTTGTCGAGCAGCATCGAGACGAGATCGGCTATGTGTTGTCGTGTTTCGACCGGGTCGTGATCACCGGGACCTTGCCGGACATCTGCCACCCCAGAGCGATGGCCGGGTACCTGAGCTACCACGGCATTCGCCTGTTCGACTATGCCCGCTGGGCCGAGCCCTTGCGTGACGAGATCCGCGCCAACGCCGAGCGACTGGCCGCCGAGGCCGGGCTTGAGATCGAGTTCATCCGCAAGCTCAAGGCGTTGCGCAAGGAGGACCGGATCCAGGGAATCCTCGCCGAGCGTGGGGATCATCCCGGTCTGGTGCACATCTTCTCGGCGATGGAGACGTGCGCCTCCTACCGCCCCTGGCACGACAAGGCGAGCGGCAAGACCCTGTTCAAGCCGACCACCGGCAAGTGCCTGCACTACTACTTCAGGACGGAAACGTTCTAGCCAAGATTCGCTG
>Ga0316578_10001023_pt1 | contig 10730 bp, 16 predicted proteins | sample J0NA_2_FD_203076 | JGI IMG/M metagenome (GOLD analysis project Ga0316578, IMG submission 203076) | Rhizosphere microbial communities from salt marsh grasses in Alabama, United States - J0-2_160517rDrC | ecosystem: Host-associated > Plants > Roots > Rhizosphere | place: USA: Alabama | collected...
AAAACTACATTGTCAACTATCTCGATTTTCATTACCCATAACAATTTCTTCTATAGCACACATATTTGCCATGAGCTCTCTATTAATACGAGATAATTTCTTTATCCTACTTTTACAAACAGGAATCACGTTACAGATTTTTTTAATATCAACCACAACCGAATCACATTTTTTCTTCGTAATATCTACATTATTATCAGATAGAAAAATATTTAAAATACTTTCCAATGTTACATTTAATCGTTCCAATTCACCAATCAAATAATCATCACTTTTTTCTTCCATTTTAACCTCCAATAGTTTGTCAACAATATATATACTTATTGACTCCCCATTATCTAAGCTCTTTTTTGATGTAAAGAGAATATATATTATTGGAAATATAGTTGTCAAGTACTTTTTTAAAATAAAAAATATTCCAATGATTTCCTATCCATATCTTTCATCCAAATAACTAAATAAATCGTAAAGATTGTTTGTTTTTATTGCTTTTTCCATTCCATTATCATCTTCCATTAACCATAACCAATTTATAAAATATCCCTTACTATAAAATTTATTAATTATATCAGTAGTACCATCATTAGTTAATATTTTATCCTTAAGAGCATTTTCATTATATTTGCTTCTTATAAGTGTCTTATGATCTATAAGACGATTTTTAATAGATTCAAAATCTCTATGAAATGTTATCCACCCTGTTCCATCATCATATTCTTCAAAAAGTCCTAATCCTTCTCTAACCTTAGAAAATGACAAATAAGCCCATAACTGTATAGCCCATGGTAAAAACGTCAAATTTTCACTTAGTTTCTTGCTTCTACTTATAATTTCTTCATCCGTTCTCATGATTTCTTCCTTCTATTCAATCATTATCCTAGAAACATCCATTGCATATCCATTTCAAACGAACTCGAGTTCGTTATCTATATGTACCCAAGATACAATAACCACGATGGATATCCATATGGACATATACCATCAGGTTCCACTACACATCCATCTGTTGCTTCACAAACCGAATAAAAACCCCATCTCTCAATTTGCTCCAAATCAGGCTTAGGCATAGTTGGTTCAGGATATCTTTTCTTTTTCATAATATTTCTCCTCTACTTAGTATATTTGTTTTTTTATCTCTTTATCCCTATCAAAGCTGTCTTTTCCAATTCAGCCCCTTCCATGTAAGCCCCTTTAAAGTTAACTCCTTCCAAGTAAGCCCTTTTAAAATTGGCCCCTTTTAGGTAGGCTCCTTTGAAATTGGCCAAGTAGAGGTTGGCACATTCAAAATTGGCCCCTTCAAGGTTAGCATCTTTAAGGTCTGCCCCTTCAAAGTTGACCAATTTTAGGTTGGCTTCTTTGAGTTTGGCACCTTCTAGGTTGGCCCATTTAAGGATGGCTCCTTCGAGATTGGCCGCTTTGAGATTGGCTTCTTTGAACTTAACCCCTTCGAGGTCAGCCCCTTCGAGGTATGCTCCTTTTAGATTGGCTCCTTTTAGATTAGCTCCTTTTAGATTGGCTCCTTTTAGATTAGCTCCTTTGAGGTAGGCCCCTTCAAGGTCAACCCCTTTGAGGTAGGCCCCTTCAAGGTCAACCCCTTCCAAAATAGCTCCTCGCAAATTTCTTCCACTTAAATCAATTTTCATTATTCAACTCCAAATTCCATCAAACTTACCCGTAAGTTGAGTCTTTCGATATCTCACAAGAATCCTTTCCAGTACTCTGTAAATATCATCTTCAGCCGTTTCCATATCTATAGAATTCATCCAATGACCAATACAAGCATCAGGCTTATTAAATCCCATTCCATCCTTCACAAAAGCCCCATCGCAAACACTACACATATGGCCTAGAGCGCCCCTCAGTAGGCTCTTCCTTTCCTCGGTTAGTTCAGGCTCTGGCACATGAGAAACCCGCTCAGATTCCCGCTCAGCCACTCTCCTGATTTTCTGAGAGTAATACTCTCGATTGGCTTCATACTCAGCTTTGCGAATCCTTTCCGAGAGATCTTCATCACTCTCCTCTTTGATGTCTACAAAATCAGACTTTTTACTAGAAACTTTTTGGCCACCCTTGAAAACATAATTATTATCAAGAGCCATATAGGCAAGTTTGACTTTGTACTCTATAATATTTTGAATGTGAATATCAAGAGGATGAGAAGAAACCAGCCTTTTGATAGTCACATTGTTACTCTTCTGACCTATCCTGCAAATTCTGTCCTCTGCCTGAATATTCCAGGAGGGTGTCCAGTCAAGATCAACAAAAATCGCATTAGAAGCTCTTGTCAAAGTAAGACCAACACCCCCAGCCTTGATTGTCAGACCAACACCCTTCAATTCGCCAGATTGAAACCGCCTTACGACATCCTGTCTATCCTCTGCAGACGTATCACCGGTTATTACGTCCCATCCATCACGACTAGCCAACTCATCTATAGGGGCTCTATGAGCAGAAAAAACAACGACTGGCGTATCAGTTTCCTCATGCTCTTCAATTAAATTCAACATAGCAGGAATTTTAGCTTTAGCCAACAAAGCCCTTACTCGAGAAAAAGCATTAAAATCAGGGATTGTATCAAGGTCCAACATTGAAAAATCATCTGCATTAAAATTGATTCCTTGAGCATCGGCAATTTCTTGAGCAAGTTCTTTCAATTCCTTATTGAGAGACCTACTAGAACAATCAACCTCAATCCTCTGATAAGTCTTAGGAGGAAGGTCTTTGAGAACGTCTTTTTTGAGTCTACGAATCATGACTTTTTTCAGCCGCTCAACAACTTCTTGAGTAGGAAGACCAAATTCATATCCACCGTATTGACTATAAGAACCATTAAACAAGCTAACAAACTTGTTAAACCCACCCAAGGGATACATTCCAAACGCACACAAAACACCCCACAGGTCGAATGGTCGATTCATAAGAGGAGTACCAGTCAAAACCCAAACCTTGGCAACATTTTTCGACAATTGTGTAACTTTCTGTGTCCTTTGGGCCTTATAATTTTTGGCCAAATGACCTTCATCAAAAATAACAATTGTCTCGCTCAAACCAGAACGTTTATCTGATGGAATATCGGCAACCAGAATCGGGTCACCCTTTCTGTTTATTTTTCCACTATCTATGGAAGGCATCAACCATTTTGGAAGAATATCATAATTGACAATCACTATTTCCCCCTCTTTAGGAACTATATTGTCGTCTTTTTTACCTTTTATGATGCGAATAAAATAATCTGGTCTCCAAAGTTGAATTTCATCTCTCCAATTGTATTTCACAGCAGATGGACAAACTACCAAAACTCTTGATTTTTCCGGAATAGCAACTAATGCCTCCACGGTTTTTCCGAGCCCCATATCGTCAGCTAAAAGAGCATGATTATGAAGAGCCAAAAAACGAACACCATCTTTTTGAAAATCATAAAGAGGACTTCCGTCAACCCTGACACGTTCAGCTCGTTTTTCAGCCTCTTGACTAAAGGCAGTACCTACCGCAGCACGATTTCTAAGACTATCAGGAACATCGAGTTTTAGTTGGTCAGCAATCTCGATGACTCTATCCAAGTCCTCAGTCTTGATACTCACTGTCCAGTACTTCTTGTCCGGATTCCATCGAGCCCCAGGCATAGACCTGAGCAAGGTAATAGCATTTTTGTCATACCCCATGATGACCTTGCCATCCTCGGTCAATTTACGGACATTATCTCTATTCTGGTCCATACTTACGCCAAGTTTTCGATGACAAGCTGTTGATTTGCAAACTGTATGCCAAGTACCATTTTCAACAAAAGCAAAACCTTCACCCACTCCAACTTGGTCTCCACAACACTCACAACGTTTCGAAAATTTATTCTTTATAACCATAATTGTCTCCCACGTATCATCCTCAACATCTTGTTAAGTATCTGTACTGATTTTAAAACCTTAAAAATAGTTTGTCAACTTTTTTTTAAGTTTTCTCTAAAGTTTTTCTTTTTTAGTAATAGGTCTAGATATTTTACTGATTTTGGGTGTAGGTGATCTAAAAGCAACAGTATTTGTACCTCCAATACTACGTGGCTTTTCACTCCTCATGAAAACCTTTCCATCTTTTATAATGGCAACAGATGTAATTCTTTTTCCATTATCAAGAATTTTTATTTCATACCCTCTACCAAGTTTTTCTATCCTAAAATTTTTCTTAACAACAAGTTTGTTAAGAATATCAATATCTTCATTTTCTGTAGCCATTATAATTTGATTTTGTATATCAATAGTTTTTGGCTTCAAAAAATATATTTGTGATACTTTTTTTTGTGCAAAAATACGCCTAATCTTTTTTTCGTATTTTAAACTGTCATAATCATCCGGTAATTTTTCCCATGGCAAAAATTTTGCCAACTCCGATGAAGACAACATCCACTTAGTTCCACAAACCTTAATATTTACATCTTTATCAGATATCAACTTCAACCATTTATCCCCTCTGGTATGAATATCCCATCCTGGTCCACTTGCTATATTAGCAATAAATTCCATACCGATTAAATTCAACGCCTTTACAAATATTTTTTCAAAATATTTTCCGCCAAGACCAGAATCCTCGATATCTGCAATTTTTTCTTCTAATCGGTCAAGTAATTCTCTCATAAAAAGATTATAAATAAAAAATAAAATATCTTCAAATACTTTTTATTCACCCCAATCCCAATATTTAAATAAATTAATCCTCTGGTTCAAATTTTTGGAGATCATTGAAAATAGTTTCTACAATTTCTCCTTCGGTCATTGGTCTATACTCCCCATGCTCATATTCAAGTTCCCAACCACAATCGATTGCTGTGTTTATGCAATTCTCAACATCCGAAATAGTCATGGGAATAATATAATCATCCCCATAAAAATTTGCTGAATGATTCTCGGTCCCCGGACTTGCCCAAACGAATTTTTGATTTCCGAAAAAATCGACGATTCTTTTTTTATTGTATTCTTTCATCTTCTTACTCTCCTTTTCTGGCCGAATCAGCCTGCATTTCCACCAATCACCGAAGTAACGAGCAAGGTGGGGAGTCGGTTAGTCTATAGCGGGGAAAGTGCAATACTCGCCAGTCTCTAAATCGATTCCAACGTTACAGCCATTGTTGCTGTGAGAATATTGCACAGCTTTCGCCCATCGATCTCCGTTGCAGCGCTCTCTCGCGAGTCTCAATTTGACCGCTCTTTCAGAGCACTTCCCGGAGTACCGTTCCACAGTACCCGTCTCCCCATCCCCGCTGATTATTCTGATTTCTTTGTTCATCTTCTTACTCCTTTTCTGGCCAATCGGCCGCCACTCCCGACCCCGAGGTATCAGGGGCAGGGTGGGGGTCGGTTCATCCGACAGTGATGGTGTCATGGGACGTCCGAAGAGTCACTGATACACGCGCTAGTCGACACCTGCGATCGCAGCTCGCTACATATGCCTGCTCGGCCGCCGCAAGAGCGTCCGCCGCGCGACGGAACTGAATTCCAGCAACCGCTGATGTTGCTGCTGATTCATCCTCTGTATCGATTAAATGGTCATACCCAGTGTATCCTCGGTGGACTATTGCCGTGATTCCTACTAACATTTTTTACACTCCTTTGTTTGGCCGAATCGGCCTGCATTTCCACCCGTCACAGAGTGGCAATCTGAGGATATGAATTAATTTTCGGTAATCCGGAATGTACCCTCCCATGCCGGATCGCCTGCATTCGTTCCGTAAGCGAATCGCCGGCATGACTGCAGACGTATTTCCCCGGAGCACATGACGCCACATGGAAAAAGCGCGTTCATCGCCAAGACGAATAGATGCTCGGCCTCCTGCTGTGTCACCATTTTGGCGCACAGACAGATATGCCTAATGCGCTGTTCAATCCCATCGCCATCGCTGCACTGGTATCGCCCATTGTAATATAATTTCATCGTTTTCTCCTTTTCTGGCCGAATCGGCCGCCACTCCTGCCTGCCACAGAGTGGCGGGCAGGGTGGGGGTCGGTTCTACCTATTCAATCGCGCGGCATGGGCTTCTGCTTCTTCTCGGGTGTCAAATACCCCGGAGCAATTCTTCGCCCAACTCAAATCATCATCCAGGTCGACTTCGGCAATATCCCAATGTCGAGGCGCATCCATGTAAACTAGAAATTCCGTTGGCCTGACGTAAATCAGACTCGGGTCTTCTGAGGCGATCTCCTCAGCATCATCGAGAGAGATGTCCTCGCGTGCGTCCTCTACGGAATCTGCATATTTGCAGAGCTTAGCTTCTGGGTTTGCTCGCTTGAAATCAATTGCCTCATATCCTATCAAAGTTTTCATCTTTCATCTCCCTTTCGTTCGCTCAACATCTTGTTGAGCATCTATCTATACTGATTTTAATACCTCAAAATGGTTTGTCAACATATTATTGAGCTTTTTTTGACAATAATTTGATTTCTTTCCAAAAAGAAACTCTATAGACTTGTCTATCTCTTCAGCCTCAGAAATGGCTAAATTCTTGCACTGCTCTGAACAAAAAAATCCTTCTGAAATCTTTTCTCCACAAAATATGCATTCATACTTTTTTTCCATATTAGTTATTGTCTTTCTCTCGTTCTTCCTTACATTGTGGGCAATAATCCCACTCTCCATCACATTTCCATCCATTTTTTCTGGCAAAGGACCTTGCCCCTCTGACATCAGCATACGGTGTTGAAATAGAAGCACAACACGGATTCTCTTCTTCGCCAATAAAATTGTCACAATATATCGTAACGCCTTTTTGATAACTCATAATTTATCCTTTCGTTATCAACTACTTAATATCTAAGAGCCTAATGAATTATAGATACAGGTAACAGTGTTGATTGATGAGTTCTCATCCGAAACAGTGTCTCCTGTCTGATTGTCGAAACAAGAAACATCTCATGCTCAACAGTCCTACCCGTCGACTTTAGCACAGCTTTACTGCCAAATTTGATAGCAGTAGCTGTCAATTTGCTGAATTGTTTTTCTGAACATCTTATCCTGAAAACAGGATTTTCAATTTTAATGATTTCTTCAGCTTTCATCTTATCTATCATCCTTTCGTCAGCAACTGCCAACAATAGGTTGCATTACGCGTGCCAACTTTCAAAACGCGAAATTATTAGTTTTTTTTGCTGTATACTTTTTTCAGAATGGATACTTTTTGCGTGAAAAAATTGCGTACCCTAAAAAACCCAATGATTTCAAATAGAAAAAATTGCGTACTTTATTGACCTTTTTTTCATACAAAAAAGAAGATTAGAGGATTTCGCCGTAAACATAAACATCTGCAACTGCTGTAGTAGCAGTGCCTTCAGCAGTGGTAACATTGACATAAATTGTAGAATCAGCTGTGATTGCAGCCTTTGCTCCAGTAAACGAAATTATCAACGTATCTCCTGCTGTATCTAGACTAGTAAGAGCAGTAGCAGCAACTAATTGAGTACCCGCAGATGCTGTTCCTATTGAAATTTGTGCTGGCGTAGCAGGTGCAGATCCAGTGGTTGATTTAAGTTTAACCACAGCAAACGTTGGATGCCAATAATCAGATGCTGAACCCCCCAAAGCAGCTGACTTCTCATCCAAGCCAACTAACACAAGGTCTAAATCTTCAATAACAGTCCGTAGTCTACAACCGATTGTTGTGTAAACTCCATCCAACGCATCATCCACATACTTCCCTGGATAGGTAGAATCATTCATTATCTGGGATGCATATGGAATTGCACTATCCACTCTTAATTCTTTTCCTGTCGGCACTTCTGACATTTTGTCCTCCTTTAAACAACTGTATATTTAGTTGCTTTGTTATTTTATTTCAAATGCTGTATTTTTAATATCACTCGAAATTTTCTTAAATTTATTCTTATCCTTACCAAATGGCAATAAAATACTCAACTCATCACTTATATAAGATGTTTTTATCAATAATCCATAAATAAGTTTCTTCAAATCTTCCTTATTAAAATCACTCATTGAAGCGTATTTGTTTAATAACTTTTCAATATCTCTTATGGCTCCTTTTACCATATTAGCTGAATATTTATCTTTGCTTTCCTCGATTCGCTCTAAAATATTACTCATTCTTGGTGCTGAATCTTCATACATCTTGCTCAATTTTTTCTTTGCAGACTCAAGCTTGCTTCTGTCTTCATCACTCAATTTTTTGCCAGCTCTATTGATATAGAAATTCAATCTACCCATAGCTGTCTTTAAGTCATCAGATGCTGTTTTTAATCCAGAAGCAATTTTTTCTGCACTCTGTTTGAAAAATCCTTCTGGTGGTTCCCATTTTGTCACAACATCGGCAGACCATTTCTCTTCAAATATATCCATTACTTCCTCTCTTAATATTCAATGTTTCACGTGAAACACTTATTTCTTTTTCTTTCCGCCCTTGCCTTTTTTCTTACATCCCATTTTTAATATCCTCCTTGGTGCGAACTCGAGTTCGTTTATGACGTAACCATTCTTACAATAACTGGATTTGTCGGTCCAGTAGTACCCGCTGTTCCGCCAGATACTACTACAGCAAATGAAAGACTATTAAAAGGTAATCCGCTTGGAATAGCTAGAGACATAGTTTTACTAATCGCTGCCTTAAAAATAAAATCAGGTGCTGTTGTCCCAACAACTGGTGATGCATTGTCATATATTTTCAAGTAAGCAGGATTATCGGAATTGTTCGTATTATCAATTTCAAGCTGATAAATACTGCCTGCTGCACCTGTTACAAAATTATTAGATGTTTCATCAGCATCATCATTAACTATCAATTTAGTTCCTACTGGTGGAACCTGGTCACTAACGGATAAAGTCATTTATTTTCCTCCAGAAATCTTATCTTTCAAATTTATAATCACATCTGCAGTTACAGGAACCCATATTTCAGTCCTTCCGGAAGGCCATTTTCTTCTTGTTGGATCCACCATCGGTGTCTCATATCGAATAGATTTAAACATTACATCATCAATCTTATACTTATCTCTGTTCTCCCAATCAACAATATGATGCAAAAAATTGTCTTTTTCCTTAAGCCATCTCGCAAAAGAATAATTCAACTTTCTAGATTTCCTTTTTACAGCTTCTAAAAAAGCTTTTCCTACAGCCTGAATAATTTTAGGTTCAGTACCCATCATATTAAAAAGATGATTTGATGCAGGTGCATCTATTGATATTCCAGAACCACCACCTTTACCTGGTAACAAATGAATACGAGCACTATATTCCCTGCCTATTTTTGTATCCTTTATCCTCTCTCTACTTACAACAGGTTCATTATCATATCCAAATCTAAAATTTAATGGTCTTCCCCAAGATGAACCATCAGGCAATATACCTTTTTTAAAAAAAGCAACTGCATCACCATATTCTTTACCTTTTAATTTAGCAGATTCAATTAATGCTTCTTCAGATATAGATCGAATAGATTCAGCTAATTTTTTTAATCTCATATCTACTACCTTTCAACTAATATAATCACCTAAACTAGTCCAAGAAGTTAATCCATAATATTTTTTTATAAAATTAATCAATCGTTGACCAGCTTCATATACTGGCTCTGCATCAGTTATACCTGTACTAATATATTTTTTATTATTTATAATAGGTTTAATATACTTACCCCAAACAACAGATAATTCCTTGCCTATCTTATCCATTCCATCACTACTAGTAACATCAACATAATTATTCATCATCCATTTATTAAGAACAGACATCGCATTTCTCATACCTTTATTCAAATCTCTAACAACATTTGATGTCAACTTTCTCTCTTCAGCGTTCAATGGTTCCTCTAATTGCCATCCAGTATAATCTACAGGCAAAGACTCTCCAAAAAGCTCTAAACGATTCAAAATCATAGACATATCTGATTCATTTTTTGGAGTACATTTATGCTTTGTACACATATTCTTATAAATAGTCATAACTATAGCATAAAATTTATTTTTATCTTTGCCTTTTAAACCAGGATATTGCTCCTCTGTTGTCTTCACAGCTCTGGCCCAAATAGCCTCAGACTCTGGACCTTTTATAACACCTGTTGGCATCTAAGCCTCCTTTTGGTGAACAACCTTCAACTATTTTTAGCAAACAACTATGATACTAGTCAATTAAAACCAAGGACACCAGATATTATTGACTTGACTACAACACCAAGACTATATCCAATTTTCGTAAAAAATTCTCTAACTTTATTTTTGTCATCAGCTTCCATATTCTGAATAGCTGCCAAATAATCAGAACGGTCCCTTAAGGAAGCAAAAGACAAATCTGGCACTTCATCATTCATAATATTTTCTATCAATGCCTCAAGCATCTTAATACCATCAATACCATGTTTTGCAAGCAAATCACCAGCAATATTTAAAATCGCTTTTTGCCATGGCTTTTTAGCTTCACTTTCTAACTCCGCAAGAGCTTTTTCAAGTTCTGAAACTCCAGCAACACCAACCGTTTTAATAATACTTTGAATCAATTCTTCCCATTTAGTACTCATCATATTTCTCCTTTTTCAACCTATGGACACAACGTATTAGTCTCAAGAACATCTGGTGGATCCTCTGATGGCCTTTCTTCAATTAAACCACTATTAAATCTCATCATATTAGTATGATACTTTACTCTTGCCTCTAATACAAGCACAGTTTCAGCAAGATTTTGACATTCAGCAGTTGTAAATCCTTTTACACCTTCAATTTCTGCACATTCACATGTTTTCGTTATCAACG
>Ga0316578_10001024_pt1 | contig 10730 bp, 9 predicted proteins | sample J0NA_2_FD_203076 | JGI IMG/M metagenome (GOLD analysis project Ga0316578, IMG submission 203076) | Rhizosphere microbial communities from salt marsh grasses in Alabama, United States - J0-2_160517rDrC | ecosystem: Host-associated > Plants > Roots > Rhizosphere | place: USA: Alabama | collected...
GATCGGATCTTGGGTTTCGTCCTACTTCCAAGCGCGTGGCAAAACGCTCGCGACGAAAGCGGACATGGAGGAGATCCTTCGACAAGTAGCGGCGACGACCCGAGCAACAGAAGAAGTCCGTTCCGAGATCTCCCACGCCGATTGGCTGGCGCGAGAGTGGCGGGCCACCCGCCGAACCAAGCTAGAGGATCTCGTCCTAGCAGCGGGGGCTCTGCGCAGATGGTTCGGGGCACAAGGGGAAAAGGTACTGCTTGGCCGCTCCGCCATCGAGGATGGCGCCCCTTTGCGTCACCTCCACCAGTGCCTCGGACGACCGAAGACGTGGATTCCCACGGGGCGCGATGACTTGACGAGGCTACACCCAAGTTTCGCCAAACGAAAAAGGATTGGCCCGGAAACGAGCCAACCCTTTGTTTTACTTGGCGCTCCCTAGGGGTTTCGAACCCCTGTTACCGGCGTGAGAGGCCGGTGTCCTAGGCCACTAGACGAAGGGAGCGGAATAGGATCGAGGAAACGCGTATTATACGGAGATCGCGCGTCCTCACAAGCAAATCCTAATTTACCGTAGGACCAACCTCCGTACGCGCCGGTGCGGCGGCCGGCATCCCGAATCCTCATAGGGTGGCGCGCAAGACGCCCCGCCGCGACGCCCCACCGGACCGCCAGAAGACCCCGCACCACCGATGCAGTCAACCCAAGCTGACGCACCCCAAGCACAGGGGCACCGGAGTCCCCTGATCGTCCCCCGGGCGGAGCACAACATCTCCCGCGCCAACATCAGCGAGTACGCCCTCAAGGTGCTGTACAAGCTGAGGCAGGAAGGCTTCGCCGCCCACGTCGTGGGCGGCGGGGTCCGTGACCTGCTTCTAGGTCACGAGCCCAAGGACTTCGATGTCGCCACCGACGCCACCCCCGAGCAGGTGCGAGCCGTCTTCCGAAACTGCCGGCTCATTGGACGGCGCTTTCGACTCGCCCATGTCCACTTCGGCCGGGAGATCGTGGAGGTCGCCACCTTCCGCGGCTCAGGGGGCGACGAGGACGAGGGCGACCGGCAGGTCGAGAACGGAATGATCCTGCGCGACAACGCCTATGGCACCATCGAGGAGGATGCGCTGCGGCGTGACTTCACCATCAACGCCCTCTATTACGACATCAACAGCTTCTCCCTGATCGACTACGCGGGCGGCCTCGCCGACCTGCGAGCCGGCCAGCTCCGCCTGATCGGTGATCCCGAACGGCGCTACCGGGAGGATCCGGTGCGCATGCTCCGGGCGGTGCGCTTCGCCTGCAAGCTCGGCTTCACCGTCGAACCCGAGAGCGAGACGCCGCTCTTCTCCCTGGGGCACCTGCTTGCGGACATCCCGGCCGCGCGGCTGTTCGACGAGCTCCTCAAGCTGTTCCACAGCGGTTACGGACTGGAGGTCTTCGAGAAGCTGCGACACTACGGGCTCTTCGGCCAGCTGTTCCCCGAGACCGAGGGCTGCTTGGCCCGTGAGGATCAATCCTTCCCCGTCACCTTCGTCAGTCGCGGACTCGCCAACACCGACCGGCGCCTGCAAGAGGACAAGCCGGTCAGCGTCTTCTTCCTGTTCGCCGTCCTTCTGTGGGAGCCGGTGCGCCGGCGCTACGAGCAGCTGCTCACAGGGGGGCGCCCAGCCAACGACGCCATCTTCCAGGCGGCCGAAGAGGTCTGCGCCCGGCAACATCTGCGCGTGGCGATCCCCAAGCGATTCTCCCTCCCCATGAGGGAGATCTGGTATCTGCAGCCTCGGCTGGCCCAGCGGGACGGGAAACGGCCTCACCGCCTGCTCACCCACCCGCGGCTGCGGGCCGCCTACGACTTCCTCATGCTGCGCGCCGAGTCCGGCGAGGCCGATCAAGCGCTCGCCGACTGGTGGACACGATTCCAGGCCGCGAGCGGCCAAGAGCGCACCGCCATGACCGAGGGTAGCGGCAAGAAGCGGCGCCCGCGCCGCAGGCGCCGCAAGAGCGGCACCGCGTCGACCGAAGGGTCTCTACCCGGGCCCGCGGAGGCGGCCGATGGCCTGGCCTGACTCCCAGGGCACGGGCGCCCCGGAGACGATCGCTTATGTCGGGCTAGGGAGCAATCTTGGGGAGCCGTGCGACCAGGTGCTCGCGGCCTTGGAGGAGCTCGCCAACCTTCCGGGGTGCACCCTGCTCGCACGCTCGTCCCTCTACGCCACCACGCCCGTGGGTCCGATCCCCCAGCCCGACTATGTCAACGCCGCTGCGGCGCTCTCCACCCGGCTCTCCCCCTTGGGGCTCCTGGCCGCCCTGCAAGGGGTCGAGCAGTCCCACGGTCGAGAGCGGGACGGCCCCCGCTGGGGACCTCGCACCCTTGACCTTGACCTCCTGATCTATGGGCGGCAGCAGCTCCGGCAGCCGGGCCTCGAGCTTCCCCATCCGGAAATACACCGGCGTGCCTTCGTTCTGGTACCCCTGGCCCAGATTGCGCCCGAACGGCTGGAGATACCCGGGCTTGGGCAGCTGGCGGATCTCCTGGCGGCCTGCCCAGCGGATCCTCGGATGCGGCGCATTCCCGAGGACGCGTCTAGGGCTGGCAAGCCCAGTGTCCCGGCACTATCCTGTCCCCCTGCCTAACGCGGCGCGGATTGTCCGACGCCCCGACCTCTAGCCGCACCCAACTCCGCCCCCCATGTCCGCCGCCATCACCGTCGCGACCCTGGCCGCCATGAAATCTCGCGGCGAGCCAATCGTCTGCTTGACCTGCTATGACGCGAGCTTTGCCCACCTGCTGGAGGCCGCCGGGGTGGATCTGCTGCTGGTGGGTGACTCGCTGGGGATGGTCCTGCAAGGCCATCCGAGCACGGTGCCGGTCACGATCGATCAGATGGTCTATCACAGCGCCTGCGTGACCCGCGGGCGCTCCCGCGCCCTATTGGTCGTGGACCTGCCCTTCCTCGCCTGCGCAACCCCCGAGCGGGCCTTTGACAACGCCGCCCGCCTGCTCCAGGAGGGGGGTGCCCAGGTCGTCAAGCTGGAGGGTGGGGCCGCGGTGGCCCCGATAGTGCGGCGACTGAGCGACCAAGGGGTGGCCGTCAGCGCCCATCTGGGATTGTTGCCCCAGTCGGTGCATCGGGTCGGAGGTTATCGGTTCCAGGGGCGAGACCCGAATTCGGCGGAGCGGATCCGCGAGGATGCCCTGGCGCTGGAGGAGGCAGGCGCCAGCCTCCTGGTACTCGAATGCGTCCCCGCGACGCTGGCGACCTCGATCTCCCAGAGCCTGCGCATCCCGGTGATCGGCATCGGCGCCGGCAACGGCTGTGACGGTCAGGTGCTGGTCCTTCACGACCTGCTGGGGCTCAATCCGGGCCGTCCGCCGAGCTTCAGCCGGGACTTCCTGAAGGGTCGGGGCTCGGTCGCCGAGGCCTTGACGGCCTATGTGGCGGCGGTACGGGACCGCAGCTTCCCCGGCCCGGACGAGACCCTCTACTGAGCCCCGCCGGCATGGAGCGCATCGAGCATCTACCCGAGCTGCGCGCCCGGATCGTCGCCTGGCGGGAGGCCAGGGAGACCATCGCCTTCGTGCCCACCATGGGCAATCTGCATGCGGGGCACCTCACCCTGGTAGCGGAGGCCAGAGGGCGCGCCCGGCGCACGGTGGCGAGCATCTTCGTCAATCCCCTGCAGTTCGGCCCCCAGGAGGACCTGGCAGCCTATCCGCGCACCCTGGCCCAGGATGAATCCCTGCTGGTGGGGGCGGGCTGCGACCTGCTCTTCGCCCCGACGCCCGATACCATGTATCCTCGCGGTCAGGATGACCAGACGCGGGTACTGGTCCCGGGGCTCTCCGACATCCTGTGCGGGGCCAGCCGACCCGGCCACTTCACCGGCGTGGCCACGGTGGTCTGCAAGCTGTTCAACATGGTCCAGCCGCATCTGGCCCTGTTCGGCGAGAAGGACTACCAGCAGCTCCTCGTCATCCGCCGTATGGTCGAGGACCTGGCGGTGCCGGTCGAGGTCCTCGGTGTGCCCACGGTCCGGGAGCCGGACGGGTTGGCGATGAGCTCCCGCAACGGCTATCTGTCCGCAGAGGAGCGAGGCCGGGCCCCGACACTCTATCAGACCCTCTTGGCAGCGGCAGACGCCTTGCGGGGCGGCCGACCAATTCCCGACGTGGAACTGGATGCGTCGCGGGCCCTCGAAGGAGCAGGGATGCGCCCCGACTTTGTGAGCGTGCGTCGGAGCGAGGATCTCGCCCATCCCGGCTGGGAGGATCAGGAGCTGGTGATACTGGCGGCCGCCTATCTGGGCCGCTCCAGGCTCATCGACAATCTGCGCCTAAGCCGCGGGGTCCAGGCATCCTGATCTCGGCCTTGGCGTGAGCCAGGATGGTGCGCCGCAGCAAACCCTGGGATAGAATTCGAAGGCAACTGAAACACTCTGAATTTCGGTGGGGGCATCGGGCCCAAGGCCATCCCCAACCGCTGTCGAGAGGGAGGAGCAATGCAATTGACCTTGCTAAAGTGCAAGCTCCACCGAGCTTGCGTCACCCATGCGGAGCTGGACTACGAGGGGTCCTGCGCCATCGACGAAGACCTCTTGCAGCTCGCGGGGATTCGCGAGTACGAGCAGATCCAGATCTATAACGTCGCCAACGGCGAGCGTTTCACCACCTACGCGATCCGTGCCGAGGCCGGGTCCCGGATCGTCTCCGTGAACGGGGCGGCCGCCCATAGGGCCTCACCGGGCGATCGCGTCATCATCTGCGCCTACGCCGGGATGAGCGAGTCCGAGGCGCGCGCCTTCAAGCCGGCCCTTGTCTATCTAGACGAGCAGAACCGGGTGCTCCATACCGGAGACAGCATCCCAGCCCAGGTGGCTTGACCCGCGCCGCGGCGGCAGGGTGCCCGTGCCCCCGCGTGCGGCTTGATCACTTACTCAGGCGGTTGCGACCTGCATCGAGTGGTGGCGTTCAGCGATCGCATCCTGGTAGAGCTGGACGTAGGAGCGGGCACTCACCTCCCAGCTGAAGTCCCGCGACATCCCCGCCAGCGCCAGTTGACGCCAAGCCACTGGGTCACCGCGATACAGGGACACCGCCTGCTGCACCGCGTGCCAAAGGGACTCCGCGGTCGGATCATCGAACACCAGGCCGGTGGCGGTCCCGTCGGCCAGGGTTTGCGGCGTGACATGGGTCACGGTGTCGGCCAGGCCCCCGGTTCGGTGGACGATGGGCACAGTGCCATAACGCAGGCTGTAGAGCTGATTGAGCCCACAGGGCTCGAAGCGTGATGGCATCAGGAAGGCGTCGCAGCCCGCCTCGATGCGATGGGCGCGCATCTCGTCGTATCCAAGGAAGACTCCCACCTGTGTCGGATAGGCCGCGTTCAGCTCCAGCAGGGCCTGCTCCAGATGGCGCTCACCCTCGGTCTGAACGACGAGCTGGATATTGGGATCCTGCAGCAGGCCGGGCAGGATCTCCAGGATCAGGTCGACACCCTTTTGCTCCACCAGCCGACCCACGTGGCCCAGGAGGAAGGCCCCCTCGTTGCGCGTGACACCGAACTCCCGCTGTAGGCCCAGCTTATTCTCCGCCTTGAGACCGAAGGTCTCGCCGTCATAGGGCTGGAGGATGAGGGGGTCGGATGCCGGATCCCAGTCCCGGTAGTCGACCCCGTTCAGGATCCCGGAGAAGCGGATCCCGATCTGCCGCAGGAGTCCGTCCAGACCACAGCCGAAACGCGGGGTCCGCACCTCCTCGGCGTAGGTCGGGCTCACCGTGTTTACCCGATCGGAGAACACGATTCCGCCCTTGATGAAGGACATGCGCTGATGGAACTCGATCCCCCTCAGGTTCCAGAGGGCCGGGGGCAGACCGATGCGGTCGAAGGTGGCGCGGTCGAACAGCCCCTGGTAGGCCAGGTTGTGGATGGTGAAGATCGTGGCAGGTCGCTCCGAAACGTCGTGCAGCTGGGGTGCCGCAAGCCCAGTCTGCCAGTCGTTGCAATGCAGCACCTCGGGGGCCCAACCCACTGCAGGTAGTCCCTGGGCGATCTGGGCGACTGCGCGGCTGAGCAGAAGGAAGCGCTCCGCATTGTCCCCCCAATCACGGCCCGACACATCCGTATAGGGGTTTCCCTCGCGGCCGTAGTAGTCGGGCGCGTCCACCAGGTAGACGGGCAGGTCTTGGTCCGGGAGGCTGCCCTCCATGATCCGCACCATGCTGCGGCAACCGGGCAGCCGGATCTCGCAGAGGGCCTTGGGCTCCCGCAACTGCCTTGCGGCCCGCGGATAGGCTGGGATAATCAACCGGGCGTCGTGCCCGAGGGCCCGCAGGGCCGCGGGCAGGCTCGTGGCCACGTCGGCGAGCCCCCCGGTCTTGATCAATGGGTGGGCCTCGCTGCTGGCCATCAAGACGCGCAGCTTGTCCAGTCTCGGGACGCTAATGGGAGCTTGCTCCATGAAATACCCCTTTTCCCAGGCCGCAGCTAGCGCGGCCACCCGAGTGCGCCCCCCCGTGCAAATGGGGCCCTAACTAGCGCAACTCGGTTTCTTGTTCTGTGTCAAGTTGGTAGTTTTACCTAAATATGACGGGACTACGCAATGCTGGATCCCTGCACCCTGGTCATTTTTGGCGCAACGGGCAACCTGGCGAGCTATAAGCTGCTGCCCGCGCTCTACCACATCGAGGCGGCGGACCGCCTCCACCCCGCAACCCGCCTGCTCGGCTTCGGTCGCCGCGACTGGTCGGACTCCGACTGGCAGGGAGAGGTCAAGGCCGTCCTGGAGGCCCGGATCGCGGGCGGTCCCCAGACCGCCGTCCTCGACCGGCTGCTCGCACGCTCCTGCTTCATAGAGGGCGATCTAGAGGAGGCGGACGGCTTCACGAAGCTGGACGAGCGGCTGCGGCAGGACGAGACACTCCCGGATAACCGGGTCTTCTATCTGGCCGTTGCCCCGCGGCACTATGGCATCGTCGCCGAGCGGCTGGCCGCCCTCGGCCTGCAAAGGGAGGACGGCGGCTGGTCCCGGCTGGTGGTGGAGAAGCCTTTCGGGTTCGACCAGGAGAGCGCCCGAATCCTGGATCAGGGTCTTCACCGCTACTTCTCCGAGGATCAGATCTACCGAATCGACCACTACCTGGGCAAGAGCACGGTCCAGAACATCCTGGTATTCCGCTTCGCCAACCTGCTGCTCGAGCCCCTGTGGAACCGCAACTACATCGATCACGTGCAGATCACCCAAGCCGAGGCTCGGGGCATCGAGGAACGGGCGGGCTTCTACGACGGTGTCGGGGCGATGCGGGACATGATCCAGAGCCATCTGCTGCAGATGCTCACCCTGGTCGCCATGGAGCCGCCTCCTAGCCTGGATGCAGAGGCCCTGCGGGACGAGAAGGTGAAGGTGCTGCGCTCCATCCGCCCCATACACCGGGAGGCCGTCCACGCCCATGCCTTTCGCGCCCAATATGCCACGGGTCGCGGTAAGGACGGAAAGGTGCCGGGCTATCTCGAGGAGCCGGGGGTGGCCCACAACAGCACCACCGAGACCTACGCGGCGTTGAAGCTCTACATCGACAACTGGCGCTGGCGCAACGTGCCCTTTTACCTGCGCACCGGCAAGCGTCTGGCCCGCACCAACTCGCTCGTGGCCATCCGCTTCAAGCACCCGCCCCAGCAGCTCTTTCGCCAGACCCCCATCGAGCAGCTCAAGCCCAATTGGCTGCTGCTCAACATCCAGCCCAACGAGTGCATGCGCATCGAGATCCAGGTCAAGCAGCCGGGCTTTGAGATGCGTGCCCAGACCGAGCGTCTGGACGCCAGCTCCTGCGCGCTGCCCTCCGAGCAGATCGACGCTTACGAGGCCCTGATCCTGGACGTGATCGAGGGCGACCACACCCACTTCCTGCGCGCAGACGAGGTCAACTGGGCCTGGCAGGTGGTGGACCCCGTGCTCAAGCTCTGGTCCACGGAGCGGGACTTCATCCAGACCTACCCCGCGGGCTCCTGGGGACCGTTGCAGGCAAACCGCCTGTTCGACCGGGAGGATCAGAGCTGGCGCAATGGGCTGGACCCGGATGACGAACCGGGCCGGGACCCGGGCGCCCTCCTCGGCGCCCAGCCTCCCCGGGCACTGTGAGTCAAGGGCGGGCACCCCAATGGGCAACTCCAGGCTTCAGTCCCCACGCGGTCGGCGCCCCGTGGCAAGATTGCTGCGTCCGCCCAATTGCCGGCGCCCCTCGCGGGTCCACTCCCGATTCGCCCCCGTCGCCGAACACCCATAGGAGTATTCATCATGCCTCTCGTCACCCAGACCCCCCAATGGCAGGCCCTGGAACGGCACTGGGGACAGATCAAGGACCTACACCTGCGGGAGCTCTTCGCCGACGACCCCCAGCGGGCCCAGACCATGACCCTGGACGCGGCGGGGCTCCATGTCGATTACTCCAAGAACCGAGTCACGGGGGAGACGCTGCGACTCCTGTTCGCGCTCGCCGAGGCGGTGGACCTGCAGGGTTGGATGCGGCGCATGTTCTCGGGCGACCACATCAACAACACCGAGCAGCGGGCCGTGCTTCACGTGGCCCTGCGCAACCGCTCCAACCGGCCCATCTACGTGGACGGAGAGGACGTCATGCCCCTGGTGAACGGGGTGCTCCAGCGCATGGAGACCTTTGTTGAGCAGGTCCGCTCAGGCGACTGGAAGGGCTACACCGGCAAGCCCATCACCGACGTGGTGAACATCGGCATCGGCGGCTCCAATCTGGGCCCCAAGATGGTCTGCACCGCGCTTGGCCCCTATCTGAGCCCCAGCCTCCAGGTCCATTTCGTCTCCAATGTGGACGCCACGCACCTGGTGGAGACGATCCGACTCCTGGATCCGGAGACCACCCTCTTTGTGGTCGCCTCCAAGACCTTCACCACCCAGGAGACCATGACCAATGCCGAGAGCGCCCGCGACTGGGCGCTCTCTGCCCTTCAGGACAGGGCGGCGGTGGCCAGACACTTCGTGGCCGTCTCCACAAACGCCGAGCGGGTCTCCGCCTTCGGGATCGACACCGCCAACATGTTCGGCTTCTGGGACTGGGTGGGGGGACGATATTCGCTCTGGTCAGCGATCGGGCTCCCCATCGCCTTGGCGGTTGGCTTCGAGCGTTTCGTGGAGCTCCTGGAGGGCGCCCACGCCATGGACGAGCACTTTCGCACCGCTGAGACGCCCGAGAACATTCCCGCCGTCCTGGGGTTGATCGGGGTCTGGTATGACAATTTCTTCGGCGCGGCCACCCATGCAGTGCTGCCGTACGACCAGTACCTGCGCCTGCTCCCCGCCTATCTCCAGCAAGGGGACATGGAGAGCAACGGTAAGCGGGTGACCCGCGATGGATTGGCGGTGGACTACGGCACCGGCCCCGTGGTCTGGGGCGAGCCCGGCACCGATGGCCAGCACGCCTTCTACCAGCTCATCCACCAGGGAACGCAGCTCGTCCCGGCGGACTTCATCGGGGCCATCCATAGCCACAATGAGCTGGGCGACCATCAGGTCAAGCTCATGGCCAACTACTTCGCCCAGACAGAGGCCCTGATGCGCGGGCGTACCTTCGAGGAGGCCCTGGCAGAGATGCAGGCCGCCGGCCTGCCCGAGGAGCGGGCCCGGTTCCTCGCGAGCCACCGGACCTTCCCGGGCAATAGGCCTACCAACAGCATCTTGATGGAACGCCTCACCCCTCACACGCTCGGGGCCTTGATCGCCATGTATGAGCACCGCATCTTCACCCAGGGGGTGGTCTGGGGAATCAACTCATACGACCAATGGGGTGTCGAGCTCGGCAAGCAGCTCGCCTCCGTGATCCTAGGCGAGCTCGAGACAGGGCGCGTCACCGGGCACCACGACAGCTCCACCGGCACGCTGCTGGATTATTTCCTGCGGAATCGCCGGTGAGAAGTCCGCGGTGAGGCACGCCCAGTGCGAAATCCAAGGAGCCCGCCCACGCGGGTCACCAGGCACTCCGCGGGCGTAGTGGTGCTGCGTCCATTCGATGGCACCCCCAGCTGCCTGCTGCTGCGCTGCTTCGGCTATTGGGACTTCCCCAAGGGCGAGATTCAGCCGGGCGAGGAGCCTCTCCAGGCAGCCCGTCGGGAGGTGGCCGAGGAGACCAGCCTCACGGACCTTGACTTCCGCTGGGGTGAAGTCTTCATCGAGACCCCACCCTATGGCGGCGGCAAGGTCGCCCGCTACTACCTGGCCGAATCCCCGAGCGGGCGGGTGACCCTACCTGTCAACCCCGAGCTGGGTCGCCCCGAGCACCACGAATACCGATGGGTTGAGCTCGAGCAGGCGCCGGCTCTGCTCAACCCGCGGCTGCAGAGGGTCCTTGCCTGGGCCCGCGGGTCGATCGACGGGTGACGGCGTCCCCTGGCGTCCGAAGGGGCTGTTGGGATCGGATCCCCGGCGGCAGCACCATGCCCGACTCGGCCGACATCGGCAAACAAGAAGCCCCGGCGCCACGAAGGCGACCGGGGCTCGCTACCTTGTTCCATGGCGGGCCCAAGGGCCCCAGGGGCTCACTCGTTAGGCGAGCTCGCGCTCTGAACGGCCTGAACCTCGACAACGGGTTGAGTGGCCTGAGCCGCCGCGTCCTCATGACTATGGGTGACGGTAACCGTGGTCCCGATGAGGCCGACGGCGAGTGCAACCGCTGCAAGTGCACCAAGCATTGTGTATCTCCTCGATTCCAAGTCTAAGTT
>Ga0316578_10001026_pt1 | contig 10725 bp, 7 predicted proteins | sample J0NA_2_FD_203076 | JGI IMG/M metagenome (GOLD analysis project Ga0316578, IMG submission 203076) | Rhizosphere microbial communities from salt marsh grasses in Alabama, United States - J0-2_160517rDrC | ecosystem: Host-associated > Plants > Roots > Rhizosphere | place: USA: Alabama | collected...
AACCCGATGCGAGCGGGCGAGCGCTGCTGCGATTCGAGATCGGCGCGACCTCGTTCTGCCATCAGATGGTGCGCAGCATCGTGGGGACGCTGGTCGACATCGGCCTGGGTCGGCGCGACGCGTCCTCCGTCCCGGCGATGCTCGCCGCTCGCGACCGTGGCGCGGCGGGCTCCGTCGCACCGCCCGCAGGGCTGGTGCTGTACGCCGTCGACTATCGCGGCGAGCGCTGGGATGCGTGAGCGTCGGGGGCCGACGGCACCGCCGGCAGCATCGCCAGCACCTCGGCATCCGGGATCGCCCGCGAGAACAACCACCCCTGGAACGAGACGCACCCCAGTTCGACGAGACGATCCCGTTGGTAGGGCTGTTCGACGCCCTCGGCGACGCAGGTGAGTCGGAGGCTCTCGCTCAGCCCCAGGATCGCAGTGGTCAGGTTCGTCGCCGCCGGGTCGACGTCGAGGCCGGCGACGAATCGGCGATCGATCTTGACGCCGTCGACCGGGAGCTCCAAGAGGTGGGCGAGGCTGGAGTAGCCCGTGCCGAAGTCGTCGATCGACACGTGGATGCCGGCGAACCGCAGCTTCTCGATGTTCGCGAGCGAGGCGGCGCTCGGCGCGAGGAGGTCGGTCTCGGTGATCTCGATCACCATCTGGGCGGGGTCGGCCCCGCGCCGGTGGAGCCGATCCAGGAAGGACGTGCCGAACGCCGGTCGTGACATCGCCTTCGGATCGATGTTGACGTGGACCTCGATGTCGCCGTGGCCGCGGCCGGCGAGCTCGGCGGCGAACTGCAGTGCGAGATCGAGCACGCAGTCGTCGACCGCTTCGGCGAGCCCGGCCATCTGTGCCAGCGGGAGGATCTCGCCGGCGCCCAGCACACCGCGGGTCGGGTTGACCCACCGGACGAGTGCCTCGACCCCGGTCACCTCCCCCTCGGCGGTGCAGATCGGTTGGTAGTAGGGCTGGATCTCCCCCGCGTTCAACGCCGTGCGGAGCCGGTCGACCTGGCGACGGCGCTCGTTGATCGTGTCGACGGAGATCGCGCTGGTCTCGGGATCGGTGTACCGCTTCGCCGACATCAGGTCGTTGCTGGCACTGACGAGCAGCGCGTCGAGGACCTGCGGCTTGGACTCGAACGCCATCGCGGTCCGGACGTCGAAGTTGACCTCCTGACCGTCGATCACGATCGAACGGGCCATGTCGCGACGAACGCGTTCGCGCAGCATCTCGATCGTGTTCACGCTCGGGGCACGCATCGCGAGCACGAACTCGTCACCGCCGAACCGCGCCGTGACCAGGTCGGGCCACCGGATCTGGTCGATGCGCTCGGCGACGGCCCGCAGGACGGCGTCGCCGACCGGCTCGCCGTAGAGTTCGTTGACCGACCGGAAGTGCACGATGTCGACGATGAGGATGCCGAGCCCGCCGCCCGCCTGCATCAGGCCCGTCACCGCCCGTAGGAAACCGTCCCGGTTGAGCAGCCCGGTCCGGCCGTCGTGGAGCGCGAGGAACTCGGCCCTTTCGCGCGCGTCGGCGAGCGCGGTCGCGATCTGCGCACTGATCACATAGCTGTCGAGCACGGGGTCGTCGAGGAGGTTGTTGACGGTGAACTCGCACACCTGTGCTTCGCCGTCGGCCTTGAGCACCCGCGTGTCCAGGGTCACCGAGTCCTGCGGACCGAGTGATTCCGCTGCGGCCAGGATCCGCTCGCGGTCGTCGGGGTGGACGTAGTCGAGGATCGAGCGTCCCCGCACCAGCTCGGGGTCGTGCCCGAGGAACCTGGTCACCGCGCCGTTGACCGAACGCACCAGCCCGTTGCGGTCGGCGAGGACCACCATCCCGTGCATGTTCGCCATCACGGCCCGCAGGACGTGTGTGTCACCCTGGTCGAACTCGAGGCGGTGGCGGTCGGTCACGTCCCTGGCGACGACGACGATCGACCCCCCGAACGGATCGCCGTCCCGGACCCGACGAGGAGCCCCCCGGACCTCGAGGTACCGCCACGTGCCGGTCGAGGTCCTCGCCCGTAGCGTGATCAGATCGCCGACGGACTTGTCCACCACGGTGTTCAGCGCCGACCTCGCGAGGTTGACGTCGTCGGGGTGCAGCAGCTCGAGCATCGACGTCCCGAGCAGCTCGAGCGGGTCCCACCCGAGCGTCTCCGCGGCGGACTCGTTGGCGTACCTGAGCACACCGTCGGGGTCGATGACGAGCACCGGGTCGGCCAGATCCTCGGCGGAGAGCGCGGCCGAACGGCGGACGGGGACGCGGCCCGAGTCGGCGGAACTCATGTGGGGTCATCGGTCGTATCCACGCGGGACTTGAGGCGAAATCCGCGGACCCGCCGGGTGGCGGGCGGGTTGGATGCCGGGTCGGGGGCCCGTATCATTTCACGGTTCCCCCGGACCCTCGGCGGACCAGATCGACCCAGTGGTGACCCACCGAACCGACCAGAGATTGCGGCATGCCTACGTACACACCGAAAGCCAGTGAGATCCAGCGTGCGTGGCACGTCGTCGACGCCGACGGGCTCGTGCTCGGCCGCCTCTGCACCGAGGTCGCCCGCATCCTGCGGGGGAAGCACAAGCCGACCTATGCCCCCCACATCGACACCGGTGATCACGTGATCATCGTCAATGCCGACAAGGTCGTCATGACCGCGGGCAAGGCCGACCGCACGATGGTGTACAGCCACAGCGGCTACCCGGGCGGCATCAAGTCCGAGTCGTACGCCAAGCTCCACGCCCGCAAGCCCGAAGAGGCGGTCCGCAAGTCGATCAGGGGCATGCTCCCCAAGGGCCCGCTCGGTCGCCGACAGCTCCTGAAGCTCCAGGTCTACGCCGGCCCGACGCACCCCCACGCCGCGCAGATGCCCACCACCCTCGAGCTCCCCGCCGCCAGGGCCCGTTGACCCGACCGAACGCTGAGAGAAGACATCGCATCATGGGAACCGCACCGCTCACCCAGACCACCGGCCGTCGCAAGGAAGCCGTCGCCCGGGCGCAGATCCGCCCCGGAACCGGCCAGTTCACCATCAACGGCAAGTCCCTCGACGCCTACTTCCCGACCGCCGTCTCCCAGATGGTCGTCTCGGAGGCCCTGACGGTCACCGACACCCGTGAGCAGTACGACGTCGAGGCGTCGATCCACGGCGGCGGCGTCAGCGGTCAGGCGGGCGCGCTGCGGCTCGCCATCGCCAGGTCACTGGTCGAGATCGACCCCGACAGCCGACCGGCCCTGAAGAAGGCCGGCCTCCTCACGCGTGATGCACGCAAGAAGGAGAGCAAGAAGTACGGCCTCAAGAAGGCCCGCAAGGCGCCCCAGTTCACCAAGCGCTGACCTCCGCGGTCCGATGAGGTTCGGCACCGACGGCGTTCGCGGCGTCGCGGGAACCGAGCTGACGGCCGAGTTCGCCAGCCGACTCGGCCGAGCTGCAGCCCGCGTCCTGGGGGGCGACCACGTCGTCATCGGCGGCGACACCCGTCTGTCGACGCCCGAGCTGGAAGTCGCGCTCGCTGCGGGGTTCCGCACCGAGGGGGTGGACGTCGTCTCGCTCGGCATCGCGCCGACCCCGATGGTGGCCTTCGAGGCCCAGCGGCGCGGCGCGCTCGGCGCCGTCGTCTCGGCATCGCACAACCACTACCAGGACAACGGGATCAAGCTGTTCGCCGCCGGTGGCATCAAGCTCACCGACGACGTCGAGCGGCGCATCGAGGCCACCCTGGAGCAGGTCGCCGCCGTGCCACCGGGCGGTCGGCAGCGCGCCACGACCGACCACCGACCGTACGTCACACACGTCCTCGACTACCTCGAGGGCCGCGGGCTCGTCGGACTCCGTGTCGTGCTCGACACCGCGAACGGCGCAGCGTTCGACGTGGCGCCCGAGGTGTTGCGCGCGGCGGGCGCCGACGTGGTCGTCGTCGCCGACCGACCCGACGGGCGCAACATCAATGCCGGATGCGGGGCGACCGTGCCGACCCACGTGGCGGCCGCCGTGCTCGAGCACGGCGCCGACGTCGGTGTCGCGCTCGACGGGGACGCCGACCGTCTCATCGCAGTCGATCACACCGGTGCCGTGGTCGACGGTGACCACATCATCGCGATGGTCGCGAACGACCTCAAGTCCAAGGGCGAACTCCGCAACGACACCGTCGTCGTGACCGTGATGACCAACCTCGGCTTCCACCTCGCCATGCGCGACGCCGGCATCCACGTCGTCGAGACGGCGGTCGGGGACCGGTACGTCCTCGAGGCGCTCGCCGCAGGCGGTCACTCCCTCGGTGGCGAGCAGTCCGGTCACGTCATCTTCGCGGACCATGCAACGACCGGTGACGGTGTGCTGACCGCCGTCGCCCTGCTCGACGCCGTCAAGCGCTCCGGACGGTCACTCGCCGCGCTCGCCGCAGACGCGATGACGCCCCTTCCCCAGGTGCTCGTCAACGTCCGGGTCGCACACCGCGTGCACGACGCGGCCGAACAACTGGCCGACGAGATCGCCCGAGTCGAGTCCACACTCGGCGGGACCGGTCGCGTCCTGGTCCGTCCCAGCGGCACCGAGCCGCTCGTGCGCGTGATGGTCGAAGCGTCGACCCCCGAATCGGCGCAGGACGCGGCCGACGAGCTGGCGGCGGTCGCCGCTCGACGGTTCGGCTGAACGATGGCGCGCTGCGGCGCTCGGTAGCCTGGTCGGCCATGTGTGGCATCGTCGGCATCGTCAGCCGCCCTCCGACCAGGGAGGCGCCCGACGTCGCCGTCGTGCTCGCCGATCTCGACGAGGCGTTCGCCGTTCGCAGCGACGCCCGCGACCTGACGGGTCGGATCGCCGACGTGGATCGCCGGCTCCGCGGCGTACCGGGACTCCTGGCGCTCGCCGGTCGACCCGACGCCGTCGCGGCGATCACCGCGCGGCTCGACCGGCTCGACGCGCACGCCGCCGACATCGAGACGACACTCGACGCGAACGTGGACGGTCTGGGCCCCGAACAGCTCGAGGTGGCGAATGCCGATCTGATCGACCTCAAGGACGTGCTGTGGTCGTTGCGTCACGATCGTCTCGGAACCGTGGTCGCGGTCGAGGCGCTCGCAGGGCGCGACGCCTCGCCCTCCGAGCTCGCGGGGTACCTGTCCGTCCAACAGGCGCTCTCGGCCATCGACCGACTCGAGGTCCGCGGTCGGGACTCCGCCGGTCTGCACGTGTTCGTGTGGGGTCACGACATCGACCCCACGGCGCTGGCTCGGCTGCTCGCCGAGCGGGGAACCGATCCGCTGTTCCAGTCCGGGGCGGTCACCGAGGCGGGAGGATGCCTGTCGTTCGTGTACAAGGCGGCGGCCGAGATCGGAGAGCTGGGCGACAACACCGCCGCGCTGCGTTCGGCGCTCGTCGACGACGCCCTGTTGCGACGGGCCCTCGCGTCGGCCTCGGCTCGTGTGGCGATCCTCGGGCACACCCGGTGGGCCAGCGTCGGCATCATCAGCGAACCGAACACGCATCCGATCAACTCGCACGAGCTGGAGCAACGCGGCGGGGACGCGCCGCCGTACGTCGTCGCCGCGCTCAACGGCGACGTCGACAACCACGCCGACCTGCGGGTCGCGCACGGACTGCGGATCGCGTCGCCGATCACCACCGACGCGAAGGTCATCCCCACCCTCGTCGCACGGCATGCCGCCGAGGCACCGTTGACCGAGGCGTTCCGACGGACCGTCGCCGAGTTCGACGGCTCGGTCGCCATCGCCGCCGCGAGCGCCGACGCGCCGTCCACGCTGCACCTCGCGCTGCGGGGCAGCGGCCAGGGTTTGTACGTCGGGTTGGGCGACGACTGCTTCATCGTGGCCAGCGAGCCGTACGGGGTCGTCGAGGAGACGATGCGGTACGTGCGAATGGACGGCGAACGCGGTGGCGAGATCGTCGTCCTCGAGGGGGATCTCGCTGGTGAACTCGCCGGGATCCACCGCATCTCCTACGACGGACGACCGCTCCCGGTCGGCGACGCCGACGTCGTGACGGCCGAGGTCACCACCCGGGACATCAATCGGGGCGCTGCGCCGCACTTCCTGCTCAAGGAGATCAGCGAAGCACCGGTGAGCTTCGCCAAGACGCTGCGCGGCAAGATCGTCGACCGTGACGGGACACTCGTCGCCGATGTCGGTGAGCGCACGCTCCCCGCCGACGTCGCCGCTCGGCTGGCCGACGGGACGATCACCCGGATACGCGTGATCGGTCAGGGCACGGCCGCGGTCGCGGGGCAGAGCACCGCTGCGATCCTCGACGAACTCACCGACGGTCGACTCGACGTCGACGCGCTCACCGCGACCGAGCTGTCGGGGTTCGGACTCCGGCTCGACATGAGCGACACCCTGGCGATCGCGGTCAGCCAGTCCGGGACCACGACCGACACGAACCGGACCGTCGACCTGCTCCGATCCCGTGGCGCCGCCGTGATCGGCATCGTCAACCGGCGAAGCAGCGACCTGACCGACAAGGCCGACGGGGTGCTGTACACCTCCGACGGCCGCGACGTGGAGATGAGCGTCGCGTCCACCAAGGCGTTCTACGCCCAGGTCGCAGCGGGCGCACTCCTGGCGTGTGCGGTCGCCGACGCCGCCGGGCTCGGCGACACTCGCCGGCGGGCGCAACTGCTCGTGTCGCTGCGCGAGCTGCCCGCGGCGATGCACGAGGTGCTGGCACGTCGACCGACGATCGCCGAGGCGGCTCGTCTCGCTCCTCCGAAGCGGTACTGGGCGGTGGTCGGCAACGGTCCCAACAAGGTGGCCGCGGAAGAGGTCCGGATCAAGCTCAGCGAGCTCTGCTACAAGTCGATGGCCTGCGACTCGACCGAGGACAAGAAGCACATCGACCTGTCGTCCGAACCGCTGATCCTCGTCTGCGCCGCCGGACTGGCCGGATCGACGGCGGATGACGTGGCGAAGGAAGTCGCGATCTTCAAGGCCCACAAAGCGACCCCCGTCGTCGTCGCGAACGACGGCGAGACCCGCTATCCGGCCGACGCCACGATCGGCGTTCCGTCGGTCGACCCCGCGCTCGGCTTCGTGCTCTCGGCGATGGTCGGTCACCTGTTCGGCTACGAGGCGGCGCTCGCGATCGACGCGTCGGCGCGACCGTTGCGCGAGGCGCGCGAGACCATCGAACGGCTGGTCCGCGCCGACCTGTCCGGCGACGAGGTCGTCGCCCGCCTGCGCACCGAACTGCGCCGGCCCGCCGAACGCTTCGACGAGGGGTTGCGCAGCGGGACCTACGACGGCCAGATGGAGGCGTCGACCGCGGCCCGCCTGTCGGGGCTGCTCCGCGACGTCCTCTCCGACCGTCCCATCGAGATGTACCAGCAGGAGTCCGGCAAGGTGGGCTCACCGGTCGCGCTCATCGACGACCTCGTGGCCGCACTCACCCGGGCGATCGCGGAGCTGACCCGGCCGATCGACACGATCAAGCACCAGGCCAAGACGGTGACCGTGGGGATCTCCCGCAGCGACGAGGGTGTCATCGATCGACCGCTCGTGCAGGCCGTGCTCGGTGCCGGGGCGGGACGCGACGTCCTCAGCTACCGGACGATCAAGGTGCTCGCGGACCTCGACCCCGCGGTCGCCGAGGTGCGCGGCTACACCCGCTACCGCATCGACGGCGACGTCATCTCGATCATCGACCGGGGTGGGATCTCCCGCGATCTGCCGAGTCGTGTCGAGCGCAACGCAGAACTGCGCGGCACCAAGCGCCGCGTCGCCTCCGAACGCGAGGTACTGCTCGGCGTCGGGCGGAGCGATGGTCGCACCGTGCTGTTCGTCCCCGAGGTCAAGGGTGGGGAGACGACCGGGATCACGCTGCTCCACGTCGGGTTCCACGACCGGCTCCCGGTCGAGGTCATGCGCGGCGTCCTGCAGGGGTACGACCGCCGGTACGACCGGCTCGTCGACTGGGTCACCGAGACCGAGGGCAGCTTCGACGAGTCGCTGCTCGCCGAACTCGCCGTCGCCGACCTGTTGATCGGCCCGATCTCCGAGACCGCCGACCACTGGCGTCGTTGAGCGGTCCGCGAGCGTGGTCGGATGATCGGCATCGGGATCGACCTCGTCGACGTCGAGCGGTTCCGTCGATCGCTGGAGCGGACCCCGACGATGCGCACCCGGCTCTTCACCCTGTCCGAGCTCGACTACGTCGCCGCGCAGGCCGATCCCGTCCCCTCGCTCGCTGCCCGATTCGCCGCCCGGGAAGCGGTGATGAAGGCGCTCGGGGTGGGGCTGGGCGCCTTCGGGTTCCACGACGTCTGGGTCGAACGGTCCGAGTCGGGTCGGCCGTGGCTCGCGTTCGCCGGTCGGGCCGCCGAACTCTCGCAGCGAGCCGGCGTCACGACGTGGCACCTGTCGCTGACCCACACCTCGTCGACGGCCGCAGCGTACGTCGTGGCCGACTAGGACTCAGGGTCTCGACGCTGCGATCATGCTCGCCATGATCGAGGAGTTCACGAAGGCATGGGACGAGCTGACCGCCCCCGGCGCACAGTTCGCGACGACCACGATCGAGGTGCGCGGGGTCCCGATCAAGGTGTTCGAGAACGCGCTCCCGAGCATGCGCGCCGTCTGGGAGTTGGCCCGAGGATACGGCGACCGCGACTACATCGTCTACGAGGACGAGCGACTCACCTACGCCGACGCCGATGCCCGCATCCGGGCACTGGCCACCCGCCTGCGCGACGACCACGGGGTGCAACCGGGCGACCGGGTCGCGATCGCGATGCGGAACTACCCGGAGTGGGTGCTCGGCTACTGGGCGATCGTCTCGATCGGCGCGGCCTGCGTCGGCATGAACGCGTGGTGGACGACCGAGGAGATGGAATACGGCCTGTCCGACTCGCGGCCGAAGGTGCTCATCGCAGACCGTGAACGTGTCGAGCGGGTACTCCCGGTGCTCGACGGGCTGCGGAGCGCCGGGCCGCTCCAGCTCCTCACGGTCCGGTACGACGGCGATCTCCCCGACGCCGCCGAGCGTTGGGAGGACGTGATCGATCCTGCCGGCGCGCCCGCCGAGCTCCCGCCCGTCGACATCGACCCCGACGACGATGCGTGCATCTTCTACACCTCGGGCACGACCGGGTTCCCCAAGGGCGCCCAGCTCACCCATCGCGGCTCGGTCCACAATCTGCTGAACATCGCCTTCATGGCTGCGGTCGCCGGACTCGCTGCAGCGAAGGCGGGTGAGTCGCCGCCCGCGGCGACGGGTGAGGCGAAGCAGAACGTGTTCATGGCCCCGACCCCGCTGTTCCACGTCACCGCGAACAACTGCCTGCTGCACCCGGCCACGATCTCGGGTTCGCGCATCGTGTTCACGTACAAGTGGGACGCCGGTCGAGCGCTCGAGCTGATCGAGCGCGAAGGCGTGACGAACTTCTCCGGCGTGCCGACGATGAGCCGGGAGCTGCTGATGCATCCCGACTGGGAGCGGCGCGACACGTCGACACTCGCCGGCATGGGCGGCGGCGGTGCACCGCTCCAGCCGGATCTGGTCGAGAAGATCGACAAGTCGCTCTCGGGCGGGGCGCCGAGCACGGGGTACGGGCTCACCGAGACCCACGGCATCGTGACCGGCAACTCGGGTGGCCTCTACGTGGCCAAGCCGGCGTCGTGCGGTCGGGTGGTCCCGACACTCGAGGCCAAGCTCGTCGACGAGTTCGACAACGAGGTGGCCGAGGGCGAGACCGGTGAGCTGTGCGTGCGGGGAGCGATCGTGATCAAGGGCTACCTCAACCGGCCGGAGGCGACCGCCGACGCGATCCGCGACGGCTGGTTCCACACCGGTGACGTGGCTCGAATCGACGAGGACGGCTTCGTCTTCATCGTCGACCGCATCAAGGACATGGTGCTGCGTGGCGGTGAGAACGTGTACTGCTCCGAGGTCGAGGCCGCGATCTACGGCCTCGACGGTGTCGCCGAGGTGGCGGTGTTCGGGGTGCCCGACGACCGGCTCGGTGAGATCGTCGGCGCCGCGATCGTCATGGCGCCGGGGGCCACCATGACCGAGGAGGAACTGCGCGGGCGGCTGGTCGATCACCTCGCGAAGTTCAAGATCCCCGAACGCGTCTGGTTCCTGAACGACTCGCTCCCGCGGAACGCCAACGGCAAGTTCGTCAAGCGCGAGCTGAAGGAGTCACTGCTCGGCGCCTGACGGCACCGTCGGTACGATCGCGCCCGATGACCCCGATCGTGACGCCCGAGCAGATGGCTGCGATCGACGCCGCCGCCCCGGAACCGGTCGAGGAGCTGATCGAGCGAGCCGGCCGCGCCGTCGCCCGCTCGGCACTGGCCATGCTCGGTGGGTCGTACGGCCGCGTCGTCACCGTCCTCGCCGGTCGCGGCAACAACGGCGCCGACGGCAGGACCGCTGCCCGCCTGCTCGCCGCCCGCGGGGTCAAGGTGAGGGTGGTCGATGCGGTGATGCGGCCGCCCGTGCTCCCGGCGTGTGACCTCGTCATCGACGCTGCGTTCGGAACCGGGTTCCGTGGCGAATGGATCGCACCGGAGCTCACCGGGACCCGAGGGCGTCGGCCCCTCGTCCTCGCCGTCGACATCCCCAGCGGCGTCGACGCGCTGACCGGCGACGCCGGCGCCGGGGTGCTCCGGGCGGACCGGACGGTGACGTTCCAGGCGTTGAAACCCGGGCTGCTCTTCGGGGCCGGGCGGCACCACAGCGGTGAGATCGAGGTCGCCGACATCGGGC
>Ga0316578_10001029_pt1 | contig 10720 bp, 11 predicted proteins | sample J0NA_2_FD_203076 | JGI IMG/M metagenome (GOLD analysis project Ga0316578, IMG submission 203076) | Rhizosphere microbial communities from salt marsh grasses in Alabama, United States - J0-2_160517rDrC | ecosystem: Host-associated > Plants > Roots > Rhizosphere | place: USA: Alabama | collected...
AAGGGGTTGCACCGCGAGAAAATTCTTGTCTTGAAAAATATTCCATGCTAAGAGGCTGAACGTTAAAAGCTTAAAACGATGCGGGATGCGGCGACACCGGTCAATGGTGCCGGATGCGGCGCTTCGCCTGGGCCATGTCGGGACGGATGCGACGGTAAAGGAGGAGATACACATGCAGCAGGGCAGCAAGTTTTTTACCATTATTGCGGTACTGGTCGTCGGTGTCATGTTGCAAATCATGTTGGTTTTCGTCGACCAGAGAGAGGCGCCGGCCAAGACGGCGGTCGCATTCTCCAAGGCTTACTTCGGACTCGACCCCGCGATGGTAAAATATTTGTGCAGCGCCTTCACCACCAACGAGGAGGGCGACGTTGTGGGCGATTACCTGAGCCGCGTGGCCGACGACGCCAGGGTCGTCGGTTTTGACCTCAACTACATGCGCAGTCGACTCTATTCAGTCCACACCGAAATCATCAGCCAAAGTGATACGGAAGCCGAAGTGCGTATCCACGCCGAACGGAAACGGAATATCAATCCCATATTTACCATTGTCGGTCGCTTGTTTTCCATCGGCGAAACATACTCTGTTGACGAAACCCTTAAACTCGTCAAAGAAGACGGCCGGTGGAAAGTCTGCGGCAGGGCTTACTCTCTGACGGTTTGAGTTCTGCTGCGTTGCCTGCCGCTTGCCGCAAGAAGCCAGGCGGCATTGCAGCTCCGGTTCCAGCCGCCCAATTGACGCGCCTGTCGATAACCGCCGGTTTCTTCTATGGTGACTGTATACACCCGGTTGCAAACACGCGCCCGCCAGATTGTTTCCCGTTATCCTCCACCTGATTTTTACATGGATTTTTCCCGCGCTTTCAGCCTCTCCCGCTCTACCTTCGATACCCACCCGACGATCTCGGATCTGCGCGCCTTCGTCGCCGAACGCTTGGAAGATGATTTCGGACACGGTCTTCTACATGCCACCAAGGTTGCCCTCGATGCCGGCTGTTTGGTGATGACCGAAGGCGAGCGCAGCGGTTATAGCCCGCGATTGCTCAAAAGACTCATGGTGGTCGTCCAGAGCGCGGCGCTGTTGCACGACCTCAAACGCAAGGAACCGGATCATGCCGTCCGGGGGGCCTCATTTGCAGCGGTTTTGCTCGGCGGTTATCCCTTTTCGATCGAGGAGCGGGAAGACGTCCGGTTGGCCATTCTCGATCACGAGGCCTTCAAAAAGCGGGTGCCGATCAACAGCCGGCGCGGTGCCCTGGTTTCGGACTGTCTCTACGATGCCGACAAGTTCCGCTGGGGACCGGACAATTTTACCGATACGCTGTGGCATATGGTCTTCTTTCAAAATACGCCGTTCGAGGAATTCGTGGCGGGTTTTCCGAAAGGACTGCAGAGCCTTTCCAGAATTCGGGAAACCTTTCGCACGGCAACCGGCCGACTCTACGGACCGCGGTTTATCGATATCGGTATTGCCGTAGGAGAAGAGCTGTTAGACGTTATTAAAACCGAGTTTTTGCACCCGACATGACGCCCTGCGCCACATAGGGCAGCCGATCAGGGTTGAGCCACGCTGCTGACCGACTCGGCTGATCGTGTCAAAAGCGCTTTTGGCTATAGGTGTTTGGAATTTGATATGTCCGAATACATCAATGCTCGGGATCGAACTATAAAGTTTGCCTTTCTAATACGAGTGACACCGTTGAGTTTCATTTAGGGCGTAAAGGTCTCTGCCGTTAACATCACGTCCCTGATCTTTTTTTTGGCAGGGGTATTTCAACGTGCCGTATACAATCTGCCCGGATAAACACCCATCACGAATGACCCGATCATGGGAAAAGGCCACCATGCCATTTTTTTTCAGTCGAGTGACCGCCGGTTTCTTTGCAGCCGCCCTGCTGCTGTTGGCTTCCGTCGCCGGGGCCGGCGAACCCGATCGGGCTTTTTCGCCGGGAGAAAAACTGATGTTTCAAATCAAGTGGGGTCCCATCCCGGCGGGAGAAGCCGTTCTGGAAGTACTGCCCGTGGAGAGGCGAAACGACACGCCCGTTTACCATTTCGTAATGCAGGTCAAGACCAACGCCTTCCTCGATCTGTTCTATTATTACCGCACCCGGATCGACGCGTATGCCGAACTGCAGATGAACCGCTCGCTTCATTACCGCCAAAAAACAAAAACCGGCCGCAAGACAAAGGACGTCGTTGTCGACTTCGACTGGCAGGCCAACCTGGCCCATTTCCACCGAACCGAAACTTTTTTCCACTCGAAGCGGGAGCCCCACCTCAAGTCGCTCAAGACGCCTCTTTTAGTGGGGACTTTCGATCCCTTGTCTGCTTTTTACTATACCCGTCTGCTGACCCTGCATGAAAGAACCCTGGTCGAACGTCCGGTTTCCGACGGAAAGCGGACACTCCGCGCCAATTTAAAGGTGATCGGGAGAGAGATCGTTGAGCTGAACGGTAAGTCCTACGACACCTTCCTGGTGCAGCCGGACCTAAAAGGTGTCAATCCGGTTTTTGAAAAGGAGGCCGGCGCCACCATCCTGATCTGGGTGTCGGCGGACGAGCGCCGGATCCCCATCAAACTCAAAAGCAAGGTACGTGTCGGCAGTTTCACGGGTGAGCTGGTCGGTGTAGAGGGCGTTAAGGGTTACGGTGACACCGGTATGGCCGGTGGAGGCCGGATTTCAAATTCACCTGCCGCTGCGCCGGACAGTTGTCCGGAATCTTAACCAAAAGGATGGTCACAAATGGAAAAAGCCTTTCAGGATTACTATCCGGATTATTCCAGCCTCTGTTACGGTTGCGGGCGGCTGAATAGCGCCGGTCTTCAGATCAAAAGCTACTGGGACGGCGAGGAAACCGTTTGCCGGTTCGATCCTAAACCGTATCACACCGCGATTCCCGGTTTCGTTTACGGCGGCTTGATCGCCTCGTTGATCGACTGCCACTCCACCGGCACCGCCGCGGCGGCGGCCTATCGGGCCGAAGGGCGTGCGATGAATACCGACCCGCCGCTGCGGTTTCTGACCGCCGCCCTGCACGTCGATTATCTGCGACCCACACCGATCGATGGACCGCTGGAGGTTCGGGCCCGGGTCAAGGAGATCAAGGGGCGCAAGGTGGTGGTGTCTTCGCAGCTTCTGGCCGGCGGCCAGGTCTGTGCCCGCGGGGAGGTGGTGGCCGTGCAGGTGCCGGAACATTTAGCGCCGGCTGAGAAGTGATGGTCATCAGGAGAAATATGATTGCGGCCGTTCCTTCGAGGTCGTTCGAAAAATCCTGATAAAAAATCATCAAGAATTGATGTCGTCGTTTCTGTCGAAGAAACGGTACAAGGTGGATCGGGAGACGCCGAGTATTTTTGCAGCATCGCGCTTATTGCCACTCGCCATCTCAAGCGCTTCGGTTACCCGCGAATCTGTCAGTTTCAGTTTGCGTTTTTTCTTATAGGGCTTTTTAAGAGGGTTAGACGGGTTCAAATTCGGGGGCAGATCAGCAGGCGTGATGACATCGGACGTCGTTCTGACGGAAGCGTACTGAAGCACGTTGCGAAGTTCACGCACATTGCCCGGCCAGGAGTAATTCATCAACATATTTTCCACTTCGGGCGATATCGTGACCTTTTGGGTCCACGAATTCGTGCTGAACTCCGTTAAAAAATAATCGCAGAGGATGGGAACATCTTCTTTCCGCGCACGCAGCGGCGGCACCGCTATCGGCATGACGCTCAAGCGGTAATACAAATCCCGCCGGAAGCGCCCCTCCCTGGTTTCTCTATCGAGCTGGGAATTGGTTGCACTGATGATACGGACATCGACGCAGGTCGTGCGGTCGCTGCCGACCGGTTCGAAACACCCATTTTGCAGAACGCGTAAGAATTTTACCTGGATGGCGGGGCTTAGCTCGCTAACCTCATCCAAGAACAGGGTACCGCCGTTGGCGACAGCAAATCGGCCTTTTTTGGCGCTACTTGCTCCGGTGAAAGCGCCTTTTATGTGGCCAAAGAGTTCTGACTCCAATAACCCTTCAGGTAGTGCGCCGCAGTTGACAGGAACAAAATTCTTTTGTTTACGCTGGCTTTCTTTGTGGAGAGCAAGAGCAACCAGTTCTTTCCCAGTACCACTCTCACCTTGAATCAAAACAGGGGCATCACTTCGGGCAATTTGCCTGATCGATTCGAACAACTCCCTCATGACCGCACTGTCGCCTATAATCCCTCTATATCCTTCTCTCGTTTCCGTCGCCGGGACACTGTCAATGCCTTTTAAATGCTCGATGATAAGAATAGCAAACCGATTTTCGGCAAAGATAAACGGCAGGACCCTTATCAACAAGGGAATATCCCTGACCTGACCATTGGCTGAAACAACAATAGTTGTTTGTGCTTTTTGTTTTTGGTTTTTGGAGATCGCAGTTACGGCTAAATCCCTTACGGCACAAATTTGGCAGTTACTGATAAAACCGCAGATCACTGGATTTTCAATCGCATTGAGGCATCCGAGTGCATAGCCAAAGGGCCTGCCAACGGCAGACGGGTCTTTTATACCGAATTCCTCCTGTACAAGCGAGTTCACGGTCAATATCAGCCCATTGCCGTCGATGACAATCAGTCCGCAGGGGAGCGCATCAAAGATCGTTTTTACGAAGGGGTAATTTGAAACCAACTCGTCTATGGTAATCATTACGACACTTGAATTAGTAATGGCGATCTCTTATCAGTTCTGATGGGACGGAATATAATCGTTTAAGAGTCGCTTGATTCGGTAGGCGCAATCTCTGACGGCACCGTACAGAATAATGCAGTCGTCTTCTTTACAGTTTTCCATGCCCCGGTCTGCGATTCGCAGCATTCCGTCAGACAATTCGATTGTCTCTATGACATTTTTTCTTTCCATTTGAGAGATTTTCCCGTTGAGATTGATTCGTCCAGCACTAGTTTTGCTGAGCAATTAAAATGCCAGAGACCTTATTGATTGGAGTGTAAGTTATAACCATCAGATATAACAGTATTAAAACACATTAACAGGGATTTGCCTAAATCAACGAGTGAACACCGATTTTATTAAAAACGAGGCACTAAGATGTACGTGTTGTTCGCAATAAATTATTATTCAATAATTTAAAATATTTATATTTGCCATCGTATTCAACAGTCGAATTTATTTGTTTGAGACACTGTGAAATTGAGACACCCATGTTTTTAAGTAATACCGTAATTCCATTTGTCACCCCGCCGGCTCATTAGGATACCCTCTGTGTGCCGTTAACTGTCTCAATGTCCTATCGTTAAATGCAACAGGGCAAAAATAGTGATTTATGTATAACCAATTTAAATAATATTTAATATTTATATCCTTTTCCATTCGTTGTTTTTTTACGTCCCTTCAATCAATGCAATTCGATGTCATTCAAATAATCTACAATTTAGGTCATAAATCAGAAATAATCATATCTTCTGTACCTTATGGTTCGATTCCCGATTAGAGCATAGTTGGCATTTATGTTGCTTAAGACGACGTAAACGCCGTTTTTTAAACAAGTCAAAATGAATTTTGGGAATTCCAACGTAACACCTGCAACTGATCCCCAAGGAACAGCGGGCCCCAATTCCAAAGGTTGGCAGCCGGAAAGGGCAGATTGACGTGCCAAAGCATAGACTGAATTGCTGGGAATTCATGCAATGCGGGAGAGAGCCGGGTGGTCAAAAATCCGATAGACTCGGCGTTTGCCCGGCTGCGGCAGAAGCGTCCTTTGACGGGATCAATTTCGGTAAAAATGCCGGCCGAATCTGCTGGGCCGTTGCTGGTACCTGCTGCGGCGGAAAAGTGCAGGGCACATTCGCTGAAAAAAGAAAATCCTGCGTGACATGCGATTTTTACAAGAATGTCCAGAAACAGGAAGGCAATTCGTCTGCAAAACAAAAACTTCTGAAATTTTTTGAGGAAGATCTGACAGGGGCTGTTCTTCTGGATGTGGCAAAGTGCCGGTTCGTAAAAGCAGGAGAGCGAATTGTCGAGCAGGGACAAATAAGAAACAAGGCCTATATCATCCAGCGGGGCTCTTGTCTGGTCGTCGTGGAAAAGGATGGACAGCTGCATCCTGTGGATCATCGCATGCGGGGGGACATCATCGGCGTCACGTCGATTTTAACCGGGGAGCCTCAGAATGCGCATATCGAAGCCGAAACAGACGTGGAGTTATGGGCGATAAAGGGGTCAGTCCTGAACAACATCTCCACAGAGCACCCGGAATTGTTTGAATTCTTCACGGAGATCGTCGCCAGCCGGTTTGACACGAAAAGGCCGGTGGCGGACAGATCGATCGGCAAGTACGTTGCTTCGGATATCATTGGAAGAGGGGCCTTCGCCATCGTGTACGGCGGCGTTCATTCAAGCCTGAACATGCCCGTGACCATAAAAATGATGAAACACGATTTGGCCATGAATCCCGAATTTTTGGAGAGTTTTGTCAATGAGGCCAAAATTATCGCTCAGTTGAACCATGAGAACATCGTCCAAGTCTACGACATCGAGGAGCGGTATCGCACGGTATTTATCATTATGGAGCGACTGGCAGGCACGGCGTTAAATGATTTGCTGCGGTCGGTATACAAACTTCCACCCAAGAGGGTCGTCAATTTTCTGATTCAAATCGCCAAGGGACTCCAATATGCCCATCGGCACGGCATCGTGCACCAGGACATAAAGCCGGCCAATATTTTCGTCCTTCCGGATGACAAGATTAAAATACTCGATTTCGGTCTGGCCTGTCCCGTTGGTTCCGAAAATTTCTTAACGGGTACTCCTTTTTACATGTCCCCCGAGCAGGTGCAATGTTTTCCGGTCGACCAGCGCTCCGATATTTACAGCCTGGGCCTGGTTGTCTACGAAATGCTGACCGGCAGAAGACCTTTCGGAGGAAATGATCACTGGAAGGTCATGGAAATGCGGACCGACCAGGACATTCCGGATCCCGCCGAACTGATACCGGATATGCCCGGACCCTTGCGCGATTTCATCCGTAAAGCCTGTGCCCGAGACCCTGATAAACGGTTTCGCAACATCGCCGAGGCTTTGGCGTCTATGCAATCTCTTGTCGCCGAATACGGCCTTGCGAACGGTGGACCCTACGAACCCAAACGTAAAGTACGGATGTTTTATCTGGTTTACGGGGATGAGGAGACAAAGGAGCTCAAAGAGGCCGTGGATGAGTTTAACATCAAAATGCAGCGCATCGGTGTTGAACTCAAGGCCGGTGATTTGATCGATCTATAAATCTGAACACGCAATTTGATCATGCAAACGTTTAAAAAAATCATTCTCGCTTTCAAATTTAGCTCGGCTTGTCGGTCTGCGCTCGAAAAAGCGATACAGCTTTCAATAATGAACGATGCGGAGCTCTTCATCTTTCATGCTTTGGACTACCGGTTATTAGGGAGGGACCAGCGAGATTCCGATCTTATCGAGCTCAACCAGCAAATGGAGCAGAAATTTGAAACCGAAATAAAACCGCTTATCGACGAGTTTCCGAAATTTAAATTCGGGTCCTCACCGAGTGATCCAGCACTTGAAATTTGTAAAATCGCCCACCGGACCCAAGCGGACCTAATCCTTTTAGGATGCCATGACGAACCAGAGAAACCAAGACTGGCTCGGCTTGATTACGTGGGAATGACGATTCTTGAAAAGGCTCCTTGCCCGGTGATGCTGGTACCACCCTAAATTGGTGGTACTCAGCCGTATTGAAATAGTGATCGCAAGACGTTAAAGCCTACCGTCCTTTAGAAACGCTTATCCGGGAAAGGAGGAGCAAATGGAAAAACGAAGCAGTGAACGCCATGCCATAAACGCGTCGACTGCCTTCGGCCCTTTTACGGCGTCAACATCCAGGAAAACATATGACGGAAAAATGCTTAACTACAGTGCGGACGGCATGTGCATCGAATCCAGTGCCGAATTCAAAAAAGGCGCCATCGTAATGATCAGAGTGAATAGCCTTTTCAGCAATGCCGCTTATCCGAAACTCATGCAAGGTTTCCGTACGGTCTCGCTGGCGGAAATCAAGTGGTCAAAGCCTTCGCTTGATGCCGGAAAGGCTTTATTCGGCATGAGCGCGTTGAAATATTGACATCGGGAGGCTCTTTTGGATGGCGAACAGGATAGGGGTAAGCGTTCACAGGGCACCACATCTGCTTTGTTGCCGGGCACTTGAAGTACAAAAGGTCGTCTGCGCGCCCGACGCCTCTTATCTGCGTCACCCTGTAAACGCTTACTACCAGGTAGTTTGAAGCGCAGGGGGCTTTGCAACCCTGTCGGTTAAGGATAGGGTCATCAAGGCGTCTCACGGTACGGTAAGTGGATACAAGAGTCGTTAATCAGCAAGCAAGTGAAAGTGTAAATAGGATATTTTTTGATACCGCGGCCCGTTGGTGTAAAATCTGTATTTGGATAGCTTCTTTTCTTCGATGATGTATCTTGCGGCTAGATATGCGTCGATAATGTATTCGGAGTCATCTTTTGTAATTTCTCCGATGTTCTTTATATCTTTTTTAGGGAAAATCACATAGTCAAGCCGGGCTTCGGGCAAGGGACTACTAATAGCTATTGTTTTGTCTGTTTCGAAAACAACTGAGGGAATAAAGCCTGGCAATTGCTGGATACCGGCTGACGCAAGAAGTCCTGCCAATTCTTTCTTGCTTAAATGAACTCTGCCGTGGGCAACCGACAAAAATGATCGGGGCTGAGATTTCCCGAATAGATATCCGCCAACCACAATCCCTACCGACAAGAAAAGTGCGGGTATCAAAAAAGTTAATATTTTTCGCATGCTTACCGCCAAGAAATATTTACATCGGTATTATGGACAAAAAATTCAAACGCGTCTTTGGAAAGCGAATGACGAATAAGTTGCCAGTAATCTTAGAAACACTAGCGCCATTCCAAGATAGAGTCAAAGGAATTGTCCCGAATCCACCTATAAAAGAAGAACATATCGCTCTCTCCGCACAGGCCAATTTAGACACTATCAGGTTTTTAAGTCAACGCCCAGCTTTTGCCTTGGTGCTGCCAGAAAAGATCGACTTCGGCCCGCTGTGAGTGCTCCAGAAGAAGACTTCCACCTCTTGCTTGCCTTTTGGCTCATCTACTGCGTTACATCCACCGACACGTATCCCGATATGCGCCGGTGGATGCGCCTTGGCGACGAACCCAGATTCGGCGCCATATTGTGGAATTATTTATTTTCATGACCTTAAGGGTAATCGGTTCGGGCATCATCGGGAGCATGTTTTTTCAAAGACCAGGAGCCGATAATGGATCAGTTTTTTCAGATAGCATTTTTGCCGGGCATCCCCGCCAGAAAGTGACTTTAGATACGTGTCGCGCTCCATCAAAGGGCCCAAAAATCTTACAATCAAGGAAATTGCTCTGTCGCGCGGCCGGCCGAGGCGCAAATAAGGCGTCAGGTTTTGATTCTTGATGAGGCGGAAGCCTTTTTTTTCGGCAAAGGATTTAAGGGCAGTCAAACCCTGTAAACCCGGCAACAGCCAATTTCTGCGGTACCTGTCCAGCAGTCGCATATGCCGGAACGTCGGCCCTATCTCATCGCTCAGACAATCGTCAACGATGGCCAGCCGGCCGCCGGGCGGCAACAAGCCCGCTTGAACGGAGAAAAAAATATCGGGATCGGGGCAGTGCGTGAAGGCTTCAATGGAATAGGAAAAGTCGGCTTTGAACCGGTCGGTCGGAAGCCGCAAAAAACAGCCTTCTTCGAATTGAATACGGCTCCTCTGGGCTTCGGGGATGCGTTGCCGGGCGCTATCGATTTGGAGCGGGCTCAGGCTGATTCCCACAAAGGATCGAACCCGGGAGAGACGCCGGACGAGATAAAAAATGCTGCCCCCCACCCCGCAACCCAAGTCCAGCACCCGGTTGACAGGGTAGGGGCACCGTTCTATTTCCCGGGCAATCAGCTCGTCGGAGTAGTGCATCGCCTCGGCTAGGGATTTGACCTCAGGGTGCCATAAGGCACCGTGGATGTTGAAGGTGCGCTCACCTTTACCCCACTTGAGGAAGCGCTCGGTGTTATGGTCGTAATACTTCCTGACCTGTCGAAGATGTTTTGTTCTGCCCTCGTTGTCCACCGCACCCCACAACCAGAAACGGTTGCACTGCGAACTGGCCCGCGAAGATTCTATCACGAAAGGATTGCATGAAATTCCATGAGGCGGACCACACGCCATTTTTATTCTCTAGAAACTGAGCATGTCAATCCTTATGCAGGTGCCGTCTCACCGGCGTTTCCGCTTTTTTCCCCGCGGCAACAAGCTCAGGGCAGTTTTTCGTACCGATATTTGCCGTATAAATGAATCACTATACGGACCACCGCTATTGATGAGCATACATTATTTTGGTCCTGATGTTGCTTGGCTTTGAGGATTGACATCCCCTCCTGTGTGACACGAGTCCGTTGTCGCCTGTAAAAGTATGATTTTTCATATTTCTTGACGCGGATCCATTTTAGATCTAAATTAGATTCAAATTGACGAAGGAGGTTCGACATGCCGATTAACATATCCATCAAAAACGTTCCGGACGATATCGCCGAAGAGTTGCGCGCCAGAGCGGCGCGAAACCACCGATCGCTTCAGGGGGAGTTGATGGCCATCATCGAGGAGGCCGCCGGCCCCAAAAGCCCCCTAAGCCCTTCCGAGTTTCTGGCGGGG
>Ga0316578_10001030_pt1 | contig 10720 bp, 6 predicted proteins | sample J0NA_2_FD_203076 | JGI IMG/M metagenome (GOLD analysis project Ga0316578, IMG submission 203076) | Rhizosphere microbial communities from salt marsh grasses in Alabama, United States - J0-2_160517rDrC | ecosystem: Host-associated > Plants > Roots > Rhizosphere | place: USA: Alabama | collected...
AATCGCCAGGCCCAAGCCTTCCTTGCCCTTGCTCATGGCTCCCGACCACACTTCGTTGGCGGTCACGCGGTGATGCCCGTAGCGCAGGTGAGCGAGCTCTGCACCGACGGCGAAGCGCAGCTCGCGTGCAGGCAGATAGTAGGGGGTGGACGGATCCAGATGCTGTCCACCAATGAGAATGAAAGGCGGTTTGCCTTCGTAGGCGCGCATGCCCACACCCTTCAGCCCGCGCGAGACGTACGCCTCCACGCCGCTGATGCCGAGTACCACGCAGGCGTCCTGCAAAGCGTCCACCGCATAGCTCTGACGCTCGGGCGTCAGCCGCTCACAGTAGTCGCGAAGGACGGAGTAGTCCGGCACCGGCACCAGCGCGAGCACGGTCTGGAGCTTGCTCAGCAGGGGACTGTCTTCACGAGTGACAGGATGCCTGAGCACCTCCGTGAGCAGGGTCTCGGAGAGTGGCTCGGGCGTGATGCTCTCCCATCCCGGTGAAGGGCCGAGCCCGCCAGGCTCCAGCAACTCGACGACCCGTTGCGCGCGTTCGCGCAGATCGCCAGTGGCACGCTCGGCCAGCGCCCGCGCGTGGGTGGGCACCAACGGGTGGAGCCGGGCCAGTTGCTCCAACGAAGCCAGATCGGGGCCTTCGGGGGTCGCCCTGGCCACGGCCAGCAGTTGGTAGACCTGGCCGCGGAGATCTCGGATGTCACTTCCCGGCACGGGTTGGACGTCGGCAGGAGCTCTGAGCGCTTCGACGGCTTCACGGGGCAACGCGGCGAGGCGTTCCTCCAACAGAGCCACGGCCTGAGTGATCTCACCGGCGGAGATCAGGTGCTCCGCTAGCCCCAGATCCGCCTTCGTGGCCTCCGGTGTGCTCCTGCGACGCTCGCGTTGGCGGGTGTGGATGGCGCGGTGCAGAGCGAGCGCCCACGGCTCGGCATTTTCGCCGTGGGTTCGCAAAGCGCTCACCAGCGCGAGACCCGCCGCCCATTTCACGTCCCACTCTGCCCACAGCCCGGCCAGCGTGCGTGGTGGCCGCTCGTGAGCGCGGAGCCACTCAATCGTCCCAGCCAGCGTCGGGTCTGCTGGCGCCGGCTCTTCCAGGGCTCGGGAAACCAGGAACGTCGCGACTCGCGCGGGCTCGGAACCTCGCTGCACGGCGGCGGCGAGCAGGGAGCGGCAGGGCGCCAGGCCCACGGAGCGGCGATCGAGCCAATTGAGCCGCGCGATCTCCATGAGGCGCTGCTCAGACGGCAGCGCGGCGACCTGGCAGACCTCGGTGAAGAGGTCACCGTTTCTCCGCTGGCTGCTGAGTTGGCGCGACCCATGGCTCAGCATGAACCCCTCGGGAGCGTGGCTGGTTTCGAGCGACCCCACGTCGAGGGGCTCGACCAGCACGTCTCCGACGATCGAGATGGCCACGATCACCAGTCGGCGGTCGGTCATCACCAGCGAGAAGGTCGCGGCGGCGTCCGGAAGGATCTGGGACGGGACTCGGGTGGGAGTGGCGGTTCGCAACCAGGCCAAGAGCGACTCTTCTGGTCCCATGAATCCCGCCAGCCAGGTTCGCTCCACCTCGTCCGGGGATTCGATGTAGCGGCCGCGCGGCACCTGTTCACTGGCCCGGCCCCCCGCTCCGCGCAGGCGCCCGACCGCGAGCAGCGTGAAGACCTGCTCACGTCGGTGCGGAGGGACGGGGATGCGATGGGGGCCCACCCGAAGCTGGGCGCGGAGCCGCCCGATCTCGACCTCCAGATCCTCGTGATCCAACAGCGGGATCACCTCGCCCCGCAGCGCGTCCACCGCACCCACCAGCCACAACCCTCGGCTGGTCAAGCACAGCACGGCCTTGGGGCTCGCAGCGCCCGCCACGGGCAGGCGCCCTCCCAGGCGCACGCGCCGCTCCAGGCGTCCCAGGGCGCGCGAGTCGATGAAGGCGGCCACGGCGTCGCGTGGCCCGGGAGCCTTGAGTCCCACCATGAAGCACCTAAGCTAGGATTAGTCAGCCCGGGGGGCACGATCAAGCGGTCCCTGCCTCCGGGTTGCTCACCTCGGGTTGTGCTAGTAATGCGCCAGCCAATGCCTGATTCTTCCAGCGACCTTCGCCAGAGCTTTCTCGACTTCTTTGCGGCCCGTGGTCACGAGGTGGTCAAGAGTGGCCCGCTCGTGCCCCCGAACGATCCCTCCCTGATGTTCGCGAACGCGGGCATGGTGCAGTTCAAGGATGTGTTCACGGGTCGAGACCAGCGCGGCTACTCTCGCGCCACCAGCAGCCAGAAGTGCATACGCATCAGTGGCAAGCACAACGACCTCGAGGCGGTCGGGCCATCGCCGCGCCACCACACGTTCTTCGAGATGCTCGGCAACTTCAGCTTCGGTGACTACTTCAAGGAAGAAGCCATCGTCTTTGCCTGGGATTTCCTCACCAAGGATCTCGCGATCCCCCCCGATCGTTTGATCTGCACCTACTTCGCCGGAGAAGAGGGGATCCCCCCCGACGAGACGGCTCGGGATCTCTGGAAGAAGGTGTCGGGCTTCGGCGATGACCGCATCCGGGGTCTCGGCAAGGACGACAACTTCTGGGCCATGGGAGATACGGGTCCGTGCGGACCGTGCAGCGAGATCTACTTCTGCAATGGCCCCACCGTGACGCTCGACAGCTTCGGCGAGGAGCAGACCGCCGAAGGGGTTGGCTGGATGGAGATCTGGAACTTGGTCTTCATGCAGTTCGAGCGCCAGCAACAGGACGGCAACTACGTCCTCAGCGACCTCCCCGCTCCGTGTGTCGATACGGGAGCGGGCCTCGAACGGTTGGCCTGCGTGCTGCAGGGCAAGCTGAGCAACTACGACATCGACCTCCTGCGGACGTTGGTGGACGAAGCTGCCGCCTTGGCGGGCAAGCCGTACGGCGGGAGCATGGCCCCCGATGACGTCAGTCTCCGGGTCATCGCTGATCACGCGCGGTTGACGGCGTTCCTCATTGCCGAGGGGATCATGCCCGAGAAGACCGGGCGGGAGTATGTGCTGCGTCGCGTGATGCGTCGTGCGATCCGGCATGGGCACCGCCTTGGAATCCAGCGCCCGTTTCTGCACGAGGTTGCCTTGCGCGTCGTCGACGTCATGGGTGACCAGTACCCGGAGCTCCGCGAGCGCAGCGCGCTGATTGCGTCGGTCAGCGAGCAAGAGGAAGTGCGGTTTCGTCAGACCATCGAACGCGGTCTCACGTTGCTCGAAACGCTCTTCGACGACCTGCGGGAGCAGAGCAGTGCCGAGCTTTCGGGCGTCGACGCTTTCCGACTCTACGACACCTACGGATTTCCGCGGGACCTCACCGAGGTGATTTGCGCCGAGCGGGGGTACACCGTCGACGGTGCCGGCTACGAGCGCGCCCTCGAGGAAGCGCGGGCACGCTCCGTGTTCGTCGGCATGGATCAGTCGGTCGAGCAAGCCTATCGACAGGCGCTGGCGCTGCTCGAGGGCGAAAGCGTCGAGTTTACCGGCTACGAACGCGAAGTGGACCGGAGCCGAGTGGTTGCCATCATCACCGACGGAGAGTTGGTCGACCACGCCGGCGAAGGCGCCACCGTGGAGGTGGTGACCGCTCGCACCCCGATGTACGGGGAGCAGGGCGGGCAGCTGGGCGACCAGGGGCGACTGGAGTCCGCTTCGGTGGCAATGCAAGTCGAGGACGTCCAGAAACCGGTAACCGGTCTGGTGGTCCACCGTGGTCGCATCGAACGGGGCGAGCTCCGGCTGGGAGACGAGGTCGAGCTCCGAATCGACACCGAACGTCGCGACTCGATCCGGCGGTGTCATTCGGCCACCCACTTGATGCACTGGGCATTGCGGACCGTCCTGGGACCGCACGCGCAGCAGAAGGGTTCGGTCGTGGGGCCGGAGCGACTGCGATTCGACTTCACCCACAATCAGCCACTTTCCGAGGAGCAGCTCAGGAAGATCGAAGAGCTCGTGAACCGACGCGTGCTCGCCAACACTCCGGTTCTGACCGAAGTGATGAGCATGGACGACGCGCGGGAGCGCGGCGCCACGATGATCTTCGAGGAGAAATACGGCGACGAAGTGCGCATGGTCAGCATGGCGGATTCGCGCGAGCTGTGCGGCGGGACGCACGTTCGTGCCACGGGGGACATCGGCCTCTTCAAGATCATGAGCGAGCAGGGGATCGCTGCCGGCGTCCGACGGATCGTGGCCACGACCGGCATTGGGGCGCTGGACTACGTCAACGGTCTGGAACAGCGCCTGCAGCGTGCGGCCCTGGCCGCCAAGGCATCACCCACCGATCTGAGTGAGAAGATCGAGAAGCTGGTGTCCTTCGAGAAGTCACTGCAGAAGCAGGTGGATGAGCTGCAACGCAAGCTCGCTTCGGGCGGGGGCGGCCTGGATTCGCTGTTGTCCGCCAGTCGAGAGTTGTCCGGGGTCAAGGTATTGGGCGTGCGCACCGAGGTGACCGACCGCGCCGCGCTTCGAGAGTTGGCCGAGCAGTTGCGCGACAAGCTCGGGGACGGCATCGTGTTGGTGGGCTCGGAAAGAGACGGCAAGGCTCAGCTCGTGCTCACCGTGAGCAAGCCGCTGACGGACCGCTTCAAAGCGGGCGAGTTGATTCGTCCGATTGCGCGGGTCGTCGGGGGTAGCGGGGGCGGCCGTCCCGACATGGCGCAGGCCGGTGGGACCGACGCATCCAGGCTCGATGAGGCGATCGAGGCGCTGTACGCCGAGCTTTCCCCGAGCTGACGGGTGCTCAACCGCGGGGCGGGTTCGGCAGCCCGTCGGAGAGCGCGGAGAACCCCCAGAACGCGGGCTCCGGGTGGAGCTTCACCCCGAATTTTTCCAGGACGCCGGCTCGGATCTCGTTCGCAAGCCGCACCACGTCATGCGCTCGCGCTCCGGGATGGCAGACCAGCGCCAGAGCGTGCGCCGTGGAAAGCCCGACGGATCCGTCGCGGTAGCCACGGGCGAACCCGGCATGCTCAATCAGCCATCCGGCGCTGAGCTTGATGGTTCCTCCGGGCTGGGGGAACTGTGGCGGCGCCAGGTCCGGGCTACGACGGAGCAACTCGTCTAGCTGCTCCGGAGCTACCGTCGGGTTGGTGAAGAAGGACCCGCAGCTCCGACCGTTGGGGTCGTCCGCGTCGAACACCATCGACTTGGAGCGCCGGATCTCGAGGACACTCTCACGGACGTCGACCGGGTTTGGCTCGCGGATCCCGCGCGCTTGCAAGTGTTCCGTCAGCTGAGCGTAGTGCACGCGTGGCGGAGCCCCGACGTGGAGTCGGAACGTTACGGCGAGGACGACGTAGCGATGCGGTGCACCGGACTTGAACACGCTGTCTCGGTAGGCAAACTCGCAGGCTGCGGACGGCAGGATCACGGTCTGCTTGGTGCTCCGGTCATAGGCGCGCACTCGGACGATGCAGTCGCCGACCTCTTGACCGTAGGCGCCGACGTTCTGGATCGGGGTGGCGCCCACTTGGCCAGGAATTCCGCTCAGGCACTCCAGGCCGCCCCAGCCCCGCTCGACGCTCAGCGCCACCAGCCGGTCCCAGCTTTCGCCCGCGGCGGCGGTGATCTCGACCGCGTTACCGTCCTCTTGCCAGTCGACGCCCCGAGTCGCGATGTGCACCACCAGCCCGTCGAAGCCCGAGTCGGCGATCACGACGTTGCTTCCACCCCCGAGCACGCGACATTCGACGTTCTGCCGCGCAGCCCAGCCGAGGGCGGCGATCAGCGCGCCTTCATCCGTAGCGTCGACGAAGCTCTGGGCCGGGCCTCCGACACCGAGAGTCGTTCGCGGCGCCAGGGGAACAGTCTTTTCCACCCGCACGTCCGGTGGCATACCACGCCGTTCGCGTGCAGCTTCGATGGCTCTGCGTGCTTCCGGAGCCAGATAGATGGGCTCGGTGTCAAAGGCGCTGAGGGCCTCGGCCAGGGCAGCGGCCTGTTCGATCTGGCTGGCCCTCTCGTCCAGGAGGACCAGCTGTCGGCCGTAGACCCAGCACAGCCCTCCGCCCCCCACCGGCGGGGTGTCGAACGGTTCCACCCGCACCTGCAGGCCCAGCTTGCGCGCTGCCAAGAACAGTTCGTTAAGTAATCGCCCTGGTTCCATGGTGGCCAAATCGCACCGGTGCGGGGGAACCGGCTGGTGGGTAGGCTACCCCCGTCCGTGGGAGCGTGCTATTGGGCCGGCACACCGAATGTGTCCGTCGGCGGCGGGAGCCCGAAGGGTTTCCCCGGCGGCCGCAAGAAACCAATCGGAGCGCGAGAACGATGCTGTTCTCCCCCAACAGAAAGAAAACTTTGAATGACGTTCACCGAAGCAGCGGCGCAGGTGCTGCGCCTGGTTGGAAAGCCACTTCACTATAAGGAGATAGCCGACGTAGCGATCGAGAAGAACCTGCTCAGCCATGTAGGCAAGAGCCCCGAGGTCACGATGGGCGCGCGGCTGGCCGCCCTCGTGAAGAAGGCGGAGAAGGACAACCCGCTGGTGCGGGTGAAGCCCGGGGTTTTCGCCCTCCGCGAGTGGGACAAGAAGACGATCGACCAAGGATTGGCGGACCGGACTCCGGCCCTGCAGCTGATTGCGGAGAATGGCGGGGATCCACCCGAGGAGGGCGGGGACGAAGTCGAGGCGAGCTCGGAAGAGGCGCCTAGTGATGCCGAGGCTGCGGACGGCGACGACGCACCGCCGCCGGTGGCCGCCCACGTTCCAGTGTCGGACGACGACGAGGAGTCGCCGCGGCCTGATGCCGAGGAGCAGGCCCGCGCCGAGATCGCCGCTTCGGCCACCCAGCTGTTCGAGGCTGAAGACGACGACGATGAGCCCATCTTTGGTGATGCGGGAGATGAAGAGGAGTCGGACCGCGGCGAGCGTGAGTCCAGCTCTCGTCGTCGTCGCCGTCGTCGCCGCCGCCGTACCCCTGCGGACCAGAAGGGTGGGGATGACCTGCCGACCTACACCGTATCCGACGCCCCGCTGGATGGCGTCGAGGTGGAGGCCGCCAAACCGGGCCGCGTCCGCGAGAATGACCGCAATGACCGCAGCGACCGCAGCGACCGCAGCGACCGCAGCGACCGCAGCGACCGCAGCGACCGCAGCGACCGCAGCGACCGCAAGGACAACGACCGCGGGCGCCGCGAGCAGGTCACGCTCGAGGGTCTGGCAGGAGAGCAGCTCGCTGATGCCCTGGCATCGCTGGTTGCGGGGCACGAGCGCAACAACGGGCTGCCGACGCTGCACAAGTTGGCTGACGCCGCGCACCGAAGAGGCCGACTGAGTGGAGACTCGCAGCACACGCCGGCCCTATTGGCCGCGGTGGCGCGGGCCGACAACATTCGTCGCGAGCGTGCAGGTCAGCGGCCTCGGTTCCGATTTTCCGGTAATCGCATCGGGCTGACAGACTGGCTGCTCGATGGCGAGCTGCAGCGTGCAGAGAAGGATGTGCTTTCGGCCGTACAGCGATACCGCGAAGCGGCCCGGCGCTCACTGCTCACGCGTTTGCAGCAGCTGCCGCAGAAGGCGGTGGGTGAGCTCCTGTTGCTCTTGGCCGAGAGGCTCGGCATCAGTGGGCTGAGCCCGATTCGGCGTCCCGGGGCATCGGGCGGTGAGCTTCACCTCGCTGGCGTTCTGGCTAGCGTCAAGGCCGACGTGCGCGTGGCCGTGCTCATCCGTCGGGATGGACGAGAGGTGGGGCGCGAGCAGGTGATCGACCTGCGTGGCGCGCTGCATCACTACGGGCCTGCGGCGGCCGGGTGGATCATGACCACGGGACAGGTGCTGAGCGGCGCTCGCGAAGAGGCGGCCGTGCCGGGCGCAGCTCCCGTCACGCTGGTGGACGGGACCGGACTGGTCAAGCTGTGTGAGGAGCACGGAGTCGGCGTCACCGAGACCCGCCTGTCCCTCCCCATACCGGACGGCGAGCTCTTCGAAGCGTTGCGTTCGGGCTGAGCATGAGTAGCTGGGCGGCACGGCTGGGTTCAGAGTGGTGCCCAGTCCTGCTGTGCCTGGTGCAGTCCGGCTGTTGCGTGTTCCAGAGCGGCCCGCCCGCATCCCAGTTCCCCACTGCAGGGGACGCGATCGCGCGCATGCGCGAGAGCAGTGCCTGCAGTCGTGCGGTCTCCGGGGATGCGAAGATCGACTACTTCGGCGAAGAGGGGCGGGTGCGCGGCAACGTCATGTACCTGGCCTCGATTCCCGACAGTATTCGTTTTGACGTCTTCAGCCCGTTCGGCGTGATGCTCAGCACGCTGACATCCGACGGGCGCGACTTCGCGTTGTTCGATCTGCAGAACAAGCAGTACCTCTACGGGCCGGCCGGTACCTGCAACGTGGCCCGGTTCACCCGCGTCCCGGTGCCACCGTTTGCGCTGGTGCAACTGCTGCGCGGCGAGGCACCCGTGCTGGTGCACGAACCTTCCGCAGCGCAAATCGCGTGGGAATGTGGGAGGTACGTCGTCCGGATCAACAGCAAGCACGAGGCACAGGAGGAGATCCATCTGGTGCCGGCCCCGGAAGATTGGCGGCTTCCCTGGCAACAGCAACGCGTGCTGGTGCTAGAGGTCAGTGTCGTCCAACAGGGGGTGGAGCTGTACCGTGCGGAGCTCAGCGACCACGCCAGCGCGCGCACGGCAGCCCCTCGAGAGGATCCCGACGGGATCGATCCGGACATTCCTCCGAGTGGGCCCGAGTGCAGCGCCTTCCTGCCCCGGGGAGTCCGTCTGGTGGTTCCGGACACGGACCAGGACCTGCTGCTGCTGACCAAAGAGGTCGTGCACAATCCCCCGCTGATCGAAGGCGCCTTTCAGCAGGTGCCGCCGGGTGGCGTGGTGGTGCGCTACGCGGCGTGCCAGTGACCGGGGCGCTTGCCGGCTCTCAGGGCAACGCGCCAACGATCCCCTTGGGGTCGTCGGTGATGATGCCGTCCACCCCCCAGCTGGCCAGCTGCCGGGCATCGAGACCCTCGTTGACGGTCCAGACGTTGACCACCGCACCGCGTCGGTGCACGGCGGCGACCCGCGCTTCGTCAATCAGGGAGACGTGGGGGTGAGCGCACACGGTCCCCAGGCCTGGCCAGAGCGGCTCCCGCCAGTACGGGCGTAGCGGCGGCGCGATCACCCATGCTCGCGGGATCTGCGGCGCGAACCGCCACAGCCCCGCCAGGATGCTGGGGTCCAGACTGGACAGGATGAGACGCGTGGGTGCTTCGGGAACGCGGCGGGCGAGGGCGGCGACTCGGCGCACCAGCCAATCGCGTCGGCTGACGTCGGGCTTGAGCTCGATGTTGACGCACGTCCCTCGCTGCACTGCCCAGTCGAGCACGTCGCGCAGCACGGGGACCTTCTCGCCGCCCGGCAGCGAGATCTGTTCGAGCTCGCGCGTCGTCACGCTTTCGACGTCCCGGTCTTCACCTCCCGTGACCCGGCCGAGAGTGCGATCGTGCAGCACGACCACTTCGCGGCTGCCATCCAAGCGGACGTCGAGCTCCACTCCGTCGGCACCCTCGCGTGCCGCCAAGTCGAATGCCGCCAGCGTGTTCTCTGGGGCCCGCTGTCGGGCCCCGCGGTGTCCGAGCACGATGGGGCGGTCCGGGTGCCGCCAGGAGTGCGTTGGTTTGCGCTTCAACCCTCGAGCTCGCTGACGATTTCGCGCGCCGCGAGGCGCGCCCGGTCATACTCCGTTTCGCGGAACGGGATGCCACCGACATAGGGGTGCCCGCCGCCGCCGTAGCGCGCGCAAATGGCGCTGATGTCGGCGTCTCGCGGGCGGCCAGACCAGGGATTGTAGCCAACGAGGATCTTCGCCCCGTTGCCCTGACGACCGAGCAACACCGAATAGACGGAGTCGGGGAACATGGCGTAGGTGACGAATTTTCCCGCACTATCCAGATAGCCGTCGCTCAAGTCCGCGAAGACCACTCGGCCGCGTTGCTCGCATTTCTCACGCAGCTGCTTCACGAACCGGTCCAGGCTCTTGCCGAGTGGTCGGTAGCGCTTCCGAATGGCGCTGCTCTCAGCGATGTCCTGAAGCGGTCGGTTGAGGAGGTCGGGCACGATCTTTCGGAGAAACGGATCGTTTCCCGCGTGTTCCACCACGCGCACGAACCGTCGAACCGGATGCTCCTGGCTGATGGCTTGCGCTGCGTCTTCGAATCGCGCGGCGTCAATCCTATCGGCCCACTCCACCAGCTCGTCGAGCTCGGGTGCGGCGAGACCGAACTCCTGTCTCGCCACGTCCATGATGAGCTTCGCGCACGACGAGTAGTCGGCGTCGACGAACATGCGCTGACGCGCGTGCCCACCCTCGTAGAGCTCTCGAGTGCCGGGGATCTGCAGCGCCGTACGGTGGTGATCAAAGTACCAATCGACGCGTGACGAAGGGCTCAGGCGGTAGTCGAGGATGGCATGTTCGTCGTACGTGAGCTCGGCCTCGTCCGGCTTGTACTGGTTGAAAGCGTACCCGCACGCCCGGTAGATGTACTCGTGCCTTCGCCCAGCGACGTGCTGGTGCAGTCGTGTGAACAGCGCCGCGCTGACGAGTCCGTCGAAGCAGTGCCCATGCGTCGCGACCAGCACCCGCATCGTGTCGTGTCTACCACGCCCCTTTCGGGGCGGCGGTCGGCTGAGGCGTCGGCGGCCTGCCGCGCCGAAACGAGTGGCTGGAACCGGCGAGAATGGTTGAGTTTCGGCGTGCGGGCCGGAAATTCAGGCA
>Ga0316578_10001031_pt1 | contig 10712 bp, 10 predicted proteins | sample J0NA_2_FD_203076 | JGI IMG/M metagenome (GOLD analysis project Ga0316578, IMG submission 203076) | Rhizosphere microbial communities from salt marsh grasses in Alabama, United States - J0-2_160517rDrC | ecosystem: Host-associated > Plants > Roots > Rhizosphere | place: USA: Alabama | collected...
TCTCGGCCAAATCTGCGGTTGAAAAGCCCCAAGAGTCAAGGGGCGGAAAACCGGACCGCGGCAGCAACGCCTGAAGAAAGGAGGAAATCCTAAGATGGTTGCAGCGCTGCTGATGACCGCTGTCGCCAGCATCGTCTTCTGGCTGGTCTTCTTCAAATTCAAATGGATCAGGTTCACCTTCGGGTGGGCATTTTTCTTTTTGTTCTTTGTCGCCCATCTGGCCCTCGTCTTTCTCGTCGGCATGCGGTTTGTGGCGCCCTACTCGACGGATGTGACGGTGATTCAGTACACCATTCAACTCATCCCGCGCCTGCCGGAGCCCACGCTCGTAACGGCGGTGTTCGTGAAGCCGAACGTTGCGGTAAAAAAAGGGGACCCGCTGTTCCAGTTCGATCGCCGCCCGTACGAATACAAGGTGAAGCAGATCGAGGCCCAGCTCGCACAGGCCAAGCAGGACGTACTGGTGATGAAGGCCGACGTGGACCTGGCCGAGCAGAGAGTGGCCAAGGCCCGGGACGAGCTGGCCTTTGCGCGCTATCAGCAGAAGCTTGCCAGCGGTCTTGCGAAAAAGGGCGCCGGCCCGGAGGAGGAGGCCCAGAAGGCAGACGCCCAGCTCAAGATCGCCGAGGCTGCCGTGAAGGAGGCTAAAGCTGATCTGGTGCGCGCCCGCCTGAAGTACGCGTCCGAGATCGAAGGGGTAAACACGACGGTGGCCGCCATCCAGGCCGAACTCGACCAGGCGCGCTATTATCTGGACAACACGACCATGGTGGCGCCGGAGGATGGGTTTATCACCAACCTTCAGGTGATGCCGGGCATGGTGGCGGGGATTATCCGCTTCGGGGCGATCGCCTCGTTTATCGTGGATGCCGGGCGCTACGTTCTCGGTGCTTATTACCAGGAACAGCTCAAGTACGTCAAAAGCGGGCAACCGGTGGAGATTGCCATCGATCTGCACCCCGGCCAGATCTTCAAAGGCAGGGTGGAGAGCATCTGGTGGGCCAGCGGGCAGGGGCAACTGCTTCCAAGCGGTGAGCTTCCCAGCTTCAACCCGCCGCCGGAGCTGTCCCAGGGCCGTTTTGCCGTCAAGATCACGCTGGATGACGAAAAGGCAGCCAAATTCCCCATCGGCGCACAGGGGGCGGCGGCCATCTACACCGGCGGGGGAGGCTTTGCCGCGCTGCGCCGAATCTCCATCCGCACCTATACCTGGATGAACTGGCTCTACCCCCTGCCCTTTTGAAATGGGATCGCGGGCGGTGACGTGCTCTATCGTCGAACGAACTCACCAGGCTGATCATCATGGCGTTCGAGAAAGTGACGACTTTATATGAAAGAACATATACAAGCGATCGTAACCATTCTTGCACTCGTGAATCCCGTGATGTGCATGGCGATATTTTTAGACTGTGCGGAAAATGTTTCCAGAAATGAGAAAGAAAAAGCAGCGCTGCAGGCGGTTGTTGTCATTGCCGTTGTCTTGCTTATTGCCGCAATGGCCGGAACCGCAATTTTGGGCGTGTTTGGTATTTCCCTGAATGCCTTCGCATTTGCCGGTGGTGGCATTCTCGCATGGATTGGTGTCAGTATGTTGAAGTCTGCCCAAAAAGATTCCAGCGCAGGCTCCTCCCAAGTCTCAAAAGCAAAATTATCCATTGCCCCGTTAATTTTGTTCGCCGCCAGCCCGGGGACAATTACGGGGGTTATTACGATAGCTGCCGCCCATGAGAAACGCTTCCTTCCCGTAACAGCAATTGTTGGGGTGCTCGTTACCCTTGTTATCCTTGCGGTGGCCCTGCTGATGGCGACAAGGGTTGTGGGAATCCTGCGGAAGGTCGCATTGGTAAAGGAGATGATCACCAGCTATATGGGCGTTATCGTCATTGCGATGGGCGTTCAATTTGCCATGAATGGAATTAAAGGCTTTTTTGACTGACCCCGAACCAGTCGTTGGTGGTGACCCAGCTCGCTGACGGTCGTACACACCAAAGCTCTACTCTACCGATGTCGCCAACTCGAACCGATTTGGTAGAAGTCTGGCAGGGGAAAAATACGTCCCCCGGATTCTCGTTCGTAAAATGAAGCAAAACCCGGGACACGCCAAGGTTACCAAAGGAGTTGGAACTTTACGGAGTATGTTGAGAATGCTGATTTTGTCCAGCCTCGCCGGGTTGCTGGTGAGCTGCATGGCAATCACCGCCGGCGCTGCAGAAGTGTCCAAGGATATGGATTCGAACAAGGACAAATCGCACCGTGGATGGTTTGATTCCACCCTGTTTCACGATGAGAAGGACGGTCAGTTCGACATCAGCAACTGGCTGGCGTCGCGCCACGGTTTTTTACCGGTGCCCATCATCATCACCGGTCCGACCCTCGGTGCCGGCGGCGGCCTGAATCTGATGTTCCTTCACGGGGGCTTGACAGGGACCGTGGCCCCGAACGGTCGTCATGTGCCGCCTACCATCACCGGGGTTGCGGCCGCCGCGACCGAGAACGGATCCCGAGTGGCGGGCGCTTACAACTTAGGCTTCTGGTTCGAGGATCGCCTGCGCACCACTACCGCCTTCGGCCGTCCGGACGTCAATCTGGACTTCTACCCGGATATCCTCGGCCAGGAATTGTCTGTCGAAGTGAATCTTGTGGGTTGGGCCTTCTACGAGGAAGCCAAGTTGCGCCTGGGTAAAAGCGATTTTTTGATAGGGGCCAACTACCTTTACCTTAAGCTCGATGTATCCCCTGTAAGGCAACAGTTGCCGCAGGTGGAGGACCTGATCAACGTCAATTACGCACTCGGCGGGTTGGCTGCCGTACTCGAATACGACAGCCGCGATACCATCTTCACTCCGACACGGGGGATGTACGGCAAGCTCGTCGCCAGAACGTGCGCGGGTTGGCTGGGTAGTGACCATGAATTCATGGCATACAGCGGCAAAGTGTTCAAATACCTGCACTTGTCCGACGACTTCGATTTGGCGCTGAGGGTGGAGGGGCAGACGGTCGGTAGCGATGCGCCCTTCTTCCTCTATCCATCGGTGCAGATGCGCGGTATTGCCAACAAGCGTTATCAGGGTCAGCACGTGGTTGAGGGCGAAGCCGAACTGAACTGGCGTGTCTACGATCGCTGGCACCTGATCGGTTTTATCGGCAGCGGCAAGGCATTCGGCCAAAACAAGCTCAAGCAAAAGGTCGATTTTTCGGATGCGAAGTGGCGCTCATCCGAAGGGATCGGTTTCCGTTACGAGATCGCGCGCAAATTCGGCTTGCAGGTGGGCGTTGATGTTGCCTGGGGGCCGGAAGACACCGCCTTCTACATCACGGTCGGCAGCGCCTGGAATTCTTTCATATAATGGGCGTCAAAACGCCCGAACTCGATCGGGCACACTATTAAAATTAAAACACGGCCAAGGGATCATGGTGGCACCCGGAGACGGCCTCATCACTCATCTTCAGAGGTGATTCCGGACACAGTGAGAAATTAAATAAGTGGAACGATGCTGAATGGCAGGCACAAAGGGTCAGCGATTAGCGACCGGGTCACTGCACCCCCCATTGCTATTTTATATCGCATTTCAGCAGCTTTGGGAGCGATCGGCCGGCATCCTGTTTACTTGCTGTACTTGCTAATGGTGGCGACTTCGCTCTTCGGCTGTGCTCTCTCCAAGCCACCGGGACAGGAAGAAGTCGTCCAGCAGGCCCTTCCGGAAGGAACCGGGATTCCATCGCAGTGGAGTACTGAGGCCAAAGCGGCCGCCGTGACCGACGACTGGCTGAAGTCTTTCAACGACCCGACCTTGGAGGCGCTCGTCGTGGAGGCCATGCGGAACAACCTCGACCTGCGCCAGGTCGCGGCCCTGGTGGAGATGGCGCGGCAAACCGTGACGGTTGTCGGCTCGCAATTGTACCCGCAAATCGGGGCCCCGATCGGTCTCGCCGGCACCCTTGCGGACACGTTCGCCTCCGGAAGCCAGTCAGGAGACGAATCGTTTTACGGGTCCAATTACGAATATGTGGCCGTCTTCTGGGAGCTCGACATATGGGGCCGGCTGCGGGCTCAGAGGGAAGCCTCGGCGGCCAAGTATCAGGCGAGTGCCCTGGACTACGCCTACGCCCGCCAATCCCTGGCAGCGACGGTGGCCAAGAGCTGGTACCTGGCGATTGAAACTCGTCAACTGCTCGGGCTCGCCGAGGAGAGTGTCCGCATTTACACCGAGCTGCTCGATCTGGTGAAGGTGAGAAAAGCCGCGGGCAAGGTAACGGACCTGGACGTGGCGGAAGCCAGCGCGAATCTCAACACCGCCTTGAGTACCCTGAATGCGGCCAAGGGCCGGTACAGCGCGGCGCGGCGCAATCTGGAACGGCTTCTGGGGCGCTACCCGGCGGCCGAGCTTGCGGTGGCGCGTAATTTCGTTCCCGTCCCGCCGCCCGTCCGGGTCGGTATGCCGGCCACGCTGCTCGAACGCCGGCCCGACCTCGTGGCAGCCGAGAAACAGGTGCTGGCGGCGTTTCGCCTGCAGGAGGCCGCCAAGCTGACCTTGCTCCCGAACGTCGCACTGACCCTTGACGCCGGACACTTGAGTAACGGCTTGACCTCTCTGCTGCGCATCAACCCGTGGCTGCTTCACGGCACCATTGGCATGCAGGTTCCCATCTACACGGGGGGCGCATTGAGGGCGCAGGTCGACATCGCCACGGCCCGGCAGGAACAGGTGGTCTCTCGTTACGGCAGCACCCTGCTTCGGGCCTTCTACGAGGTGGAAGTCGCCTTGACGAACGAGGCCGTCCTGGCGCCGCAGCTTCAGGAAGAGGTGAAAGCCTTTAACGACTACCGCGAGGCCGTGCGCCTGGCAAGGATCCGGTACGTGGCCGGTGCCGGGGACATGCTGAACGTGCTCCTGCTGCAGGAAAAGGCGCTCGCCAGTCAATCGAAGGTCATTCAGCTTCGCAATGCACGGCTCGCAAACCGCATCAATCTGCATCTGGCCCTGGGCGGCAGTTTCGATGCCGCACCGGCAGCCAGTCAGTGAGATTCTGTTACCTAAGTTGAGCGTTTCAAATTTTCAAAATGGGTTTTTTTACTTTTGTTCAGGGAATTTGAATCGATTCTATTTTGGAAAATTTGAAACCCTTTGGGATTGCCGATCTCACCGCATCTTCAGTGTCAGAAGCCATTCCGCATAGTCCACTATAGCGGAACAGCTTCTTCCTTGTATCTGCGGCAACCTCGACAATCGCTCAATTTAGGTGTTATACACATTGAAGAATTTCTGCTTTAAAGTTCTGGAAATTTTTAGGCCAATATATGAACCACAATATCTGATAAGGAGCCTCTGAGATGATAGAGAAGATACCTAATCTACCTGATAATGTCCTCGGTTTTACTGCTAAGGGTACAGTAACCGTTAATGACTACGAGTCCATCATCATTCCAGCGGTTGAAGAGCTGTTCTCTCGTCTTGGGAAAGTTCGGTTTCTCTATCACCTTGGCGAAGATTTCACTGGATTCGAAGCCGGTGCTATGTGGCAGGACACGAAATTGGGACTAAAGCACCTCCAAGGCTGGGAGAAAATGGCGATCGTATCGAACATCGAATGGGTACAGGCAGCGGTCAAGATTTTTAGACTTGTTATCCCAGGGCATGTTCGCATGTTTCATAACAACGAACTCGCCGGGGCAACACGATGGGTCGGCGAGTAGCCTAACCATCCTATTATGGATGGAGGCCGCCTGAACATTGCTCTTGCAGCGGAGAGCAAAAATACTACGCATCAGCGACAAATTTATGAAGGACTACAAAACATCGATGGGATGATCGAGAAATGGCATCAAATCCTTTTAAGGGCATCAGCCACGCTGTGAAGAAAGCGGGAGAGGCGTTTGCATCGAGCGTGACCGGAGCAGGGGCAGCCCTGCTGCACACGGCTTCGGAGGCGGCGCAATCCGTCGGCCATTTCGTGTCCCGCACCTTCCTCGCGGCCGTCAAGAATGCGGAAGGGGAGTTCAAGGCCGCCGAAGGTGAAATTCAGCGGATAGTCGACTCAGGGGAGGAGGTCGCCCTCAAGTCGCTGGCAGGGAAGAAAGTTCAGGAGTATGGGGACATCATCCAATCGTTGGTGAAGGCCTGGCCGCGTGTGGTGTTGCGCCTCGGCGGTGAGGTTGATACTTTGCGCCATGCGGCCGCGCAGAAACGCATGGACCCGCAGGCATCCGCGGCGATGAAGCGAATCGCCGCCTCCCCGGAGCTGAGCAAGGCTCTCGGCAAGGCGGCGGATCGGTCAATTGTTTCCTTTGCCGTGGAATTCGGGGGCAACGTCGCGGCGGTGGCAAGCGTAGACGGAGCACTCGGTTTCGTGACAGAGCTCCGGGACTTCTTTAACGTGAAGCGTTACGGCTCGGTAGGGTTGTCGCTGGGGGCCTCGGCCGGCGGCGCAAGCGATGTGGCGCTGGGATTGTATACCTCATCCCCGCAGAATTACGCTGGGCCGTTCGTTGCCGTCACCCTGGAGGTGCCGTCGGCATCGTCGGCGGCATTGTGGTCAGCTTCGGCGTTCCAGATCTGAACTTCGGAGGCTTTGCCGTTCCGGTCGCAGTCGGCGATAAGGTGAATATTTCGGTAGGCGGAGGCTATACGTTCATGTTGGCCTGAATGCGCTTCCGTCCATCGCCGAACGCAGTCCGCTTCGCAAACCGGTTAACGCGGACGTGTTGATTTTCTGGGAAAAAGCCCTGATCCCGATTGCGGGTTGGCTGATTTTGAATAGAAGAGAATTTAACACGATAATAGCCAGTTAGGTCCGTTGAGTCGGTTGTGTCGGTTGGTTGAGCCTAAGACCACTGACTTAACTGACCTAACCGACAAAACTGACACAACAGCATTAAATGTAAAATAGAGTTTTCATCCATTGTGGTGGCCCCATGGGCCATGAGGATTTAGTATAAAAGAGGTGTGATAATGCCAGGTAAAATAGAAGACATGGACGGGTCGGTCCCCAAAAACACGAAGGCTCAGCCGGTAGGGGGTGATTTTGATGATGGCATCACGGCATCGCAGTCAGCTCAAAGACAACCGGATGAGGCGGCATTCTGGAAGGATAAATATGCCCGTTTGTTTGCCGACCTGGACAATACCAAAAAGCGGTTGGCTCGGACTTCCGCCCAGGAAGTGGAGGCGCAAAAAGAAGCCCTCCTGCGAGAATTGCTGCCGGTGGCCGATGGTTTGGATCTGGCGCTCCTGCACACTTCCGAAAAACACGACAACAGGGACATCTTGCAGGGTATTGAGTTGGTCCGGAATATCCTCTACAAGTTCTTCGCCAAATATGATGTAAAGGCGATCGATGCCTGGGGTAAGCCGTTTGATCCCAGACTGCACGAGGCCATCGGCGTCGTGCCGCACCCCAAATTCCCTCCCAACACGGTGGTGAAGGTGGAACAAAAGGGGTATCTGCACGGCGACAAGCTGCTGCGACCATCGCAGGTGGTGGTGACGCCGTCTTAGGAAATTAAGCAACGTCTTGAGGGTATCGCCCCTTATCCGACCTTTATGAAGGATGGATTCCCATGGAATACAAGGATTATTACAGCATCCTGGGTGTGGATCGCCACGCAAATCGTGAGGAGATCAAAAAGGCCTTCCGGAAACTGGCCCGCAAATATCACCCCGACGTCAACCACGGGGACAAGGCGTCCGCTGAGAAGTTTCAGGAGATAAACGAGGCTCACGAGGTGCTCTCCGATCCTGAAAAACGCGAGAAATACGACCGGCTTGGTTCCCAGTGGCGGCAATACCAGGGCAGCGGAGGCCAACCCCAGGACTTCAACTGGAGGGAGTGGCAGTCCGATCCCAATCAGGGCTCTCGCTACCGAACGGTCAGCCCTGAGGAATTCGAAGAGCTGTTTGGAGCCGAAGGCGGGTATTCGGCCTTCTTCCAAAATCTATTCGGCAGCGCAAACCGTCAGCAGGCGGGTCCAAGTGCAGGCGGTCAGCATTTCTATTATGAGGCGCAGCCCCGTCGGGGGCGGGACATCGACCACGGATTGCAGGTGACGCTCGACGAGGCGTTTCACGGGACCAGAAGGGTGCTTGAATGGGAGGACGGCCGCAAGATCGATGCAAAAATTCCGCCCGGGGTTGGAACCGGATCCCGGGTGCGACTCAAAGGACAGGGCACCCCCGGGATCGGGGGGGGTGAGCCGGGCGATCTGTATCTGACGATCGAGGTCTTGCCGGACAATCGCTTTCAACGCGATAACCTCGATCTGGCCGCCACGGTTCCGGTGGATCTGTTTACCCTGATGCTGGGAGGAAAGGTGCCGGTCTCCGGCATCGACCGAACGGTAAAACTCGATATTCCGCCCGAAACCCGCAACGGACGCGTGTTTCGGCTGCGGGGCCTGGGAATGCCGAAGATGAAACACCCCGATCAGCGCGGCGATTTGTTCGTCACCGTGGAAGCGGTTCTTCCGCAGCATCTGACACCCAAGGAGAAAGAATTGGTCAAGCAATGGAAAAATATGCGGTTGGCATAGTGAGATCGTTTTTAGATTAATACGAAAATAACCAGTTGAGTCCGTTGCGTCCGTTGCGTCCGTTGTGTCGGTTGATTAAAACACCGGCCACTGACTTAACTGACCCAACCGACCTAACCGAGCGGGCCCCTCCGCCCAAATAAACGGTTTCGAATGGTTCGAAATCCATATCCCCGGCATCATCGGAGATCATTGAATGAGGCGAGCGTAGGAAAATGAAAAGTTATTTACCGGCAATTTATTGCGATCACCCCGAATACCATTTTGAGCTCAGAACGGCAGCCCGGATAGCCAGGGTTTCCGAAGAGTTCATCGAGCGGTGCGAACATGAAGAGTTGGTTACATGCCGCGTCATGCTCCACGGCAAGAAGGGACTATGTACGGCGGATGTGGGCAAGTTAAAAATCATTCGACATCTTCACGAAGACATGGGTTTGGATCTCGATGCCGTGGATTTCGTGCTACGGTATCGGAAACAAGTAACGACGATGAAGCGGCGTTTGGAAGAGACGGAGCAGCGCCTGCGCAACAAGGAGAAGACCTATCAAAACCAAATTCAGGCCCTTCGGCGGAAACTGTCACAGCTGACAGAAGGCGATTAGCGAATCGGAGTCGAGGCGGACATCCTTCGTTGGCCGGCGATCGAAGCTATGGCCCATTCAGGTATGAAGACACCCAAACAGAAATAATTGTGCAGGAGATACTGCAAAGAACGACCGGTTCATCTCAATGACTGAGGCAGTGAACTTTAAGGAAATGAACAGCAATGGCGAATCCGAATTTATCAGGCGACCATGCGATGGATGTGGACTCACTGATCCATTGGCTCCGGGAAAATGTGGTCCACCCGGTCGGCCTCCTGCAGATAGGGCTTGTCGGCATCACTTATCTTCTCGCCAGAATCATCTCGATAAAAATCCGGCAGCATTTTGAGAAAAATAGCGGAAAAGCCGCGCCGCACGTACGGTTTGCGCTGAGCCCTGCCCATTTTTCGATTCTGCTCGGATACGTATTGTGGCTGCTGCTCCTGTGGTTTTGCCGGGTCCTTTTCGAGGACCTGAAGTTACCTTCCAATCTGTTACACATGGCCGTCAACCTGGTCATAGCCTGGAGCGTGGTTCGCTTTGCTTATTTTTACATCAAAAGCACGTTCTTGTCCCGCCTCGTTTACATCATTATCCTGGTTTTCCTGACCTTAAGGATATTTGGGCTCTGGCACCGGACAGTTAAATTGCTCGGCAACATGAAGATCGGACTGGGCAATATCAGCGTATCCGTATGGGGGTTGATCGAGGCGGCCACCACCTTCATTTTGCTGTGGGCCGCAGCCGGCGCTGTCAATCGTTTCATATCTCACTGGTTGGCATCTTCCGATCGCTTGATGTCGTCGGACCGAATTTTACTCCAAAGAGTGATCAGAGTGGCAACGGTGGCGGGCGTAATTCTGATCTCCCTCAGGGCGGCTGGCCTCGACCTGACGACTCTCGCCGTCACTGGCGGGGCGATTGGATTTGCCATCGGCATCGGGCTGCAAAAAGTCGGCTCCAACCTGGTCGGTGGCATCATGCTGCTAATAAGAAAGCCCGTTCGTGTCGGTGATGTGATCGCCTTCGAAAAGAGTGTCTTTGGAGCCAGCTACGGATGGATCATTGACATGGGCTTATTATATGTCCATGTAGCCACTCGCGACAACACCTTGCTGCTCATCCCCAATGAGTCCTTTGTGACGCACAAGATCGAGAATTTATCGTTGAACGACAACCTGGTGCGTCTCCACATACCTTTCGGCATCTCTTTCACGTCCGATTTGAAAAAAGCCGTCTCGCTGTCGGTCTCGGCCGCTATGAATATTGCCCGGGTGTTGAAGAACCCCGGTCCGAAGTGCCTGATAAGTGAATTCGGCGACAGCACCGTTAATCTCAGCCTGCGCATCTGGATTAACGATCCGCAAAATGGAATAGGCAGTGTCAAGAATGCGGTGCTCTCGGAGATCTGGGACCGATTTCACGAAAATGGGATCGAAATCGCATTCCCGCAGCGTGACTTGCACATCAAGGATTCCGTGCCGTTGAGAATTTACAATGAGATCCCTCATGAGCAGTAATAAACTGCAGCCATACTTACCTGGAGGATCTCTCGTGAAACCCAAGAGGGTGTAACATCCTGCTATTAGCAGCCATAATTT
>Ga0316578_10001032_pt1 | contig 10704 bp, 8 predicted proteins | sample J0NA_2_FD_203076 | JGI IMG/M metagenome (GOLD analysis project Ga0316578, IMG submission 203076) | Rhizosphere microbial communities from salt marsh grasses in Alabama, United States - J0-2_160517rDrC | ecosystem: Host-associated > Plants > Roots > Rhizosphere | place: USA: Alabama | collected...
AGATATTCGAATATCTGACACCGGAAAAGAAATATAGGGCGGCAAATAAAGCCGGGCCAGGAAGTTGGAGATCTTCATCGAAGGCCCCTGGTCGCCATCCGGGCCTCTGGATTTTAAGGCATCGCGTAGCATCGAAACCGCCACAAAAGATAAAATGCAAATAAAGACCATGCTGATATAAAGGTCTGCTGCCGCGCTTCCGCCGGCGCCATGACCGTCGCCGCCCCCCTTAAACAATCTGCTGTTAATCCAGACAGCGATCTGGATGCCGACAAAAGAAGCCAATATCAAACAAATTCCCAGCCGCCTGTCCACATTTCCGAGTTTGCCGTGCTGTTTTGAACCCACCATGGCCTTGCCGAACTTGTGGGTAATGTTGCTCCCCACGGCTACCACCCCCGTAACGCCAAGGTTCATCATGCCCGGGGTCATGAAAAAGGCACCACCGCTTCCGATAAAACCGCTGAGTACCCCTCCGATGAATCCCAAAAGGGAAACCTGTATCGCAGTAGCAAAATTTAATGAAACAAACATATTGCCCAAGACTGTATGCATAAATGAACTCCTTTATCTAAAAAATTCAGAATTATTCCATCCGGATCAGCTTCATCACTGAGCGGGCAACGTTTCCATACAAAAAAGCGATCCCCGGAACAAAAATAAAGACAGTCACCGCCGCCAAGACCTTGGCCTTGACTTCGACACCCGATAGAAACTTTAAAACCGGTTCCTGGAAGGTGAATATCAAAAAAAGAATAAGGCTAAAGATCCCCAGACCCCCAATCAATCTCAACAGATCACGTCGGCCGAATAGGAACTCGCTCTTTAAGTCTTCAGCATTGACAATCGGATCCTTGATTTGGTCGCTCAAATGGCCCTGTAATTGTCGGGTGAGCCTCATCTGGGCCGAACGCCCTTTGGTCAGAAACATGTCGCCGATGACAATCAGCGTGTAGGTTACGGTGCGGTCGATTGATTTTACAATCTGCGCTGCACCGCCAACAATCCGTCTCCCGCCGCCTGCGCAACCGAGTCTGGCAAGCGCCTCCTGGGTTTCCTGGTACCCGCCGTCATCACAGACCACTTCTCCTTCCTCCTCAATGCCGCCGATGCATTCCCGGACAAAATCAGGCCGCTGAGATAATGCTGCCGGTTCGTCAGCTGATAGCAAATCTTCCTGACCTTCTGCCTCTTGGGGGACAAACTGGAGGAGTTCAATGGCTGCATTCCATTTTGTGGCAATTTCAACCACATGTTCAAAGGCCTCCGAGTTCGCTTCAAAAGCCTCCCCGATCCACAGAATGTTGGTTGTGGCCATTGTGACACTCACCTCGCGCACTCCTGCCAGCGGCGTGATGACCTCGGGAATTATTTTTGCGATCGCTGCGTCCTGCGGCAGATAGGTGACGGTAACGACACCCCTATCCGCCCGAACCTTAACATTGGCCCGAAAGGTTCGCTCATCACGGGCCAAAAGCACACGGGCGTTTGCGCCGAGCATCAGGTCCTCTATGGATCTTTGCGAGGCCGGGGTTACCTGAAAATCCGGAAGCTGAGCAATCGCTGATAGGGCCGCTGCCGCATTTTCCACGCTCATATGACCGAGATTTAACATCACATCATAGTGGGCGGCATCTTCCAACGAAACGCTATACATCGAGCGTGCCCATTTATTTCGATCCGCGTCGACATCATTCAGGTATCTGCGCGCCTTTTTGCCGTCGATGTTAAGCTGCTGCATTACCTCTTTAACCCTGGAGGTTTCGTCCTCCACGACGCGAACCTTGAGCACATGATCAATTCCAGAAAAAAGCAAGTGGCCGCTGCGACCGTCGTAAACCGTTCCTTTTTCTGTGGCCTGCTTACCCAGGAAAAGGGTCATGAAGGCACGATAATATTCCCGTTCCAGGGCCAGTCGTTCGCTGAATATTTGAGGCTTGATCGTGGCTGTTTCCAGTTTGCTGACCTGGATGCCCTCTTTGACTGCTTCTTCAACCAATTGCTCGCGATTTAGACTCTGGTAACCCAGCTTGTGGGCCGTACGATCGGCAAGCGCTTTGGTTCGATTCGAACCGCCACCTGAAATACAAACAATCTGCATGGATTTTTCCTTCCTTTTGGTTCTATGATTGTTGCGCTTCTGTATGTTTTGCGGTTACATCATTTTTTATGAAGGGAGTGATCACCGGACATTCCAGGGTATTTTTCATCCCGACCAACCAGTGGTCTTTCCTTTTCATCATCTCAGGTTTTGCTCCCCAAATGATAATTTCGAACCGGCCGGATTCGGCGACATATTTCACAAGTTCCGATTTCGGGTTTCCAATCCGGACGGCCGTTTCCACCGATAGACCCGCATTTTTTATCGTTTCAATATTTTTTTTAAGCGATTTTTCAGCTTCTGCCCCTCTTTTTATCATCGGCTCGATGCCACCGGCAGCTGTTGGATTAACTTCAAAGGGCAAAATTACCAGCAGCGTCAGATTTGAATTCATGCGTTTGGCAAGCCCGATGGAATATCGAATGGATTCAGGGCGTATGGATGCTGAGTCAAATAATACCATGATTTGCGGTCTCATCATTTTTATCCCTATAGGTCCCTTCATCTGCAATTAGAGCAAAATAGATGCCATTGAAGGAAATTTGATTTATGTTGTTGTAATAAATGGAAATAATGTTTTTGAGAGGGAGATTCTTGGGGAGCTACAGTCGTTGCGAATTGCAACATTTTTGGCGGATAAAACTATAAATTACTAAATTTATTGTAAATATAAATATGATGCAAAATACACCGTTAACGATGCATTTTACAACGATCAATCTTCCATTTCGGAATTTTTTAAATGCCGCCACAGGGAAGAGCGGTCGATACCAAGCAGCTTGGCTGCCTGGGTTTTGTTTCGACCGACGCGGCTTAACACCCATTCGATATATTTTCGCTCCATCTCTCGAAGCGGCATTACCTCGGAATCCGGCTGTTCAAATGAGAAAACGCCGATCTCTGAAAAATCCGAGGGAAGGTCCTTTACGCTGATGATATCCTCCTGCGCTATGGCAACCGCGTGCTCAATGATGTTTTCCAGTTCACGTACATTACCGGGGAAATAATAGTTTCGCAGCACCTCCAGCGTGTCTTCCGAGAACCCTTTGATTTCCCGATGAAATTGCCTGGCAAACCGGCGCAGAAAAAAATGAGCAAGCAGCGCGATATCTGCCCGACGATCTCTGAGCGGAGGAATATCAATCGTCACCACGTTAAGGCGGTAATAGAGATCCTGGCGAAATAAGCCGGCGCTGACCGCCTTTTTCAAATCCTGGTTGGTCGCGGAGATAACCCTGACGTCGATGGGAATGGGACGATTTCCCCCCACTCGAATTAGTTCTTGTTCCTGAATCGCCCGCAGCAGCTTAACCTGCATGCTTGCCGGCATATCACCGATCTCATCCAGCAGCAGGGTGCCGCCGCTGGCAGTTTCCAACAGCCCGGCTCTGGCGGATGAAGCACCGGTAAATGCGTCCTTTTCATGACCGAACAGCTCATTGGCCAGCAGTTCCTCGGCGAAGCCACCGCAATTAATCGCCAGAAAACGCCTGCTCCGACGCGGACTGTGATAATGTATCATAGATGCGGCCAATTCTTTGCCCGTTCCGGATTCGCCCGTAATGAGCACGTTGCAGTCCACCTTGGCAATCTGTTTTATCAACTGGATAGCATCAACGATCCTTCGGCTCTGACCGATCAATATCGGCTCTTCCAAGTCACCTTTTATACGAGCCTCCAGTTTTGCAACCTGCTCTCGAAGCCGCTTTTTCTCAATTGCCTGTCGGGCCAGGTGCACCATTTCATCAGGTCTGATGGGTTTTTCAAGATAATGATAAGCACCTTTTTTTATGGCCTCAATCGCTGTCGGAATCGAAGCATAACCCGTTATTAGAATTACTTCTACGTCTGGGAATTGATTCTTTACTCGGCTGAGAAGCTCCAAACCATTTAGGTCTTCCATGACAAGATCCGTCATTACCAGGTCGTATGAGCTCTCGGCGAGGCGCTCGAGTGCGGTGGAGCCAGTCTTTGCAGCTGAGACCTTAAATCCCTGCTTTTGAAGAATCCGGGAAAAGTTCTTGCGGGCTATATCGTCGTCATCAACAATAAGTATTCGATCTTGATCCATTTTTTTTCGGCCGGCTACGTTTGTATGCTTGATTTGGAAATCAATCGATTTCTTAAATTAAGGATTATCTTGTGCTTATAAAAAATTATCTGTCAATGCAACTTAAAGTTGTATGCGAAAGATCCCTTCATGTTTGTGGTGCTTTTTGAAAATTCAGCCGCCATGCCGGGCATCCTGGTTGCTTTTGGCGGTCGGAGGGTATCGATATTTAATTAGCCACGGACCCACACAGGCACACACAAACATTAAAAAAAATGACAACTGCCGGTGTGGTAGGTTACAGATTTATTAAAAGGCGAGAATCACCCCATAAAATGAAATTATCGCAAGGTGATAGACATTTTTGACCGGCCACTGTCGGCCGGCCAAAAAGTTAGTGTGAGTCCGTGTGGGTCCGTGGCTAATTCAGAAGTTTTCCTTCAGTTCCCGCTGGGCCAGCCGCTGCTCATCGCGACGCTTGATCGCCTCGCGCTTGTCATATTTGCGCTTTCCTTTCACCAGAGCCAGCGTGATCTTGACTTTTCCGTTTTTAAAATAAAGCCGCAGGGGAATCAGGGAATGGCCCTTTTCATTGACTTTGCCGTAAAGTCGTTTGATTTCATGTTTGTGCAAAAGCAGTTTGCGCGGCCTTAAAGGGTCATGGTTGTCATAATAGGCGAAGGGATAGGGCGCGATGTGCATCTGGTATACAAACACTTCGCCATTTTTAATCCTGGCGTAGGAATCTTTCAGGTTTGCACGCCCCTGTCTCAGGGATTTCACTTCGGTGCCCTTGAGAACCAGCCCGGCCTCGTATTCATCGACAATAAAATAGTCCCGGCGGGCTTGGCGGTTCTGGGCAATTATTTTGATGTGCCCGTCTTCCAAATCAGCTACATTTCTTTCTAAGTTTAGACAGGATTTACAGGATTAGTTGGATTTTTTTTGGCCGCTCTCCGGACGAGAGCGCCCAAACCCCAATCGCCTGCGGCGAATAAAATTGGAATCTACAACATCATAATTAAATAAGCGGGTTGGATTTTCTATGCAGAAACAGTGCAAGATATTTAACTTGGCAATCCATTTTATTCCGCTGAAAGCGGATTGAGTTTTCTCACTTCCATCCGGGAAGTGAGAAAGATAAAAAAATAATCCTAAATAATCCTGTAAATCCTGTCTGAGTAAATGCCTTATATCTGAAACTTCGTCTCCGGACGGTTACCCGGAGTACAATTGCTCTGCAAGAATATTGCCGTAAGTATCCTTTATGAGTTCAATGGTACTTTTGGCCGTCTTCTGTTTGAGGACCTCTTTCATAAAGGAACGGGTATCCGCAACGTTCAAGGACCGGATAACCCGCTTGATATCCGGAATGGCTTGCGGGTTCATGCTGAGCTCATCCATTCCAATGCCCAATAAGAGCGGGATGTGATGGGGGGTGCCGGCCATTTCGCCACACATAAAGATTTTTATGTCTTTTTCCCGGGCCACGTCGGCGACATGTTTGAGCATCCGTATAATGGCCGGGTCAAGGGGTTGGAACAGGTGGGCGACCTGCTCATTGCCACGATCGATGGCCAGGGCATACTGAATCAGATCATTGGTCCCGATACTGAAAAAATCGACGTTTTCGGCAATGATATCCGCCATGATCACTGCCGATGGCACCTCTATCATGGCACCGACTTCAATATCACGGTTACAGGGCAGGCCATCTTTTTCCAGTGATTCGGCTGCTTCATCCAGTATCCGATTGGCTTCACGAATTTCAAAATAGGTTGATATCATCGGAAACAAAATTCGGGTATTGCCAAAAGCCGCCGCTCTGAGAATGGCGCGAAGCTGATCTTTAAACATCTGGGGTTTTATAAGGCAATAGCGGATGGCGCGCAGTCCCAGGGCCGGATTGGCTTCCTCAGCGCTGAATTGATTGTTTAAAGCCTTGTCTCCATTGATGTCGAGTGTTCGGATGGTTACCGGTTTCGGGTGCATCGCCTCAACGACATCTTTGTATTTATCAAAAAGTTCATCTTCGTCGGGGAAATCAGGACGGTTGAAATATTGAAACTCGGTGCGATAAAGACCGATTCCATCACCACCATAATTCAGCAATGCAACCACTTCCTCCGGAAGCTCGATGTTGCCCATAACCGCCAAGGGGACCCCATCTGCTGATTCAGCCGGCGCTTTGCTTTCGCTGGTGATGACAGCCTTGTATTCCTCGTAATTGATTTTACGCTCTTCATACCGGACCAGATTGTCTTCGGCGGGACGGATAATGACCGTACCGCTGTTGCCATCCACAATGATGAGGTCATCACTGCGAATCGATGCCGTGGCGTTTTTCAGCCCGACCACAGCGGGTATTTCAAGGCTGCGCGCGACAATACCCGTATGAGATGCTTTGCCGCCGCGATCGGTAATAAAACCCATCACCCGTTCAAGATTGATCTGGCTGGTTTCAGCCGGCGTCAGGTCCTGGGCAACCAGGATGACACGTTTGTCGATTGCGGCAATATTCACCTTTTTGGTGCCTACCAGGTTGTGCATGATACTGTCGGCGACCTGAACGACATCAGCTGAGCGCTCTTTTAAATAGGGATCGGTCATGGTCTGGAAAACTTCTATCAGATTCGATACCACTTTTTTCAGCGCCCACTCGGCATTGACGTTTTCCTGTTTGATGGTCTCAATGGTGCGGCCATACAGCATTTTATCCTTGAGCAAAGCCATATGGGTTTCAAGGATGTGGGCATTCTGCAATTCTTCGGGGCTTTTTTCGACGATTTTAAGCAGCTCATCCCTGGCGTTTTTTACCGCCGCTTTGAACCGGTTGACCTCATTGGAAAGCTCTTTGTCCTGAATGCGGTATTTTGGGACAACCTCGACGCCCTTGCTGTCAACCAGGTAGGCTTTCCCGATGCAGATTCCCGGAGAGGCAGTGAGTCCTTTTATGATTATTTCCTGAGCTTCAGTTTCCATTGGGTCCGTCTATTCCCCGAATCCGCCTTCAACCAATTCCGTGATGGCCTCTAAGATATTAAAATCGGATTCATTTTCGATGCGAATGGTAATTTTTGTGCCTTTTTCACAGGCCAGCGTCAAAATATCCACAATGCTGGATGCATCTGCTTTCTCGTCACCTTTTTGTATCCAGACCGCGGCCTTTGATCGGTTGGTGAGTCCAGCTATTTTGGCAGCCGAGCGCGCGTGCAAACCGAGTTCATTTACGATGGTGACTTCGCGGGATAGAGCCGGTTGTGATCTGTTCATTTAATAAGTATTATAAAAATTTTTAGCAAATTATCAAAGTTTCAATATATGTCAATTTGAAAACATTGACAAGACAGGAATTGGCTGTTAAGGTTTTGCTGGTTTTGACCACAACTGTCTGAAATTAATATAGAATAATAACTAGAACCCTTTAAACCCGGAGGATCGAACCATGGCTGGAAAAATATTGATTTTCGGCAAAGATGCCTGACCCTACACCAGGGCAGCTCGTGAAGCTTATGCCAAAAAGAATAATGATGTTGAATATTTCAACGTTAAATCGGATCCCAAACAACTCGACGTCATGTTGAAGCATACCAATGGTGCGCGCAAAGTTCCCGTAATTGTTGCAGGTGGAGACGTTACCATTGGTTTTGATGGCGGGACCTGAGGGGTGTAAATTTTTCAGCCGGAGGCTGAAAACATTCGTTATTTGTTACGGGTTATTTGTTATTGGCTACTGCCTTCTGGTCACTGGCTCGACCAGCAGCAAGAAGCCGGGGGCCAGGAGCAAGTTGCCAAATTTGACGAATGGATGGTCAGACTGAAACAGCCTGAGCAGGAAACCCGGGCACTGAGTGAGGACGAAGAATCGCTTATTATTATCTTGACTCAGGCGCAGATACATTATAGCTAAATCACTTTAATCGAAGATTCTCAATCAAATGAATTAAATTCAAGTATTTAAACGAGCTTGAGCCTTCTGTTTCCGCACAGCAAAATATGAAGCGGACACATTCATCGTTCACACCGGTTATCATCTTCATAACCGGTTTCGATTTTTTTTTCGGATAAACAATCGACTAATTTCTTTATGAAAGGGGATCTGCAGATTGGTGGGATCAAACGCATTAAACCCGGGTGATGTCCTGCTCGAACTAACTGACGTTCACATGTCTTTTGGTAAAGTCGCGGCGCTGGCGGGTGTAAACCTGAAAATTCGAAAGGGTGAAATTCACTCCGTCATCGGCCCCAATGGTGCTGGTAAGACCGTTATGATGAACTGCATCAACGGCCTTTACCACCCTCAGCAGGGGACGATCTCCTATAGGGGACAAGAGATCAACCATCTGAAGCCCTACCAACGGGCTAAATTGGGCATGTCACGCACCTTTCAGAAGGTCGAAGTCTTCGGCGGCATGACCGTGCTCGATAATATTCGACTCGGGCGGCACATCCATTTTAAGTCCGGCATTGCCAGCGGGTCGGTGTGGGCCGGAAAAACAGCTAAAGAAGAAATTGAACACCGCGCGTTTATTGAAGAAGAAATTATTGATCTGCTGGAAATTGAATCGATCCGCCACAAGCCGGTGGGCATGCTTCCCTATGGTCTTCAGAAACGGGTCGAGCTGGGCAGGGCCCTGGCCCTGGAACCGGAGCTTTTGATCCTCGATGAACCGCTGGCCGGCCTGAATTTGGAAGAAGTTGAAGATATGGCCCGCTTCATTCTGGATGTCAATGAAGAAGAGCGCTGGAAAGTTACCTGCTTGCTGGTTGAGCATGACATGGGTGTGGTCATGGATCTTTCCGATCGGGTTTTTGTGCTCAATTTCGGCTACATGATTATGGACGGCACACCTGAGGAAGCACAAAATAATCCCGAGGTGATTAAGGCATATTTAGGAGAAGAGGATTTATATGCAACACGAAGGTAATATGCATCAAACAGGGATTGAGATATCCGAAGATCTGACCATCCCAAAGCTGTTTTATCAGCAAGCCGGCAAATACGGCAACGATCGGGTGGCCATGCGCGAAAAGGAATTCGGCATCTGGCGTCCGATTACCTGGCAAGATTATCTGGAAAACGTTAAATACCTGGCCCTGGGGCTCATCAGCCTCGGGCTTGAAGATGGAGACAAGGTCGCCATGATCGGGGATAACCGCCCGGAAGGTCTCTGGGCGGAAATGGCAACCCTGTGTGCCCGCGGCATCGGCGTATGGCTTTTCCAGGACTGCCTCATTGACGAGGTCAAATATATCATCGATCACTCGGATACCAAATTTCTCTTCGGCGAAGGCCAGGAAGAAGTCGATAAGGCCATTTCGATCTTTAATGCATGCCCCAAGCTGGAAAAGATCATCTGGGACGACCCCAAAGGCATGCGAAATTATGAAGAAGATTATTTGATCAGCCTCAAAGAGGTTCAGCAGCTGGGCCGGGAGCTGGAAAAAGAAAACCCCGATCTTTTCGAAGAAATGGTTCACAAGGGCAGCGGGGAAGAAGTGGCCCTCCTATTCTATACATCGGGCACGACGGCCCTGCCAAAAGGCGCTCTCCTGTCCCATCACAACATGCTGACCATGGGTCAGCATCTCATGGCAGTTGATCCATGCAAAGCCTCGGACGACTACGTGTCCTATCTGCCGTTTGCCTGGATTGGTGAACAGATGATGTCGATTTCATGCGGTTTGCAGATCGGCTATACCATCAACTTTCCCGAGGAACCTGAAACCGCCCAGGAAAATATTCGGGAAATCGGCCCACATGTCATGTTTGCCCCTCCCCGAATGTATGAGCAGATGACCCGCACGGTGCAGGTCAAGTACCTGGATTCCACCTGGATTAAACGCAAATTCTACGCTTTTTCAACTTACGTGGGGTATAAAGTCGCCAATCTCAAATTCGATAAAAAAGCGGTGCCCTTCTACTGGAAGGCCCTTGAATGGATCGCCTCCCTTACCGTCCAGAAAAAGCTCAAAGACCATCTGGGGCTGTCGCGGGTGCGGAATGCCTATACCGGCGGGGCGGCCATGGGACCGGATCATTTTCGCTTTTTTCACGCGTTGGGGGTGAATTTAAAACAGATTTACGGCCAGACGGAAGTGGCCGGCATATCGGTGGTGCATCGCAGCGGCGACATCAAATTCGACACCGTGGGTCATCCGATTCCCGGAACAGAAGTCAAGATCGGTGAAGGCGGTGAAATTCTGACCCGCAGTCCGTCGGTGTTTCTGGGGTATTATAAGAATCCAGAAGCCACTGAAAAGACGTTGAAAGATGGCTGGCTGTATTCGGGTGACAAGGGGTTTATCGATGATGACGGCCATCTGGTGGTTTTTGACCGCACCAAAGATGTATTCACGCTGCAGGACGGCAAACCCTTTGCACCCCAGTATCTGGAGACCCGTCTGAAATTTAGTCCTTATATTAGAGATTCATGGGTGATCGGCGACAATAAAGATTATATCAGCGCCGTTCTATGCATCGATTATGCGGTGGTCGGTAAATGGGCTGATGAAAAAAAGCTGAACTATACCAGCTACCAGGAGCTTTCCC
>Ga0316578_10001034_pt1 | contig 10701 bp, 7 predicted proteins | sample J0NA_2_FD_203076 | JGI IMG/M metagenome (GOLD analysis project Ga0316578, IMG submission 203076) | Rhizosphere microbial communities from salt marsh grasses in Alabama, United States - J0-2_160517rDrC | ecosystem: Host-associated > Plants > Roots > Rhizosphere | place: USA: Alabama | collected...
TGGCGGAGAGGGCCCCCCGTTTCTGCGCGGTGGCGACTCCCACCTCGGCCCGGGCCTGCCCCACGCTCGCGTTGGCGACCAGCGCACGCCGCAGCGCCGCCTCGAAGCCGAGGGGAGCCGACGACGCCGGGCCCGGGTCTGCGACCGCCGCCGCGTCGTCCTGGTCTGGCGGCGTCTCCCGGAGCTGTCTTTCGGGGGGCAGGGTCCGGGCGTCGCGGGCGAGGGTCCGGAGAGAGGCGGCCAGGGGCCCCCCGGCGGGGGTTGGAGATTCCCCGGCCGTTTCCCAGGGGGACGGGTCGGCAATGGCGGGGACGGCGAGGGCGAGACAGGCGAGGAAGATGGCTCGAGTCAAGAATCCCTCCGGGGGCGCGCGGCCCCGAGGATCGAATCACGTCGGAATCGTTCGACCAGGGCGCGTTGAGACTCAGTCATGAGGAGGAGGCCTGAGGCGGCGGTCAGCCGACTGACCGAACGGTCATCTTAGCAGAGAGACGCGCGGGGCCGGTCGAGCCTGCACAATGGCGTCGTTGGCGACGACGCGGGCTTGTCCGTGTGTTCGGGGTAACATTCCGACCATGGCCGACCACGACCGGATCACGCTGAAGGGCATGCGGTTTCACACTCGCGTGGGTGTCCTGCCCCATGAGGAGCAGGTTCCACAGCCCCTGCACGTCGATCTCACGGTCTGGCTCTCGTTGAGGCGGCCGGGACAGAGCGATTCGCTCAGCGACGCGCTCGACTACCGCACCCTGCACGCCGTGGTCGCGGAGACGGTGGGGGACAGCCATCATCGCCTCATCGAGGGTCTGTGTGAGCGCATCGCGTCGAGAGCGCTCGCGCTCCCCGGGGTCGAAGCCGTTCGCGTGGCGGCACGCAAGCCCCACGCCCCTGTCGACGGCCCCCTGGACCACATCGAGGTCGTCGTGGAGCGCGAGAGGCAGCAGTGACCATGACGCCCACCCCCGGCGCCACCCGCGTCGAGCGCGACACGCTCGGTCCGGTCGAGGTGCCGGCCGATCGCCTCTGGGGGGCGCAGACCCAGCGCGCCCTGGGGAACTTCAGGATCTCGGACGAGAAGATGCCCGACGCACTCATTCGGGCCCTCGCCCTGGTCAAGAAGGCCACGGCCCTGGCGAACGTGGGCCTTGCCGCTCTCGACGAGCAGACCGGCAAGGCCATCGTGATCGCGGCGGAGGAGATACTGGCCGGCCGACACGATGCCGAGTTCCCGCTCCTGATCTGGCAGAGCGGGTCCGGGACCCAGACGCACATGAACATGAACGAGGTCCTCGCAAATCGGGCGAGCGAGATCCTCGGCGGCGAACGGGGTGAGCGCCGGCGCGTCCACCCGAACGACCAGGTGAACCTCGGCCAGTCCACGAACGACGTCTTCCCCAGCGCGATCCACGTGGCCGCGGTCGAGGCGCTGCGGAAGGACGTGATCCCTGCGGTGAGGCGGCTCCGGGACACCTTCGACGGGAAGGCGAGGAGCTCTCGTGACCTCGTCAAGACCGGCCGCACGCACCTGCAGGACGCGGCCCCCCTGACCCTCGGGCAGGAGATCTCGGGTTGGGTCTCTCAGCTCGACCACGGGATCGCGCACGTCGAGGAGTCGCTGCCCCACCTCCAGCAGCTAGCCCTGGGAGGCACGGCGGTGGGGACCGGACTCAACGCCCACCCCGAGCTCGGCCGGCGGGCGGCGCAGGCGCTCGCCGAGCTCACCGGGCACCCGTTCGTCACCGCTCCCAACGGGTTCGAGGCCCTCGCGGCGAGAGACGCCGTCGTCTTCGCCCACGGCGCGCTCAAGACCGTCGCCGCCGGCCTGAACAAGATCGCCAACGACGTGCGCTGGTTGGCGTCCGGGCCCCGGGCCGGCCTGGGCGAGATCACGATCCCGGCGAACGAGCCGGGCAGCTCGATCATGCCCGGCAAGGTGAACCCGACGCAGGCCGAGGTGCTCACCATGGCCGTCGCCCGGGTGATGGGCAACGACGTCACGATCAACGTCGCGGGGATGAGTGGCAGCTTCGAGCTGAACGTTTTCATGCCGGTGATGGCCCACGCCTTCCTGCAGAGCTGCCGGCTGGTCGCCGACGGCTGTGACAGCTTCCGGGAGCGCTGCGCGGAGGGAATCGAGCCCAACCTAGAGCGGATCCGAGAGAACCTCGAGCGGTCGCTCATGCTCGTGACCGCCCTCAACCCCCACATCGGCTACGACAACGCGGCCCGGATCGCGAAGACCGCCCACGAGCAGGGACGGACCCTTCGAGAGGTTGCGCTCGAGCTGGGCCTGGTGACCGAGGAGCAGTTCGATCAGTGGGTCCGTCCCGAGGACATGGTCGGCTGACGTGATGCCAGGGCATCCGCTCGGCTCGACTGACCGCCGATCGATGTGATGATGATCGCCGTTCGAGAGGTTGGCACTGGGGAAGAGGTGGCCGCCGGAGCAACAAGCGGTTGTCCCATCCAGGATCGTGGCGTTGTAGAACCCCAGGCCAAAGGATGATCGGTACATAGGGAGTTGAAGTGTCATGACCTTGTCGGTCTTTTTGAGGCTCTACGGCGTGGCCGTGGTCACCTTCCTGGTGATCGATATGATCTGGCTTGGGGTGATCGCACGCTCGTTCTACCGGGCGCAGATCGGCCATCTGATGCGAAGCAACGTCAACTGGGCAGCCGCCATCGTCTTCTACCTGGTGTTTGTCTGCGGCATCGTGGTGCTGGTCGTGTGGCCAGCGATCGAGCGTCGTAGCCTGAGTCACGCACTCGCCCTCGGCGCTCTCCTCGGCCTGGTCGCCTACGCCGCCTATGACTTGACCAACCTCGCGACCCTCGAGGGTTTCCCCTTGACGGTGGCCCTCGTGGACCTGGTCTGGGGCATGGTGCTGTGCGCGACCGTCAGCGCCATCACCTATCTGGCGTCTGCGAGGCTGATGTGAGGGTCAGACTGTCGAACCGGCTCACCAGCACGGCGATCACGAACGCCCGCTGCAGGGACCCTGGGACGCACCCTTCTGCTCGTTGACCCCCGAGTACTCCCACCGGTACAGCGGTGCGCGGTGTTCGCCCTCCGCAGCCGACGGTGCCCCAGTCAGGGGCGGGTGGCCGGCTCCGGCCGGCGGTCCCGCAGCATCCGCGGGAGACGGCGAACGACTTCCGGGAGCTCGTCGAGCGTGTGGTAGGTGACGGGGACGATCACGAGCGTCAGCACCGTCGCCACCGTCAGCCCGGCGATCACCGCCACCCCCATCGGCCCCCACCACTGTGAAGACTCGGCTCCGAACTCCATCGTCCCCTCGAAGAAGCCGATGTTGATGCCCAGGGTGAGGGGGATGAGACCGAGGATCGTCGTCACCGCAGTCAGGAGGACCGGCCGCAGGCGGATGGCGCCGGCGTCGACGACGGCCTGGGTCTTCTCATGTCCCTCCCGGCGCAGGCGCACGATGAAGTCGCAGAGCACGATCGCGTTGTTGACGACGACGCCGGCGAGGGAGATCACCCCGATTCCGGTCATGATGATCCCGAAGGGCGTCCCGGTGAGGATGAGACCCCACAGCACTCCGATGAGAGAGAGGACGACCGAGAACATCACGGTGGCGGGGAGTATCAGGCTGTTGAACTGCGTCACCAGGACGAGGCTGATCAGCAGCACCGCGATGACGAACGCCCGCTGCAGGAAGCGCTGCGACTCGTCCTCCTCCTCGTTGGAGCCCGCGAACTCCCAGCGGTAGCCGTCGGGCCACTCGACGTCGCGGTCGAGGATCCCGGCCACCTCGGCCCGGACGCTGTCTTCCGTCCGCCCCGGGGCCCGCAGGACGTCGCCCTCGATGGTCACCACGCGTCTGAGGTCCACGCGGCGGATGGCCGCCGGCCCCACCCCGGTCTCGAGACGCGCCACGGAGCGGATCGGGATCGGGATGCCGTCTTCGTCGGGCACGGTCAGGTTGCCGAGCTCGTCGATCGAGACACGGCTCTCCGGCCGCAGGCGCACCCGGATGTCGTACTCGTCCTCGCCCACCCGGTACTCGGAGGCCTCGACCCCGCGGATCGCGGTCTGGACGGTCGTGGCGATGGCGGCGGTGCTCACGCCCAGGATCATCGCCTGCGTGCGATCCACCACCAGCCTGATCTCCGGCTTGCCCTCGTCGAAATCGTCGTCGAGGTTCACGAGCCCCGGGACCGCACGAATCCGCTCCAGGATGTCGCGGCTCAGGAGGCCCAGCTGTCTGAAGTCCTCGCCGATCACCCGGATGGTGACCGGCTTCCCCGTGGGCGGCCCTTCGACCGGCTTGTCGATCTTGATCTCCGCGCCGCTGATCCCGGTGACACTCGCGCGCACGTCCTCGATCGTCTTCCTCGAGTTCTGCTTCCGGTCCTTGTGATCCAGCAGGTCCAGGGTGAGGCGGCTCTCCGTGCCCACCGATCCCACCGAGAAGTCGGTCATGGACACTCCCCGCGAGCCCACGTTGGCGATGCCGTGCTCGAGGTCCGAGGTGTCCCGGGTCCGGGCCTCAAGCTCGGTGACGATGGCGTCGGAGGTCTCGAGGTTGCTGCCGCTGGGGACCTCGACGTCGACCCAGATCTCCCGGGGATCCATCTCCGGGAAGAACTCCACCCCGCGCCCGGCGACGGCGTAGGCCACGAAGGTGCCGACCAGGATCGCCCCCATGAGCCACAGCGTGGCGGCTCGCCGGTCGGTCAGGCTGGGGCGCCAGCCGAGGAGGAGGCGGCCCGCCCCGCCAACCAGCCAGAGCGCCCCCTGGAGGAGGAAGGCGAGGCCCGCGAGCATCATCAGCAAGCCGGTGACGCTGAGGAGCGGCGCGGTGTACTTCTCGACGGCGAAGCCCACGAGGGCCGTGATCATCCCGAGGGCGAAGAGCGCGCCGAAGAGGTCCAGGAAGAGCCAGTTCCGCACGAACCAGCCGAGGGTCCCGTGGTCGGAGGCTGGCTGCAAGAGCCCGCTCAGCACGCGCCGGTAGGCCTTGAGGAATCGCCCCTCGTGATGGGCCTGTCCGTTGGCCGGGGCCGGGGGAGCCTTCATGAGGGCGGCGCACAGCGCCGGGTTGAAGACGAGGGCCACGAGGAGCGACGCGCTCAGGCCGATGATCACCGTGGCCGGCAGGTAGCCGAAGACGTCGCCGATGATCCCGGGCCAGAAGAGAAGCGGCGCGAAGGCGACACAGGTGGTGATGGTGGAGACGACCACGGGCGCCACCACCTCGGAGGTGGCCCGCGAGGCCGCGGTCTCGCCGTCCTCTCCCTCCTCCCGGTGGCGGTAGATGTTCTCGACGATCACGACCGCGTTGTCGACGAGCATCCCCACGAGAAGGATCATGCTGAAGAGGACCACCATGTTGAGCGTGTAGCCGATGGCCTGGACGCAGACGAACGTGATGAGCATCGAGAGGGGCAGCGCGATCGCCACGAACAGCGAGTTCCGGAAGCCCAGGAAGGCCATGAGCACGATGATCACGAGGAGGAGCCCCGCCAGGATGTTGTTCTCCAGCTCCGAGACCATGGATCGGATGTCCACCGACTGGTCCGCCACCAGGGTGACGTGGACACCCTCGGGCAGGCGATCCTGGAGCTCCTTCAGGCCCACCTTCACGGTGTCGACGACCTCGATGATGTTGGCGCCGGCGCGCTTCTCGACGGTGAGCGACACCGCCGGCTGGAGGTTGAGCCGCGACCGCGTCGTCTCGTCCTCGAAGCCGTAGGCGACGTGGGCGACGTCACGGATGTAGACCGGGACACCGTTCTTGACCTTCACGACGAAGTTCTCGATCTCCCGGGGTCGCTCCACCTCGGCCGGGATGCGCACGAGGTACTTGAGGCGCCCTACGTCGATCTCGCCCGCGGGCACCGTGAGGTTTTCGCGGGAGACGGCTCTCACCACGTCCGTCAGGCCCAGCTCGTAGGAGCTGAGGCGACGCGGGTCGACGAAGACGTGGACCTCGCGCTCGCGCCCGCCGATCACCTCGACGCGGTTCACTCCGGCCAGGGCCTCCAGCTCGTCCTTGAGGTCCTCGGCGATCTCCTTGAGCTGCACGAGGCCGATGTCCCCCGAGAGGCTGATGATGATGACCGGGATCTGCGAGAGGTCGATGTCCTCGACCCGGGGGTCGTCGTCGATGTCCGTGGGCAGGTCGCTCTTGGCGATGTCCACCTTGTCGCGCACCCGCTGGAGGGCGGTCTCGATCCGCACCTCGGGGTTGAACTCCACCTCGATCATCGAGAATCCCTCGGAGGACGTCGAGCGGATCTCCTTGATGTCGCTGACGCCCCGGATCTCGGTCTCCAGGGGCCGGGTCACCAGGGTCTCCATGTCGGCGGGGCTGACCCCCTGGTACGAGGTCGACACCAGGATCAGGGGAATCTCGACCTCGGGAAACGACTCCACGGGAAGCGTCGTGTAGGCGCTGGCCCCGGCCACGATGATGAGCACCATCAGGACGTAGACGGTGAGGCGGTGGTGGATTGAGAGGTCGGTCAGGCTCACGGCCGGCCTTCCACCACCTCGACGGCCTGGCCGTCGACCAGGCCGCGCTGGCCGGTGACGATGAGCATCTCGCCGGGCTCGAGGCCCTGCTCGACCACGACCCGGTTGCCCTCGCTCGCGCCGAGGGTCAGCTCCCGGACGCTGGCGACGCCACCCTGGACCACGACGGCCACCGGACCGACATCGCGGTCCTGCAGCACGTCGCGATCCACGACAACGACATCCTCCAGCTGGCGCTTCACGAGGGCGACACGCGCGATCATGCCCGGCCTCAGCTCTCCCTTGGGGTTGTCGACGGCGATCTCGGTCGGGAAGGTCCGGCTGGGGCCGACCGCGGCGGGGCCGATGAGGTGGATTCGGCCCTCGAAGACACGCCCGGGAAAGGCGTCGACCTCGATCGTCGCCTCGCCACCGACCCGGAAGGCCGTGACGTCGTTCTCGGGGACCCCGGCCACCGCCTTGAGGCGGTCGACGCGGTAGATCTCGGTGATGGGGGCCCCGGGGGCGACCACCTCTCCGGGTTCCACGTCTCGGGTGGCGGCCACCCCGGAGATGGGGGCCTCGATGACGGAGCGCTCCCGCCGCAGCTCGGCCTGCCTCACCTGGGCCTCGGCGGCGTGCAGGGCCGAGGTCGCCGCGATCAGCTCCTGGCGCGGCACGTGCTGGCGCTTGAAGAGCTCGGCGGTCTTCTCGTGGACGGCCTGCGCCCCTTCGAGGCGCGCCTGGGCCTCGGCGAGGGCGGCCTCCATCATGTCGGTCCCCACTCGAGCCAGGACCTGCCCCTTTCTGACGTGCTCCCCCTCCCGGAAGCCCACGAGCTCCACGGTGCCGCCGAGCTCGGCGGAGACGCTGACGTGAACCCACGGCTCGAGCTCACCGGACAGCTCCACGCGCTCGACCAGGCTCTGGGGCACGAGCTCGGCGACCTGCACGCTGACGGCGGGGGCCCTCGGGCCCTCGGCATCGGGCGGCGCCGCTTCGCTCCGGGTGTCGCCCGAGCCGCAACCCGGGAGCGCGGCCAGGGCCCCGAGGAGGGCCAGGCCGGGCAGGAACGTGCGATCGAATCGACTCTTCATGGCTACTGCTCTTCCATCGGCGCGGGGGCCGGAGGGGCGGCCGCCGCGGGGATCAGATCGAGGGGGGCATCGGGCCGGAGCCCCACGAGAAACTTCACGTCAGCCAGGGCGGTGAGCGCCACGTAGTACGACTCCGCCCGGCTCAGCTCGGCCTGCCGCACGGAGCGCTCGGCTTCCAGGATCTGGAGGACGCTCGCCGCGCCCCACTGGAACGAGTCCTCGGCCAGGCTCTGGGCTTCGAGGGCCTGCTCCGATGCCAGCTCGGCCACCTCGATGGCCTCGAGGCCCCGCCGCCACTCGCCGGAGGAGCGTTCGACCTCGCGGGCCAGGGCGTTTCGGAAGGCGGCCTCCTCGAGCTCGCTCTGCCTCACCTGGGATTGGAGGCGCCCCACCGCCGACGACGTTCGAAAGCCGTCGAAGAGCTTCCACCTCACGAAGACGCCCACACTCCAGTTGCGGAAGGTGGGATCCGTGAGGTTGTTGACGTCGAAGCTGCTGATGCCGATGGTGCCGGTCGCCGAGATCTCGGGCAGGGTGTCCGCCCGGGTGACCCGTTGCCCCGCCTCCAGCACGCGCCGCCCGTAGTCGAAGCGGAGCAGCTCCGGCCGCGTCCGGGAGGCTTGGTCCAGGAGCACGGTGTAGTCGGGAACGAACGGCAGGGGGTCGGGTAGCTTCAGGCTGTCGCGTAGCTCGAGGGGCGTGTCGATGGGACGACCCAGGACCTCGTTGAGCCGGGCCAGGCTCACCGCCACCCCGTTCTGGGCGCCGAGGATCTGAGGCCGCAGGTTGGCGAGGGCCACCTCGGAGTTGAGCACGTCGAGGCGGGTCGCATCCTCGAGCGCCAGGCGGTCCTTCACCTGGGCGAGCTGACGCTCGCGGGACGCCTTCTCGGACTCGAACACCGCGAGGCGCTCCCGGGCCAGCAGCAGGTCGTAGTAGGCGATGGCCGCATCGCGGGCGACGACGCTCTCCACCGAGCGCACGTCTTCCTTCACCGCGTTGAGCTGCTCACGCGCCGCCTCCAGGGCGCCGCCGACCCGACCGAACGTGTAGATGGGCTGCTCGAGGCGGAAGCTGTAGGCGTAGTCCGCGAAGGAATAGGGCTCGAGGGCCTCGGGGGGCAGGAAGTCGGGGAGGTCCCCGAAGGCGGGGGAGTTGCGCAACCCGGGATCCCGGAACTTCTGGGCCCACACGTCGAGGTCGAGCTGCGGCAGGGCGTCGGCCCGCACCTGGCGCACCTGGAGGTTGAACTCGTTGATCGTCTCGCGGGCGCGGCCCACCGTGGGGTTTCGGTCCAGGGCGAGGTCCACCGCCTCTGTGAGGCTCAGGGAGAGGGCCTCCGGCGCCGGCGGTGCCGCCGGCGCCTGGGCGCGGGCCGGCGCCGGCACGAGGGCCGACGACGAGAGCGCAAGAGCGATCAGTAGCGCGGTCTGGGTTCTGGCGGTCATGAGTGTGAGCTCGGGTCGATCCAACCTTTCAAGACGACGTCAACGAGGGTGTCGGCGAGGTCCGGGGTGAGGTCCGGACGCCCGGCGAGGAGATAGCCGTGCGCCGCCTCTCCGAGCGCCCCCATCAGGACGAGCAGGCGCACGTCCACCGGGCCCGGGCCCACCTCGCCCCGGGCCTCCCCCGTCTCGATGGCGCGCGTGACCTGCATCAGGATGGAGTCATAGAAGCGGAGAAAATCGGTCCGGGGCGCCGAGCTCGGGGGGTCGTGGGTCAGGGCCAGGATGAAGCGGGCGAGGTCGGGCTCGCCCCGGGCGGCCTCGAAGTAGGTGCGCGTGAGGCGCCTCAGCCGGTCGCGGAGGGTCCCCTCGCCCGCGAGGGCCCGGGTCATGTCCTCACGGACACGGTCGAGGGTGCCGTGGACGAGGGCGCGATAGACGCCCTCCTTGCTCCCATAGAAGTGGTAGAGCGTGGGCTTGGTGATCCCGGAGGCCTCGCAGATCTCCCGGACGGAGGTGGCATCGTAGCCCTTCTCGGAGAACAAGCTGAGGGCGCTCTGGAGGATACGCTCCGGACTCGGACTGGGCGTCGTGGTCACTATGACACTGTACGTACCGGACGGTACAAGGGTTCCCGACTTTCTGCCATGGGCCCTCTGTGCTATTCTGCCGTGTCCCCGTGGCCCGGGTTCCCCACCCGGGCGTCTTTGAGCCCGGAACCCTGGGTCCCGGGCTGGGGGTGTGCAGAACCCGCCCCCTCACAGGAGGAAGATTGGCAGACAGCACGCAGGACGAGCAGAGGCTCGCCCTCTTCATCGACTTCGAGAACATCGCCATCGGTGTCCGTGACGCCCACTACCGCAAGTTCAACGTCAACCTCGTGCTCGAGCGGCTGCTCGACAAGGGGAAGCTCCTCTCCAAGAAGGCCTACGCGGACTGGAGCCGGTACTCCGACTACAAGCGCGCCTTCCACGAGGCCGCCATCGAGCTGATCGAGGTCCCGCAGAAATCCGTGGGCGGCAAGAACTCGGCCGACATCCGTCTCGTCGTCGACGCCATGGACATGTCCTTCCAGAAGGAGCACATCGACTGCTTCGTCGTCTGCTCGGGGGACTCCGACTTCTCGCCGCTCGTGTCGAAGCTCAAGGAGAACAACAAGTACGTGATCGGGCTGGGGGTGAAGAACTCGACCTCCGACCTGCTCATCGAGAACTGCGACGAGTTCATCTTCTACGAGGACATCGTCCGGGTGCAGGAGCGGCCCCGCCCCGCGATCAGCCGAAACCTCCCGGTGAAGCTGCAGGACTGCTTCGGGCTCCTCTCCGATTCGGTCCTGGCCCTTCAGCGCGAGAACAAGGAGATCCTCTGGGGCTCCATGGTCAAGGAGACCATGAAGCGCAAGAAGCCGTCCTTCAACGAGGGCTACTACGGCTTCCGCACCTTCTCTCATCTGCTCGAGGACGCGCAGAAGCGGGGCATCGTCAAGCTGCGGCGCGACCAACGCTCGGGCAGCTACATCATCGAGGATCTCGGGGAGGCGGCGCCCACGGAGACGGGGGCCTCGGCCCCGACCGCTCCCGCCGAGGCGGTGTCGGCCAACGATTCCGAAGGCACGAAGACGCCGACCCGGCGGCGACGCAGCCGCGGGGGTCGGCGGACGCGGGGCACCGCGCCGGCGGCC
>Ga0316578_10001035_pt1 | contig 10698 bp, 9 predicted proteins | sample J0NA_2_FD_203076 | JGI IMG/M metagenome (GOLD analysis project Ga0316578, IMG submission 203076) | Rhizosphere microbial communities from salt marsh grasses in Alabama, United States - J0-2_160517rDrC | ecosystem: Host-associated > Plants > Roots > Rhizosphere | place: USA: Alabama | collected...
TATGACTCCACGGGAGATCAGGGAGTACTGTGAGCTGGACGAGGACTCTCGGGCATTGCTGCGGGGAGCCCTGCAGCAGCTGGGGCTCTCTGCCCGGGCTTACCACAGGGTCCTTAAACTGTCCCGTACCATCGCCGACCTGGCAGGCGAAGAATCCATCGCTTCCACTCACCTGGCGGAAGCCCTCCAGTATCAGCCAAGGGCGGAAGTGTGATCTTCCAGATAGCATTTATCCCATTTTCCCCCTATAAATCATCCCAAATAAGCTGAGATGATTTGACATACAACCCAATCAGGAGTATAAATTTGCCTGTTCAGCTGAACACGTGTCAGCGGGCAATTATTTTATCCTTCTAGGTATTGGAGGCAAAGCCTCGCATATGAAACAGAATCGACGCTGGATCATTCCGATCCTTATCTTGATCGCCTTATCGATCTATATCGACCTTCCCAACCACCCCGGGATCCATCTTGGGAGCTACAACAAAGACATCAAAACCCAGTTGGGGTTGGATCTGGTAGGTGGGGTCCAGGCCCTGCTTGAAGCGGACCTGCCTCCGGATACGGAAGTGACCTCGGAGAACATGCAGACCGCCCGGCAGATCATCGAGGACCGCGTCAACGGCCTGGGCGTCAGTGAAGCCGTGGTCCAGGTCGCCGGCGACCGGCGCATCCTGGTCGAGCTGCCCGGACAGCGTGATCCGGAAGAAGCTCTCTCCACCATCAAGGAAACCGCGCTGTTGGAATTCGTTGATTTTGGGGCACTTGACCCGCAGGGGGCAGCCGCGCTGGTCGGCACCAAGATCACTACCGATTTCGAGACAGCCAGCGACACAACGGGCACTGTCACTACCGAATCCGATCAGCAGGTCTTTCATACCGTGATGACTGGCGCTGCTCTCAAACAGGTGGGGGTGACAACGGACGCCGTTGGCAACATCCTGGTCGCCTTTGAATTGACATCGGATGGAGCGGATATCTTCCGGGAGTATACGACCGCCAACGTGGGTAAGATCCTGGCCATTGTCCTCGATAAAGAGGTGATCTCGGTCCCCCGCATCGAACAGGCGATTACTTCCGGGACCGGATCGATCAGCGGCAACTTCACAAGCGAAACCGCCCACAACCTGGCTGTCCAGCTCCAGTACGGTTCCCTGCCGATCCCGTTGAAGGTCGCCCAGACCGAGACCATCGGGCCAACCCTGGGTGAGGATTCACTCCAGAAGAGCCTGGTAGCCGGGATCATCGGCATGGCAGCCGTGATGCTCTTCATGGTGCTCTACTACCGCCTTCCGGGGCTGATCGCTGATCTGGCACTGCTAATGTATGCTTTGCTGACCATGGCCATCTACCGCTGGATCCCGGTCACCTTGACCCTCCCGGGTATCGCCGGGTTCGTGCTCAGCATCGGTGTGGCCGTGGATGCCAACGTGCTGATCTTTGAGAGGATGAAAGAGGAACTTCGGGCAGGCGCTTCGATCCAGGCAGCCATCTCGATCGGCTGGGACCGGGCCTGGCCCTCCATCCGGGACTCCAATTTCTCGACCCTGATCACCTCCGCCATCCTGTTCTGGTTTGGATCCACTTTTGGTGCAAGCATCGTTAAGGGATTCTCATTGACCCTGGCGATCGGTGTGATGGTCAGTTTGTTCACGGCTGTGACCGCGACCAGGACCTTCCTGCACCTGACCCTGGACAACATCCAATCCGCCAAGCATCCCAAGTGGTTTGGAGTATAAAGAGGATCCCATGAAAAACATCATCAAATACCGCTATCTATATTTCGCAATCTCCCTCGTCGTCATCGTTCCCGGCATGGCCGCCCTGCTGGCCTGGGGCCTGCCGACCGGGATCGACTTCTCCGGCGGGAGCTACCTGGAGATCAAAGTGGACGGCACCCTGCCAGACACGGACAGCATGATCAATCTCTTCACGGATTTCGGTTTTTCCGACACGAAGGTCCAGACCTCAGGCGGCGATATCTTGATCATCCGCTCCAAGGCCATGGATGAAGGTGTCCTAAAGGACATCCTGGGAGAGATCGAAAGCCGTTTTGGAGTCACGGTCGAACTGAACAGGTTCGAGAGCGTGGGCCCAACCATCGGGCAGGAGGTTGCTCAGCGAGCTGCCGGCGCTGTCGGCCTGGCCGCCCTGGGAATCCTGGCCTATATCACCTATGCCTTCCGCGGCGTGAAGAACGCCTACCGCTACGGCGTGGCCGCTATCCTGGCCATGCTCCATGACGTGGTCGTGGTCGTCGGTGTGGAAGCCATCCTGGGACACTTCCTGGGCTGGGAAGCGGATGCCCTGTTCCTGACCGCCCTGCTGACCGTGATCGGTTTCTCCGTTCATGATTCCATCGTGGTCTTCGACCGCATCCGCGAGAACGAAAGGCGCATGCGCCGGACGCCCTTTGAGGAGATCGTCAATTCCTCCATCATCCAGACCTTTGCCAGGTCGATCAACACTCAGCTGACCGTGATGCTCACCCTGCTTTCCCTGGTCCTGTTCGGAGGCAGCACCATCCGCCACTTTGTGCTGATCCTGCTCATCGGTGTCTTCTCGGGTACCTACTCCTCGATCTTCAACGCCTCACCGATCCTGGTGGTGTGGGAGAACAAGGAATGGAGGACCTGGTTCAGGAAATCCCCTGCTTAATTGGGGAAGCCATTAAGAATAAAAAGCCGGACCATGCTGCGGCACGGTCCGGCCTTTTTATTTGCCTCAAGCAAACAGCTAGCTCTCCCGCTCCAGCAGTTCCAGGACCAGCTCCAGGTCCACTCGCTGGCCGGGACCGAGGTACATCTTCCAATCCCGGATATGGTCCGCTAAGCGCTGCAGGAGCAGCTTCTCTGCCAGCTCCCTGTTTTCCACCTGGCTCCTGGTCTGGTCATTGATCACCCGGATCTGGGTCGGTTTGTGGAGCAGGGAGACCTTGGTCTCCCGCTTGTTGACGTTCTGTCCGCCCGGTCCCCCGGATTTACTGAAGCTGATCTCCACCTGGGCTGGATCAAGGGGGGTTAATCTTAGGAGATTAGCCTCCACCCAGTCTACGTACTGATCAATGAACCCCTCCCGCTGATCCTCAGTCTCGAATTCCGGGAAACCGTCCAGCACCAGGCACAGGGCATCTTCCAGCTCTTCCAGGCGCTGATCCCGGGCAGCCCGATGCTGCTGCTTTTTCATGACATTGAAGGTCTTGGGACCTTTTTTTCCGGCCGCTTTACTGCTTGAACCTCCTCCCCCTTTATCCAAGTAGCGGTCTTCGAAATTATCGTAATCGTCTGGGTTGATCCTGCCGAATTTATTCCCTGAGGGTTTTTTCCCTGCCATAATCCAGATCCTGTTGGTATACCATTACAGATATTATATTCAAATCCCCGTCAAGAGTCGACAGGGAGCTTTGAAGATTCAAATGGATTTTCAAGGATACACTGCTGGGATTTTCCGGATATTTCAGGTTGTGGGAAGCGGAATGGAAAACTGAAATCTGGATCCCTGGTTCTCATGGGAGGAGACTGAGATACTTCCCCCAACGCCCACCAGGATCTTTTTAACGATAACCAATCCCAATCCTGTTCCAGGGATTGCCAGATTTTTAACGTTGTCACTCCTAAAAAATTCCTGGAACAGGCGGTTCTGGTCTGCTTTTGGGATTCCAATCCCGGTATCCTCTACCCAGCCGACCAGCTTGCTTTCCTCACAAGCCAGGCCAACATCAATCCTTCCCCCTTCAGGCGTGTATTTCAAAGCATTGCTGATCAGATTGCACCAAACACTTTTCAACAACCGGGCAGAAGCCAGCACTGGGGGGATGCCCTCCATGATCTCCACAGTCACTTGAAGCTCTTTCTCGTCAAAATCATCCTGGTACTCATGGAGGACTTCCCCAAGGATTAGGTCCAATTGGACAGGTTCTGTAGGGATTGACTCCCCCTCTAAGCGGCTCAGGTCAAGCAGATCGTCGATCAGCTGGCGCTCCTGGCAGGTCCTGATAACGCATCTTTCCAGGACTTGCTCCTGATCTGCCAGCTTGATATACCCCTGCAAGATCATTTTGAGATAGTTCTCAACAGCAGCAATAGGAGATTTCAGCTCATGGGTCACCAATCGGATATATTGTTCTCTGGCCTGGGCGTATTTGCGCAGGCGATTATTCTCTTCGATCAAATCCTGGATCTTCTGCTGGCAGCCAGACACCAGGGTTTCATCCATCAAATAGATCTTGCTAGCCAGCCTCAACCTTCCATTCGACCATTCCGGACCCAGGTTTTCAGTCCCAACCCGAAACCCTGCTGACTCCAGAGCCTGAACTAAATCCTCCAAGCTTGTGCTATTTCCCCTAATGTTCAAATAAGGGATCTGAGAGATCACGATCATCCTCCTTGATGCGGCAAGCAGTTGACAGACGCAGGGAGACCTTCAGTCAGGCCAAGATCCGGTGGACCTTTCTGACCATCCTGACAGGGTCAACTGGTTTGGTGAGAAAAGCATCAATATAGATGTACTCATCGGTAGGGAATAGGCCGGCATAATCGGAATTCGCGATCGATGACACCATGAGCACCGGAATATCGGTAGTCCGCGGATTCTGATGGAGCTTTTTTGTCAAGGTGACACCCTCCAGGACGGTCTCCATCATCACATCCAGGATCACCAGGTCGGGACGGTTATCTACGGCTTTCTGCAAGCCTTCTTTTCCGCTGAAAGCGCGCTCAACCTGATGCCCATCATGCTCCATTAGGATCTGTGCTGCGTCGCCAAAATGCGGATCGTCGTCAACAATCAGAATTTTCGACATTCCTTCCTCCTTTTCAAAACGTAGGCAGGGGACAATCTTTGTGAATATTTTAACAAGATGGCATTACAAACCCTATGAGATAGCTGTGACAATTCCGTGACATCCCTTGGACACAAGAAAAAAGACGCTGCCCACAGGGCAGCGTCTTTTTCGATTGGAAAATCAGAAAGGTCAGGCTGCTTCTACTTTGACAGCACACACCTTGTATTCCGGGATCTTGGCAACTGGATCCAGGGCAGCGATCGTCAGCTCATTGGCTGAGGCTTCCGGGAAATGGAAATTAGCATAAACCATCCCGGGCGGGACCCGGTCTGTGATCATGGCTTCTGCTTCGATAGTGCCTCTTCGTGAGGATACCCGGACGCGCTTATTGCCATTCAATCCCAGCTTCTCGGCATCCAGGTCATTGACCTCGATCAGAGCCTGGGGATAGATCTCCAGCAGTCCTTTGGACCGGCGGGTCATTTGGCCTCCATGCCAGTGGAACAGGACCCTCCCGGTGCTGAGGATCATGGGGAAATCCTTGTCTGGCAGCTCCGCCGGCGGGATGTGCTCGATGGGGTTGAACTGACCCTTTCCACGCGAGAATTGACCCACATGCAGGATCGGTGTTCCAGGATGGGCTTCGTCCTTGACCGGCCACTGCAGGGTCTCTCCCCTGCGCAGGCGCCGATAATTGACACCTGCATAGATCGGGGTTAGGGCCGCGATCTCGTCCATGATCTGCTCCGCGTCCGTATAATCCCAGGAACTGAATTCCGCTTCCTTGGTCTGCCGCTTGCCTTTGGCGAGGATCTTCTCCGCCAGCCGGGAAATGATCCACCAATCCGGCTTGGCCTCGCCAGGGGATTCGACCGCTTTATGAACCAGCTGGATCCGGCGCTCGGTATTTGTGAATGTTCCGTCCTTCTCAGCGAAGCTCGCGCCTGGCAGCAGCACATCAGCATAAGGCGCAGTCTCCGAGGGGAAGATCTCCTCCAGTATCACCAGGCCGCATTTCTCCAGGGCCTTACGGATATGGCTGGTATCCGGATCGGACATGATAGGATCCTCGCCCAGCACATACAATACCGCGAGCTTGCCATCTGCCGCCATCGGCATCAGCTCGGTGACTGTTTTTCCAACCTCGGCTGAAAGCTCATCAGCTTCTAACCCCCAGGCCTGGGCGAATTTCTCCCGCAGATCCGGATCAGTCACCCGCTGGTATCCAGAATAGACGTTGGGCAGCCCTCCCAGATCGCAGGCTCCCTGGACGTTGTTCTGACCCCGCAGCGGATTGGTGCCTCCTCCCGGAACGCCCATATTGCCCAGCAGCATCTGCAGGTTTGCCAGGCTCATCACGTTGCCAACCCCCGTGGTATGCTGGGTGATACCCATTGCCCACAGAACAGAGGCTGGTTTATTCTCGGCCAGGATCCTGGCCGCTTCCTGGAGGTCCTCTTCAGGGATGCCGGTGATCTCGGCTACCTTCGAGGGAGGATAGTCCTTGAGCACTTTCTCGACTTCCTCAAAACCTTCTGTCCTGTTCTTGATGAATTCCTTGTCCTCCCAACCGTTAGCCAGGATGATGTGCATCAAGCCGTTGACCAGGGCGATGTCCGTGCCTGGCTTCTGGCGCAGGTGGAGGACGGCAAAATCCGTCAGGTCGATCTTCCGGGGATCGGCAACGATCAACTTCGCTCCGCGCTTGCGGACCGCCTGGCGGATGCGCATGCCGATCACAGGATGCTGTTCCGTGGTGTTGGAACCTATCACCAGGTAAGCCTGAGCGTCTTCCGCGATATCCTCAATAGAGTTTGTCATCGCGCCAGAGCCAAAAGCGGTGGCCAGACCGGCCACAGTGGAAGAGTGTCAAAGCCGGGCGCAGTGGTCGATCGAGTTCGTCCCGATCGCCTGCCGCGCCAGCTTGTTCATCAGGTAATTTTCCTCGTTGAGGCACTTGGCGGAGGTCAGGAAACCCAGGCTGTCGGGACCCGATCCGTCTCTGGCTTCCACCATCTTTTCTGCGGTGATCTCCAGAGCCGTATCCCAGTCGACATCCACCCATTCCCAGGGGTTGCCGCTCTTCTCGGGATCGCGTTTTCCAGGTGCTGGTTTCTTTTTCCCATCCACCAGATATCTTCTCACCCGGGGGGTTTTCAGCCGATCCGGATGCTGGACGAAGTCATAACCAAAGCGTCCTTTGACGCAGGTCCAGCCATGATTGGAGGGTCCGTCCCAGGCCGAATCCACCTTGACGATCTGGTTGTCCCTTACTTCCAATACCAATTGGCAGCCAACCCCGCAGTAAGGGCAGGTAGTCTGCACCGGCCTGGTTTGCCAGGGCCGCCCGGCGCCCAGCGAGAGTTTGGGCCACAAGGCGCCTGTAGGGCAGACAGCCACACAGCTTCCGCAGAACTCGCACGGGCTGTCATCCATAGAACTGTCCGCTCCGAATCCAATATAGGCGCTGAATCCCCGGTAGAAGACACTGATAGCTTCCACCCCGTTGATCTCCCTGCAGGCCCGCACGCAGCGGCGGCAGAGGATGCATTTATTGCGGTCGACCTGGATGAAAGGGTTGGGATCGTTGACCGAAAAATGGTGTCTGGTGCCCTGGTAGATATCCTCATCTACCCCGTATTCATAGGCCAGGTCCTGCAGCAGACAGTCCCCAGTCGCTTCACAGGTCATACAATCCAGGGGATGATCGGAAATCAGCAGCTCAAGGTTGAATTTCCGGGCCGATCGCACTCGCTCACTGTTGCTGTCAACCTCCATGCCCTCGCTCACCGGATAGGTACAAGCCGGGTGCAGTGCCCGCTGTCCCTCGATCTCTACCAGGCAGATCCGACAGGCTCCTTCAGGAGGCAGCGCCGGATGGTCGCAGAGAATAGGGATATAGATGTCATGTCGCCGGGCAGCCTGCAGGATGGTATCCCCTTGTTCAGCCTGGATTTCCTTCCCATTGAGAATGAAGTTTACCTTTCCCATAATTATCATTGCTCCTTGGCTTTAGGCAGTCTCAACGACCGGCAGTTCATGTTTCCTCTTCACCAAGATGGCTCCCAGGTTGCAGGCATCATAGCAGGATCCACACTGGATGCACTGCGATTGGTCGATGACATGGACTACCTTCTTCTCACCAATGATGGCTTCAGTAGTGCAGGCCTTGACGCACAGTCCGCAGCCGGTGCAGCGGTCAGCGTCGATCTCGTAGTCGAACATGCCGCCGCATACCCCTGCCTGGCAGAATTTCTCAGTGACATGTGCTTCATATTCTTCCCGGAAGAACCTCAGGGAAGCCATCACCGGACCCGGGGTCAGCTGACCCAAGGCACACAGAGAGCCTTCTTGCATGTATTTGGAGATGCGTTCGATCTCTTCCAGGTCATCCAGTGTCCCCTTCCCATCCGTGATCTTGGTCAGCACCTCCAGAAGACGCTGTCCACCGATCCGGCAGGGAACACACTTACCGCAGGATTCCGCAGATGCAAAGGTCAGGAAATAGCGCGCGAACTCCACCATGCAGGTATCCTGGTCGACCACGATCATGCCGCCGGATCCCATCACCGCGCCAGCTGCTCTCAGGGAATCAAAGTCGACCGCGGTGTCTAAGGCCTCTACCGGCAGGCAGCCGCCCAGCGGGCCGCCGGTCTGGACTGCCTTGAATTCCTTTTTATTGGTGATGCCGCCGCCTATATCATAGATGATCTCTCGCAGGCTGATCCCCATCGGCACTTCGATCAAACCGGTGTTCTGGATCTTCCCGGTCAGGGCAAAGACCGCGGTCCCGGTGGATTTTTCTGTGCCAATCTCCTGGAACCAGTCCGCCCCCTTGACCAGGATCTGGCTGGCAATGGCATAGGATTTAACGTTGTTGACATTGGTGGGTTTGCCCCACAGGCCAGCTACGGCCGGGTAAGGCGGCCGGGGCCTTGGCTCGCCTCGCTTGCCTTCGATAGAAGCGATCAGCGCAGTCTCCTCGCCGCACACAAAAGCGCCCGCGCCTTCCTTGATCTTGAGTTCGAACGAGAAATCCGACCCCAGGATGTGCTCTCCCAGCAAGCCCCACTCCTTGGCCTGCTGGATGGCCTTTTTCAGGCGCTCAATCGCCAGGGGGTATTCCGCCCGGCAGTATATGTATCCTTCGGGAGCACCGATGGCATAGCCGGCAATGATCATCCCTTCCAAGACTGCATGAGGATCCCCTTCCAGGACCGAGCGGTCCATGAAAGCGCCTGGGTCTCCTTCATCCGCGTTGCAAATCACGTATTTTGGGTAGCCTTTGGCATGATGGCAGAATTCCCATTTCAGCCCAGTCAGGAAGCCAGCCCCGCCGCGCCCCCGCAGACCGGAATCCTTGACCTCCTCGATCACATCCTCAGGACTCATCTTGAACAGGGCTTTTTCCAAGCCGCCGTAGCCGCCGGATGCCAGGTATTCCTCGATGCTCTCCGGGTCGATGATCCCGCAGTTGCGCAGGGCAATCCGGATCTGCTTCCCATAGAACGGCAGTTCCTGGTAGGTTTTGAGACCTTCTTCCGCGGCCCCATTCTCCCCTGGCAGCTGGCCGTAGATCCAGCGTTTATTCGGCTTGCCCTCGACCAGGTGCTTTTCAATGATCTGGCTGACCATGGCTGGCTTGACTTTGGTATAGGTGATCCGCGGGCCACCTGGCTGCTGGATATCCAGCAGGGGCTCGTTATGGCACATACCAATGCAGCCCACATGAATGATTTCCGCTTCGATCTTCCGTTTATCCAGCTCTTCCCGGACAGCAGCTGCCACAGCAGTGGCTCCAGCCGCAATTCCGCAGGTTCCCATTCCCAGGATGATGGTAAGTTTATTGTTCTCCCGGTCTGCCTTTTTGGCCTGGGAAATCTGTCGGAGCTCATCCAGTTCCTTGATATTCTTCAACACCGGCATAGGTGTTCTCCTCGTCTAGGGCTCAATCCAGCGTATGTATGTTCTTTACCAGCGAATCCGCCGTGGTATTCCCGTAGACCTGGCCGTCAACCAGCGCAATCGGGGCCAGGCCGCAGGATCCCAGACAGTAGACGATTTCCAGAGTGTACTTGAATTCGCTATCGCTTCCCCCTGCCTGGAGATCAAACTCTTCCTCTACTGCTTCAACTAGTTTCGGAGCGCCTTTGACATGGCAGGCAGTCCCATCACAGATGTTGATCAGGTGGCGGCCTCGCGGCTCAAGATTGAACTGAGCGTAGAAGGTTGCCACCCCATACAGCTGGCTGATGGAGACTCCGCTTTGCTTGGAGATTTCCTGCATGGCCTCTTCTGGTAAATAGCCATACAGTTCCTGGGTGCGCTGCAGGATGGGAATGACAGCGCCTTCCTGCTCCTTGAATTCCTGGAGGATGGGTTTGATCAAAGCCAGATCGATGTCTTGTGCACTCATAACCATTTCCTTCGCTCCTCAATTCCTGTTGGTTCCTGATTCGCCGCGGTTCATCCCTATTTGGCCTCATCAGTGTTCCAAGCCAACCGCTCCGGGTAGCAGTAGACCCGCAGCTTACCATGGCGGGCATAGCCCACCAGAGTGATCCCCCACTCCCGCGCCAGCTCGATCGCAGCCGTGGTGGGAGATGTTCGCGAAGCGACCAGCGGGCAGCCCATAGCAGCGCCTTTGCGGAGCATCTCCGATGAAATCCGGCCCGTAGTCAGCAAACCCCGGCCCCGGGTAGGGATATTCTCAAGTAAGCAGGCTCCCTGAAGCTTGTCGATCGCATTGTGCCTTCCGACATCCTCAGCAACCTGCAGGATCTTTCCCGATCCAATATCCAGCAGACCGGCAGCGTGCACGCCTCGGGAACGGGCGTAGAGGCTGTCTTTGGTCTGTAGATTCGCGAAAGCATTCAACACCAGTTGGGGAGTGGCGCTCCCCACGATCTCGAATG
>Ga0316578_10001036_pt1 | contig 10697 bp, 8 predicted proteins | sample J0NA_2_FD_203076 | JGI IMG/M metagenome (GOLD analysis project Ga0316578, IMG submission 203076) | Rhizosphere microbial communities from salt marsh grasses in Alabama, United States - J0-2_160517rDrC | ecosystem: Host-associated > Plants > Roots > Rhizosphere | place: USA: Alabama | collected...
GACCGCAGGGGCCGCCAGGTCGGTTATCAGACCGGACCGATCATCTGGGGCGAGCCGGGCACAAACGGGCAGCATGCTTTCTACCAGCTGATTCACCAGGGGACGAAGTTGATTCCGGCCGACTTTCTGGCTCCGGCGGTCAGCCACAATCCCGTCGGCCGGCATCACGACATCCTCCTGTCCAACTTCTTCGCCCAGACCGAGGCGCTGATGCGCGGCAAAAGCCGGGAAGAGGTGCTGGCCGAGCTGCGGAAAGCCGGAAAGTCGGACGAGGAGATTGAAAAGCTGGCGCCTCACAAGATCTTTGCGGGCAACCGACCGACCAACTCCATCTTATTTAGAAAATTAACGCCCCGCACCCTGGGACGCCTGATCGCCATGTACGAGCACAAGATCTTCGTCCAGGGCGTCATCTGGAACATTTTCAGCTTCGACCAGTGGGGCGTCGAGCTGGGCAAACAACTGGCCGGCCAGATTCTGCCGGAACTCGATGACGAGGCGCCTGTGGCGTCCCACGATTCATCGACCAATGGACTGATTAATGCTTTCAAGGAGATGCGGCGGTTGTCTACCTGAATGCGGCCCGCACCGATGCCGGATCCCTCTTTCTGGAACAGGTCATCGTGCCGGCAGGGCAGCCAGAAGAAAAGGAGCATAAATGAAACAGCTTGTTCTACTGCGTCACGGCGAAAGTGTCTGGAACAAAGAAAACCGCTTTACCGGGTGGACCGACGTGGCCCTCACCGAACAGGGTACGAGGGAAGCCGTTGAGGCCGGCCGGACACTGAAGAGGGAAGGGTATCGTTTCGACATGGCCTTTACGTCGGTTTTGAAGCGGGCTATCAAGACGCTTTGGCTGGTCATGGAAGAAATGGAGCTGATGTGGATCCCGGTGCACCGCAGCTGGCGGCTCAACGAGCGCCATTACGGCGCCCTGCAGGGTCTCGACAAGGCCGAGACCGCCGCAAAACACGGCATGGAGCAGGTGCACATCTGGCGGCGCAGCTATGACATCCGGCCGCCGGCCCTGACGCCGGAGGACGACCGCAACCCCGCTAAAGATCCGCGTTACGCCGATCTCAGCCCAAAAGACCTCCCGCTGACAGAATGCCTTAAGGACACGGTGGAGCGGTTTCTGCCTTATTGGATCGGCTCCATTGCGCCGGAGGTCAAGGCCGGCAAACGGGTTTTGATTGCCGCTCACGGCAACAGCCTGCGGGCGTTGGTAAAGTATCTGGACAAGGTCGCCGATGACGATATTGTCGGCCTCAATATCCCCACCGGAATCCCGTTGGTCTACGAACTAAAGGACGATTTGACGCCGGTCGATCACACGTATCTGGGCGACCCCGAAGCGGTTCGCAAGGCCACCCAGGCCGTGGCCAATCAATTGAAGAAGACATCCTGAACCCAAAGGGAGGGTGGCGTGGCATTTCCCGCTAACAAGACCAAAATCGTTTGTACCATCGGACCGGCCTCCGATTCACAGGATATCCTGGAACGCTTGATTCGGGCTGGAATGAACGTGGCCCGTCTCAACTTTTCGCATGGTGATTTTGCCGAGCACCAGGCCGTCATCCGGCGAATTCGCGCGGCGTCACGGACAACGGGCCAACCGGTGGCCCTCATGGCCGATCTCCCCGGCCCGAAGATCAGGCTTGGCCAGTTTGCGGAAGAGCCGGTCAAATTGAGGGTCGGCGACACCTTTACCCTGACCACGGAAGAGATCGATGGGACCGTCGACCGGGTTTCGGTCACCTTTGCGGAACTGCCGCAGGCCGTGCGACCGGGGAACCGGCTTTTTCTGAACGACGGCCTCATCCAGCTCAAGGTGCTGGAATCGGCCGGCAGGGAGGTGCACTGCGAGGTACTGATCGGGGGGCAGCTGAGTTCCCGTAAAGGCCTCAATCTGCCCGGCATCGATTTGGGCATCAGCGCCTTCACTGACCACGATCGGCATTGCCTGGCGTTTGCCCTCGAAAACGGTGTCGACGCGATCAGCCAATCCTTCGTCGAGAACGCCACCGACATTACCGCCGTTCGGAAAGCCGCGGCCGATCTCGGCCATGATCCATTCCTGATCGCAAAAATCGAGCGCGCCGGCGCGCTCGATCATATCGACGATATTTTACAGGCGGCTGACGGCATCATGGTGGCCCGCGGCGATCTGGGGGTGGAAATTCCGATCGCACAGATTGCGCTTGTTCAAAAAAAACTGATATGGAAAGCCAACCGGCTCGGCAAGCCTGTCATTACCGCCACGCAGATGCTCGAATCGATGACCACCAACCGCCGGCCCACCCGCGCCGAAGCCACCGATGTGGCCAATGCCGTCCTGGACGGTACCGACGCCGTCATGTTGTCCGGTGAATCGGCCATGGGTCAGTTTCCGGTGGATGCCGCGGAAATGCTGGCAACCATTGCCGCGAATATTGAACCCCTGCGGACCGTTTTTCCCTTGCGGGAAGAACTGCCGGCATCCGCTCGAGACAAAGACGTGAGTCTGCCCGATCTGATCGCACGGAGCGTCGTGACCACCTCCCAGCGGATCACCCCCGCCGCCGTCATCGTTCCGACCCACAGCGGCACCACCGCCCGCCGCATCACGCGTTTCAGGCTGCCGGTCTGGATTACGGCAGTGAGCAGCTACGAGAAGACCTGTCAGGACCTGCTTTTTTCCTACGGTGTTTTTCCGGTCTGCGAACCGGAACATCCGACCGACTGGCGGTCCTGGATTCGAAACTGGTTCGAGGTTCAGGAGTTGAGCGGCGAATTGGTCGTGATGACCGAAGGCCCGTCCCGCAAACACCCTGAACGCAACAACCGCATGGAAATCGTCGACCTGAAAAAATCGTGAACGTTTGAAGCCGGAGATCGTCACCATGTTGAAACGGTCCATTTTAAAAGCGCTCGCATTCATAGGCCTGCTCTCGACCCTTGTTGCAGGATGCGCCGGTCCGTCGCCCCGGTCGAATTATTATCTGCTCAACGCCTTGCCGGATCAAGAGACCGGTCAAACGACAACCGCAGCGACCGACGGCTTGTCGATCGGCATTGGGCCGGTCTCCTTTCCCGATTACCTCGACCGGCAGCAGATCGTCATTCGAACCGGCCCTAACGAGATCACTTTTTCCGAGTTCGACCGCTGGGCCGAACCGTTAAAAAACAACTTCCTGCGCGTGTTCAAGGAAGACCTGGTTGACCGTCTGAGGACCGACAATATCTTCGTCTATCCCTGGCCTCCCGAGGCTGTTTTCGAATTCCAGGTTTCGGCCGAGGTGACCCGGTTCGATGCCCATCTGGGTGACAGTGCCAAACTGGAGGTACAGTGGATGATATTACGGGCTCAGGACAGAGAAGTCATTTTGAGCCGTAAATCATCCTACAGCGTCAAGCTCGACAGATCGGACTATAAAACCATCGCGGCCGCTCAGAGCCGCACCGTGGCCGATTTCAGCCGCGAGGTGGCTGCTGCGGTCACTGAAGTATACCGCAGGGAGCACGGGCATTGAATCGTGCAAAAATTGACTTGATTTTATTCAAATACAGGTTGTATAGTTGTACTAATCATCAAGGGCCCGTCAATTACCGTCGGGCCGGTTTCGCACTGAAGGGAAGATCCATTGGGCCAAGTGGCACCTGCAGTTTGGGACTATGAGAATTTTTTATGAAAGGAGGGTGTCGTTATGGCCAATGGAACGGTAAAGTGGTTCAACGAAAAAAAAGGCTACGGCTTCATCGAACAGGAAGATGGAACGGATGTATTCGTTCATCACACCGGTATCAATGGAACCGGATTCAAAACGCTTGCAGAAGGCGACCGTGTGACCTTTGACGTCGAGAAGGGCCAAAAGGGTCTCGCCGCGGTCAACGTGACTGTCGTTTAGGCGTACATTTTTTTTAAGAAAAGGGCATTTTACCGATTCCGGGTGAAGTGCCCTTTTTTTACGCCTTGTGCGGGAAATGTCATCCGTTTGGGTGTTGCACCGTGAAGATATCGATACGCTTCGGAATGTTTGTGATTCTATTTGTTCTCGGCGCCAGCACGGCGCTTGCCGGTGACGGAGGCGATGCGGTCGGCCCGTCGCAGACGGTGGCGGCAGACCCCTTAAATGCGACTTATACGATAGGAGCAAAAAAGATCCGGCTGCTCGGTGGTCGCTCCGAACTGCAGGCTGCGCCCGGTTCGGCCATGCAAACAAAGACGCTGGCATTCGGCAAACCGGTGTACGGCGATCTCGATGGGGACGGCGATGAGGACGCCGCAGTGATCCTCGTACAGGATTCCTGCGGCAGCGGGACCTTCTACTACATAGGAGCCGCGCTCGGCGTAAAGGGCGGCTATCGGGGAACAAATGCCGTGCTGCTCGGTGACCGCGTGACGCCGCTGAAGGTTGACATCCGCAACGGCGTCATTTTTATCGACTACCGCGACCGTAGGCCGGAAGAACCGATGGCGATTGCGCCGTCAGTCGGCAAGTCGGCTTACCAGACCCTTAAAAATGGCAAATTGACGCCCATAAAGCCACTGGAGAAAGGCGAGCAAGTGCTCCAAGGGTGGGTTACCATCGGTCATGAGGTGCGATCGTTTGCACCGTGTTCACCGGCACACGCGCTTTGGCTCCTCGGTAAGTCTCCGGCGTTAAGTGCGATTGTGACCGCCTACCGGGAAACGCTGCCAAGACCGAAACCATACACGCCCCTTTTCATGGTTCTATCCGGTAAAATCACCGCGCCGGTTGCCAGTGGCTTCGGAGCCGACTACGCAGCCGCCTTTTACGCCACGCAGATCGTGCGGGTGCCCTCCAAAGGAAGCTGTGATAATTAACCCTCTCACATCACTTGTTAACGACGACTACACATTGTCGTACTATACAGAACGCTATAAATCATTGCGCATAATACACAGCGTTATACGAGTATGACCCCGAAAGGTGGCAATAAATTCGACGATACAAACAATCTATGCGATATTTATTGTGACGCTGTGTATAATTCCATAATTTCGGTTCAATCACGCTTTTGCTTTCTTTGCCTTTTCTTCCTCCTCGGCCTGAATAACCGCTCCGGCGGCGGCTGCGCCGGCCTCTAAGATCTTTTCGCGGGTCCCGGCGTCCGCGTGGGGCAGCGATTGTTGGACCTCCGGCGGCAGGGAGACGGTGACATTGCGGTGGGCAAACTTGAGGCCGGCTTCCTGAAACCCTTCCTGCATTAGCCGGTAGACCTCCTTGCGAATTGCGAATTGTTCGCCAGGTGCGGTTTTGTATTTGACGCGCACGATCATGGCCGAATCGTCCACCTCTCTGACGCCCTGGGACTTGATGGGGCCGAGCAATTTTTTCCCGAGTTCGGGATCCTCCATGATCTTCTGATAGACCTTTTTCTTGACGAGTTTGCGGACCTGCTCGAGATCCGAGTCGAAGGGGATCCGGAAGTCGAGCTTGGTGATGATGTAATCGCGACTGAAATTCGTGACCGAGCTGATGTCGCTAAAGGGGATGGTGTAGACCATTCCGCGCGGATGGCGCAGCCGGAGTGACCGCAGGCTGATTGCCGCCACCGTACCTTTTTGCTTTCCGGTGTCCACGTAGTCTCCCACCCTGAACGCGTCGTCGATCAGAAAGAACATCCCGGAGATGATGTCTTTGACAAGCGTTTGGGCACCGAAACCGATGGCCAGGCCGATGACACCGGCGCCGGCGATCAGCGGCCCGATGTTCACGCCGACCGAAGACAAGATGATCAACGAGGCCATCACGATAATGACCACCAGCATGAATTTACGCAGCAGCACGAGCAATGTCGCGATGCGGGAACCGCCGCTGCCGCCTTCCTCCTTTTCGTCGTCCTCGTCTTCTTCGGGCATCTCTTTGGCAAGGCGGCGCTTTATGGCGGCATTTCCCAGTTCCCAGGCCACGAAGCAGACCAACAAGACGACCAAGATATTGAATGCCGCCCGGGCCACCTCTTGTCCGATTTTGAGCTCGACACCCCAGATGCGCATGATCCAGAAAAACATCAGGAACGCCAGCGCCACTCGCAGACCACCGCGAACGATTTTTTGCAACCGACCGATGTCTAATCGTTTGGGAGCAGGCTCTGCGACTGTATTTGCCGCCGCATCTCCAGTCTCGTCTCCGGCTGCAGCACCCAGGTCGGCGTTCTTGGCCGTCTGTGCGGTGGTGCCCAGGTCGTCCGGTTTTTGAACAATACCAAAAGCCACCTCCAGAATTCGCCTCAAAATCCAGTCCAGCAGAAAATAGAGCGGAATAATGAGCAGTGTCTTCAGGCCGAGATACCCACCGGGTTGATCCCCGGCCAGCAGGCGGTTGAGCACTGAGAAGATCCAGAGCAGGATGACGCCGAAGATGGCGAAGTGATGCCAGTAAAGCGCGAGTCGGGCGCGCAGGCTCGTCGGCGGCAGGTTTCCGGTAAGGGCCTGAATGACTGGCTTGCGCTTCTGCAGAATCATGCTGATAAACATGATGGCCAGAACGAGGCCAACCAGGGAAGTCATGATAAAATGCATCGCTTCGGGCGTGCCGGCCAGCCGGAAAATGCCGCAGGTCAGCAGTCCAAAGCTACCCACCGCGACAATGGCCATGATCCAGCGCTGCAGGTAAAGCGCCGTTTCGTCTCCGAGCGGCAAAATGCGCAGCGCCGGTACTTTGGGTGCCAGCAGGAGCCGCAATAGCAGATGGGTCGCTCGCACGATCAGAACGGCCGCCAGGTAGGTGGCCACGAGCACGCGCTGGGGTGTCGTGCGGTTCAAGAAGAGATAAAAGATGACCAGAACGGCGGCTGCGAACACACAGATGGAGACCAGGTCGAGCAGCCCGCGCAGACCGAGGGCGCTCATTTTCGCCTTCCAGTCGACCGGCGGCGTGGCCTCGATGCGCCGGCGGAGGGCCTTCGTATACCGGTTAAACATGAAGTCGACGAAAAAGGCCGCCAAAAAAACAGCGATGGCACTGAGAATGACTCGGGTCGAGTTGGCGTCCCGTTCCCCTTTTCCCAGATAGGAGTAGAGAGAGGGGATTTCCGTCGTTTTCGATTCGTCGCCTGTTTTGAGTTCTTCGATACGCAGCCGGATCAGATCGAGCTTGGCTCTGACGGTGTCGATGAAACCGGCAATACCGGTTATCTCTTTTCGGTTCGGCATTGCTGCGGCCTCTTCGGCGGCTTGCTTTTTCAGGGACTCGATCAGCAGACGCCTCACCTGTTCGTCGCTGAGCGCGGCCATGAAATCGTCGACCTTGTCGGCCTCGATGGAAGCGGGAAGCTGAACCTCCTTTGGTGTCGTTTCCTTGGCCTTTGATGGCTTGGCTGCCATTAGCGCTTGTTGAGACGCCTCGGCCCGGGTCGTACCTAAAACCGGAAGCGAGACCCCTGCGGCGCATGTCATGACGGCAATGGTGGTCAGACATAAAAGCCAACGGCTATTGAATCTCTTGTTAGTCATTGATTTCTCCCGCATGATGGTTTTATTCGGAGTAGGGGAGCCAGCGCTTGACGATACTCTCGAGCTGTCCGCTCTTGGCGATGCTCTCTAGAAAACGATCGGCGGATTCCTTTAGTCCCGGGTCGGTTTTACGCATTCCCCAGGCGAGATACTCGTTGGTCAGCGGTGAGGGCAACACCGTTAAATCCGCGGATTGATTTTCCGCCAGCATCATGAGCAGGATCGGCCCGTCTTGAATGAACACGTCGATTCTGTTCACCAGCACAGGCGTCAGCAGCGCATCGAGGGCCTCGCGGGTCGATTGGTAGGCGGTGATCCGCTGGGCAGATTGAAAATTATCGTTCACATAGGCTTCGCCGGTTGTGCCCTTGACGACACCGAAACGCATCGCGGGCGCTTGGCCGAGCAGGCCGTAAAAGTCGACTGGAAAACGATTGGCCTCCGACTTTCGGACCATGGCCATCAGGCCTGACCGGTAGTAGGGCTGGCTGAAAGCGATGCTCATCTTGCGCATATTCGTGATCGACATCCCCGACATGATGATATCGGTGCGATTATCCAGCAGGGCGGGTATCTGGTCGTCCCATTTGAGTTCGACGAAACGGGGTGATTTGCCGATAAAACGTGCAAATTCGCGTGCCATATCGGCGTCCAGGCCCACGATCTCCCCGGACTGTTTGAAAACGAACGGGGGGGAAGTGGTGGTCACTCCCACCCTGAGCATCGCGGCATCGGCTACTTTTGGCTCTGAAGGCTTTTTTGTGGTTTGGGTACAACCGGCCATCAGAAGTGCGAAGATAAGGCCTGCGATAACAAGGTTGCGGCGATAGATGAAAGGTGTGGTCGACATCACTTAACCTCCCTGCGCTCTTTTGCGGCTTATGATGGTTGTCGAAACGTGTGGCTCAAAACCCCGTATAATACGCAAAGACGATAAAGGTCAACAGGTTAACACGCTTCAGGGGAGGTCCGGCCGCAGGGGCGGCGGCAGAGTGGCGCTCCACGTATCGAAAGAATGGATCCCGGCGCGCACCCTGTTCCGCATCGGTTGATTGGTTGTTTTCAAACGGGGTGCTCTGCAATCGATTACAACCGCAACGATAAACGCACTGACGTGCAGTTGACTCCGGGGACAGGTCAATGGTTGTTGGGCGAAATTTCTTCGTGCGTGAGGAGGCGAGCGTGAATAACAGGTATAAAGCGGTTCCGCGACGGCGAACTGATCAACCGCCGATAGAGGACATCTGGCAGGAAACCCCGGACGGTTCGTTGACCGCCAGATCATGATCAGACGGTTTTTTTTCAACCGCCCGGCGAAAGATCTCCGCCAGTTTTTCATTCGATTCCCCGGCCCTTAGGGGACCCTTCAGATCGAGTTGGTGGTCCGACAGGAGGCACGGGCGCAGCTGGCCGCTGGCCGTCAGGCGCAGCCGATTGCAGCTGCCGCAGAAATGGTGGCTCAACGCGCTGATGAAACCGATTTCGCCGACGGCTCCCGCGAGCTTGAAACGCTCGGCGGGTCCATCGGCGGGATTTTTCTCGATCGGTATCAGGTGACCGACCGACGCAATACGGTCCTTAATTTCAGGGACCAATATCGGCGGCCCGAAGTGAACGCGTGCTTTTCCGATCGGCATGTATTCGATGAAGCGGATGTGAAAGGCGTGCAAGAGGGTGAGGCGGGCGAAATCGAGAAATTCGTCGTCGTTGGTGCCGCGCAAGGCGACCACATTCAGCTTGATGGGATTAATACCGGCCTCTCTGGCCGCTGTGATGCCGTTCCAGACCTTATCGAAATCGTCCTTGCCGGTTATGGCGGCAAACTTGTCCTTCCGCAGGGTGTCCAGGCTGACATTGATCCGCCGGATGCCGGCATCCCGGATGCATCCGATGTTCTTCTCGAGCAGCACACCGTTGGTCGTCAGGGTCACTTCGTCCAGACCGGCCATTTGGGATATGGCGGCCAGGAATTCGCAGACACCTTTACGGACCAGCGGTTCGCCGCCGGTTATCCTGATCTTGGAGATACCCAGATCGACGCCGATCCGGACGATTCGCAAAATCTCCTCGTAGCGCAGAATATCCGTGTGGGACAACCGGGGAATCTGATCCGGTGGGACACAATAGACACACCTCAAATTGCAGCGATCGGTGATCGAAACCCGCAGGTAGTTCAAGTGGCGATTGTAACGGTCGACAAGCCGATGAGACGACATTCGGAATGCTTCCTTTACCGCGAAGATAGACTGTAATTCGGATAAAAGGTGGGCACCTCCGCCCGGAGGAACGATTTCGAAAGACGGCTGAAACTCGTCGCCAACGCGTCCTAAGCCCAGACCAGTCCCGTAGTTCAGGCTGAAGTTAGCGCCACTTTGCGATATTGTCAAACAGAGAACCGTCCCGGCTTCAAATGAACGTTATTGTCAACCTTGCATGGCTTTGAGGCGCCAATGGCTGCGGGATGCGGTTTCTGAGTTTCAATTTTCTTTACAGACTACCGGTGTCGCGTTTCGCGTTTCAAGTTTCTATGCACGGTAGTGACGCACAATGGATTCGACCAGCCCGGGGATCGTGAAGCTGTCGGCGGTGAGGTGGACCTCGAATCCCAATTTTCGGGCGGTCTCCGAAGTGACGGGGCCGATGCTGGCGATGGTGACATGCTTGATCAGGTCGTCGAAGCGATCCCGGGGCAATAGTGATTTGAAATTGGTTGCCGTGGATGAACTGGTAAAGGTGATCATGTCGATGGATCCGCTCTCGAGCTGTTCGACCAGCCGCTCCGCCCGATCGGCGGCCGGACGCGTAAGGTAAACGGGGACTTCATCGACCGCGGCCCCCATTTCCGACAGTTTTTCGGGCAGGATCGGCCGTGTCTCGGCCGCCCGCGGGAGCAGTATTTTTTGGCCGGCGACGTCTTTCTTTTCGAAAGCCGCCACCACCGATTCCGCCCGGTAGCTTTCCGGAACGATGTCGCTGGTCAATCCGAACTCAAAGAGTTTCGCGGCGGTGGCCGGACCGATGGCGGCGGTGCGGATCCGGCCCAGGGCCCTGACATCCCGACCCCGGCCGAACAATCGTTCAAAGAAGAATTTAACGCCGTTGACGCTCGTGAAGATCAGCCAGTCGTATTCGCCGATGCGATCCAGGGCCTCGTCCAGAGGCGCCCAGTCGACCGGCGGTTCGATCGTTATGGTGGGGTATTCCAGGCATTCGGCGCCCAGTTCGGAGAGCTGTC
>Ga0316578_10001037_pt1 | contig 10690 bp, 12 predicted proteins | sample J0NA_2_FD_203076 | JGI IMG/M metagenome (GOLD analysis project Ga0316578, IMG submission 203076) | Rhizosphere microbial communities from salt marsh grasses in Alabama, United States - J0-2_160517rDrC | ecosystem: Host-associated > Plants > Roots > Rhizosphere | place: USA: Alabama | collected...
TCCATCGAGGCTCTGGTGATCGTGCCCCGCGCCTGCCGCGCCCGCAACCTGCCGGTGCGGCAGTTCGCGGCGCGGGCCGTGTGGCCCGTGCTGCCGCCGCTACTGCCGGCCCTAGCCCTCGCCTGGGGCCTGGACCGGCTCCAGCCCAGCGGCGAAGGCTTCCTGTGGATCATCGTCGAGGGCGCCGCGGCGGCCATCGCCTATTACGGTGCCTTCTACCTGACCGCGCTGCGCCCGGAAGAGCGGCGCTTCATCAAAGAGCGGCTGCGCCGCGGCCCCGCCCTGCCCGGCCGGGAGAGTTCCCCATGAAGCTGATTCAGGTCCCGCGCCGCTTTGTCGCCGGGGAATGGGGCGGCACCGAAACCACGATCCTGCAGACCAGCCGCGCATTGCGGGCCATGGGCGAGGACGTGCGCATCTTCACCAGTCTGGCGCTGTCCTCGGTGCGCGACGAGGTCCTCGGCGGCGTGCCCGTGCGCCGCTTCCGGTACAGCTATCCCTTCTTCGGTTTGAGCGACAATGCCCGCCGGGACATGGACAAAAAGGGCGGCAACCTGCTGTCGCTGCCGCTGCTCAGGGCGCTGCTGCGCGAGCCCGGCGTCGACCTGCTGCATGCCCATACCGGCAAGCGCGTCGGCGGCATCGTGCGGACCGTAGCTCGGCTGCGCCGCATCCCCTACGTGGTCACGCTGCACGGCGGTCACTTCGTCGTGCCCCCTGACGAGATGCAGCAGATGCTGGCGCCGCTGGACAAGACCGTCGAGTGGGGGCGGCTGGCCGGAATGCTGCTCGGCTCCCGCCGGGTGCTGGAGGACGCCGACGCGATCCTGTGCGTCGGCGGCGACGAGCTGGCGGCGGCCCGCGAACGGCTGCCGGGCAAGCGGGTGGAGCTGATGCCCAACGGCGTGGACTGCGCCGCGTTCGAGCATGGCGACGGGCAGGCATTCCGGGATCGCTATGCGATCCCGGCGGGGCGCCGGATCATCCTCTGCGTCAGCCGCATCGACTATCAGAAGAATCAGATCGGGCTCGTGGACGCCTTCGCCCGGGTGGGCACCGGCCCGCGGGACTTGCACTTGGTCCTCATCGGCCCGATCACCGTCGCCAGCTACCACGACCGACTGCTTGCGCGCGTGGCCGAGCACGGCCTGCAACAGCGCCTGACGTTGATTCCCGGCCTGCGCAGCGACGACCAGCGCCTGCTCGACGCCTTCCACGCCGCCGACCTGTTCTGCCTTGCGTCCCAGCACGAGCCCTTCGGGATCGTCATTCTCGAGGCATGGGCGGCCGGCCTGCCGGTGGTCGCAAGCCGCATCGGCGGCATCCCCTCCTTCACCAAAGACGGCAGCGACATCCTGCTCGCGGAGCCGGGCGACACCGACGCCCTCGCCGAACGGCTCGCTTGGGCTCTCGACGACCGGGGCCTGGCCTCCCGGCTGGCCGCAGCAGGCCGCGCCAAGGCCAGGCGCGACTATGACTGGTCGGTCATCAGCCGGCGGCTGCTCGGGCTGTACCAGGAGCTTTCCGGCCGCCGGAACGGCTGACGGCTGTTCAACATCGCCCCCCATTAGCGGTCGTAACCGTCGATCGTCCGGCTCGCCTGTTTCGTCGCGGCGCAGCTCAAGCTTCGCGGTGCTGCGCTAGGCCGCTGCGACCGCCCGCTCGTCGGCGAAGTATTCCTTGGTCACCTTGAACACCACCGGGCTCAAAAGCAGCAGGGCCACTAGGTTCGGGATCGCCATCATCGCGTTCAACGTGTCGGCGACCAGCCAGACGAAGTCCAGATGCACGATGGCGCCCATCGGGACGGCCAGCACCCAGAGGATGCGGAATGGCACGATGGCCTTCACGCCGAACAGGTATTCGACGCAGCGCTCGCCGTAGACACTCCAGCCCAGCACCGTCGTGAACGCGAACAGCGCCAGCCCGATGGAGACGACATAGGCACCGCTGCCCGGCAGTTCCGTTCCGAAGGCGACCGCGGACAGGGAGGCACCGTTCTCGCCGGAGGTCCAGGCGCCTGAAACTACAATGACCAGGCCGGTGATGGTACAGATGATGATGGTGTCGATGAAGGTGCCGAGCATGGCCACGGTGCCCTGACGCACCGGGCTGTCGGTCTCGGCGGCGGCATGGGCGATGGGAGCGCTGCCGAGGCCGGCCTCGTTGGAGAAGATGCCGCGGGCCACGCCCATCTGGATCGCCACCAGAACCGTGGCTCCGGCGAAGCCGCCGATGCCCGCCGTCGGCGTGAAGGCCTCGTTGACGATGATTATGAACGCGTGCGGGATCTCGCCGATGTTGAGTCCGAGCACGATGAGCCCGGCAATCACGTAGGCGAAGGCCATGAAGGGCACGAGTTTGCCGGCCACCTGCGCGATCCAGCGGATGCCGCCGATCAGTACCAGGCCCACGAGCACGGCCATGATGACGCCGGTCCAGAGCTCGGGCACTCCGAATTTGGTCGACAGCGCATCGGCCACCGAGTTGGCCTGCACCGTGTTGCCGATGCCGAAGCCGGCGAGGGCGCCGAAGATGGCAAACAGCGTGCCCAGCCAGACCCATTTCTGGCCCAGGCCGTTGCGGATGTAGTACATCGGTCCGCCGACGTGGTTGTTGTTCTCGTCCACCTCGCGGTAGCGCACGGCCAGCACGGCCTCGGAGTACTTGGTGGCCATGCCGACCAGGGCCGTCATCCACATCCAGAACAGCGCGCCCGGGCCGCCGATGGCGATGGCGGTGCCGACACCGGCGATGTTGCCTGTTCCGATGGTCGCCGACAGTGACGTCATCAGGGCGTTGAAGGGCGTGATGTCGCCTTTGCCCTGCTCGTGGCGTCCGCGCCACAGCATGCGAAAGCCGTAACCCAGCTTGCGGATCGGGATCACACGCAGCCCGGCGGTCAGATACAGGCCGGTCCCGAGGATCAGCACAAGCATCGGCCAGCCCCAGACCAAGCCGTTGACATAACCTATCGCGTCGGAAAGCATCTCCACGTCGGCGTCCCCCTGAGTGTTCGATGGCGACATGTCGAAAGGACGCTACTATAGTGGAGAAGTGCGAACTACGCAGTACGAAGTACGCACCGCGGATCAGGCTGCCCGGCCGCGCCGGCAGGTCCTCATGCCAGGGCCGGCCGGAACCCGCACCGCCGCCCCCCAACATCCCCTTTACGCCAGCCCGCAAAGCCCACTATCCTTGAGGAATTCGGTCGGAATTGACGGCCGACGTAACCTGTCTGTCCACGCTCACTGATGTTTCGGAGGCTGGCAATGGCGGTTTGTAATGACCTGAAAGAGTTCTCCCGCACCCACGAGGGCATCGCGGACTTCTTCTCGCTGCTCGCAGTACTGCTGCTGTTCGCATCGGTTTGGGGCACGCTCCAGTACTACCAGCCCGTGCTGGCCTGGGTCGGTGGCAATGTGCTGGTGCGCACGCCGATGCTGATGGCGGCGCTGGCGCTCAACGCGTTCGCCATTCTCGGCCTGCTGGCGGTCGGCTCGGCCCGCTACGGCGGCGATGACGAACGCTGCTTCGGCACCTTCCGCGGACGCCGGGGCAATCATTCCGCCCGCAGCCCGTTCAGCGTCTGGGTGCGGCACATGGAGAACGTCGGCAAGAAGCACCGCTGACCGCGCACCCCGCCCGGCGGCGGCACCGACGCCGTCTACCGCGAGGGCGCCGGGCGCGACGGGGCATGCACCAGCATAGAGGGCGGCGAACGCACCTGCCGGGCCACTCAGGCCTGGATCAGGTGCTTGCGCAAGCGGTACAGGAAGGTATCGCGGCTCAGTCCGAGCAGCCGGGCGGCACGGCTCTTGTTGCCGCCGGCCATGGTTAGCGCCTGGCGGATGGCCTCGCCTTCGAGCTGCTCGAGGTCGATGCCGTTGGGCGGCAGGCGGAAGCCGAGGGTATCGGCCAGCCCACCGTTTCGCGGCGCCTCGGCGGCGCGGATCTCGGCGGGCAGATTGGACGGTGTTACCTCGCTGCCGGGCAGCAGAATCACCAGCCGTTCGCAGATATTGCGCAGCTCGCGCAGGTTGCCGGGCCAGGCATAGCGTTTCAGCAGCCGCACCGCGCTGGTGCGCAGCTGCGGCGTTGCCAGCCGATGCTCACCGGCCGCTTCGGCAAGGAAGTGCTCCAGCAGCAGAGGGATGTCCGACGGCCGATCGCGCAGCGGCGGCAGCTCCAGCGGCACCACGCACAGGCGATGGTAGAGGTCGCGCCGGAACCGGCCCTGCTCGACCAGCGCCCCGAGATCCTGCGCGGTGGCGGCGATGACCCTCAGCGCAGGGCCGTCGCGGCCGTGCTCCAGTTCCTCCAGGCAGCGCAACAGCCCGGCCTGAGCGCGCGGCGTCAGCTCCGCTACCTCGTCCAGGAACAGCGTGCCATAGCCCTGGCCCTGCTCGCAGATGGCCGGTGAATCCGGCGCCTCGTCGAGGCCAGCACAATGAAGGGTCACAAAGCCGCCGCGGGCACGCGGACTCCAATGATGCAGGGTGCGCGCCAGGGTCTCCTTGCCGCTTCCGTTCTCGCCGAGCAGCAGCACGTTGACCTCGGTCGCCGCCACCACACGGGCGGCATTCAGCAGTCGGCGCAGGACCGGCGATTCGCCGACCAGCACCGGATCGGTGGGTGTAGTCATGACTCGCTTGCCGCGACGGCGGCATCACAAAAAGTGATCGAAGTATTCAAAAAATTATATCCCCTGGAACAGCAAGGGGAAGGCCCCGAGCAGCACGACCAGGCTGCCGCCGGCGACCTGCAGGCGCCGCCGCGTGGCGTCGCCCGCGGGCCCGCCGGTGACGCCGAGGACGCGTCCGCTGAGCAGCCCGGCCCCGGCCATCGCGGGGAGGGTACCGACGCCGAACAGCGCCATGTAAACTGCTCCGCCCAATGCATCGGCCGTCGCCGGTGCGCTGATCAGCATCGCATAGACGAGCCCGCAGGGCAGCCAGCCCCAGACGGTTCCGAACAGGAATGCCCGCGGCAATGTGCGCATGGGCAGCAGACGCCTTCCCAGCGGCTCCAGGCGCCGCCACAGCGGTTCGCCGACACGCTCGACGACCGCAAAGCGCGGAAACCAGCCCAGGATGTAGAAGCCGATGCCGACGGTCATCAGCGCCGCGGCGCCGCGCAGCAAGCGCGTCATCCACAGCGTATCGCCGGCGGCAACCGCCAGGGCGCCGAGACCGCCGAGTGCGGCCCCGGCCAGCGCATAGCTGAAGACTCGGCCCGCGTTGTAGGCCAACGTGAATGCCAGCAGGCGCCCACCGCGGCGGCGTTCCGCCTCGGGCAGCGAGAAGCTCAGCGCACCAACGATGCCGCCGCACATGCCGATGCAGTGCACGGCGCTGAGCAGGCCGACGACCGGCGCGATGACATACGCGCTATCCAAACATGCAGCCTCGATCCAGAACCACGACGAATGCGGAGCCCGTTTCCTTGGACCTGTTGAAGACCTATCTCGATCCGGCCATCCTCGCCGTGCTCGGTCTGATGAGCTTCGTGATGATCGCCTACGCGATCGAACGGATCATCTACCTGGGCCGGGTCGATGTCGAGCGCTTCGAGCAACCCGAGACGCTCGACATCGCCCTCACTCGCCATTTGACCATCATCGCCACTATCGGCGCCAACGCGCCTTACGTGGGGCTGCTCGGCACGGTGCTCGGCATTCTCATCACCTTCCATGACATCGGTCAGGGCGGCTCCATCGAGACCGGAACCGTCATGCTGGGCCTGGCACTGGCGCTGAAGGCGACGGCGCTCGGCCTGCTTGTGGCCATCCCGTCGCTGATCCTCTACAACGCACTCCTGCGCCGCGTCGAGGTCCTCACTGCGCGCTGGCGGGCATCCCGCCGGGCGGCCGGCATGACGCCGCCGTGACCCGCATGAAACGAATGGACGCGATCAATGTGATCCCGTTCATCGACATCATGCTCGTGCTGCTGGCCATCGTGCTGGCCACGGCCACCTTCATCGTCGAAGGCCGGCTGGAGCTGAAGCTGCCGGAGGCGGCCACAGCCGAGGCCCCCGTCGCCGCCGATCTGCTGGAGATCGGCATCGATGCGGGCGGCGGCCTGTTCGCCGACGGCGAGCGCATCGAGATCGGCACCCTGGGCCAGCGCCTCGCACAGCTCCCGGCACAGACGCCGATCCGACTGCGCGTAGACGAGGGTGCACGCTTCGGCCGATTCGTCGCCGTGATCGACCTGCTGCGCGCCAACGGTCTCGAGCGGCTGAACATCACCACCCGCAAGCCATGATCCCTCCCCGCCCCTGCCGCCGCTGCCAGGCCCTCGGCTTCGCGGCCTCGGCCCTGATCCATGGCGCCATCGCCGCGGGGCTGTGGTGGGCCGCCGCGCAGGTGCCGAGCCTCGCCGGCGGCGGCGGCGAGCACGGTGTCGGCGTCACCCTGGCCATGTTCGGCGACGCCGGCGACCACGCAGAGTCCGGCTCGGGCCGGCGCGACGAGGACATGGGGGAGACGGACACCGCCCCGCATCCGGTGCCGAACACGGGCGACGGGCCACCTCAGCCCGAGGCGCCGGCGCCGGCCGAAGCACTTCCGCCCGAGACGCAGGTCGCCTCAGCCGATGCGGAAGCGGGCCGTGAAATGCAGGCCGAGGATACGGGCGATACCGCAACCGCTGCGCCGGCCCCCAGCCCGGCAGCGCCTGAACCGGTGCGCGCGCCGACCCCGAAACCGGAAGCACAGCCGCAGCCGGCCGCAGAGCCGCCGGCGGCACCCGCAAACAAGGCCGCAGTCATCCCCCCGGTGACTCGGCCACCGGCCAAGGAACCGGCGCAACAGACGGTGACGCCGCCGAAGCCGCGTCCGGTGCATGCGCCGGCGCCCGAGGTCAAGACGAAGCCTAAGACCGAGCCCAAGCCGAAGGCAGCGCCGGAGCCTAAGCCCAGGACCCAGACCAAATCCGGACCGCGGCCGCGGCCGCGGCCAGCGCCGGCAGCACCGGCCAGACCGGCACCGCACTCGGAGCCGCATGGCCTGGAGAGCGCCCGTCCACACGGCGGAGCGGCGGCGGCCAGCAGGCGCCAGGGCAGCGGCCCAGCCGGCGGGAGCGGCGGCACAGCGGGGGCGGGCAGCGGCATCGCAAAGGCAGCAGAGAGCCGGTACCTGAGCGAGCTCCAGCGCGCCATCGCCAAGCGGCGCTATTATCCCCGCTCGGCCCAGCGCCGCGGCGTGGAGGGTACGGCGCGGGTGCAGCTGACCATCCTCGCCAGCGGTCAGTTCAGCGGTATCAGGGTCAGCGGCGGCTCCGGATCATCGGAGCTGGACCGCGCGGCGGTGACCACGATCGAGCGTCTGGGCCGCTTCAAGCCGATTCCCGCCGTTCTCGGCCGCAGCCGCTGGACCGTGCGCGTCCCGATCGATTACCGGCTGCGGTGATGGGGATGCGGGCGAGTGCGCGATGCGCGGTGCGGGTGCGCAGTTCGGCTTGATCGTGCGCGGCGCGAATTGCGCGGCGCGGAGCTCGTAGTGCGACGTACGGAGTACGATGTGTGGGCTCGCGGTGCGACGAGTGCGTCGGCGCCGTGCCCGGGAGTTCGGTCGGCGCCGCGGCGACCACATATCGCGGCAATCAACTCAATTCGCCAGGAGCGACGAGGCCCCCATGGCAGTACCTGATCTCCAGCACATCCGACCCCTGCAGCAGGAGCTCGATGCCCATCCCATCTACGCCGAGCTGCACGATCTCGCCGATCTGCGCGTATTCATGGAGCATCACGTGTTCTCCGTCTGGGACTTCATGTCTCTGATCAAGTACCTGCAACGTCGGGTCGCGCCCAGCGATGTCCCCTGGATGCCCGGCGGCGACCCCGCCGTGCGCTATTTCATCAACCAGCTGGTCCTGGAAGAGGAGTCCGACCGGGTCGAGACCGCCGGCGGTCCCCGATACAGCAGTCACTTCGAGTACTACTGCGCGGCGATGGACGAGATCGGCGCCGACGGCACCATGCCCGGCCGCTTCCTGGCCCGAGTGCGCGACCAAGGCGTCGACAAGGCGCTGTACTCGGACCTCGTGCCGGTGCCCGCGCGCTATTTCAGCGAGACCACGTTCTGCTTCATCCGCGAAGACAAGCCTCACGCCGCCGCCGCCGCGCTCGCCGTGGGTCGCGAGCGGATCATACCAGCCATGTTCCGGCGCCTGATCGAGCGCATGGGCATTACGCCGGACCAGGCGCCGGCCTTCCACGAATACTTGAATCGCCACATCCACCTGGACGAGGACTTCCACGGCCCTCTGTCTATACGCCTCCTCGAAGAGCTCTGCGGCGACGACCCCAAGCGCCAGGAAGAGGCCGCCACCGCCGCCGAGGAGGCCGTCTGCGCCCGCCTGCGCTTCTGGGACGGCGTGCTCGAGGCCATTCGGGCGGCCCGCGGCTGATCTCCGGCGATGACCGGCGACAAGGCTCCGGCGGCCGCGGGCGGCGATCCAGCCGCTGATGCAGCCGACGGCGCCCGGGCCCTCTGGGCCGGGCGCCTTCACGGCGTGCTGTCGACCCAATCGCAGGCCCATCCGGGCTATCCATTCGGCTCAGTGGTGCCCTACTGTCTCGACCATGCCGGCCATGCGCTGCTGCTGCTGAGCCACCTGGCCCAGCACCGCCGGAACCTGGACGCGGACCCGCGCTGTGCCCTCACCGTCTGCGCCGGCGACGATACCGCCGACGACGTGCAGCAGCGCCCGCGCCTGACCGTCATCGCCGAGGCCAAACCCGATCAGGACCCCGATCACCTCGCCCGCTACTGCCGCTACTATCCGGGCGGCCGTATCTACGCCGAGCAGCTCAACTTCGCCCTGTACCGGCTCGAGCCGCTGCGCGCCCACTACAACGGCGGCTTCGCGACCGCGCGCTGGCTGGGCCGCGACCGGCTGCTGCACGCAAGGCGGCTCGATGCGGGCACCGAATCGACCAGGCTCGCCCGCCTGAACGCGGCCGCGGAAACGTCGCGCAACAGCGCCGCCGCGTTCGAGGTGGTGGGCATCGACGACCACGGGCTCGACCTGCGCCGCGACGGACACCTGGTGCGCCTGCCGGCGGCGACCGTGCCGGGGTGGCCCGATCCCGACGCCATCCTCGGATCCGCCGCCACCGCCGCCACCGCCGGCCCCGGCGGGCATCTGCCCAAGCCCTGACGTCCTGCCCGGGGCCATGGAACGGCGCAGCGGTCCGGTGGGAGCGGCTTCAGCGCGATCGGCGCGCCGAAGCCGCGCCGCTAGGGCCTGAGAGCAACCACCACGCCCGAGGGGCCGCCCCGACAGTGCCGACTCATACGCACGCGTCGCTGTGCTCGCGCGGGTCGCGGCTGAAGCCGCTCTCACGACCGCGACTGGCCTCGTATGGCATTTGCCCGTCGGCTGCGGGGCCTGCTGCGCGGACTGGCGCCGCCCAATTCCATGCTACGATCAGGGTAGATTGAGCCGACAGCCGTCACCATGATCGGTTCACCAAAGCCTACTTTTTTCATCGGAAATTATTCGGAGGTGACCTGATGACGACCGCTGTTGCACTGGACGGCGAAGGCTTCCTGGTGAACCGGGACGACTGGACCGAGGAGCTGGCCGTGGACCTGGCGCGCGGCGATGATTTCGAGATGACCGATCAAGTCATGGATTTCATCCGCAACGCGCGCGAGATGTACGACACCGACGGCGTGGTACCGCCGATCCGCATCTTCGCCAAGAAGCAGGGCGTCTCCACGAAGCAGCTCTACGACATCTTCAAGAAGGGCCCCATGAAGCTGATCTGCAAATGGGGCGGACTTCCGAAGCCCACCGGCTGCGTCTGAGGCGGAGGCTTTCTGCACGACGATTCGACATGACGGAGGACAAACGCGAATGGCAGGTGTTTTGAGCTTCAAGGGCGATCCCTTGTGGAAGCGCGCGGATGATCCGGGTTACCGGGTCGGCTGGCGCAGCAAGCGCGGGTTTGAAAAGGGCCACCTCGACGACGAGATGACCTATGGCGAGGCGGCGAAGAAGGCGCAGGAGCTGGCCGCGGCCGAGCCCGGAAAGACCTTTTTTCCGGAGCTGATCATCACCGAGCAATGACCCCGCGCGGGGCGGCCCGCGCCGCCCCCGCCTACCCGCTTGCGCGCATTTCCCACCCCGCCCCCCCGGCACCTCGTACCGGCGGACCGTATCCAGTCCGCTTCACCACAGCCTTCGGCTGACCGGGATCAATCCCCATGGCCGCCGCCGGACAGCGGAATTTTTCCCCATCTGCGTTAGCATTGCAGTTCAGAAGCAGAATGATGGCCCGGTCGGCAACGCCGGCACCGGCGCCGCCCCGGCACAGCGCCGCTACCGCGAACGATGGCCGGGGTCCAAGACGACAGGCGACGCACTTTGGCCCCGCTTATCCGCATCCGGCGCCGCACAACATGGCCGCCCAGCGGCACCGGCCCGACGCCATCCCGGCACGTTACCGGCAGGCTGCGCCTACGCAAGGTACTTGGTGGCGCGCTGGCTGGCGGCGCCTCGCCCGCGCTCGCCGCCGCGTCGCCTCCTGCGCCGCATGTCACGGCAGCGGCCGGCGTGCTGCTCGGACTGCTACTGCTCGCCAGCGTCGTCGTCTTCGTCCGCGCCTACCGCCGCCACAGCAAGGAGATCGTCCAGCGCCGCGAGACGGAACGGGCCCTGCGCGCAGCCGAGCAACA
>Ga0316578_10001038_pt1 | contig 10685 bp, 7 predicted proteins | sample J0NA_2_FD_203076 | JGI IMG/M metagenome (GOLD analysis project Ga0316578, IMG submission 203076) | Rhizosphere microbial communities from salt marsh grasses in Alabama, United States - J0-2_160517rDrC | ecosystem: Host-associated > Plants > Roots > Rhizosphere | place: USA: Alabama | collected...
CACATACTCTTATAAGAACATTGATAAAACAAACCTGTCAACGGCATTTATGCAGAAATACAGGATAGGTCACTACGAAGCCAGGGCAGACTTTTCTGTATTCGGTAAATCAGGTCACAGGATAGAGTTCGGGACAAGTCAGATACTTTATGATCTGGACCGCGGTGATATTACTCCTTTCGGTGAAATATCAAACAGGAGTCCGGTCAGCTTTGGCAATGAAAAAGGCCTGGAAAGTGCGCTTTATATTTCGGATGAGTTTATTTTGTTCAGCAACCTGACCGTACTTGCAGGGTTGAGGTACAGCTTGTTCAGCCAGCTGGGACCGACAGAGGTCAACAGATATTCTCCGGAAAATATCAGAACCGTAAATAACATTACAGGAACAGATAGCTATAAAAGAGGAGATCTGGTTAAATTATACTCCGGTCCGGAATACAGGATGGCATTGAATTATTCTCTTGGCATCAACAGTTCAGTGAAGGCTTCATATAACAGGCTGTACCAATATATTTTCATGCTGAGAAACACCATTGCCATTTCTCCGGATGATAAATGGAAGTTATGTGATTACCATATCTCACCGCCTGTTGCAGATCAGATCTCCCTGGGCTATTACAGGGACTTCAATGATGGTGGTATAAAGGCATCTCTGGAATTGTACCAGAAATGGATTGACAATCAGGTCGAGTTTAAGGACGGAACAGATTTCACCTCACCTGATCCGATCGAGACAAAAGTTCTGCAGGGGAAACAACGTGCAAACGGAATAGAGCTTATGATCAGCAAGAATGGCGGCAGGACAACAGGATGGGTGTCATACAGCTATTCACGGTCAATTGTCAGGGTGAATAGCAATATTCCCGAGAATCAGATAAATCACGGCATCGAATTTCCGTCTAATTATGACCGTCCCCATGGTTTGAACCTGGTACTGAATTACCGGACAAATCGTCGCTTAAGTGTTTCTGCAAACTTTGTTTATTCAACGGGGCGCCCTATCACATATCCGGTATCGGTTTACTATTCAGAAGGTCAGGAGCTGCTGAATTTTTCAGGAAGAAACGAGTACCGGATTCCTGATTATGCAAGGTTGGATTTATCAATTAACCTTGAAGGAAACCTTTTCAGAAAGAAACCAATTCATAGTTTCTGGATGCTCAATCTGTACAATGCACTGGGACGTGATAATGTATACTCGGTTTATTTTGACACCTGTGGAGGGAAAGTACAGGGGCATAAGCTCTCAATTTACAGCGTTCCTATTCTTACTGTTTCATGGCTTTACAAGTTCGGAAATTACCTTAATGATTAGGTCGGTCGGTATTGGATCATGAGAAGAAATAATAATATAAAACCCATGGTTTCGGTAAAAAAGTACAGTCATTTCCTTTTAGTGCTTGCCGGCATTATCGTTTCTGTCCTGAGTTGCATCAGCCCGTTTGAACCTGATTACAAAGGAGCTGAAAATGGTCTGCTTGTAGTTGACGGAAGCTTAATAAAAGGATATGAGATGCAGGTGATAAATATTTCCAGGTCTTCATCCATTTCAGAACCTGTTTATCAGCCCGAAGCAGACTGCCATGTCAAAATCATGGATGAGTCAGGGAATGAGTTTCTTTTTACTGAGGAATCACCTGGAAAGTATATTGCCCGGATTGAGGATGAACTCCTGATTTACAACACCGGGTACAAGCTCGTGTTCAGCACCTCGTCCGGGGATAAATATGAATCCGGATATCAGAAGCTTTTAAAAACAGCGCCTGTTGATAGTATTTATCGTTTCGAAGAAAACTCCTATAATCCCGATTCTGTAAAATATACCAGGGGACTTCAGTTCTATGTGGATCTTGATGCACCCGATGATGCATCAAAGTACTATCGGTGGCAAATAGAAGAGACCTGGGAGGTTCGCGCATCGTTAAAGATTTTCGGTGTTTATGACGGAAAAGTAATAGAATTGGATACCCGCGGCTGGCCGTCGGACAGTCTTTACTATTGCTGGGACACAAGAATGGTAACAGGAATTTACACATTCACAACCAACAACTTATCGCATAACATTCTTAAAAAAGTGCCCTTGCATTTTAAACCTTACTATTCAGGGGATCTGACAATTAAATACTGTGCAACTGTAAAGCAATTTGCATTGAATGAAGATGCCTATTATTACTGGCATCAGAAAGAGATTGAACTGAATGAATCAGGACAGATTTATACAACCCAGCCAGACCAGGTTAAATCGAATGTATCCAATATCAATAACCCTGATGAGAAGGTGCTGGGATTTTTCTGGGCTTCTTCATGTACCCGGAAACACGCGTTTGAAGAAAATCCTTTTGTCAGAAATCCTATAGGCCCTTCATCTTGCAGCAGTTATGAAATTTGTACTGATCAATCAGAGGAGGAACTTATAAATCTATTATATCATTTAATAGGGTCAGTCAGGCACTTCCCTGAGCCCCCGGTCTATATTACTGTCTGGATAAATCTTAATGGTGATCTGTGCGCTGCCCTTTCCAAAGATGGTTGTATTGACTGCAGGGTGATGGGCGGGACCAATCATAAACCTGATTATTGGGGATGGCATATATCAGACAGCGACTGGTAACCGCTCGGTTCTGAAATAAAGGATATTGATAAAATGATGAAAAAAGTCTTTCTGTCCTGTGTTTTAAGCTTTCTGATCGGGTTTTCCATAAACAGTCAGACAGAACAACAGGGATTGAAATATTCTCCATTGCCTGAAGGATCAGGTGAAAGAGTAAGGCTATTTGCGGACCGGAATATTTACTGTGTGAAGGAGGAGATCTGTTTCACAGCGGAATATTCCATTATAGAGGAGCTCGACACACTTTCATGGAGCACTGTTTTATATGTCGAACTGATAAGATGGAACGGAAACAAGCTCGCCCAGATGAAACTGAAGCTGGTCAGGCCGGCAACGTCCGGCAGCATGGAAATCCCGGGCAACGTGCCTTCGGGCAATTATTACTTGCGCGCATATACAAAGTGGATGCGGAATTATTCAGCAAGAGATTATGCATACCTGCCTGTAAAAATCGTAAATCCTTTCCGGTCCGAAACAGATGAAGGTCCGGCAGAAAAATCAGCTGCAGCCGAAACATTAACCCTTAATACGGGACAAAAGATGCTGGTTGACGGTGTCAGTTGCACCCCGGTTAAAAATGAATACAAACCAGGGGAAAGAGCAGAGGTTGAGATTCAGATAGAGAACATGAAGTTCATCGATTTTGACAGGTACTGTATCTCCGTGGTAAAAGTTGGTGCCATTGATACCACCGTTAAGTCTTATGAACCCGGGTCAACAAGCCCGGGAAACAATATTTCCGATATCGAATATTTACCAGAAATCAGAGGGATTACAATTTCGGGTGAAATAATTGACAATTCCACCACACTCCCGGCAGAGAACATAATTGTAAGTCTTTCAGAAACCCGGCACGGGGAACACTTTGCAGTTAACCGGACAAATGAAAGAGGCCGGTTCGTATTTTCTCTTCCCTATATGCAGGGGCAACATGAATTCTTCATTCAGGCGGATATTCCCTCTGAAATACTCATCGACAACGGCTTTTGCAGCCAGCCTGTCAAACTGCCTTATTTATCCTTCAGCCTGAAAAAAGATGAAACGGACTTTGTAAGAGAAATGGTTGTTAATCAGCAGATCAGTGAAAGATACCTTTCGGATAAAGATACATTAACCGGTTCGCAGCAAACAGAGCCAGAGCCGATTGTCTTTTACGGCAACAGAAAGTCAGTATACAGTACAGACAAATTCATTGAACTGCCGAATGTTGAAGAATTTGTCTATGAGATTATTATGGAGGCAACCGTAATAAATGAAAAAGGGGGAACCTCATATATAAGTATGAGAAGGCCAGACAATGCACATTATTTGCCATTGATACTTATGGACAATATTCAGGTTAATAATGATGAACGGCTTTTAAAAACCCCTTTGAACAGAATCGAAAGAGTTGAAGCAATCAACATGGACTATATAGTTGGCAATAAAGTATACAATGGAATTCTGAGTTTTTATTCCAGGAATAAAGATTTTGCCGGATTAGATCTGAACAAAAACAGCATGTTTTTTACCTGTGAGCTGTATTCAGATAATGATCCGGGTTATTATTTTCAGAACAGACCATCTGATCCCAGGGTACCTGACAGAAGAAATCTCCTGTACTGGAATCCCGATATTCATTTGTCGCCTTACGAAAAAACTGCCATTTCATTTTTTACATCGGATTGCACCGGAGATTATGTCGTTTATGTCCGGGGCAAGAACAGCCCTGATGACTTCGAAATTTATGGCAGATGCTATTTTTCGGTCAAATAGTAAGATTTCAGATTTGTCAGACCAGGTATTGCTGCGGGCATCGAATATTTCATTTACGACAAGAAAATACATCCTGCCGGTCGGGTCTGGAAATTCCGGTGCGGGTGGATTATGGACCGTTGTGATGACGTTGCAGCCCCCATGATCCGGGGTTCTAAATAGAAACCGAACTGAATGCCACAGCACTTTCACCCGCTGCGATAATGGCCTTTGCACTCCCCGGAGAGACGACTGCCGCCTCACCGGCTCTGTTCAGAGACTGATCGGGCTCAGTTTGCCATTGCCATTTATTAAATATGTATGGCCATCATCATCGAAAAACAGAGTGTGGTCGTTCAAAGCTGGTCCGAACGATGTTTTTGTCCATTGGCCTCTTTCTATGTCCTTGGTGGAGAATAAGTAAGTCTTGTTTATGGTATGGGGAAAGGTGGGGATATAGAAGGTGCTGTTATGATATCGGATGCAGCTGTCCTACGGACTCTTTTCAGAGGAACTTTCTCAATTTTCCGGGTTAAGGGCATCAACATCATCGAAGATATCATATACATAATTAATAATGCTTCAGTTTGTCAGATCGGCCGATTTCATTATGGGAATAGCCCGACTAATGTGCATTGCGGTACTGCTCACAAAATAATTATCCCGCACACTAATTACTTACAGGTCAGACACATCAGCCCCTATAATGGGATTGCCGGCGATTCCTGGCCATAGATTATATCTGTTGTCCTGTCCCTGAAAAAGGAGAGTAACAATCAGGAATAAGAGCAGTAATATTTCCTTTGCCCCTTTATTGTACGACCTTGAGTATATAGAATAAATAAACTTATAGGATATATGAGATATATTAAATTCAATGAAATCGGTTGCATTTTTAAAATATTATCTTATATTTACATAGTCGTAATTAATTCTCAGGGTAGAGTTGAGGGTTTTTGTTGAGAAGTTACGGGAAGTTGGTCATCTAAGAATGTATGACTGATTTCCTACACTGATGTCAAATGGTATTTGTAAAGCCTTAGTAATCAAAAGTAATATCAAAAAAATCAATCGACATGCACAAAAACGACATCTCCCCGTAGGAGAAGAATTCCGTTTTCATAGCTCCTAACACAATGGAACGCTGGTCTGATATCAGCTTCATTTACATTACATCAATCAAAATTAACCCTAAAACAAAATCTTATGATCAAAAAACCCTTTGACCAAGGTATTCTGACAAGGAAATACTTCGGAAGACTACTTTTGAGCCTGGTGCTCATGGCAATGTTGATTCCTGTGCAAGCAGGTACAGCATTGGCTTCAGGATCTTTGCCTGACGGACTAAGTGCAGTTCAGCAAAGAGTCGTCACCGGTGTGGTCACTGAGCGTGATGGTACGCCGCTCCCCAGTGTTAATATACAGGAGAGTGGAACCACAAACGGTACCCTGTCAGACGTACAGGGAAAGTACAGCATTACTCTCACATCTGAGAATCCCAGTCTTATTTTTTCATTTGTAGGTTACGCTTCACAAGAGATAGCTGTAGGAAACAGGACTCTTATCAATGTTACCCTCCTGCCAAGTGAAGTAGGGCTGGATGAAGTTGTGGTGATAGGTTATGGCACTGCAAGGAAAAGAGATATTACCGGATCTGTTGCTTCAGTTAGCGGTGATGCTATGCGCGATGTGCCGGCAACTAATATAACCCAGGCCCTGCAGGGACGTGTGTCAGGTGTTGATATGTCGCAAACATCAACCAAACCTGGTGCCACAATGCAGATCCGTATCAGAGGTTCTCGCTCGCTGACTGCCAGTAACGACCCACTGATTGTGATCGACGGTATGCCCTTTAATGGTGACCTCAGTGACATTAATCCGAATGCAATAAAAAGCATTGATGTCCTGAAAGATGCCTCAGCAACAGCTATTTATGGATCACGCGGGGCCAATGGCGTAATTTTGATAACAACAAACAAAGGCCAGTTCGGACAACAAGCACGCGTGTCCTATAATTCCTATGTTGGTATGAAAAAAGTATTTGCACCATACCCGATGATGGATGGTCCTGAATTTGTTGCTCTTCGCCAGGCACGCGGTCAATTCACAAACGGGGTGGATGAATATGACAATGTAGATACCGACTGGCAGAGCCTGTTTTACAGAACTGGTATGGTAACCAGCCACGATCTGGGAGTTACGGGTGGTACGCAGACGGGCAACTATAGTTTCAGCGTGGGATACTATCGCGACGAAGCTGTTATACCAGGGCAGGATTACACTCGTTTTTCGATTCGCGGTTCTCTCGACCAGGAAATAGGCAAATATTTCCGGTTCGGGTTCACCACTTACAACAACTACTCGATTAATAACGGCAACAACATGGGGCTTTACGGCGTCTTAAGCAGCTCCCCCATTTCCGACCCGTATAACGAGGACGGCACGTTCAAGAGAACCATAAAAATGATTCTGGATGAAAACTGGGTGTACACAAGAGAAACCATAGATGCACTTGGCGATAAATGGATTGACCTGACCAAGGCGCTTGGTTCCTACAGTACTCTGTATGGAGAGGTACAAATCCCCGGTGTGGATGGCTTGAAGTATCGCACCCAAATTGGGACGAACCTGCGAATAAGTAACAGTGGCAGCTACACCGGTGAGGGGGTGTTCAGTTCTAATCCCTCGCAAGTTTCAACTGCCTCTGTCAGTAACTCGCTTATGACAAGCTGGACAATTGAAAACCTGCTCAGCTTTGACCGCACCTTTGCCGGAAAGCATCAGTTAAACTTAGTGGCAATGTTTTCTGCCGAGAAGGGCAGCTATAACAGTTCAAATGTTGCAGTTAAAGATATTCCCTACGACGCCTTCCAGTTTTACAACCTGGGACGTGCTGCCGGCGAAATTACTATCAACCCCGCCTACCAGGGCTATGAGTTAGGAGGTTGGATGTCGTATATGGGACGTGCGATGTACGTATACGCCGACCGCTACATGCTTACGGCTACTATCCGGTCCGATGGCTCATCAGTATTAGCCCCGGGACATCAGTGGCATACTTATCCTGCACTGTCGGCCGGATGGAATATCAAGAACGAATCGTTTATGAATAATGTCACAGCGATAGATTTGTTGAAGCTGCGTGTGGGCTTCGGGCAGACATCGCAACAATCCATTAACGCCTATCAGACACTTGGACTTCTAAACACAAGGCCTTACAACTTTGGCCCGACCAACTACTCCATAGGATATTATGTCTCCCAGTTACCTAATGAAAACCTGGGATGGGAATACTCCCTTACCTATAACTTTGGCCTGGACTTCTCTTTACTGAAAAGCCGCCTGACAGGTACCATAGAATACTACATAACGAACACCAAGGATATCTTGCTGAGTGTTAATTTGCCACCTACATCTGGCGTGAACAGTTACATGGCAAACATAGGTGAGACTCAAAACAAAGGTATTGAATTCTCGATCGATGGCATGATACTTAACAATCCCAGCAGATGGTCATGGGACGTTGGTTTCAACGTGTATGCTAACCGCAACAAACTTGTTGCTCTTGCATCCGGGCAAACAAGGGATGAGGCCAACTGGTGGTTCGTTGGCTACCCCATTGATTGTATCTACGACTACGAGAAAATAGGACTGTGGCAACAGGGAGATCCTTATCTGGATATCCTGGAACCGGGCGGAAACGTTGGTATGATCAAAGTCAAGTATGTCGGAGATTACAATGAAGACGGTTCACCTGTAAGGAAAATCGGACCTGATGACAGGCAAATCATGAGCGTGGAGCCAAACTTCATGGGTGGCTTCAGTACACGCGTAGCTTATAAGGGCATTGAGCTTAGCGCCGTCGGTGCCTTTAAAAGCGGTGGTATTCTTATCAGCACCCTTTATTCGGCATCCGGCTACCTTAATCTGATGACCGGACGCAGGGGGAACGTAAAGGTGGACTACTGGACACCGGAGAACACCGACGCCAAGTATCCTGATCCTGCTGGCATAATATCCAACGACAATCCAAAATATGGTAACTGTCTGGGTTATTTCGATGCGTCATACCTGAAGATGCGAACCCTGTCTCTTGGTTATAACTTGGATAATAACCAATGGATAAGAAACGCTGGTATTTCAAGGCTGCATTTTTACGTTACATTACAAAATCCATTTGTGATGTTCTCGCCGTATAACAAAGAATCAGGTATGGATCCCGAAACTAACTCATATGGCAACGAAAATGCAGCAACAACCGGTACTTACCGGCGCCGGCTGTTGACTATAGGTACTAACACGCCTTCAACACGCAATTACTTGATTGGACTTGATCTGGTATTTTAAAAATGACAAATGATGAAACGTAAAAATATAAAAACTGTTATAGTAACAGCCGTACTGGCAATGATCCTGGTAGCGTGCTCTGATATTCTGGAAGAACAGCCGCGCAGTATTTACGAGCCAGGCTTTTTCAAAACCGAAAAAGGAGTTATGGGAGGATTAACGGCGATGTATGCCCACCTGCGCTACATCTACGGAAATGCTTACTACTATAGTGCATGCCAGACCGGTACTGATGAAGCAACATACGCTCAGAGTGCCGATGCAAACTTCAAGGATCATGACTGTTCCGGTGTGGGGACGCTTTCCTCCACCAGCAGTCGTTCTGATGTATTGTGGAATAATGCATTCCCTAACATTAACACTGCCAATGGTGTTATTGAAAATGCCGAAGCAGTAGGAACTATCTCAGATGCTTTGATTGCCGAAGCCAGGTTCTTCCGCGCGTTCGACTACTTTATGCTTGTACAGACATTTGGCGGTGTGCCACTCGATCTGGGTTCAGGTGAATTGAAGTTCAATACATCGCCCGTAAGAGTATCTGTCCGAAACACCGTGCCTGAGGTCTATACAAGAGCCATATTCCCCGACCTGCTTACAGCGATAAACGACCTTCCCGATGTAGGTCGTGTGACCGGTGGTGCAACCAAGACAGTAGCACGCCTTTTCCTGGCAAAAGCTTACCTGACTTACGGCTGGTGGTTGCAAAACCCCAATAATATTCCTACTTATCCGGACTGTGCACGGACTGACCCCGACGGACATGATGCATCGTGGTATTTTCAGCAGGCATACGACGTGGCTGTGACCGCCATTGATAATCCGGGTCCTTTCGGCTTGCAGCCGACATTCTATGACCTTAACCTGGGGTCGAACGACTACAACAATGAAAAACTGCTGTATGCCGACCATACCGAGTCAAGCGAATATTATAACGGGGCCAGCCTTACCTATAGCGGTGGCGGAGGAATGGATAACTTTGCCGTCTGGATGGTGACATGGAACTACACTGTCATCAGGAGTGGTCTTGACGCAGGCTGGAGTTCAAATATAAGTTCTGTTCAACGTGAAGCAGAACAACACCTGGGACGTCCGTGGACACGTATGGCTCCCCCAATCGGAGTATTTGAAAATACATTTGCCGACAAGACCAATGATTCACGGTATGACGGCACCTTTACAACCGTTTACCGTGGTAACTGGCCGAAACAACCCAGCAGTGTACCCTTCGTGTATAACGCAAACAGCCTGGTGGTTTACCCGAATGAGCCTATACTTACTTTCCTTGGTGAAGAACCGGGCACACCTATTACTTATCCCATCAAAGAAGGTCATAGTAATATCGGCGCAGGTGAATTACCCGGCAGATCTGACTTTGTGATTTCACCACGTGGTATAAGCAGGGTAGTGTATCCCGGATTCTGGAAGCTTGGCACATACCGGACCGACGGTGGTGCCGGACTGGGCAATCCTAATGGTGCCAGTACCCGTCCATTTGTGATTGCCAAATTCTCAGAGCTCTATCTTATTGCTGCAGAAGCAGCTGTGAAAGGTGCAAATGCCCAAGCTGGCAAGAGCGCGAGGGATTTGATCAATGTTATTCGTGCGCGTGCAGGCAAATGGAGTTTTGACAATGCAGGTAATGTTGCCAAGGTTGAAGACCATAGCGCTGAGATGATGGCTGCCACACCGGCGACTATTGACATTAATTACATCCTTGAAGAGCGTTCACGTGAATTATTTGGAGAAGGTTACCGCTGGCTGGATCTGGTACGAACACAAACGTGGGCAACTATTGCTCATACATACGAAATTGCCGGAGCCAACTATGGTGACCATACACCGGTAACGGTAACACGCGACATTCCTACTTACCTCTATCTGCGCCCGATCCCACAGGGTCAGCTTGATGGTATGGAGATGACCGAGGCAGAAAAAGATGCTTACCAGAACCCGAATTATTGATTCGGAATGACTGCATTTAGATGAGACTGAA
>Ga0316578_10001039_pt1 | contig 10684 bp, 8 predicted proteins | sample J0NA_2_FD_203076 | JGI IMG/M metagenome (GOLD analysis project Ga0316578, IMG submission 203076) | Rhizosphere microbial communities from salt marsh grasses in Alabama, United States - J0-2_160517rDrC | ecosystem: Host-associated > Plants > Roots > Rhizosphere | place: USA: Alabama | collected...
CGGGAATCACATCAAATTCGGTTATTTACGTTAAAGATGAGGTCACGGTGGGTATCGGGACCGGCGAGCAGGACCGGGTCGGTGTGGCCGAGATTGCCAGGGACAAAGCCTATCGCAAGCTTGCCGATCGGTATTGTTTTGAAACCCACGGCGTCCCATACAACGAATTGACCGATACCGCAAAAAAATCTGAAATTGATACCCGGGTGATTGATGAAAAAGGCGGGCTCATCGGCGCTGCCATGGTCAGCGACGCATTTTTTCCGTTCAGAGACGGGGTGGATGTGGGTATCCGCGAAGGGATTTCAGCGATCATTCAACCGGGTGGCTCCGGCAACGACTATCAGTCCATCGAGGCCTGTAATGAAGCCGATGTGACGATGGTGTATACTGGTCAAAGAAGCTTTAAGCACTAGTGATCCTGATTCGGTGTGGGCAAAACTATTTTGTCATAGTGTCAGAAAAATAAGGACTGAGTCCTATGTTTTGCCATCTGGCACCCGAAACTGTAAACCGGGGAAAAAGAATTCAGCTCATCGCTTTAGAAATGACCTTGAGGGCCTGATCGATATCCGCTGAGGTAATATGATAGTGGGTGACGGCTCTGACCTTTTGGCCTCCCACCGGCAGCATGCGGATGCCTTGGGCCTCAATTCGCTGCACAAACTGTTCCGGTGTCATGTCTTCGTATTTCACTTCAAAAAAGATGATATTGGTGTGTATCTGGTCTGGATCAATGGATAGGCCGGGTATCCCAGCGAGGCCCTCTGCCAGCGTTTTTGCATTGGCGTGATCATCGGCCAGCCGGTCCACCATTTCATTGAGGGAGACAATTCCAGCGGCTGCCAATATGCCGGCTTGCCGCATGCCCCCACCGAGCACCTTGCGTGCCCGTCGGGCCTCATTGATAAAATCCTGCGTGCCGCAGACCATAGATCCCACCGGCGCTGCTAAGCCCTTACTTAAGCAGAAGGAGACCGAGTCGGATTCGGCAGCCAAATCCTTTGGCTCAACGCCCAGGGCCACGGCGGCGTTAAAAAACCGGGCCCCATCAACGTGGATTTTTAATTTATGGCGCCGGGCAATTTCGCCCACCGCTTTCATATAATCAATTTCAAGGGGACAGCCATTGCAAAGGTTATGTGTGTTCTCCAAAAGGATGAGCCTGCTCCTGGGAAAATGAACATTATCACCACGGATGGCGGCCTCGATATCTTCAAGTGCCATTTTGCCATCCGGCTGGTTGGGAACGGTTCGCGGATGAATGCTGCCAACAGCCGCCGATCCGCCCTGTTCAAAAAAAAATGTGTGAGCGAGGCTGCCTAAAATTATTTCGTCTCCGCGGCCGCAGTGCGCCAGCTGGCTGACCAGGTTTCCCATGGTGCCGCTGGATACAAATAAAGCCGCTTCTTTCCCCAGCAGTTCGGCGGCCATCTCTTCTAAACGATTTATCGTCGGGTCTTCACCAAAAACGTCATCGCCCACCTTCGCCTCGGCCATTGCACGCCGCATGGTTTCTGTGGGTTGCGTCATCGTGTCAGATCGCAGATCAATAATTCGCATTCGAATTCTCCTTTTCATACCTGAATTTTGGTACAAAATTCAGGTATTCCTAAAAAATAATTAAAAGCCGTTTGGGATTCCGTTACCATATGGCGTTGCCAAGACTTAACCTATTAACCCGGAGGTGCCCAGATGTTAAAACAACGAAGAAAAGTAACAAAAAAAGGTGCAGTAGTAAAGGTATTAAGACAACGGTGAGACGGTCGGTAAATTAGATGTTTCAACAGCTATGCGGAAAATTGAGGTTCTTCAAGAATTAAAGATTTTACATTTGTAAATTTCAGGCATTTTCTTGACTAACTGCTGAAGATAAGGCTAAAAAACAAATTTAGGAATTCGACCCAAATGGAATGTTTAGATTCCGTGACGTATAATTCGTTCGCAAGTATTCAATTTTGATGAAAGGGGGTTAATCATGGCCGAATTATTATGGGAACCGACAGAGGAGCAAATTAAAAAGACAAATTTATTCCGGTTCATGAACTTTATCAATGAGACCTATAATCAAAAATTTAATGAATATATGCCCCTTTATGAATGGTCGGTTGAAAACATTCCTGAATTCTGGGCAGCATTCTGGAAATTTGCTGACGTGATTCACTCAAAGCCTTACGAGCAGGTGGTGGATGACGTCACAAAAATGCCGGGTGCCCATTGGTTTTCAGGTGCCGAGCTGAATTTTGCCGAAAATCTGCTGCGCTTTCGCGATGACCGGGTGGCGTTGATTTTTAAAGGAGAAGACCAGCGGTCAACCCGGATGACCTATGCCCAACTTTATGATGAAGTGGCGCGGTTGGCCAAATCATTAAGAGATCTGGGGATTCAGCCTGGCGATCGGGTGGTGGGGTTTATGCCCAATATGCCCGAATCCATTATTGCCATGCTGGCCGCGACCAGTTTGGGAGCCACCTGGTCATCCTGCTCGCCGGATTTTGGCATTAAAGGCGTGCTGGATCGATTCGGCCAGATCAAACCCAGAGTTCTGTTTACCGCTAACGGATATTCCTTTAAAGGCAAAAAACTGGATTCTTTGCAACGCATCTCAGATATTCTTAAACAATTGCCCTCAATTGAGAAAGTCGTCGTTGTTCCCTACACCGAGCAAAAAGCGGATATCAGCGCAGTTGCCAATGGCGTTCATTATCAAGATTTCAGGTCAGCCGAATCGGGCCTGGAGATTGAATTTGAGCAACTGCCCTTTGAGCATCCGCTTTATATCATGTACTCTTCGGGCACCACCGGTTTGCCCAAGTGCATGGTGCAAAGTGCCGGAGGTATTCTGGTTCATCATTTAAAAGAACTCATGCTGCATACCGATTTAAAGCGTGAGGATACGATCTTTTATTTTACCACCTGCGGCTGGATGATGTGGAATTGGCTGACGAGTTCATTGGCCGTTGGCGCCACACTGGTTCTATTTGACGGCAATCCGTTTCACCCCCATCCCGCTGCGCTGTGGGAAATGGCGCAGGATGAAAAAATTACCGTTTTCGGAACCAGTGCGGGCTATATTGCCGCCCTGCAAAATGCAGGGGTAAAACCAGGCAAGACATACGACTTGGCACCGCTGCGCGCTGTTCTTTCCACCGGTTCCCCGCTCTCAATCGAAGGCTTCGAATTTATTTATGCAGAAGTCAAAAGCGATTTGCAACTGGCTTCAATTTCGGGGGGCACGGACTTAAACGGGTGCTTTGCGCTGGGAAACCCCATGGGTGCGGTTTATGCCGGTGAGTTGCAATGCCGCGGGCTGGCCATGGATGTGCGTGCATTTGATGAGCTGGGAAATGCGCTTATCGATGAACAGGGAGAGCTGGTATGCTGCAAGCCGTTTCCATCGATGCCGATTTATTTCTGGGACGATCCGGACGGCAGCAAATATCACAGCGCTTATTTTGACGTATATCCCAATACCTGGCGTCACGGTGACTTTGTCACCGTCACCGAGCGCGGCGGTGTCGTGATGCTCGGCAGATCGGATGCGACCCTTAATCCCGGCGGGGTTCGTATCGGAACCGCCGAAATATATCGACAACTGGAGCAAATGGAGGAAATTGATGACAGCGTTGTGGTCGGGCAGGATTGGAAAAACGATGTCCGCGTGATTCTCTTTGTTAAGCCGGCAGAAGGAGTTGAACTCAGCGATGAATTAAAAAATAAGATCAAACAGACCATTCGCACCAATGCCTCCCCACGGCATGTGCCCGCCAAGATCATCAGTGTGCCGGATGTACCCTATACACTCAACATGAAAAAAGTGGAACTGGCGGTAAAAAAAGTGATCCAGGGTCAGGAGGTGCTCAACAAGGATGCTTTGAGCAATCCGGAAGCGCTGGATTGTTATGCGAATATCAAAGAGCTTCAAGAACCCTAAAACTGTTTTTAAAACTATTATCTCTTGCCCGATGACTGCGTTGTTCGCCGAAGAAGCGTGCTCACGTACTAAGTGTACGCTGCGCTACTTCTGCGACTCACGCCTTGTCCTCGAACAAGATCTAACAGTTTTAAAAACAGTTTAGTTTTAAATTAAAAAATAACTCCTCTGAAACCAGTTTTGGTAAAATTAAAGTACTTTTTTTCAAGGAGCTGTCACAACCTTTATCAGAATGGAGAAATACAGTGCCGGAATCTTTTCAGGTTTTTCCTGTAGGTGTGATTTCAAAAAGAGAAGACGCGACCTGGATTGAAATTTTTGAACCCTATTGCGATGCGCTTTTGGGGTTGGAGGGGTTTTCTCATATTCAGGTGCTTTTCTGGTTTCATGAAAATGACACAGCCGATCGGCGTAAAACCCTGCAGGTACATCCCCGCAAAGACAAAAAAATTCCTCTGACCGGTGTATTTGCCACCCATTCTCCCCGGCGGCCCAACCTGATCGGGTTAACCCTATGCAAGATAAAATCGATCCGGGACCGGCGTATAGAAATCGAAGACATCGACGCCTTTGATGGAACGCCGGTGATAGATGTAAAGTGTTACATACCCCATCCAGTTGCCGAATCAGATATACGCCTTCCTGCGTGGGTCTGAAACATGGAAACAGGTGTCAGGCTTCGGGTGTCACTAAACAGATGACAGAAGTCAGAAAACAGAGGCCAGAAAAAGCGCCTCATCTCACAGCCTTTACAATCGGTCTTCTGCCATCTGGCCTCTGAAAACTGACCTCTGTCCTCTGAAATCTGACGTAAACACTGAAACCTGAACCAAGGATTTATGAACATCCACCCTTAATTGGACAATGATGATGCTCACCGATCTCTCCGGCCAGATAGAAAGAATCACCTTCACCAATGAAGAAAACGGTTTTACGATTGCAAAGGTGAAGGTTCAGGGAAAGCGGGATTTGGTTACGGTTGTCGGCAATTTGATGGCACCGATGCCTGGTGAAATTATCGACATGCGGGGGGAGTGGGCCCATCATCCTAAATACGGTGAGCAGTTCAAAGTCGCCCAATTTAAGACAAAAGTCCCGGCAACGGTCCACGGGATTCAAAAATATTTAGGGTCCGGACTGATCAAGGGTCTGGGTCCGGTCATGGCCGGTCGTATTGTTGATCGGTTTGGCGAAAATACCCTGGACGTCATTGAAAATCAAATCGGTCGTTTAGCGGAGGTTAAGGGCATCGCCGAGAAAAGCATTGCCAATATCGCCGAAGCCTGGGACGCACAGAAAGAAATCCGTGATGTGATGATTTTTTTGCAAAGCCACGGTGTCAGTTCAGCCTATGCCAGCAAGATTTTTAAACGCTACGGTGACCGATCGATTGCGGTGGTGAAACAAAATCCCTATCGCCTGGCGACAGATATTTTTGGGATTGGATTTCTAAAAGCTGACAGTATTGCCAAAGAACTCGGATTTTCAAATGACTCCGAGGTTAGAGTTGAAGCCGGAATTGTTTACACACTGCACCAGCTTTCAGACGACGGTCATGTATATTTTCCCTATGAGCCGCTGGTCGAGCGCTGCCAGGAGATTCTGGGCGTCGAGCGCGAGCCGATTGTCCAGGCGATTGGTAGCCTGAATGCAGCCAAACAGATCATTATCGAAGACATCAATGACGATGCCCAAGATTCTAAACCCAACAACAAGGCCGTCTACCTGACCCGTTTTCATCAGTGTGAAACCGGAATTGCCAACCGCTTGAAGGCCTTGCTATCTATACCCAAGCAGACACGCGAGGTGGATTCTGCCCGGGCGATTCAGTGGGTTGAGCAGCAACTTTCTTTTCAGCCGGCCGAAAATCAGAAAAATGCCATTCGATACGCCCTCGAAAATAAAGTCATGATCATCACCGGGGGCCCCGGGACCGGTAAAACCACCATTATCAGGGCGATTTTAAAAATATTTTCGCAAATGAAGATTAATATCATGCTGGCTGCCCCCACCGGCAGAGCGGCCAAGCGCATGAGCGAGATGACCGGTCATCCGGCCAAAACCATCCATCGCCTGCTCGAATACAGCATTCATAAACATGGGTTTCAAAGAAATGAAAAGAAGCCGCTCGATTGCGATTTGCTGATTATTGATGAAGCTTCGATGATCGACACCATTTTGATGTATCATCTTTTAAAAGCGATTCCTGCCACCGGCACCTGTATCTTTGTCGGTGATGTGAATCAGCTTCCGTCGGTCGGCCCGGGCAATGTGCTTAACGATATGATCGCATGCGGCTCGATCGCGGTGGTTGAACTGAACGAAATATTCCGCCAGGCAAAATCCAGCCGTATCGTTGTCAATGCGCATAAGATAAATGAAGGTAAACTGCCGGCTTTAGGCCAGGCGGAGTTGTTCGACCCCAATAATGATTTTTATTTCATCGAGCAGGATGATGCCACAAAGGTTTTGGAAATTATTCTGCAGCTGGTAAAACAGCGGATACCCCAACGATTCGGTTTTGACGCCTTGGATGATATCCAGGTGCTGACACCCATGCACAAAGGGGTCGTTGGCGCCGCCAATCTTAACGATCAGCTTCAACTGGCATTGAACCCCGGAAATGCGGGCATTGTCCGCGGCGATCGCACTTTCCGTGTCAATGATAAGGTGATGCAAATTCGCAACAACTATGACAAAGCGGTTTTTAACGGCGATATCGGCCGCATCACCGCGATTGAACCCGAGGAGCGCCGGCTAACCGTTTCCTTTGATAACCGTCCGATTGTCTATGATTTTAGCGAACTGGATGAAATGGTGCTGGCCTATGCGGTTTCCGTACACAAATCTCAGGGCTCCGAGTATCCGGTCATCATTTTACCGATTCTGACGCAGCACTATATCCTGCTTCAGCGCAACCTGATTTACACGGCGGTGACCCGCGGCCGAAGTCTGGTGGTCATGGTGGGAAGCCGAAAGGCGCTGGCCATTGGCGTGAACAATAATCAGACCCAGCATCGATTCACCCGCCTGCGTTATCGTCTTCGCCCTTCCGGGCCAGCTCGTATCCTTCCGGAGTGAGATAGGCTGCAAAGGTGTCGACCTCATCGGTGTCAACCATCCCCTTTACAAAAAGTGACCTTATCGTAGCTTTAGCATCTGTGATTGGAATCCCCAAGCATTCTGCAATAATCGATGTCTCCAGATAACCCGGTGGTCCGGATTTTTCCCACTCATCGGCCAGGATATTTAAAAGCGTCTGTTCATGTTGATTGAACTCCATCTGATTTTATCCCTAGCCAAACTGTTTTGAGCGGTGGTTTAGAACCTCAATCTCGTATTTTGCGGGTCTATTTTTTCTGGGTTTTGCCGGATTTAAATAATTTTTTCGTTGTTTTCTTGTAATATTCAACCGCTATATTTTTAATGGTCACAATCAGAGGCCGCTTGATATGTTTGTACCCTTTTTCTTTGTGGACATTTCTGGCATTTTGTGGTGGCGGTGTGTCCGAAAAGTACTTGTTTCCCGCTGCATCCGTCCAGTAGTATAGTGTAATGCTGGGTTCAAGCTTCTGATTCTGGGTTTTATCGTACCAATCCCACCCCAGATATCCCCCCGCACCCATGATGATAATGATGATAATAATTAATGCCTTGCGCATTTACGAACCCTCCTCATTGACGCTGCATCTCCCCAAAAGATTATATAAAAATTTACTTTAAAAAGCGATCTAAAGATTATTTAGGCGCAGCCGCTAAATATCTGCTGGGTTTTTGAAGGAGCCGGGCCCAAAATAAGGAAAGGGTTTCAATAGATGCCGCTCCCACAAATTCTTTACGAATATAAGCAAGAATACAAACGCTGCTTCAAAAAGCAGTGGGAGTGGCTTCCAGCCACGATTCATAATGTAATCAAACCCATTCCGGCGGCTTGACACGGCATATGCATTTGCCTATACTCCACTGGTGCTCACCGATCTTTCCGATTTTATGAATATAAAATGGGTAAAAAACCTGCCATGAAATTTTCAAACTTAGAAGCTATTTCACCGGTTGATGGTCGCTATCGGGGTGTGGTCGCGCAGCTCGCAAATTATTTTTCGGAAGGGTCGCTGATCAACTATCGGGTGCAAATCGAAATCGAATATTTCATTGCGCTCTGCCGTCTCCCGCTACCCGCACTTAAGGGGGTCGGCAAAAAGTCGTTTGATTCGCTGCGGCAAATCTATAAAGATTTTTCCCTGAAAGATGCCCGCAAAGTTAAGGAAATCGAAAAAGTTACCAATCACGACGTCAAAGCCGTTGAATATTTTTTAAAGGATAAATTTGATGAACTGGGCCTGGAATCCTATAAAGAGTTTATTCATTTCGGGTTGACATCCCAGGACATCAACAACACGGCTTTACCGCTTTCATTGAAAGGAGCCTATCTGGAGGTGGTTAAACCGGCGCTGGATGACGTTATTGAAACGCTTCAAACCAAAGCCGCAGAATGGGCAGATGTCCCCATGCTGGCACGTACCCACGGCCAGCCGGCTTCACCCACGACGGTCGGAAAGGAAATTTATGTGTTCGTCGAGCGCCTCGGGGTTCAGACCGATCTTTTGAAAACCATCCCTTTTTCCGCCAAGTTTGGCGGTGCCACCGGAAATTTCAACGCCCATCAGGTCGCCTATCCCGCTGTCGATTGGATTGCATTTGCAGATAACCTGGTCAATACAACCTTGGGTCTTTCACGCTCCAGGGTCACGACTCAGATTGAGCATTATGACAATCTGGCTGCATTTTGCGACAACTTCAAGCGGATTAATACGATCCTGGTGGACCTGAATCGCGACATATGGGCATATATTTCTTTGGATTATTTCAAGCAGAAAATAAAAAAGGGTGAAGTCGGGTCTTCGACCATGCCCCATAAGGTCAACCCCATTGATTTTGAAAATTCTGAAGGCAATCTGGGCGTTGCCAACGCCATATTCGAGCATCTGGCAGGCAAGCTTCCCATTTCGAGGCTTCAGAGAGACCTGACGGACTCGACGGTCACTCGAAATATCGGCGTGCCCCTTGCCCATACCCTCATTGGATTGAAATCATTGATGAGAGGGTTGAACAAATTGATTCTAAATGCAGATGTGATCCGTGCAGATCTGCAAAACAACTGGGCGGTGGTGGCCGAGGCCATCCAGACCCTCCTGCGCCGGGAAGGCTATCCCCAGCCCTATGAAGCCTTAAAAACCTTAACGCGCACCCATAAAAACATCAACGCTGAATCAATTGCCGAATTTGTTGACTCCCTCGATGTTTCGCAAACCGTTAAAGATGAGTTGTTGAAAATTACGCCTGAAAATTATACCGGAATCACGAAATTTTGATTGCGATTCACACGGCAAATCCGGAAGTATTTAAGAAATAAAACCGCTTACAGGTTTCGGGTGTTCCGCCGGAGGCGGATCGGTATTCAGAGGACAGATGACAGAAGACAGAGGTCAGAATGCCGAAAACAGAAGGCAGTTTGTTAATTTTGAGTTACATTCTCTGTCATCTGTTGACAGGCCCCTGCAGCAGCGCGGTGGTCACCCGGTTTACCAATCCCCAGATGACATCCGCCGAAAACACTTCTTCAATCGATCGATCAAACAGAACCGAAATTCGGGGTTCAAATTCCTCGTCACCCTGCCAGAATAAATAATACACCGGAACCCGTGGAAACGGCAGCAGCTGATAGGCCGCATCTGCCAGGTCCACGGGCCGGCCCTCCAAAAATTGGGCGGTGTCTTTGAAACCTTCCAAATCCCCACCGTAGCGCTTGATTAGTGAATCGACCTGCAGCGCATGCGGCCCCTGGAAAAAATGACCCTCTTTGAGATCTTTAACGCCCACAATTTCTTTGCCAACGGGATGGAGCATTTTTACGCGATTCAGATAAACCACGGTGACCAGTTCCAAAAGCGGATCCTTTGTAGGTTCCCATCCCTGGCCCTCATCACGCTTTAAACAGCGCGCATCGAAGTCCACCAGCACGTCTTCATTTAAAAAATGAAAGACCAGCTGATGAGGGGCGGCCATGCTGAAAAGGGTCAGGTTACAGAGCGTGTTCAAATCTTTCTTTTGCAGGTTGTCCCAGAAATGCGGCGATACGTCCACCGGAGATTTATCGGGGGCAAATGCAGGTGGATTTTGCTTGCGGCGGCGCTGTTGCATCTGAAGGTATCCTTCGCTAAACGGGTAAGGGCCCTGAGAAAAATTATCGCAGGGAAATTGACGGCAATCTCGCAGGCAGTATTCAATTTGATTCATTCTGGCACAGGCCAGAATGGCGCAGGTGCTGCCAAATATCCTGTGCTGTGCGGCCAGTTTTTGTTGAGCTTCCAAACTTTTGCCTGATCCGCAGCTTGAGCATGTCCCCAGCAAGTTCAATTTACACACGTCGCAATTAATACCACATGCTCCGGTTGGCATGGTCGCTCCTCATTTTCAGAAGACAGATGACAGAGGTCAGATGACAGAGAATAGAGGTCAGAAATCAGAGATCAGAAGACGAGAACAGAAGACAGAAGGTATTTGAACAAAAACGGCCATCCATCGCTTGAACTTTTATCATCTGTCCTCTGACCTCTGACCTCCGTCCTCTGGCTTCTGACACTTCGGACAAATATGCGTACTGCGCTGACCGACGATGATTCTCTGAATTTTCGTTCGGCATCGCGGACAGGGTCGGTCGGTACGTCGAAATACCTTCAACTTATCGCG
>Ga0316578_10001040_pt1 | contig 10683 bp, 10 predicted proteins | sample J0NA_2_FD_203076 | JGI IMG/M metagenome (GOLD analysis project Ga0316578, IMG submission 203076) | Rhizosphere microbial communities from salt marsh grasses in Alabama, United States - J0-2_160517rDrC | ecosystem: Host-associated > Plants > Roots > Rhizosphere | place: USA: Alabama | collected...
GCATCTGGCCGGCGGGGCATCCGGAAAGCTGAGACTCGCTCGGACCATCCTCCACGTGGGTGGCGACACAGGACACGAATCCCGCGAGCAAACACCCCAGAGTCAGTAGACCACGCAATATCATGACGCCCTCTCCACCTCATCATAGCCGCGCTCTGCCGGGCACCACAAGCGGTGGCAGCAGCGGGTCAACCGTTCGAGGTGTAGAACGACCCGTCTGCTGGTTGTCCCGCGCTGATCTCGAAGTAGTAGCAACCGTTGATTCTCGGTGGCGCTGCGGCCGACCAGTTGCACTCACCACTGACGGGACAGTCCACGGGGACGCCATTTGCGACCATCGTGCGCGGCGCACCGGCGGTTCCGAAGTTGCTGGTGTGAAGCCGCATGAAGGTTTGGTTGCACATCTCCGCGCACACCTCGCCCGTCCCCAGAGGGCCGCTCTGGCCGTTCACGATGGTGAGAGTGGGCACGCACGGGGTGTAGCCCTCGTCGCCGCCGGTACCGGCTCCGGCAGAACCCGCGGCACCGCCGTAGCCACCCGAGCTGTCGCCGCCGGTGCCGACGCTACCACCGGCGCCGACGACGCCACCCGTACCGATTCCACCGGTGCCGACGACGCCACCCGTACCCGTTCCGCCGTCGCCTGTTCCGCCGGAACCGGTGGCGCCTCCGGTGTTCCGCTGGTCGCATGCTTGCTGCGTTTCGTCACCGGCGTCAGGGCAGTGGTCGGTCTGATCGCACACCAGCACCCAGTCGATGCACGTCCCGTCGCTGCAGGCGAAGCGCCCGTCCGGACACACCGCCTGCGTGCCACCCGTTCCGCCGGCGCCCGTTCCGCCGGAGCCTGCTCCGCCGGAGCCGGTGGCGTTGCAGAGCGCGGGATCCTCGTCGCTGCCGTCTGCGCAATCGGCAGACAGTCGATCGCAGACCTGCGACATCGGAATGCACTCGCCAGAGCCGCACTGGAATTCGCACGCCCCCGCGCCACCGGTACCACCGGACCCAGAGCAGGCAGCCGCCGATTCGTCACTGCCATCCGCGCAGTCTTGGCTGAGGTGATCGCAGACCTGGCTCTGCGGAATGCACTCCCCGCTTCCGCATTGAAACTCATCTGCGCCACAGCCGACCGGCGCACCGCCGACGCCGGGGTCGATGGCGCCACCGGTGCCCGGCATCCCTGCCGATCCCCCCGCTGCCGGGGCCCCGCTGCTGCCCGCTGCCGCGACTGGCGCCTGTCCTGCGGAGCCGCCCACGCCCGAGTCGGCTCCAACGAGGTCGGGTTTCTGCGCGCTGACGCACGAGCTGGGCCCAAGAGCGGCGATCAATGCCGCCGTCGACGACGGGAGCCAAGCTGCGTTTCTAGCCAGTCGCACGAGCAGCCTCCAAGATGCCTCGAAGCATACTGCAACTCCAATTTGACCGCCGGGCGCAATCCCAGCGCGATTGTGCCGGATCTGGTACCGATTCCGGATACACAGAAACCAAAAAGTTGCCGTGAGGCTAACGTGGTCTTCATCCGCCGGAATCCAGCTTCATCGGATCTGCAGCGCTTCGGCTTCGAGCGTGCCCTTGCTCGGGCAGTCGGGTTTTCTCCCCGATAGTGCCGCGCTGTCTGCGTTGGCGCCGGGAACCAGCTAGGGTTCCTGCGCCGGAGGACCGTATGCGCGAGACTACTGCACCACCGTCCGCCCTTCGGTCATCTCCTCGATGAGGTCCTCGGCGGTGACCGGTGGGAACGGTTCCTCCACGCGCTGCCAACCCAACGAGCGCGCCCGCGCTGCGGTCTCGGCCGTCAGACACCAAGCGACGACGACTGCGCTCCAGCCGCGTCCGTCGCGTTCCTCGTCCAGTGCGTCGACTTCGTTGGGGCTCCGGAGCACGCAGTCGGTGAGCGGCAAAGCCCCCATCACCAGGCGTGCGGCCGGGGTGAGCGGCAGGGGGACCGAGACCAGCTCGGCACCGCGCAGCTCGAGTTGCTCCCCTAGCTCTCCCGGGGGAGCGGTCATCAGCACCCGGTGACCGAGCAGTGGCCGCTGACCCTGCCAGTCCAATGTGTGTGCGTGGCGCACCGTTCTGCCGATGACGAAGAGTCCTGGTGGTCCAAGTCCGGCTCGCTCGACCGCCGCCCGAATGTCGGCCACGGGTGCCGTCACCACACGCTGGGCCGAAGTCGTCCCGTGTTGGATGAGGGCCGCGGGAGTCTTCGGGTCCAGACCGGCTGCCAGCAGCTGCTCCACGGCTTGCTCGAGTGCATTCACGCCCATGTAGCCCACCAGCGTGGCGTGGGGGTCCTGGGCGAGAAGATCCCAGCGCACCTGGGGTCCCTTCGACTTCACGGCTTCGTGCGCTGTCACCAGCGTGAGGCGCACGGCTTCCTTGCGAAACGTGACCGGTATGCCGGCGTAAGCCGGCACTGCGATGCCCGACGTGATTCCCGGCACCACCTCGAACGGAATGCCGGCCCGCACGAGCTCGTGTGCTTCTTCGCCGCCGCGACCGAACACATAGGGATCGCCGCCCTTGAACCGCACGACGTTCTTCCCCTCCAACGCGAGGCGAACGAGCAGCTGCGAGATTTCTCCCTGGGGCACCGGGTGGTGTCCGGCTTCCTTGCCGACCCCATGCACGCGTACCCGTGCCGGCAGATCGGTTGGCAAGGCGGTGAGCGCCAAGCGGTCGCAGACGACCGCGTCCGCCCCCATCAGCCGCTGCCGCGCTCTGAGCGTGAGCAACTGGGGATCTCCCGGGCCAGCTCCCACCAGCGACACCAGTCCCACGGGCTGACCGGGCACCGCCCGAGGGGGGCTGGGGGCGGGTTTGGGATCTGGGAACGCTCCCGGGACATAGCTCGGCGCGCGACGTCCTGCCAGCAGGTGGGCCTCCTCGTCGTCGGTTGGAACCCGAGCGGTGAGTCGGTGCGGATCGACCGTGGCACCAAAGAATCCGTCATACAGCTTCTCCCGCTCGGCCCGCGGGAGGTTACGGGATCGCAGCTCCTCACGGAATCGCGCGGCCGCCTCGATCCAGGCTTCCCACTCCGGTCCAAACCGGCGCTCGAGGAGCTGCCGCATCCGCCGCACCACGAAAGGAGCCTCGCCTGCAGATGCAACGCTGAGTTGGAGTGATCCGCGCAGCACGCGACTCGGCAGCTGGAAGCTGCACCGGTCGGGGTCATCCGCGACGTTCGCCCACACGCCGGCAGCATCCGCATCCTCGAACACCTGCTGGTTGACGACGTGATCGTCGGTCGCGGCGAAGACGAGGGAGTAGCGCGTCGCCTCACCCCGTTCGTAGGCACGCGCCTCGAGCTCGATACTCCCCGAGCTCGCCATCTCACGCAACGGTTGCATGGGCTCGACAGCGACCACCACCACCCGTGCGCCTTCCGCCACCAGAGCCTCGACCTTGCGCAGAGCAACCCCGCCCCCGCCGACCACTAGGCAGCGGCGCGCGCGTACGTTGAGCATCACCGGGTACATGTCGTTGCCCCTCTACCATACAGCAGCGCCGGGGGCCCGTGCGGGTTGCCCCGGCGCTGGTGACCGCCACCCGGAAGCGGAGAGGCGGATCGGGAGCGCTCAGCTCTCGGTTTCTTCCCGAACCCCCACGGCGATCTTGTACAGCACGGTGAGGACCAAGGCCCCGATGCCGTACACGCCCAGGGTGATCATGAGCTCTGGCCCGGTCGGGGCGTACTCCCGAACCTCGTGGAGCGTCGAAGGGATGAAGCCACCGACGATCATCCCCATGCCCTTCTCGATCCAGATGCCGACGATGACGGCCGCACACGCCAGGGCCAGCGACCCTTCCCGTTTGCGGTTGCTGGGGAAGAGCAGCGTCAACAGGGCCCCGACCACCAGCACCTGCGAGGTCCACATCCAGGGCACGAGGGCGCTCTTGCCCTCCAGACCCTGGAATAGGTACTCGAGGTGGCTCACGTGCGACGGCATGTCGCTGTACAGCACGGTGAAGAGCTCGACCGCGAAGAAGAAGATGCTCACGGCCAAGGCGTAGGTGACGATCTGGCCCAGCTTCTGGATGGCCTCGTCGCCCGCGTCGAACTTGGTGAATCGGCGCAAGACCAGCGCCAACAGGATGAGCAGACTCGGGCCAGAGGCGAAAGCCGAGGCGAGGAATCGGGGAGCCAGGATGGCGGTCATCCAGAAGGCCCGGGCTTCGAGACCGGCGTACAGGAAGGCGGTTACGGTGTGGATGCTCACTGCCCACGGGATGCTCAGGATGATCACGGGCTTGATCCACTTGGCAGGCGGTATGCCTTTGCGCTCCGCACCAAACGTCACATAGGCGATCACCGCGTTCAGGCCCAGGTAGCCAAACAGGGAGAGCATGTCCCAGAACATGGGCGAATTCGGCGTTGGGAACAGCATGACGTTCGTCACGCGCATGGGCTGCCCCATGTCGACGAAGATGAACAGCATGCAGGAGAACACGGCCGAGATGGCGAGGAACTCCCCCAAGATGACCATCTTTCCGAACGCCTTGAAGTTGTGCAGGTAGTAAGGGAGCACCAACATCACGGCCGAAGCTGCCACGCCCACCATGAAGGTGAACTGGGCGATGTAGAAGCCCCACGGGACGTCCCGGCTGAGCCCGGTGATGCCGAGCCCTTGCTCGAGTTGTCGGAGATAGGTCAGCACCCCTGCTGTGATGATCACGAGCAGAACGCCCACCAGCGTCCAGTACTTGCCACTGCCTTTGAGAGCCTTTTCCAGCATGGGAGCCTCACACTACGTAGAAGACGTTGGGATTCGTGCCGAGACCAGGCTTGCGGCGTATGGTGTGGGCGGTTTCGAGGATGCGGCGGACTTCGGAATTCGGATCGGACAGATCGCCGAAGGCCAGTGCGCGAGCGCCTTGCTTCTGGCAGGCCAGCACACAGGCTGGCTGTTCTCCCTTGGCCAGTCGCTCAGCGCAGAAGTTGCACTTCTCCACCACGCCGCGGGTGCGGGTGGGGAAGTTGTCGTGCATCCCGTCGACGAAGGGACGCGGGTCCCGGAAGTTGAAGCTGCGGGCCCCGTACGGGCAGGCCGCCATGCAGTAGCGGCAGCCGATGCAGCGGTGCATGTCCATCATCACGATGCCGTCCGATTCTCGTTTCCAGGTTGCCTTGGTCGGGCACACGCGAGTGCACGGCGGACGCTCGCAGTGATTGCAGAGCACGGCTACCGGCTTGCCCTTCAAATCGGTCTGCGTGTAGGCGTGGGCCTGCTCCGGGAAGGCGTGCTCGTACTGCTCTTTCCAGATCCACTTCACCTCGTGTCGGATGTCGTCGATGCTCGGCACGTTGTGGGCGGCGTGGCAGGTGTCGAAGCAAGCCGTGCAGCCCTCCTGCTCGAGACACTTGCCGACATCGATGACCATCGCCCACTGCTTTCCGTCTGGAGTCTTCCCTGCCGAGCTGGCGAGCGCTCGCGCGACGGGCAGCGCGCAGCCGGCGCCGGCCAGCGAAACGCCGGCGATCTTGAGAAACTGCCTTCTGCTCTCGGACATCGTTCAGTTCCCTTCCGGTGCTACGTGGCACTGCCAGCAGGTGAGGTCGACGCCAAGGTAGTTGTGGCACTCATCACAGAACTGTTGCCGGCTACCGTGGCAACCCAGGCAGGTGCGCGACAAGCTCTTGTCCCACTTCCTGCCGTTGGTGGCGACATACTCTCGCTCACCATCCCGGACCACGGCGTCCCGCCAGTCGTCCAGGAGATCCATGTGCGAGGCGCGCATGAATTCGGTGCTTTCGATGCACTCCGTCTCGTTGGAGGGCAAGACGAGGTCCGGCTTCTGGTCGGACTCATCACTCGCGTTGGCATACCAGACAGGGAATGCGGCGAGCGCGATGAATGCGGCCAATCCCATAACGATTTTTCCGCCGTCGTACATCACTGAGATCCTCACTCCTGCCCCTGCTCATCGATCGGATCGAGTCGCAGGTTGACTTCGCGTTCCTTCTCGCCTTCCAGCACCAGTGCGTTGCCGACGAGCTCGTGAATGCCCGTAACGCTCACCTCGGGTGCCCAGAACTCACACACGGCGGGTAGCGTCGCACGGTCGATGGCGCACATGGCAGCCAGTCGATTCACGCCGTGCTTCTCGGCGACGTGCTTGACGGCGTTTCCGCGTGGCATCCCGCCGCGCAGGCGCATTTCCATGTTCTCGTCGGTGCCGAGCCCGGCTCCGCCACCGCAGCAGAACGTCTGCTCGCGGATGGTGTTGGGCGGCATCTCGTAGAACTCGTCGACCGCGTGCCGGATCACGTAGCGCGGTTCTTCCAGGATGCCCATGGCGCGGGCTGGGTTGCACGAGTCGTGGAAGGTCACCTTGAGCCCGCGGTTGCGGCTCGGATCCAGCTTGAGCTTCTTGTGCTTGATCAGGTCAGACGTGAATTCGGTGATGTGGATCATCTTGGTGGAGCGGGCGTTCTCGAACACCGTGCCAGTGAGCGGTGACTTGGGCACTTCCAGAAAGTCAGCCGGGCCGTTCATCGTGTCCATGTACTGGTTGATCACGCGCCACATGTGGCCGCACTCTCCGCCGAGAATCCACTTCACGCCGAGCCGTTTGGCTTCTGCGTAGATCTTGGCGTTCAGATCCCGCATCTTGTCGTGGGAGGTGAAGAGCCCGAAGTTGCCACCATCCGAGGCGTACGTGCTCCACGTGTAGTTCAGTCCGATGGCGTGGAAGAGGATCATGTACCCCATGCAGGTGAACGTCCCGGGATCCGCCAGGAAGTCGCCGGAGGGAGTCACGAACAGGATGTCCGCCCCCTTCTTGTTGATGGGGATGTCCACGGCTACGCCCGTGGCCTCCTCGATGTCCTCGGCGAAGAACTCCAGCGTGCTCTTGAGACCGTGCGGCTGGATGCCGAGATGGTTCCCGGTGCGCGTGCAGTTGGCCACCGGCTCCATGACCCAGTTCACGTTGAGGCCGAGCAGATTCAAGAGCTCGCGACCGAGCATGGTGACCTCAGCCGTGTCGATGCCGTAGGGACAGAACACCGAGCAGCGGCGACACTCGGTGCACTGGTAGAAGTAGTAGAACCACTCCTTGATCACGTCCTTGGTGAGCGGGCGAGCCCCCACCAGCCTGCCGAGCAACTTCCCCGCGGTCGTGAAGTCGTTCTTGTACACCGACCGCAGGAGCTCGGCCCGGAGCACGGGCATGTTCTTGGGGTCGCCGCTGCCGAGGTAGAAGTGGCACTTGTCGGCGCAGGCGCCGCAGCGCACACAGTTGTCCATGAAGATCTTCAGGGACCGGTACTTGTCCAGGCGCTCCTTGAGACCCTCGTGAATGATCTGCTTCCAGTTCTTGGGGAGCTTCCAGTCCTTGTCGGCAGGTGACCAGGCCCGCGCGTTCGGAAAGCCGATGTACTCGAGGTTCTTCTCCTTGGCCGGATAGATCCAGGTACCCGGTCGGAAGTCGGGTTTGGTGTCCATCCAGTCTTTTTCAGGTGGACGGTAGTCCACCTGAGAGACCTTCTCCGGATCGTAGTGGGCGAGCTCGTCGAATTTCGCTTCGGCCATGGCTACTTCTCTTCCTTGTCGGCTGGAGCGGCTCGGTCGGCTGCTGCCGCCTGGTCGGCTTCTGCCTTACTGTCGGCCTTGGGCTTGTCGTCCGCCTTGGCCTTCTTCTTCTTCGGCTTCTCCTCAGCCGTCTCCCGCTCGACGGGAATGCCGGCCTGAATCATCTTCTCGCGGAACTCGTCCTCGTACTTCGCGTAGCTGTGAATCTCGGCCGGCTTGGCCCAGGGATTGACATGGCGCACGAAGCGGTTGCTGTTGGCCAAATTGCGGGTCGGACTGAAGAACACTCCAGCCATGTGCGTCAGCTTGCTGAACGGAAGATAGGCAAACAGCACGCACACCAAGAAGAGATGGCCGAAGAACAGGGGGTGGACCCCATCCGGTACGTTGGGCTGGAAGGTGACCAGACCCATGGCCAGTTCCTTGACGCCGACGATGTCGGTGCGGATGAAGTGTCGGAGGAGGATCCCCGTCGATGCGATGGTACCGATCAAGAAGAGCGGGAAGTAGTCGCTGGGCAGAGAGATGTAGCGGAGCCCCGGCGAAACCACGCGTCGGAGGAACAGGAAGGTCACGGCGAGCAGCAGGACGACGCCGGTCACGTACACGGCAGGCACGCCGATCTCCATGAAACCATCCACAGCCTGCATCCCCAGCACGAAGCCTGGAACTGGCTCGGCGAAGAACCTGAGGTGTCGCAGCAGCACCAGCAGGAAGCACCAGTGGAACGCCAGTCCCGCGAGCCACAGCCACTTGGTGGAGCCGTAGACGAGCCGCCCCTTGTAGTTCTCGGCTGACGTGTTGCGGAACAGCGAGCGGAAGAACAGAATTTCCAGCGCCATTCGTCCGATGACCCCGGCCGTCGTGGTGGGGTTCTCGATCTCGTCATGCTTGATCCAGTCGAGGGTCTTCTGCTGCCCACACGTCGTGGTGATGCGGAAGGGGACGGGAGATTTTGCCCAGGTCAGCACGCGGTAGATGAGCCCGCCGACGAAAAGCGCGAGCGCAACGTACGGCACAATCGTCCCGAACAGGGCACGCAGGCCGGGTTGCTGTGCTCCGACCAGGGGCAGTGCCAGCAGCGCTGCCACGGCAACCAGTGCGTATACAACCTTCATGGTTCTTGCTTCGAGGGTTAGCGGCGAAGCGCGGTTTCCGGAACATCCGGACCGGGCTCTGGGTCGTCCGTGCTCATGCCCATTTGCCGCATGAGACCGGAGACTCGCCTTTTTATGTCATTGACACGGACCTCGTACATGCGTTCTCGGTAGTGCGTGTAGAGGTCGAATCCGACCAAGAGCAGCTGATCCACTCGGGCGTCGAACCGTCGTAGCTGTTCTGCCACGTCCGGTGCCTCGACGCCCGAGCCCAGTTCGTTTCGTATCACTTCCTTCAGCAGGAGGATGAAACTCACCGCCTGCGCAGGGGTGAAGTCCTGAACCGATCGGATTTTGATGATTTCACCCAGGCCCGACGCCAGCTCCTGGGGATTGCTGCCAGCCGCCAAGCCATCGACGACGGCCTGCGTGCCGGTAATCAGAGCATGCCCGACCGGGTTGGCGAACGGGTCGCGCTCACGCAGCAGATGCGAAGCCGTGTGCGGATCGTAGGTACGGAGCGTCTCCTCCAGCCACCGCTTGGCGATGCTGGCTGTGCGGGCCTGGAGCAGTTCATCGAGCGCCATGGTGATTGGACCTCGGAGATGCACCGAGAGCTGGCCACCGTTCCGATGGCCAGCCCCTCACTCGCTTCTGGGCCTGCCGTGCGCAGCGCTCACGGCAGACGCCCGACCCCCGCGGGTCGAGGGTCGGGTTCGACGTGGGGGACCGTGGCGCGAGGCCCGATCCGACCCGGAAATCAGACGCAGCCCGTCGGCTTCGGCAAGCCGGCCACCTTGCAGGCACCCTTGGCCGGCCCGGACGGGAACAGCTCGTAGATCTGGTTGAGCTTGTAGCCCGTCTGCTTGCAGAGCTTGCGAATCATCGGAGCGACACCGTACTCCTGGAAGTAGTTGCGCAAATAGTCGACCACCTTCCAGTGGTCTTCAGTGAGCTCTTCCACTCCCTCGGTCTTGGCCAGCGCGAGAGCGACGTCCTTGTCCCAGAGATCCGGTGTCTGGATGAAGCCGTCTTCATCGAGTTCGAGGGTCTTGTCGCCAACCTTCAAGTCAGCCATTGGCTCTCCTCCGTTCCTACTGTGCAGGGTTGCTCTTCGCTCCCTCCTTTTCGGGAGGCGAAGACTTCGCAGCGAGTTTTCGCTGCAGAGCTCTGATGAAATCCGGCTGCGGTGAGAAGCCGAGCTCTCTGGCCCGCAGCATGCTCATGGCCGCCTCTTGGACGCGGCCGAGCTCCAACAGGGCGACCGCGAGGTGGTACTGCCCCGAGGCATGTCTCGGGTCGAGCGCGACGACACGCTGGAAGCAGGCCGCCATCTCCTCGGCCTGTTTCAGGTACATGTGACCCAGGCCCTGGTTGTAGTGGGCCTGGACCAACTCTGGATCGCACTCCACCGCGCGCCGGTTCGCTTCCACGCAGCCTTCGAAGTCCCACTGGTGCAGCCGGGCACCGCCGAGATTGACCCAGCCTTCCACGCACTTGGGATCCAGCTCTACCGCCTTGCGCAGCTCCTGTTCACCGCGGGCGACGGACTCGAGCTGCAACAGGGCGGTTCCCAGCCGAGCTCGGGCTATCGCCGATTCGGGATTCTTGTCCACCGCAGCTTGGAGCCGCTGGATCCGGGTCGATGTTTTTGCTGGGCTAGATCCCACAGCAACCTCCGTCTTTTGCTCGCTTGCTGAGCGATTGGCTGAGCCCCCTGCCGATTTCTCCCGGACATCGACTCGCCACCGTGCGGAGCATGGTGCTGAGACCTTCGCGCAGGCCGTCATCGGCGGCGAGGCGGACCAGGTCCGGCACCATGGGCACCAAGAGCTCGGCGCGCTCGTCGGCGATGGCCTGCAGCGCTTCCGGTGCGGTCAGCGCGTTGGTTCCGGATTCGTCGTTCATGGCCCAGACGAGCCTCCGAATCACGTTCTGCACGAGGCGTGGGTGGTAGTGGCTGGCCAGGGCGATGCCGCGCGCCGCGACTCGTCGGACCGTGGGGTCGGTCTCGTAGGTGAGGGCGAGCAGAAACCGTATGGACCGGGAGT
>Ga0316578_10001041_pt1 | contig 10682 bp, 11 predicted proteins | sample J0NA_2_FD_203076 | JGI IMG/M metagenome (GOLD analysis project Ga0316578, IMG submission 203076) | Rhizosphere microbial communities from salt marsh grasses in Alabama, United States - J0-2_160517rDrC | ecosystem: Host-associated > Plants > Roots > Rhizosphere | place: USA: Alabama | collected...
TCTTTCCGCTCGAAGCAAGACCGGCAAACACCACCAGCTTGGCCACGAGCCCGGGTATAGCAGTATCCATCGACGCTCGCTTCGGTGATTGGCACCCCCGGTGGCACCCCGGTCCCAGAGCAATGTCACCGGCACCCCTGGCGGCACCTGAGGGACGGCGTCCCTGAGCGTCAGAGATTCGTGACCAGGCCGAACGATCCCTCGTAGTCGGTGTCGTTGGACCGCTTGCCACCCGTACCGAGGCTGCCGCCGACACGCAAACGCAGGGACTCGGTGACGGCGAAGCGCCACGCTGCGTCCAAACGAAATCCGTTGCTGTCGAACACAGAGGGGCCGGTTCGGTGCAGTCCTGCCCGTAGCTGCAGGGTGTGGGGCTGGTACATGGTCACGTCGAACCCACCGTACAACAGACCTGGCCGACGGTAGGTGGTGGCGAGGGGGCTGCCGATTCCCACCACGCCGCAGAGCACATCCTGCGGACCCACCGACAGCTCGAGCTGCGGGAAGGCGGCGATCGCAGGCTGCGTGTCATCCGGCTCCCTCCAACCCTCGTACAGAAGCATGCCGAGCTCGAGTCCAAACCACCGTATGTGGTAGCCGCCGCGAAGACCCAATCCGGCCATCACCCGATTTGGTGGCGAACCCTCCTGGCACCGGCAGACACTGCAGGGAGGATCGCATTTTGTGACGGTCACCCGCTCGTACTCCACTCCCGCGCCGATGGTGCCAGACCAGCCCCGACCGTTTTCGTGGCTGCGCGGCCGTACCGACGTCTTGAGCTCGGCACCGACCCCGGCGTACTTGGCGCGACCAACCGGACCACAGGTCCAACCCCCTGTGGTGGATCCCGCGTACTCGGTCGCCTCGAGCTCGGTGTCACCGTACACGGGCCTCACGGCAGTGGCCACCAGCAGCGCCAACCCACCCAGCAGCACCACCCGTCGCCGACCCATATCCCGATCGTACCGCTGTGCTCCGCCGCTGTAACTTGGCAAGGGCACGTCGCCTCACGGCCCAATTGGGCTCGCCAACAGCTCCGGTGGTCCAGAGCGCGACGGTGGGATGACGGAACTGCGCTCAGGGGCTGGCTGGAGCGGGATGAGCTCCGTTGAGTGCGTACAGGTCGTCGATCAGCTCGATGTTGCCCACCATCTTGTTGTAGGCGTCGTCACCCTCGGGTACGTCGAGTTTGACGAGCCAGACGGTGCGGTGGCTCGGGGTGATTTCACGGATGACACCGCCCGTGCCGTAGTTGGCCAGAGTGTTCCCATTGGGGAGGCGAATGGCCATGCCCTTTGCCCGAGGCCATTCCGGGCCCCCTCGGTAGCGCCACCTCTCCACCAAACGTTCTTGCTCTCGGTCGACCTCGAACTCCAAGAACGCGTGCTGGTACGCGACGGGACTGTGATTGCGCGTGCACCCAGGCATGTGCGAGGAGACCATCAGGGTGCCCTCCGGGGAGAAGTTGGGGAAGTGCTGGAACTCGAACCTCCAGGCATCGGGCGGCGTGCTGACCGGTGGAGCGAAGCTCCAGCTGCCGCGAGCGTTACCGTACTGACCCACCAATCGACCCGTGGCGCGATCCACTTCGACCACCGTGCCCGGGTAGGGGTAGGACATCAGCACGGTGTTGCGCTGCGGGTCGTGGTTGATGGTGTTGGTGTAGCAGTTGAAGCTTCGCCCGAAGTGCTCTCGACAGCTCCAGATGCTTCGAACCGTGCCATCAGCGCTCATCTCTCGTAGCTCGCTCTCGGCGTCGTAGCGCAAGCTGCCTTCTTCGGTGACGTCGATGGCGTCTGCCAAGCCCTCCACTGGGATTTCATCGAAGTACCGTAGTCGAGCGTCATCCTCACGACCGACTCGGAGTAGCTGTTGCAACCGTAGCAGCGCTTCTCGAGGACGATGTACTCGCCATCGCGCGCTCGCCGCTGGAACGAGGTGGTCGCATTGCTCGCTGGATCGGCGTAGTACGAGACGATCCGCCCGCTACGGTCGGTGACGTAGAGCCAGAAGGTCTCGGCATAGTAGCCGTAGGGTCCGCCACCCAGCGAGTCCTCGACGGCTCCAAACAGCCAGCGATCACGACTGGCCAGGTCGGCGTCGTACGACAGAATCTGCGGGCGGGGCATGCCGCTGGGCACCGGGCGGGTGTGGGCGGAGACCGGGCTGCTCTTGTAAGCTACTTCCCCCTGCTTGCTCACGACTTGCAGCGTCACATCGGCGTCGCCCGGCACACCAGCGCCACGTCGCGATGCGGGCCGCTGGCTCCGCCGCCCGGGCGCGACACCAGAGTAGGCTCATCCGCCAGGCCAAACTCCAACCAAGTCTGCTCGGCCTCGCGCGTCTGCGTCCAACGCACCTCCAGCACGGTTCCGACCCGCTCCAGTGTCGCGACCTCGATGTCGCTCACGTAGTCGTCGCTGACGACAATCTCCAAACCGGCATCCGGTCGCTCGCGCGGTGGCTCGGGCTCCGGATCAGTCTCGGCGCCGGCTCCGGCAGAGCCACCCCCGCTCGGGCTGTCCGGTGGCACAGGAGGGCCGCAGGTGTCGGGGACTGGCGCCGGAGGCTCACACGCAGCGAGGACCATCGCGCCGAGGGCGCAGACGCCCCTTTTTGACCTACTGCGCGGCGATTCATGAGCCGCCGAGAGCACAGCGCGGCGATTGGGTCGCGCCATCCACGAAAGGGACGACAATCCACTTCGCGGGCGCGGAACGCAACGTCGATGCCTTGATCGCGGCGCCTCAGTGACCTCCACTCACGTGGCGAAGATACCCCGCGGACAGCGGCGGGGGATCGAAGAGGTTGTGGACCGCCTGGAAGAAGTCGGTCGCGCCCTGGTAGTCGGGCTCGGTGCCCAGGATGAAGGGCGCGTCGATGGTGGCCACGCCACAGAACGGGCGCAGGTACCACGCCCACTGGCTGCCGACGAGCAGAGATACGCCCAGCCACGCGCCGATGATGACTGCGGTCCGGCAAAGCGAGAGGTCGAATCGATGCAATAGCACGCGCGCTTGCCGCACCAGCGCACACGACCCGCACACGGAAATGCACAGGACATTCATGCCGAGGAACCAGGGATACTCGCCGAGGTCCTCCTCGTTCGGAGGCGCAAGGGTGAGCGCGAGGAAGAGGAACACGGGGGCCAAGGAGGCGAGTAGCAGCGCCAAATCGCGGAACGACTCCACCACCAGGCGCTGCACGTCCCAGAGGCTGAGCTTGGCGGTCAGGAATCTGCCCGCTACGTGATACGCCAGGCAGCACACGACCGCGGTGGCGACGAGCAGGAGAGGGAACTTGATCAGGTTTCGGAGTGCGAACTTCAGGCTGTGCACGAGCCCGAGCGAGAAACCGTAGACTGCCGAGCACAGCACCAGAACGGAAACCGTCTTGAGCATCACACGATGCCGAGATGAAGCCCCATCCGGTAGGTGATGAAGACCAACAACACCTGCCAGAAGATGATGAGAACGGGCAGAGTGCGTCCCTGCTGCAGCAGAGTACCAGCTCGCAGACAGCGCCCCAGTTGGATGAGCCCCGCACCCAGACTTACGGTGAGCAGAACGGTGGAGATGACTTGGAGGGTGCCTGCCGAAGATTTGTGGGTCATGGTCGCAGAAAGAAACCAGACGATCGGAAAGAACCCGAACGTGAAGATGGCCGCGACGGCCGAGATCAGCACGGCCAGGGAAAGGCTTTGCCCCAGGCCGACGCGCACGCCCAGAAACGCGCTGAACACGTGCAACGAAGGAAAGCAGATCAACACCGATCCGAGATACAAGGCTGCGACCTGCCAGAAGCGCTCCGCTCCGAGGAGCATTCCGTAAGGCAGCGAGAACACGCAGCCGACGACCAGCGTCACGGTGAGTAGGCGCGCAACGAGGCTTCGCTGACCCACGGTAGCGAGCCAGCGTTGCCGATCTGTCAGGACCATATCCATGGCCCGATGTGGCAGATACAGGGCAGTGCCGAGCTCGCGTGCCGAGAATGGAGTGGCCACCTCCGGCAGAGGGGCCGAGTGCTGGGCGGATGGATCCCCGCACGGTTGCGTGTTGGTCATTCGTTTTCCTCCTGTAACGCCCGGGCGACACCCGGGCGCGCGCTCAGCGATGACCAACACCCTGCCGTAGTCACATGCATAGGCAGTGGTGGCGGCAAGGAGGCTCGATGGAGAATGCGTGGCGCGTCGTGGTCACCCGCCTCGACTCGATGGTCGTACCGTACTGGTTGGCCTTTGCGCACATCGTGATCGCTATCGCCTTCGTCGGTCCGCCGAGAGATCCGGTGAGGAATGTCTGGGTCATCGAGTTAGCCCTGATCGACTTCATCCTCCCCTTCAGGCCCGGCATGCGCTGCGAGCTACCGAAGCCAGGCGACCAGTGCGCCGCCCATCGCGACCTGGGCAGCGTGGGGTACCTCCAACTGCTCGTGGATGGTGAGCCTGTCGGCGAACGGTTCCGCGTATCCGTCAGCAAGCAGTGACCGAAGCGAAGGCGGCTTGCCTTCGCGATTGCTGATCCCGGCCGACGACTCACGAGCTCGAGCGCGACACGCGAATCGGTGACAGGCTAGGGGACGGGCGTTTCCTGCTGGCACATCGCGCTGCAGCCGTCGCAGCTTTCCCAGTTGCCGTCATCGCACTCCTCGTACTCGGGCTGAACGACGCCATCGCCGCAGTATCCCGGGCGCCCCAGCGTGCAGTCGAGGGTGCAGTCGTGGCCGTTGTCCCGTCCGTCGTCGCACTCTTCGTATTCGGGTTGAACGATGCCATCACCGCAGTACGGTCCGAGTACCGAGCAGTCTTCCGAGCTGAACGGCCCGATGACGCAGCCCGGTCCACACTCACCGTAGGCGCCATCGTTGATGCCGTCGTCGCAGTCTTCGCCATATTCTGGCTGCACCTGACCATCACCGCAGAACGGCAGCCTGCAGTCCGCAGCGCACCCACCCAGGCGACCATCGTTGATGCCGTCGTCGCACTCCTCCCCGTACTCTGGTTGCACCGAACCGTCCCCGCATTGGGGGAGTAGGTCCGAGACTCGCTCGCACGGCAAACCGGGCGTGGAACAGAGGTACCCGAGCTCGACGCTCATGCAGTCGTCGGAGCACCCGTCCCCGCCGAGGGCATTACCATCGTCGCAGTGCTCACCGTACGGGTTGACGATGCCGTCGCCGCAATCGCCCAGCCACACGCAGGCGATCTCCGGACTACTACAGCGGAAGCCGGGCTCCACCTCGCACGACTCCGAGCACCCGTCGCCGCTGTCGGTGTTGCCGTCGTCACACTGCTCGTCGTCATCGAGCGTGCAGTTGCCGCACTCGGTGCAGGGGGCGGCCGGGCTGAGGCAGAGCCATCCAGGTTCGATGCGGCAGCGGCTGCTGCAGCCATCGTCGGATACAGGGTTGCCGTCGTCGCACATCTCGCCGGAATCGAGCTCGCCGTCGCCGCAGGCTGGGCCGGACACCGCCACCAGCACGTCTCCCGGGCAGTGAATGACCCCGGTCGGTTCGGCCCCGGTCGAGCCACCCGAGAGAGCACCGGCGTGGCCGGCTGAGCTCGACGCCCCAGCACTCCCTGCCGTCGACGCCCCGCCCGCGCTGGAGGGGTTGCCCTGGTCACGGGTCGCACCCGACTGCGTCGTGTTGCCACCGCATCCGCTGCCAGCCCATGCGGCAGTGCAGGCTGCCAAGACCGCGAGCAAAAGAGTGTTCCTCATGGCGCTCGATTCGCTCCCACCACTTCGGGGCGGCTGCACCAGCGTAGCACGCTGCCGCGGGCCGGCAGGTCATCGTGGACCGCAGAACCGAGATTTCGGCCGACCTCGGCTCCTCCCCAAGCCTGACCAGCCCCAACACGCTTTGGCACTCTTGCCCACTCGGCGACAGCTCGGAGCCACTAGCCGGCTCAACCCCGCCGTGAGGCGACGAGCTCGCTTCCGGTCCGTCCTGCTTGCGCTGACCAACGGCAGCCGTGCTCACTGATATTCGTACGCACCGCGGTCGACCGTGCCGTTGGACACCCGGGTGGCGCCGTCGAGGTCCAACGACAACGGCTCGGTCGTCACGTTGTCACCGTCGAGGTCGAAAGTGTCTTCGGGAAGCGCCGAGTTGTCGCCTGTGTCCACTGCGGGCGAAAACTCAGTCAGGCGAATGCCGTCGGTGTCGAAGACTGGATCTTCCGTGCTGCATCCCGACACGGTGCACCCACCCTCGACGGTAGTATGGGAAATGGCTGGCGCCGCGCCCAAGTAGTAGAAGAGCTGCTCGTCACCCCAAGGGCCAGTGTTGCCCCACAGAATACTGTTGGCGATACTGACGCTAGAGTCGGCGTGGTAGAGCGCTCCCCCCGAACCATCTGACGAGTTCTGGGTGAAGGTGCAGTTGATGACGCTCAGCGTGGAGTCTTCGGCATACACCCCACCGCCGTAGGCATTGCTGACGGTGTTCTGGTAGAAGGCAGAACCCACGATCGTCGTGGTGGAGCTCGCCCTGCTGTAGACCCCGCCACCCATGGCGGCCGCGCCGCCCTCGAAGTAGCAGTTCGTGATGTCGGCGATCGCTCCCGTGTTGTAGACCCCGGCGCCATCGTTGGCAGCTTCGTTGCCAAAGAACTCGCAGTCGACGATCGCGACCGATGCCCCGGCCGCATTGTAGATGGCACCGCCATGGGTGGACGTGGCTTCGTTGTCAGTGAAGACGCAACCCGAGAAGGAGGGCGAGGCCCCGTTGACGTTGTACACGGCGCCCGCACTGGCAGCGCTGTTGTCGACGAAGCTGCAGTTGATCAAGCTGGGTGACGCCCCGTCGTTGTAGATCGCCCCGCCGTTGCTTCCGGTCATGATGCCCCGGTTCGTCGAGAACATGCAGTTTGCCACCGTGGGCGACGAGCCGTCGTTGAACATCCCCGCCCCGTCCGAGTCGTCACCGTTTCCGCTGGCGTAGCCGTCGGAGACGGTGAAGCCATCGAGGACGGCTTGGTCCGCCCCGCGCACCACGTGATAGAGATTGTCGGACGGTTCGCCTGGAGTACCGATGTCACCGCTGAGTGTCGTCGTCCAACTGGTCCAGTCGCGGTCCTCACGGACAATCTCGTCACCGTAGAACCCTCCGTACACGTGCACGTTGGGGACGAGTTGGAGACTGGCGGTGCGATCTTCTCCGGGCGTGTAGGTCCCCGCGGCCACCCAAACCTCGCACACCGACGCGATCCCCTGACTGACCGCGTCGGCGGCGAACGCCACCCCCGCCCGGACGGTTCGCTTGGCCGCAAGCCAGCTGGATCCATCGGCTTGGTCGTCCCCGGCCGGCGAGACGTGGACGCCGCACGTCTCACAATCGGCCCCGATCCAAGGCGCCTCGCAACCACCGGTGCCGCCACCACCCGCGCCAGCGCCACCCGCACCGGCGACGCCCGAGCCGGCAACGCCACCTGCGCCAGCGACGCCACCTGCGCCAGCGCCACCCGCACCGGCGCCACCCGCACCGGCAACGCCACCGCCGCTGGGCTCTCCAGCATGGCCTGCGGCGCCGCCGACACTCTCGTCACCGCCCGCACCGTCACCGCCCACCCCGGCGCCGCCCGTGCCCTGCAGGACGCCGCCGACGCCGGGCTCGCCGGCATGGCCTGCGTCGCCGCCGCCACTTTCGTCACCACCAGTGCCCGAGCCGCCCGCGCCCTGCAGGGCGCCGCCGCTGCCAGGCTCTCCAGCAGAGCCGGCGGCACCGCCGACACTCTCGTCGCCGCCAACACCCGAGCCGCCGTCGCCACCTGCGCCGCCAATGCCCGAGCCAGCGCCGCCAGCGCCGCCGCCACCCGAACCGCCGACACCCGACCCACCGCTTCCGATCACCGAGCCGCCGGTGCCAGTCACCGCGCCGCCGCTACCCAACTCATTCCCACCGCTGCCTGCACCACCTTGGTCGTACGGCTCATTGCAATCGCACTCGCTCCAGTAGCCATCCTCCTGGCAGGTTCTGGTGCCAGAGGTGGAGCCGGTGCACACACACTCCTCACGATCCCCGGGTGTGTCGCACGGGATTCCATGTTCGGAATCATCTCCGCCGCAGCCAAGAATGGTCCAGACTGCGCCGAGCATCAGCAGGAACCCTGGGTATCGTCGCGCTTTCCGCATTCGTTTCTCCCGTGGTGAGTCGGCGGCATGCTAGCCGTCCACCCCACTCGCGTCCACGCGAGTCCCGCGCTCTGGTTCTCCTACCGCGCCCTCCCGCCTCACTCCCCCAGCGCCACGAATTCCTCGGTGCCGTGCACGGCGACGTAGTCCGCGCGTGGACCCAGGCAGTCCGCGCGCGCCGCGCACCGTGAGCACGCTTCGACAAAGGCACCGCCCTCCATGGGGGAGTCTTCAGCCATGAAGGGTTCCTGGCCAGGCACGAACACCAGCAGCCGCCAGCTCCTCGAGTGGCGGTAGCGATCGCGAAGGGCAGGGCTGAGCACACACGGTGGGGTGTGAAAGGTGGAAGCCTGCACGCCCAACGCCTCTGCGCGCAAGAGCGCGCGTTCGAGCTCGGGGACGGCGTTGGTGAAGCGGGGGAGCCAGTCGCGGAGCGAGGCCGCGTCGAGGCCGTGGAGCGAGACCCACCAGAAGCGGAAAGTCGTCACGCCAAGCTCGGCGAAGCGCTCGACGGCGGCGGTCAATTCGCCTGCCGAGCGTGTGGTGACGAGCACGTCGGCATCCGTCCGAACGCCGAGATTCTGGAGGTTCCGTGCGGCCGTGACCAGTAGGTCGAACGCCTTCTCATGGCGGGCGACCGCGTTGTGCGTGGCCCGCTCTCCTCCCATCACGGAAAGAGCGATCTCGGTGGCGCCTGCGCGGTTCAGCTCGCGGCAGTACTCGGGGTAGGCCAGGCGAAGCCCGTTGGTCTGAACGCGGATCCGGGAATACCCGAGGCGGCGTGCACGGGAGACCGTGGGCAGCAGCTCGGGGTGCAGCGTCGGCTCGCCCCCACCGAGCCAGACACCGGTGGCGCCACGTTCGCGGCCGAGTCTGAGGGCATCCTGCATGTCGGTTGCACTGAGCGACTCGGCGCTTGGCGTCTGGGCAGATGGACACACCACACACGCGCAGTTGCAGCGGTAGCTCGTGACGAGCTCGATCCAATCGAGTGGGGCGGTGGTCACCTGTAGGCGAAGGCTCGGCCATGGGCCGGCCACGCGTCAAGGGCTGGCGTGCGCGTGCCTGAAGCCTCTGGTATGGTCGCGGCTCTCGCCGAGGAGAGCCGCGGTGCGAGAGCAGGAGCGAGCCATGAAGCGGATCAAGCGCAAGCATTGGAAAGACGTTCTGGAGCGACTCGAGGCGCTGGAGTGGGTGGTGAAGGAGCTGCATGCCGAGGCCGCGCAGGAACCACGGGGCCACGATTGCTGCCACGGGCACGACCACCACCATGCGCGCCACCATCACCACGGCCATCATCACCCCTGCCATTGCAGGTGCGGCTGCGGGGACCGCGGCAGAAACGAGCAACACGATGGCAAGTTCGACGAGAAACGCGTCGTGGATCTCATCGTGACCTTGCTGTCCGAGCGCCTGGACCGGACTCTCGCACCCCTGCTCGAGCGCCTGGGTGCGGTACGCCCCAAGCGCGAGCGGCTCGACGAGCGACAGATTGTCGACCGCGTCGTGAGGCTGGTTTCCGAGCGCGTCGAGCAGCTGGTGGTCGAGCGGCTCGGCCAGGTGATGGATTCGCAACGTGGCGCAGCACCTGCCGACCCGGGTGGCGGCGAAGCTCAGTGAGCGGCGCGCTGCGGTCGCCCGGCGGAGATGACCGATCGCAATAGGCCTGGGCCCTATCGGGGATTGCAGACCTGCCAACCGGGGCGCTGAACCAGCTCATCCAGTACTGCGAAACAGCTGGCCCTGCCGGGTCCGCAGTTCCATGCTTGGGGTCGCTGGTCTAGGGTCCTGCATCGCTTCCGATGCCGAGAGAACGTGATGGCCTTTCCTGCCAAGCTGACTGACTTCGACGCCACATTTCCCGCTGCGTTTCGCTACCGGAAGGTGGATGGCCACTGGCTGCTCACCAACCCTGCCGGACAGTACGTCTTCCTGACCGACGACCAGCTCGCGGCATTCGGGCGCGGCCAGATCGATCCCGAGTCGGGGCTCTACCGCACCCTGGCGGAGAAGAACTTCATCCGCACCGAGGTGAACATCGCGCGGATGTCCGAGCAGATCGACTTTCGCAAGAGCTTCTTGGACTACGGGCCCAACCTGCACGTGGTCGAGGTCACCCTGCGCTGCAACCAGACCTGCGTGTACTGCCACTCGAGCCGGGCCAGGATGGACGACACCGCCAAGGACATGACGCCCCAGACGGCGGAGCGGGTGGTGGACCTCATCTTCAAATCGACCTCTCCCAGCATCACCATCGAGTTCCAGGGCGGGGAGCCGCTCGCCAACTGGGCCACGCTCACACACATCGTCGAGATCGCCCTGAAGAAGAACGAGACGGCCTGCAAATCCTTGTCCTTCTCGCTGGTCACCAACCTCTCCCTGATGGACGAAAAGAAGCTCGAGTACTTGCTGAAACATCGGGTACAGATCTGCACCTCCATTGACGGTCCGCAGCCGCTGCACGATCAGCAGCGCAAGCTGGCCGGGGGCGGTGCCTTCGACGACGCGGCGAAGTGGATCGCGCGCATCAATCGAGCGTACGAGCAG
>Ga0316578_10001042_pt1 | contig 10680 bp, 5 predicted proteins | sample J0NA_2_FD_203076 | JGI IMG/M metagenome (GOLD analysis project Ga0316578, IMG submission 203076) | Rhizosphere microbial communities from salt marsh grasses in Alabama, United States - J0-2_160517rDrC | ecosystem: Host-associated > Plants > Roots > Rhizosphere | place: USA: Alabama | collected...
GAAGTGGTCCGGGTCATCCAGCTCCAGCTCCAGGATCCGGTGGGCGTTGGCGCTGACGGCGATATGATCGTCCGGAAGCCTCACCGCGGCCCACACGGCTCCGACCTTCCCCTCTCCGGGGCCCAGGATCTCGAAGAACCAGACTTCTTCCGGGTCGGCGAAGGTGAAGCATTCTCCCCAGTCGTTGTACCCGTACTCCCGGGTGAGCTCGTCTGCGATCCGGATGGCCTCTCGGGCCGTGGTGGACCGCTCAAGGAGGAGACGGTAGAGCTCCGGGGCGTCGATGATTCCGGCCCGGCTCCTCAGTCCTCGTCTCCCGCCCGTCGTGGTCTCCCCGATGGCCAGCTGATGCTCGTTCATGATGGGGTACGCGGCGTTCATGAACTTCCACGTCTCGGCCACCTGGGGGATCTCGCCGGCGGGGATCCTGTCCTCGTCGTCGGGACCCAGGGTGAGCTTCGGCTCCAGCCAAAGGGGTGCCATCGATCCCGGGGGATGACTTTCGCGGGGCTCGATGCTGATCCACGTCCGGTCGGTGTTGGAGTCGCAGGAGTGGCTCGTCATGGTGGAGCCGTCCACGGAGGCCAGTCGCCCCACCAGAAGGCTCGTGCAGCACTCGGTACAGGGGTGATCGGAAGCGGCTTGGGGCTGCGGCTCGCTCACCGGGAGCTGGCCGGCCTCCACCGTCTGGCCGTAGGGGTCGTGATCCAGGCTCAATGGGGTCACGAATCCCGCGCCGGCCAGGATCAGGATCGTCGCTGATATCCAGGCGGTGAGGAAGCGGTTCCGGGAGGGGAGGGGCATGGCGAGAAACTCCTTTCAAGCGAAAGGGCTCGGTCACCGCCCAGTGGAGGGCGGTGGCTCGCATCAGCCGTTTGGGCTCTCTCTCACAATTCCGGGCCCGAGCCCACGCAACACCGCGAGAGGCTCCGGACTCCGCCGGGTAGTATAGGGGATTGGACGAGAAGATGCCCGGGCCTCGGGAGGCCCGGGCATCTTGGTTGAGAGTCTCGGAAAGTGCCGGATCAGCGAGTGCAGATCAGGAGCACGCCGGCCCGCTGCACCCCGCCAGGTTCGGGTTCGAGTTGATCTCCCCCCTGGAGAAGGGGAAGCAGTGATCCCGACCGGACAGGAAGGGATCGTTCCAGCGGCTGAGGTCGGCCAACCGGCGTCCCTCGAGCCAGAGCTCGACGAGGCGCTCCTGCTTCAGCGCCGTCCATGCCTCCGCCTCGCTGGCCGCGGTGACCTCTGCAATTCCCTGGGCCGATCGGACGTGGTTGATCCTGTCCATGGCGTCCTGCCACTGGCCACTCGTGAGGAGGGCTTCGGCCTCGATGAGGCGCATCTCCCAGCCCTTGGCCAGGGCGTGATCGTCACTCCGGTCCTGGTACTTCTCCTGTTCGTAATACTCCACCGATCCTCCGGCGCCCAGGATACCCTTATCTATCCACGGTGCCCGGGGATCCACCTCCGGCAGTGCCGCGATGGAGGTCCCCCAGACCGAAGCCTGGGTCTGGTTCTGGGTCTCCTCCCAGAGAATGGAGGTGTCCTGGTCGGTGTAGTGGGCCCACCAGGCGAAGTCGTCTGGAACCCCCGCCGCCACCTGGGCGGCCTCGGAGAGCCGGCCCAGGAGCATCAGGGTCTGGGCCTGCCCGGCTTTGGCGGCCGTGCCGACATCCCCGGAGCCACTGGCCGCGGCCTGGAAGTATGCGAGAGCCTTGGTGAACCATACCTCCTGGTCCATCATCTCGCCCCCATCGAAGACGTACCCACAGAAGGTCTCACCCATGGTTCGGTGCATGAAACCCGCATACAGGTTCGCCACGGCGATCTGCTGGGACGTCGCTTCCAGACCGGTGAGCCGCTCGATCCCCTGGACGGTCGTCCAGACGGCCTTGGCGGCGTCGTCGTAGGTGTACTCCCCGTCCGTGGTCCTCATGTCCCCGTTGCTCATATAGAAGAGCCAGGAACGGGTCCCTGAAAAGGTGAGCTCGTCCGAGGCCAGTCCCGTGTGGAACACCAGGTCCTCGAAGGCGGCCTCTACATCGGCGATGAATCCGTTGGTGATCATGTCGATGGCCTCTGGGCTCTCCAGGGCGTCCTCGGTGATCACTCCCGGATTCACCACGTCGAAATCACATGCCGTGAGCGAAAGGGCCAGCAGCGCGAATGCCGCTCCACTCCTGGTACCCCACGCTCTCTTTGTCGTCTTTTTCATCGTTCGCTCCCGTGATCAGAAGACAACGCGTAGGGAAGCCGTGAGCGTGGTGCCCTGGGGTATGTGGTAGTACTCCCGCACCGCCAGAGCGACGTCCCCTCGGGACAACTCGGGATCCAGTCCCTCGTAGTTCGTGCTCTTCCAGAGGTTCTGTCCCGCCAGGGTGAAAGTGGACTGGGACACGCCCGGGATGAACCCCTCGGGAATCTGATACGTGAGAGACACGGTCCGGAGCTTGAAGAAGTCCGCTGGAATGATCCAGGCAGCCCACTCATAATCCTCGCACCGCGCCCTCCACGCAGCGTTCTGCGCACTCGGATCCGCCACGTCGCAGCTGGGCCAGAGCCCCCTGATGGCGCCCTGGCGACCCACCGCCGCCATGTGCATGTGCCCGTAGGCACCTTCCCCGAGGGCGTAGAGGGTGAAGTCCCGCAGGAAGTTGATGCTGGCGCTGAAGCTCACGTTGTCCGTGGGATAGGCCGGCCCGTAGTACTGGAAATCCTCATACACGGGATCGGCGATCTCGTTGGGGTTCGATACCTTCAGGTCCCAGTATCCCGGAACCGGGTAGCCCTCGATGGCCCACTGGCGCCAGGAGGCCGATCCGATCTGGAGCTGGTTCCCTCCCAGGTTCTTCGCCTCGCTCTTGTTGTGGGAGTACTGCGCCGTCAGATCGACGGAGAGATTCTGAGACCGGAGCGGCGTGACGCCCAGCGTCACCTCGACCCCCTTGTTCTGGATCTCACCGACGTTGGTGAGCTGCGCGTTGGGGAATCCCTGGGAGGGCGGGTACTGGACGTTCACCAGGGCGTCCCGGGTCGTGGCGTTATACCAGGTGAAATCGAAGGCCACCCTGTCCTCGAAGGCGCTCCCCTCGAACCCGGCCTCGATCTCCCTGGTCCGCTCGGGGCCCAGATTGGCGTTCCCCAGGTTGCTGGGCGTGACCCCGGCCTTGTCCTCGTTCCCCGTGGTGGCCGACCACGTCCTCTCGGCGTCGAAGACGCCGGGGGCCCGCCCGGCCTCGCCTACGGCCGCCCGGAGCTTGAACACGTCGAAGGCCTCCGGGAGTATGCCGAGCTCCGAGAGGAGGTAGGAAGCGCTGACCTTCGGGTAGGCTTGGAGCCCGTAGTCCTTACCGAAGGAGCTGTTTCCATCCACACGCACCCCTGCGGTGAGGAAGAGTTGGTCCCTCCAGCCCATCATCTCCTGGAAGAAGAACCCGGCGTTCACCGACTTCTCCAGGTTCTCCGAGACGTCGGGGAGGGCTCCGGAGCTCAGCGTCTGCTCCAGGCCGGGACCCGCGAAGAGCTGGGTCTCGCCGTAGTCGTTGTGCATGTAGTCGTTGAAGAGCTGGCCCCCGAAGGAGAACTGGGAGGAGAAATCCTCCATGAAGCTCCTCTGCCACGTCCCCACGTAGTCCACCGTGATGGTGGTTCTGCGCCACCGGGTGAGCTGCCGCCACCCGTCGGGGCGGATCATGTGGTCGCGGGGAATGACCCAGTCATTGGTGGCGTCCCGCCAGTCGAACCCCACCGTGAACCGGTTCGTCAGGGACGAGATGGGGTTGTACGTGGCAGTGATCCCTCCTACGAAGTGATCGTCGATGGAGGTGGTTCGCTGGTTGAAGATCAAACCGTCGTCGCCGGCAAGGTAGTTTTGCGGGCTCCGGAGGAAGTTCAGGATCGCCCCGTAGCGGTTGTCCCCGCTCTGCACCCAGTTGGTGAACCGGTGGGAATAGCTGGCGGTGGCGGCGAGGTTCAGGGTGTTCAGGGGCTGGAAGCTCACGTTGGTCCGGAAGCTCGACAGCTTCGAGTCGTTCCCGTTGGGCTGGTCACTGAAGATCCCGCCCTCGTAGCCGTACTCTCCCGACAGGTAGTAGGTGATCCCACTGGCGCTTCCCCGCACCGACCCGTCGAACTTGTACTGGAGCCCGGTGTTCACCCAGGGTTTGATCCCCTGCCAGGTCTCGTGGGGTCCGATCACCGGTCCCAGGTTGTTGGAGGTGAGCTTCGTGCCTCCGAACTGGGTTCCGAAGTTCCAGACCGCCGGCCCCGCGGTCCCCCGCTTGGTGAAGATCTGGATCACCCCGCTGTTGGCCTCGGTGCCGTAGAGGGTGGTGGCCGCCGCCCCCCGGATGACCTCGATACGCTCGATGTCATTGGGGTTCAGGAGATTCAGGGCGGTAGTCCTCTGCTGGGATCCCCGGTCGTTCGGAACGGAGTTCACCAGGCGGACCCCGTCCACGTAGATCAAGGGGGAGTTCCCCTGGGTCAGAGAGTTGTTGCCCCGGAGCAGAATCCTGGTACCGGCCCCGGGGGAGCCCTCCAGCGTGAACTGCTGCAGGCCGGCCACCTGTCCCTGGAGCAGATCCGACACGTTGTTGGCGGCCTTCACCTCGCTGAGCTGCTGCATGTTCACCGTGGCGACGCTGTTGCCGATCTCACGACGCCGGGAGGCTCCGGCCGTCCCGGTGACCACCAGCTCATCCATGGAGATGGCTTCCTCGCTCAGGGTGAAGTCGACCGTCACGGCGGTGCCGGCCCCCACGGTGATCTGCTCCTCCTGGGTCTGGTAGCCGATGATCTCCGCCCGGACGGTGTAGGTCCCCACCGGAATGTTCAGCAGGAGATACCGGCCACTAGCGGTGGACAAACCTCCGAAGTCAGTCCCCACCAGTGAGATCTGGGCCGACGGAATCCCCCGGCCCGTGGCCGCGTTGGTGACCTCCCCGGTCACCGTGCCCGTCTGTTGGGCCGCGACGCTGTCAGCGGTGGTTAAGAGCAAGATGAGAGAAAGCCCAATGGCAAGCCGCCACAGGCCTCTCAAGCTCGCCTTTGACACCTGTACGAGTCTTGGATGCATCTCTTCCTCCTCACGGGTTTGGTTTCCGCACTTCTCTACTGAGGACGTGGTGCTCTATCGATGTCTTGCCTGGCCTCCTCCTGTCTGACTGTCTGACGTGAAGCCCTGGGAAAATGGTCTTCCCCGACCCCTCAACGTTTGGTGAAGATGAGGATCGCTCCCCCCACGGCGTCCGTTCCAAACAGCGTGGTGGCATCCGCCGCGTGGAGGATCTCGATCCGCTGGATGTCACGAGGGTTGATGTTGTCCAGAAATGTAAGGATCCCCCCGGTGCCCACCGGCCCGCCGAAATGGGCGCTCGCCACCAGGACACCATCCAGGAAGAAGAGGGGCGGGGAGGCCTCGAGGGATCGGGTCCCACGCAACCGAATATGAGCGGCGGCCCCCACGTCCCCGCTCGTCACGGTCTGGGTCAATCCGGGAACCAGCCCCTGGAGGAGCTGGGTCATCGTGGTAGCCTGCCGTCTGGCGATCTCCTCCTCCCCAATCACCCGTGCGTGCGCCAGGTTGGGGGAGGGTTGGACTTCTGCCGAGACCACCAGCTCATCGATGGGAACGGGGTCGGGTTGGAGCTGGAAGTCCAGGACCAGGGCGTCGTCGGGGCCCAGCTCGATAGTGTCCCTCACCTCGAAATAGCCCGGAAGACGGATGGTGATCTCGCGGCGCCCCACGGGAACGCCCACGAGAAAGTACCAACCGGCTTCCCCAGTCAGCACGCTGATTCCCGTGCCCGTGACGGAGACGATGGCGTTGGGGAGATTCGCCCCCTCATCCCCACTCGTGACCCGCCCCACCACGGTCCCGGTTCCCTGGGTCCAGGCACACTGCGGCAACGTCGCCAAGCCCATCAGCCCAATGGCGAGCGGCACCGGTCCCCCGGCCAAGGCCCGGCGGAGGCCGCGGCACGAAGCCCTCGTCGGTAAAGCCGTCAAAGCCCTGCCTCGATTAACGCTGGATTGACTGGGGTCGGTTGGTGTGGAGTCAGGCGGGACACCGCCACACCCCCATCCCGAAGCCCATAGTACCAGCCAACTTCCTTCAGATCAACGAAAAGCGAACAAACTCCCTTCCGATCTCACTTGATCCCTCTCGGCCGGGAGCGGATGTCGGCCCTGAATCCCGGTTCTTCGCGTTTCGCGAAACCCTCTCAGTGACGGATCGAGAAGAGTGGAATCAGAGTCAGATCGCTGTCCCCCGGCGGTTCACCCTCCCCACCGCGGGTGGCCGCCCTGAACAGCGCGCCGATCACGATTCCGGACACCACCCCCACACCTCCCACGAGAAGCGCCGTTCTCTTCCCGTCCAGGCGTTTCTCGTCCAATTGGAAGTACTCCTCGCGGGCCACCATGAGTGTGTCGGCGGCATCCCATGGCCTCCCGTACTCGGTGACGCGAGCGAGGGAGAGGCCCAGGGAATCCCCATTCGCACTCAACAGCCGTCCCTGGATCTCTTCCACCGGCTGACCGAAAAACCTGGAGACCCGCACCGCGCCCGGGGTCGTGAGCCTGACCCGCACCTCGGTTCCCGGTGGAGGAGGCGCGTCCGGTGGGTGGGACACATAGACTGAACAGCCACTCAGAACAAGAACCAGCGCCATACCTGAGATGCGCATCCAGCCTCCACGGTGGTTGGGGGAGACGCACAGCCCCCCTTCCTGCAATTAGAAAGAGGGGAGCACTCTGCCGGACTCCGACTGGACCCCTCCCGATCCAGGGGAGTACGTCCCGAATTCGCCCGATCCATGGGCAAGGTCCACCAACTTCCCCATGGAGTCAAGAACGGCTTGAGCCTCTCGGGCAGAGGGTGGCAACCCGCCCCCTCCCTCCGTAAGATCCCGAAAACACGACGCTACGGCCCCCGGCCTAGGGCCTCACGCTGGACCACCCCCTGCGCCGGGTGCCCTGACCCCCATACGAGACCGGGAGGAATTCTGTGACAGAGCAGGCGAACCAGACATCGATGTGCGGGAAGGGCAAGGGCCGATTCATCCACGTCTCTCCTCGTCAGGGGGTGGGGAGCATCCGTCGGATCCGCTGGACTTTCGCGATACTCCTGCTGTGCTCCCTCGCCACGGCGGGACCCGCCTCGGCCCAGCGAATCCCCCCTGCGGCGCTGGCTCCGGCCCCGGGACCCTATCTCGGAGCCGTAGAGCGGAGCCGGGAGATCGCCTTCGACTTCATGGAACGCATGGGCACACCAGGCCTCTCCGTTGCGGTGGGAGTAGAGGGAAAGATCGTCTGGGCCGAGGGGTTCGGCTATGCGGACCTGGAGAACAGGGTGCCGGTTTGGCCCTCCACCAAGTTCCGTATCGCGTCCATCTCCAAGCCATTGACGGCAGCGGCCCTGGGAAAGCTCCTGGAAGAAGGCCGCCTCGACCTGGACGCTCCCGTTCAACGATACGTCCCTTCCTTCCCGGAGAAGCGGTGGCCCATCACCACCCGGGAGCTTGCGGGTCACCTCGCCGGCATCCGGCACTACCGGGGCTCCGAGAGCCTGAGCCGCACGCACTACGAGGACGTTCTGGACGCCCTGGAGATCTTCTCCGGCGACTCCCTGCTCCACGAGCCCGGAACGCAATACCTCTACTCCTCCTACGGATGGAACCTCATCAGCGCGGTGATCCAGGGGATCGTCGGGGAGCCCTTCCTGGACTACATGCGGCAGGAGGTCTTCGATCCCCTTGCCATGAACGAGACCGTGGCGGAGCACGTGGACTCCCTGATCTACCACCGCGCCCGCTTCTACCTCCGAGGGGACGATGGGCGCCTCGTCAACGCCCCATACGTCGACATCAGCAACAAGTGGGCTGGCGGCGGTTTCCTCTCGACGGCCTCCGACCTTGTCCGGTTCGGTTCCGCCCACATCGCCGGGACGTTCCTCGACCCCACGACCACCCGCCTCTTCTGGACCTCTCAGCGGACCCGAGACGGTGAGGAAACGGGGTACGGAATCGGGTGGTTCGTCTCGGAGAGGGCCGGCCGGAGGGTGGTATACCACACCGGAGGGGCGACGGGGGGAAGCGACGTCCTGGTCCTCCTACCGGACGAAGGGATGGTGGTGGCGATTCTCACCAACCTGAGTAGCGAGCGGCCCACGGACGCTGCCCTGGCCATGGCGGAAGCCTTCCTGGCCGGCGGGGGGTGAGGTCCTGAAATAAACCCTCGCAGGAGGACGAATCCGGGGTTATCCTCGTTCAGGTCACTGAATCAAACTGGAGAGCGAGGGAGAGACGGGGTGATGCGTACTCTGGCTCTGATGCCCCTTTTGGGTGTCCTTCTGGTGTCTGGTTGTGGCTCGGCAGGATCCTCGGCCGGTGGTGCAGGTTCTTCGGACCGAAATTCGATCTCCCGCGAAGAGCTGCGGGCCCTGCCGCCCGGCAACGCCTACAGGGCCGTGCAGCAGCTCCGCCCGAACTGGCTCCGAAGCCGTTCCGGCACGCTCCGGAACTCCACCGGAAGGACTCCACCAGTCGTCTTCCTGGATGGCCGCCGATACGGGGGCTTGGCCACCCTTTACGACTTCGGAATCCAGGACATCGAGGAGATGTTATTCATCTCCCCCGCCGACGCCACCATCCGGTACGGGACGGGTTACCCCGGCGGAATCATCAATGTCATCTCGAGGGGCAGGGGCTGGACGCTCAACTCCCCCCTCCCCCGTTCCTCCTGGGCCTCACCATCTCCAGGTCCCGCTCCTTCTCCAGGAAGCTCCGCCCCGAGTCCATCCACCGCGGGGCAGGCTTGTCCCTGAGGTAGTGGTCGAAGAACTGCCGCATCCGGATCTGGAAGTCCTTCTGGTTCTCGTACTTCGTCAGGTGGTGGGGCTCACCGGGGTACGACATGAGGATGACGTTCTTCCCGTTCCACCGGAGGCCATTGTAGAACTCGACTCCCTGGAGCCACTCCACCGAGCCGTCTGCAGTGCCGTGAAGGATGAGGAGGGGCGTGTTCATGTTCGCCGCGTTGGGGGTGGCGGACTGGTCCACGAAGAGGTCGAAGTCGTCGTAGGGGTTGGTGGCGAAGCGTCCCTGCCCGTAGGTGTCGTACCCGTGCTGGTTGGTCCCGGAGCTCTTCCATAGCTGGTTGAAGTCGCTCACCAGATTGCTGGCGGCGGCCCCGGCCACGATGGCGGCGAATCGATCGGAATGAGTGGAGATGTAGGCGGCCCCCTGCCCGCTGAAGGAGTGGCCGTGGAGGCCGATGCGCTCCGGGTCCACGTACCCCATCTCTTCGACCTTGTCGATGGCCAGGTTGATACACTCCAGCATCTGGGCGTGGGTGTCTCCGAGGCGGAAGTTGATGTCCGGCTCCATCACCAGGTACCCGGCGCTCACGTAGTGGGCGAACATGGGCGTGTCCCGGAAGATGGGCATGGGATACGCGTGGAGGTCCTGCGATGACTTCTCGTAGAAGTCGACGAGCATGGGCCTCTTCTCCCCTGGCTCGTAGTCGTACGGGATGGCCAGTGTGCCTTGCAGGTGGATTCCGTCGGGGGTCTCGTAGTCGAAGAGGATTCGCCGTCCCCAGTTGAACTCGGCCTGCTGCGGGTTGCCATCGGTGATCTTTCGGGGCCCGGAGAAGTCCATCCGGGACACGTAGTAATCCGGGGAGGTCTCGAAGTCCTCCTTCGTGTAGAGTAGGAGGTCCGTGGAGTCGGCCTTCAGGATCCGGCGGCCGAAGCGGACGTCGTCGAAGACCCGCTCCCGGAGCCGGCCGCCCTCCAGGACGTAGAAGCCGGCCTTCTTCGTCCACTGCCCGAAGGCCGAGAGGAGGACCGGCTGGTCCAGGTCGATGAGCTCCTCCTCCGGGTCCAGGTCCACGATCCTCAGCTGGATCTCTCCTTCGGCGCCGAGCCCCCCCGTCAGATCGGTGGCCGCGCCGCCGTCCAGGGGCAGGAGGTACAGGTCGTAGCGGTGCTCCAGGATCACGGAGGTGGAGTCCTTCGTCCACCCGGCGATGCCGTGGGGCGGTTTCTCGCCCCAGTGGTCGTATTCCTCGTTCTCGAAGGTGACGGGGACATCCTCGGTGAGATTCCGGTGGCTCCCCGCGGCCACGTCGTAACTCCAGACGTTTCGGTCCTTCCAGTAGAGGAAGTGCTTCCCGTCGGGGCTGAATCCCAGAGTCCGGAGCTGCTTCTCCAGCACCGGCGTCCGCTCCCCCGTCTCCAGGTCCACCAGGTAGTAGTCGGCGTAGCTCGGCTCCCAGTCCGACACGTACGGCTTCGGATTCCGGCCCATGGCGTGCCGGCCGTTGGAGCTCACCTCCAGTGATTCCATGGTGATGTCGGCCAGCTGGACGAAGCGGGCCCGGGAGCTTCCGGCCTGGGCGCCCTGCTCTTCCAGGAGCACCACGCCCCGGTAGGTCTGACTCCGATCCCGGCTGGCCCGGATCATCTGCACGGACTGGAGCCGCTCGTCCTCCACGTGCCATATGTCCACGTCCGCCACGAACTCGGGGCATTCTCCGTTCAGGACCTCCTCGGGCCCGAGGGGCCGACCGTCGGCGTCGTAGCGGGAGGCCATGCGGAAGATCTTCGGAGCCGCAGCGGAGTCGGAGGCGGTGGAATCCGCCGCCGAGGTCGAATCCGACCGGGACCGGCTC
>Ga0316578_10001043_pt1 | contig 10673 bp, 7 predicted proteins | sample J0NA_2_FD_203076 | JGI IMG/M metagenome (GOLD analysis project Ga0316578, IMG submission 203076) | Rhizosphere microbial communities from salt marsh grasses in Alabama, United States - J0-2_160517rDrC | ecosystem: Host-associated > Plants > Roots > Rhizosphere | place: USA: Alabama | collected...
GACGAGACGAACGGGCGAGATGGATTCGTGAGTCTGGAGGTCTCCCCGCACCTGGCCCGCGACACCGCCTCTACCATTGAGCAGGCGCGCCACCTATGGGCCGCGCTGGATCGCCCCAACGTGATGATCAAGGTGCCGGGGACTGCCCAAGGGCTGCCGGCCATCCAACAGCTCATCACCGAGGGAATCAACGTCAACGTGACCCTGCTCTTTGGGCTGCCACGCTACCGGGAGGTGGCCAATGCCTACATTGCCGGACTGGAAACTCGCGCCGAGCAGGGCGAGCCGCTGGATCACGTGGCCTCCGTCGCCAGCTTTTTCCTCAGCCGCATCGACGTACTGGTAGACCCGATGCTCGAAAAGCTGATGCAGCAGGGCGGCTCCAAGGCCGAGATCGCCGAGGACCTTCACGGGCAGGTCGCCATCGCCAGTGCCAAGGTAGCCTACCAGATATTTGACGAGGTCTTTGGCGATGAACGCTTTCAAGCGCTCGCAGTTCATGGCGCTCGTCCACAGCGCCTGTTGTGGGCAAGCACCAGCACCAAGAACCCCACTTACAGCGACGTCAAGTACGTGGAGGTCCTGATCGGTCCGCAGACGGTGAACACCCTGCCACTGGAAACTCTGAATGCCTACCGCGATCATGGCGACCCGGCGCCCCGCCTGGAGCAGGACGGGGAACACGCCTTGCGCGCACTGCACAAGCTGGCCGATGTGGATATCGATCTGGATCAGGTCACCCAGCAGCTGGAAAACGAGGGCGTACAAAAGTTCATCACGCCCTTTGACGACCTGATGGAGACACTGGAAAAGGTGCGTGCCACCGCGTTGGAAGCCCCTACAGATTCCGCGATGCCCCACCTGGGGCAGTATGAGGCATACATCCAGAAACGACTCGATACGCTGGAGGAGGATCAGTTCACCGCGCGCCTGTGGCGCAAGGACCCCGGCCTGTGGAAGCGAAACGCCCAGGACCAAGAAGTGATCAAGAACGCATTGGGCTGGCTGCACGTAGCCGAGAAAATGGAGCAGGCCGTGCAAGAGCTCAACGATTTCCTGACCGAGGTGCAGGAAGCAGGTTTTCGCCACGTGGTACACGCAGGTATGGGCGGCAGCAGCCTGGCACCGCTTGCTTTCCAACGCACCTTTACCCCCTCTAGCGACGGACTGCCTCTGACCGTGCTGGATACCACCGACCCGGCCACGATCCTGGAGATCGAGCGCAGCCTGCCGCTGGCTGAAACACTGTTCATCGTGGCCAGCAAATCGGGCACGACAGCGGAACCCTTGGCCTTTGGCGATTACTTTTACGACAAGCTCCGAGCGCTCAAGGGGGATCGGGCCGGCGAGAACATGGTCAGCATCACCGACCCCGGCACGCCCCTGGTGGACCTTTCCCGCGAACGAAACTTTCGCCGCGTCTTCCTCAACTTTGCCGACATTGGCGGGCGGTACTCGGCCCTCTCCTATTTCGGGTTGGTCCCTGCCGCCCTGATGGGCATGGACGTGAAGGAACTACTGCTGCGCGCTTTGCGCATGGAACACGCCTGTGCTTGCTGCGTGCCCATAGAGGAAAACCCCGGCATCCGCCTGGGCGCGGCGATGGGAGAACTCGCGCTACGCGGGCGGGACAAGGTCACCTTCCTGATCCCCGAATCGCTGACGACCCTGGGGATGTGGCTGGAGCAGCTCCTGGCCGAAAGCACCGGCAAGGAGGGCACCGGGCTGGTACCGGTGGCCGGTGAGCCCGTGGGTGATCCAACAATGTACGGTCAGGACCGCCTCTTTGTGTACATCCGCTTGAAAGATCAAGTGGACCAGGCCCTCGAAGACGACGTGACAGCCCTGCAGGAGGCGGGACATCCCGTGATCACGATCCAGATGAGCGATCTCTTGGACCTGGGTCAGGAGTTTTTCCGCTGGGAGATCACCACCGCTACGGCCGGGGCCATTCTGGATATCAACGCCTTCAACCAGCCTAACGTCCAGGAGAGCAAGGACAACACCAATCGGCTGCTGAAGGTGGTAGAGAAAGAGGGACGGCTGCCCGAGGAAAAACCGGCCCTGGTCGTGGATCCGCTCGAGTTCTACGCCGAGGAGGCAGGCCTGACAGGCGAGGGAATATTGGCCCGCTTTCTGGAGCAGGCGCGCCCAGGCGACTATGTGGCGCTGATGGCTTACCTGCCCGAGAGGCCCCAGGTCGAAGAGATGCTGCAGGCGATCCGGGAGCACCTGCGCAATCATCTGCACTTGGCCACGACCCTGGGCTACGGCCCACGCTTCCTGCACTCTACCGGCCAGATGCACAAGGGCGGCTCCAACACCGGGCTGTTCCTGCAATTAACGGCCGACGACGCCGAGGACGCCGACGTTCCTGGGCAGCCTTACACTTTCGGCGTGCTGAAGCGCGCTCAGGCCCAGGGCGACCTGGAGGCACTGCGCAAACACGAGCGGCGCGTGATGCGCATTCACCTAGGCGGCGACGTCGCCCGGGGATTGGCCGCCGTGCGAGAGGTCGTCGCGGCATCCCTGGTGGACAATTACGCACTGTCGGAGTAAATCACGCCCAATTTGGTATGTAGAACTTTGGACGGTTACAAGGAGAACATATCTCTGATGAGAGATCCTAAAGTTAGAATCGAGGCCTCGATTCTATCGGCAGACTTTGGGCGGCTGGCAGAACAGGCCCAGGAGGCACAGGCGGCCGGAGTGGACGGCGTCCAGGTGGACGTGATGGATGGGCGCTTCGTTCCGGACATCACTTTTGGACCGGGCCTGGTGAGGGCGCTCCGCAAGCACCTGAGCGTTCTACTTGACGTGCATCTGATGATCGTCGAGCCGGAGCAGCACCTGGCGGCGTTTGCCGACGCCGGGGCAGGCCGCCTGATCGTGCATCAGGAAGTCTGCCCCCATCTCCACCGGGTGCTGCAAACCATCCGCAAGTTGGGTGTCCAGGCAGGGGTAGCGCTCAACCCAGGCACGTCGTTGGGCGCCGTGGAGGAGGTGCTAGAGACCGCCGACCTGGTGCAGGTGATGACGGTCAACACCGGATGGGGCGGGCAGGCATTCCTCCACGACCAATTGGACAAGATCCGCCGTCTGCGCGGCCTGCTGGACGCACGCGGGCTGGACACCCCAATCGCCGTCGATGGAGGAATCGATCCGGACACGGCACCGCTGGTCGTAGAGGCAGGAGCGACAGTGCTGGTATCCGGATCGCACATCTATAACGACGCAGCCCCCGTGTCCCAGAACGTAGCATGCCTGCGCGCCAGCACCCAATAACGAGGAGGAAAAATGCGCTCGGAAGGCCAGGGACAAAATACTTCACCACCCATCGATGCACTGTTTCTCGATATCGGCGGCGTGCTGCTCACCAACGGATGGGATCACCACATGCGAAAGCACGCGGCAGAATCCTTTGGGCTGGACTATGAGCAGATGAACGAGCGCCATCATCTGACCTTTGATACGTACGAAGCGGGCAAGCTCAGCCTGGACACGTACCTAGACCGGGTCGTATTCTACGAGAAACGATCTTTCTCACCGGAGGAATTCAAATCCTTTATGTTCGCCCAGTCCCAGCCCTACGAGGACATGATCGCTCTGATTAAAGCACTCAAGGCCCGTTACAGGCTCAAAGTGGCGGCGGTGAGCAATGAGGGACGGGAGCTGACAGCCTATCGCATCCAGACATTCCATCTGGAGACTGTGATCGACTTTTTTATCTCGTCGTGTTTCATCCACTTTCGCAAGCCAGACGAGGACATTTACTGCATCGCACTGGACATTTCCCAAATCTCTCCAGATAGGGTCGTCTACATTGAAGATCGAGCGATGTTCGTAAAAGTGGCCGAGGGCCTGGGCATTCGAGGTATCCACCACCAAGACCCCGAGACCACGCGCCAGAGGCTGGAAGAACTGGGGCTGATAGCATCTGAGATTAAGGAGTAATACACATGAATAATAAAATAGCAAGAGGATTCCAGCGATTTGCCAGCTGGCTATTCGGATCGCCGTTTCGCAACTTGCCTCCAGGGATGGACGAACCGGTGCCAGAGATGGAGGAATTTGAAGCACGGGTGGACAAGATACAGCAGCAGGAGCACGACAATCTACGGCCGACGGGCGAGTCCACACCGCATCACAAATCGGACTCGGCTTGAGGAACGGCAAACCGGCAGAGTTTCACTAGGAGGCTGACATGCCACAAGCGATGCACATAGAACCCGCCATCATCGTCATATTCGGCGCCAGCGGCGATCTAGCCCACCGCAAGCTGATACCGGCCCTGTACGACCTTTTCCTCGACAAATGGCTGCCGGAACAGTTTGTCGTCGTCGGCGTATCGCGCACCGAGATGAGCGACGATCAGTTCCGCGAGCACCTGCGTTCCGGGGTAGATCAGTTCTCCCGGCGCTGCAAGAGCAACGATCCGAACTGGGCCGATTTTGCGCCACACCTCACCTATTTAACGGGCGATCCAACCATCAAAAACGCCTACACCTCACTCTCCCGACGTATGGAGGACCTGGAAAAGGACTGGCAAACCCAAGCAAGCCACATCTTTTACCTAGCCATCCCCCCGGCAGTCGTGGAGTCGATCGCCGAGCAACTGGGGCAGGCCGGGCTATCAGACGGAGAGAACACGCGCTTGGTGGTCGAAAAACCCTTCGGCCACGACCTGACCTCCGCTCGCGAGCTGAACCAGAAGCTAACGCGCATTTTCCCCGAGTCCCAGATCTATCGCATCGACCACTACCTGGGCAAAGAGACGGTACAGAATATCCTGGCCTTTCGCTTTGCCAACGCCCTCTTCGAGCCACTGTGGGACCGGCGCTACATCGATCACGTGCAGATCACCGTGGCCGAACAAGTGGGGGTCGAGCATCGCGGCGCCTACTACGATCACGCCGGAGCGCTGCGCGACATGGTACAAAATCACCTCCTTCAATTGCTCTGCCTGACTGCTATGGAAGCCCCGGTCTCCTTCAACGCTGACGAGGTGCGTAACAAAAAGGTGGACGTGCTGCGCGCCATCCGCCCCATCCCGTCCAACCAAGTCCACAATTTTGCCGTGCGCGGGCAATACGGCGCGGGCTGGATCGAGGGGCAAAAGCAGATCGCCTATCACGAGTCGCCCAAGGTGGCGGGCGATTCGACCACCGAGACGTTTGCAGCATTCAAGTTCTACGTGGACAACTGGCGCTGGCAGGACGTGCCCTTCTATCTACGCACAGGGAAATGCCTGCTCGTACGGGCCTCGGAGATATGCATCCAGTTCCGGCCGGTTCCACACCAGTCCTTCCCCTCCACCACGGTCGGTCAGTGGCAGCCCAACCGACTGACGATCCATATCCAGCCCGACGAGGGCATCCTGCTGCGTTTCTTGGCCAAGCGGCCCGGCCCGCCCATGCACCTGAGCCCGGTCAACATGCGCTTCAGCTATCGCGAAGCGTTCGAGGCTACCCCGCCCGAAGCGTACGAGACCCTGCTGCTGGACATCATTCGAGGCGACGCCACGTTGTTCATGCGCGCCGATCAGGTAGAGGCCGCCTGGTCCGTAGTCATGCCGATCCTGGAGCTGTGGCAAGAGGCTCCGCCAGCGGACTTTCCTAACTATCCGGCCGGTACCTGGGGGCCCGAAGCCGCCGAAATCCTGATCGGCCAAGATGGGCGCAGTTGGTTTCAACCCACCGCCGCATCAGAAAATGACGAGGGCTGTGAGTAAAGAAGCTGCCAGGAGTTGGTCAAGATGAAAAGAAACGGTAGCACGAGGACAAACCAAGGAGGTGCTCTATGAACAGCCACAAATGCGACCTGGGTCTCATTGGCCTGGGCGTCATGGGCCAGAACCTGGTCCTCAACATGGCGCGCAACGGGTTCTCTGTGGGCGTCTACAACCGCACGGCTTCCAAGACCAGGGATTTCATCGCGGACCAGACTGAGGGAAAGGACATCCACCCCGCATACACCTACGAGGAACTCGTCGGCCTGCTCAAGCGCCCGCGCGCGGTCATGCTGATGGTCACGGCCGGCGCACCGGTGGATGCAGTGATCGGGGACCTGGGCGGGCTACTGGAGGCCGACGACCTGATCATCGACGGCGGCAACTCGTACTTTAAGGATACCGAGCGCAGGGCGCAATCCTTGCAGGAAAAGGGGCTGCACTACATCGGCACGGGCGTCTCCGGCGGCGAGTACGGCGCGCTGCACGGCCCCAGCATCATGCCGGGCGGTCCGCGCGAGGCCTACGACCGCGTGCGTCCCATCCTGGAGGCCATCGCCGCCAAGGTAGACGGCGAGCCGTGCGTAACTTATCTCGGCCCGCGAGGGGCCGGTCATTACGTCAAAATGGTGCACAACGGCATCGAATACGGCGACATACAACTGATCGCCGAGGCCTACGACATCCTCAGCCGGGGCGGCGGCCTGATTCCAGAGGAACTGCACGAGGTGTTCGCCCAGTGGAACAAAGGCGAACTCTCGTCGTACCTAATCGAAATCTCGGCGGACATCTTTACCAAGCAGGATAAGGAGACAGGCAAGCCGCTGTTGGACCTGATCTTCGATGAAGCCGCGCAAAAGGGCACCGGCAAGTGGACCTCGCAGGACGCGATGGACCTGGGCGTCCCCATTCCCACTATCGACATGGCTGTGGAAAGTCGCTTCATCTCGGCCTACAAAGAGGAGCGTGTAGCGGCATCGCGCGTGCTCCCCGGGCCAGAGGCCTGCTTCGAGGGCAACCGGGACCAACTCGTCGAAGACGTGCGCGACGCGTTGTTCGCAGCCAAGATCTGCTCTTACGCTCAGGGGATGGCCCTGCTGGAGGCAGCCAGCCGCGAGTACGAGTACGGCCTCGACTTGACTGCCATCGCCCGCATCTGGCGCGGTGGTTGCATCATCCGCGCTGCCTTTCTAAACGACGTGGCTGAGGCCTTTGAGAAAGACCCGGAGCTACCCAATCTATTACTCAGCCCTTACTTTACCAAGGCTGTAGAGGACCGTCACGACATGCTGCGCTGCGTGATCCAGACCGCCACGGCCCTGGGTATTCCCTGCCCAGGTCTGAGTGCGTCACTGGCCTACTATGATAGCTACCGCACCGCTCGGCTGCCCGCCAATCTGATCCAGGCCCAGCGCGACTACTTTGGCGCCCATACCTATCACCGGGTGGACAAGGAGGGCACGTTCCATACCGAGTGGGAAGAATAATCCAAAGGAGGGAACTAGGTGAACACTCATCCGGCAGCCCATCCAGATTTAGGGGGGCAACTCCCTCAACTAGACCGACGAGGGCAGATCATCGAGGTACTGGTTTTCCTGTTTCTGATCATCCCCTCTATGGCCCTCTCTTTCTTCGCAGTCAAGCAAGGCAGCATCGGCTTTACGCTGACGGCGGCGGCCACGATCCTGCGCGATGCAGCCCTGGTCAGTCTCATCCTGTTCTTCCTGTGGCGTAACGGCGAGTCCATTAAAGCCATCGGTTGGAAGTCCAAGAAATGGTGGTTGGACATCCTGTTGGGCGTCGTCTTTTTCCCCTTGATGTTTTTCGGCGACATGTTGCTGGAGCGCTTTTTGATATCGATTGGATTCACCGTGCCCTCGACCCCGACGCCATCTCTAACGCCAAAGATGGACGCGGTCCACCTGATCGTGGCAGTCGTTCTGGTCATAGTGGTCGCCATCGCCGAGGAGACGATCTTTCGCGGATACCTGATCCTGCGCTTCCGCGCACTGACCGGCGGTGCAGGCTGGGCGGTGCTGCTCTCGACGGTGATCTTTTCGCTGGGGCACGGCTACGAGGGAACAGCCGGCGTGATCACCGTCGGCGCTATGGGTCTGGTCTTTGCCCTGGCCTATATGTGGCGCAAAAGCTTAGTGATGCCCATGACGATGCACTTTCTCCAGGATTTTCTGAGTATCGTGATCCTGCCCTTGCTCTTGGGCAACCAGTAACGAACCAAAGGACGAGACAGTCGACACCACCGAGCAGACGCTGTGCCCCGGACTTTCGCACACCCTGGTCGGGCAGGGTAATGGAAATGTGATGAGTACAAAAGCTCGCGATGCACCAGGGCAGCCAGGGATCGCCCCACGATGGACGTCGAGCGCAAAGAGCGGTGTGGGTGCCTCTCTGTGCCTCGGCAGCCGTGTATGGTTCACTATCAGCCATGGCATCATCGACGAGGTTTACTATCCCCGCGTGGATCAAGTGTGTGTTCGCGACCTGGGTCTGATCGTCACCGACGGGCAAGGTTTCTTTTCGGAGGAAAAGCGCCACACGAACCATCAACTCGATTACCCCGTTCCTGGGTGCCCGTCTTACCAACTGACCAACACGTGCGAGCAGGAACGATATACCATTAAGAAGTACGTGTTGGCCGATCCTTCTTACGACGTGATCCTGCAACGGGTGCAGTTCACGCCATCCCAAGGAACTCGCACAGACTATCACCTCTACGCCTTGCTGGCCCCGCATTTGGGCAATCGGGGGGCCGGCAACACTGCCTGGGTGGGAGACTATAAGGGCGTACCGATGCTCTTTGCCGAGCGCGAGGGAAACGCTCTGGCCCTGGCTTGCTCTGCGCCGTGGATCAAGCGCTCTGCGGGCTTTGTGGGCGCATCCGACGGCTGGCAGGATCTCTATAGACACAAGCAGATGACGTGGACCTACCAGCGGGCGGAGAACGGCAACGTCGCCCTCACCGGGGAAATAGATCTGAGCAGGGTCGAGGAATCCGTTATCCTGGCACTGGGCTTTGGCCGCAATCCCGCCGAGGCGGGCTACCGCGTCCTCGCCAGTCTGCAGGCGGGCTTTGAAGCCGCGCGGTCCGATTACGAGGACGAGTGGCACAACTGGCAGAACACGCTACAATCTCTAGAAAGAACGGCCTCAAAAGATCAAGGCCTGTATCGCGTCAGCACCGCCGTCTTGCGTAGCCACGAGGACAAGCGCTTTCGCGGCGGGGTGATCGCCAGCCTCTCGATACCCTGGGGCGCTTCCAAAGGGGATGACGACCTGGGCGGCTATCATCTGGTATGGCCGCGCGACCTGGTCGAGATCGCCGGAGGGTTCCTGGCGGCAGGTGCGGCGGAGGACGCTAAGCGTGTCATCCAATACCTGGAGACGACCCAGGAGAGCGACGGACACTGGCCGCAGAACATGTGGCTCGATGGCAGTGCCTACTGGACCGGTATCCAGATGGATGAGACCGCATTTCCGATCCTGCTCGTGGACCTGGCCCAGCGGGAGGGCGCCCTCTCTGCCGACGAGGTGAAGCGCTTCTGGCCTATGGTTCGCCGAGCCGCTGGTTTCCTGGTACGCAACGGCCCGGTCACTCCACAGGATCGCTGGGAGGAGGACCCCGGCTACTCGCCTTTCACCCTGGCGGTCGAGATCGCTGCACTGCTGGTCGCTGCCGATCTGGCGGAGACACGCGGCGAGGATGATCTGGCCGCCTATCTATGCGAGACCGCCGACACATGGAACGACAGCATCGAGAAATGGATTTACGTGACCGGCACCGACCTGGCCAAACAGGTCGGTGTGGAGGGCTACTATGTACGCCTAGCGCCGCCCGAGAGTGCGGAGGGGGCTTCTCCGGCCCAGGGCTTTGTGCCCATCAAGAACCGTCCCCCGGTCCAGAGCACAGAGCCCGCCGCGAATATCATCAGTCCAGACGCCTTGGCCCTGGTGCGCTTCGGCCTGCGCAAGGCCGCCGACCCACGGATCGTAAACACGGTCAAGATCATCGATGCCCTGCTGAAGGTGGATACCCCCACAGGACCCGCCTGGCATCGCTACAACGACGATGGCTACGGCGAGCACGACGACGGGAGCCCATTCGACGGCGTAGGTTTGGGCCGAGCCTGGCCGCTGCTGACGGGGGAACGCGCTCACTACGAGCTGGCGGCTGGCAGGAAGAAGGAGGCAGCCCGCCTCCTCGACACTCTGGCTACGTTTACCAGCGACGGCGGAATGCTTCCGGAGCAAATCTGGGATGCGGATGACCTCCCAGACCGCAGACTGGTCTGCGGTCACCCCTCAGGCTCAGCGATGCCCCTGACCTGGGCCCACGCCGAGTACATCAAGCTGTGCCGTTCGCTACACGACGGGCGCGTGTTCGACATGCCGCCGCAGCCCATGCAGCGCTATCAAGCGGGTCGAGCACGCTCACAGTACACCATCTGGCGGTTTAACAACAAACGCCGCACCATGCCTCCAGGTAGCACACTACGCCTGGAAGTCACGAGGCCAGCCAAGGTTCACTGGAGCTCGGATGGTTGGCAGACGGCCCGCGATACACAAATGCGAGACACCGGATTGGGCGTATTCATCACCGATCTCCCCACCAAGGAACTAGAAGATGGAGGCGTGGTCATCTTTACCTTTTACTGGCTCGACGCCGACCGCTGGCATGGAGAGAACTTTGCTGTTAAAATCTGAGTAGCGGTGGTGGGTAGCTTTGCCACCTCCATATACACTATCTATCCTATTTATTTAGCAGAGGTATTCGATTTCGGAGGATAGGTCCATGGTGCAGACCCTGAACATAAAGACCATCACCATGCTAGTAGAACAAGAACTAGACGGGATGATCAACAGTCAGGTCGATCTTCTCACCAAAGCAAGTGGGCACATCATACACGCCGGTGGAAAACGAATCAGG
>Ga0316578_10001044_pt1 | contig 10671 bp, 9 predicted proteins | sample J0NA_2_FD_203076 | JGI IMG/M metagenome (GOLD analysis project Ga0316578, IMG submission 203076) | Rhizosphere microbial communities from salt marsh grasses in Alabama, United States - J0-2_160517rDrC | ecosystem: Host-associated > Plants > Roots > Rhizosphere | place: USA: Alabama | collected...
CGTCCCGCGCCGGACCTGGAGGCCGCGGTGGCCGACTATCGGCGCCTCCGCAGCGGGCCCGGGGGATGGATGATCGGCCGGTTCGTCGTCCGGTCATCCCGGCTCGAGGACCTCGCCGGATGCCTCGTCCGGACGATGAGCATGGGTGAGATGCCGTGGTCGATCAGCGTCGTCTTCGACACCGGTCCGGGGCGGGACGCTGCGAGCGCCGCCGCCGTGCACGCTCTGCTCGATCCGGCCGCTTCGATCGACATCGTGCAAGTCGCCTTGCCGCCCGACGGAGCGGACGACCCGGAGCAAATCGATCGGGCCGTCGCCGGAACCGGTGCCGTGCACGAGGGCACGGTCGCGATGGTGCGGCTCCCCGTCGGCGCCGCAGCTGCGCCGGCGTGGGCACTCGCAGCGGTCGGGACCCGCCACATCCGCCGTGTCGGCGTCACACTCGTCGCTTCCGACCCGTCGCCGTCGGCCGCGGCACTCATGCCACAGCTCGCGTCGATCGCCGACGCCGGGCTCCCGTTCACCATCGAATCCGACACCGTCCCGATCGTCACGGATCGTGCGTCGGGCGCCGCCGGCATCCTGAATCTGGTCATGGCGGCAGGCCTCCTCGGCCGGGCCGACGCGACCGAGATCCTCACGGCTGCCGATCCTGCGGCGTTCGAGGTCGGGTTCGGGGGCGTGCGCTGGGACGGCCACGCGGAACGCGCCGAGGACCGGGGGCTCCTCGTCGCCGTCGCCAGTCGCGAGCCGGAAGGGACCCTCGACGACCTCCGGATCGCGGTCGGGCGCGGCTGAGGCGACGTCCACCGACGCGTCGCCGGGCGCGACTACGCTTCCGCCCGATGGCAAAGCTTCGTTTGTTCGCGCGCTTCCGCGAGATCGCCGGCACCGACACCCTCGAAGTCCCTGAAGGAACCGTCGGGGAGATCCTCGACGCAGCCGGCGCCGAGTACGGCCCGGCGTTCTCCAACGCCCTCAAGGTCGCCGGCGTCTGGGTCAACGGCAAGCCGGTCGACCGCGATGCAGCCGTCGGGCCCGACGACGAGATGGCCCTCATCCCCCCCGTCTCCGGCGGTGCGTATGCGACACAGCGGCCGTCGCGCTCCATCGCGACGAACCCGGCGGAGGGCATCCTTGCGGCGGTCGTCCTCGCCGCGCTGCTCGTCTCAGCATGGCTCCCGCTCGCCTGGTTCGTCGTCATCGCAGTCGGCACGACGCTCGCCTGGCTCTGGGACCTCGGCGAGACCAACAGGGACGCGGACGCCTCGATCAACCTCTACGCGACCCTCGCCGCGCCGCCGATCGTGGCGGGTGCGACCTACGCATGGGGCTATGCGGGGTTCGCCGGCGGCTTCGCCCTGGCGATCGCCGTCGCGATCTTCTGGCCGATCTTCGATGCACGATGGCGGAACATCGACTCGATCGCCATGACGTCCTCGGTCGTGATCGTCGCGGGGACAGGCGTCGGGGCGATCAGCATGTTGCGCATGATGGGAACGCCCTTCGCCGCTTCGTTCCTCCTCATCGTCGCGGCAGCGATCGTCGCCGCCGTTGCGACGGCCGTCTACGGCGGGCAGGCGATGGACCCGAACGTCGGCACGTTGCTCGGGGCGATCATCGCCGGCTTCATCGCCGGGATCGCGACGACGCAGATCGACCTCGCCAACGCGCTCTTCGCCTCCGTCGCCCTCGCGGCGGGGCTCATCGCCGGAAGGGTCTTCGGCTCGATGGTCCGCTCGGGGATGATCGTGCACACGACGCGATCACCCGGCCAGCTCAGCGCCCTCGACGGCCTCTGGATCGCCGCCCCGGTGTTCTGGCTGGTCCTCGCGCTCCTCGGCTGATCGCCGGGGTGTTCCTTTCCGGGATCTTGGGGTAGCCTGACCGACCATGGCATCGCAGAGCGTTCCGCGCGGCCTTCTCCTCATCCTCATCGTCGCCCTGCTGGCGATCGTGCCCATCGCCGCGTCCGCACAGACGCAGGGCGACGTCGACCGGGCCGAGGACAAAGTCGATCGCGCCCAGGAAGACACGCGGCGCGCACGCGACAAGTGGATCGCTGCACAGGACGAGCTCGAAGCCGCGCTCCTCGAGCTCGACAAGATCACGAGCGAGATCGACAACCTCACGTACACGATCGGCCTCCTGGAATCCAAGGTCTCCAGCTACGAGGACAACGCCGAAGAGCTTCGCGCCACCGCGCAGCAGCTCGTCCTGGAGGCATACACGTCCGGCGGCCGCGGCATCGTCACCGCGGCATTCGAGGCGGGCTCGATCCAGGACCTCCTCACCTCCCAGCAGCTCATGAGCAACGCCGCGAGCCGGGACATCGCCGACCTCGACCGCCTCACTGCCGTCTCTCGCGAGATGGATCGCCTCAAGCTCGACCTCGTCGACAAGCGCGAGGAGGTGAAGGTCCTCGAAGTCGAGGCCGCGGCCATCGTCGCGGAGACCGACCGACTCGCCGACGAGGCGAAGCAGTTGTACAACAACGCCAGCGCCGCAGAGCAGCGCGCGATCGATGCGCTCGCGAAGGAGCGACACGAGTTCCAGGCGGCCGAGGCGCGCCGGAAGGCCGCCTCCGTCGCTGCGTCCAACTCTCGGCCGGGCAGGGCCGGCGGCCTCGCACCGACGGCGACGCCCGGCTTCTACTGCCCCGTCCAGGGCGGCGCGTCGTTCATCGACTCCTGGGGCTTCCCCCGCTCCGGCGGCCGCACCCACAAGGGCGTCGACATGTTCAACAAGCGCGGCACACCGCTCATCGCCGTCGTGGACGGGCGGATCAAGCTCTCGTCGAACAGCCTCGGCGGGCTCACCACCCACCTCTACGGCGACGACGGCACCACCTACTACTACGCCCATTTGGAGAGCCATCCCTCGGGCCTGTCGTCCGGCCAGCGGGTCTCGGCCGGGACGGTCGTCGGCTACCTCGGCAACAGCGGCAACGCCCGCTACACGTCGCCGCACCTCCACTTCGAGATCCGGCCCGGCGGCGTCGCCGTCAACCCCTACCCCACGGTGCGTTACTACTGTTGACCCCAATCGAGGACGGGGAGCCGCACCAGTGGAACCGCGCAGGAGACGCATCGACCAGGTCACCGATCCGGCCTACGTCGCAGGCCTCGAATCCCTGCCGATCGACGAGCTGAGGGACCGTCGTCGGGTCCTCGACGACCTCGACACCGAGTTCTCCTACTACCGGCGAATGCTCCACGGTCGGATGGACCTCCTCTCGTTCGAGATCAAGCGCCGCTCCGGGGAGGAGACCCGCTCCCTCATCGAAGCCCTCCCGCAGATCCTCGCCGACGGCATCGGAGGGTCATCCCGCCACGGGATCCCGAAAGACCTCCCACTGGAGCTGCCGGAGAAGATCGGCGGAGGGAACCGTGTCATCGACCACGTCCTCGCGGACGACTTCCTCGCCCACCTCCCGACCCTCGACGACGGCGAGCTCGAGGAGATCCAGACGGCGCTGACGTGGACGGAGGAGCAGATCTCGACCCAGCGGCGGGCCGTCTACGAGGCGCACGACGCGATCACCGCCGAGATCACGCGCCGCTACCGCGAGGGGCTCGTCGACGCCGGCGACTTCTTCCACGAGACGTAACCGTCGTGCGGTTCTCGACGATCCGCAACGGCCTCACCGAATCGTTCCACGACGTTGCCGCGGTCGCCGTGGACTCCGAAGGTCGCGAGCTCTTCCGATCCGGGGACCCGGATCGTGAGGTCTTCTACCGCTCGGCGGTCAAGCCGTTCCAGGCAACGGCCGCGCTCGAGGCCGGCCTCGACCTCCCTCCCGAGCACCTGGCGGTGGCATGCTCGAGCCACGGGGGCTGGCCGATCCATGTGGCGATCGTCCGAGCGATCCTGGCGGGCGCCGGGCTCGACGAGTCGGCGCTCCAGACACCGGCCGTGTGGCCCCTGTCGCAAGGCGCGCGAGACCTCCAGATGCGGCGCGGTGTCGCAGCGCCGCGGCCGGTGTTCCACAACTGCTCGGGTAAGCACGCCGGGATGCTCGGCGCCTGTGTGGCCCAGGGATGGCCGATCGACACCTACCTCGACCCCTCACACCCGCTCCAACGGCGCATCTTCGATGTCGTCGCCGCTGCGACCGGGATCCGGCCCGAGCCCGTCGGGATCGACGGTTGCGGGGCGCCGACGTTGCGGGGCTCGGCGCGGGGGCTGGCACGCGCCTTCGCCTCGCTCTCATCCACCGACCGCTGCGCTCGCGCCACCGAAGCGATCTCCCGTTTCCCGGCGCTCGTCGCCGACAACTCCCGCCCGGACGGCAAGCTGGCGCGCTGGTGGGGTGGCCCGGTCAAGGTCGGTGCCGAGGGGCAGATCGGGTTGGGGCGGCACGGCATCGGCATCGCGGCGAAGGCCGACGACGGCGGGAGCAACGTCGCCGTCGCCGCAGCCATCGCCGTCGCCGATCACCTCGGGCTCGTGTCGGACGTGATGCGTGACGCCCTCGCCGGCGAGGCGGCGCCGCCCGTCCTCGGGGCCGGTCGGCCCGTCGGGGCGGTCACCCGATCCTGAGCATCGGGGAGACCGCGAAACAACGGCCACGCGGACTTGTCGACACGTCCTTGTGCACAACCGGCTGTGGATCACTGTGGATATGTGGGCAACCCACACGTCGGGTTTCAGGTGGCCGGAGTTGGCACGAACAGCGCGACCCGAGAGCGCGCAAAACCTCGTTGGCGCGGCGAATCGGAAGGGTTGATGCGGGGGCGCGCGGCTCGTAGGGTCGGCTCTGACGGATGGCCCAAGGTGCCGGAGCAGTCAGACCTCGTTCGGGGAAGTGCGGGGAACGCCTGTGAGGGTTCCTCGGGCCATCCGCTCGTTGGGGGTCGGGCCTGCGTTCGCCCTTCCGAGCGGGAGTGCGGCCGAACTGGGGGCCCGAAACGCGCCTCTACGTGCATGCGAGCCCTGGGTTCGCAGTGTGCCTAGATGCCGAAGATCAGCTGCCGGAGCCGTACCCGCTGCGTCTCGAACGTCTCGAGGTCGACGCGCATCGACCCGAGCCGAAGCCCCCGCATCACCTCGCCGTGGTGCGTCGCGACGCGAAGGACGCCGTCGACCGTCTCGATCACACCCAGCCCCAGGCACCGGCCCTCGTCATCCTGCACGCCGACGAGCATCCCGTCGAGTCGGTCCAGCTCGAACTCCTCGGGCAGCGTCGGGGCGAAGACGGTCGTCTGCACCCTCCACCGCTGCAGCGGCGGGGCGAGCGCGGCGGCGAAGGCGACGGCCTGGCGCTCGCGACGCTCCGTGGGCGACGGCGGCGGTGAATCCGACGGGGGCTCGGCCGTGGCGATCTTGGCCGAGAGGAACCGGCGCAGCATCCCGATCGTCGGCTCGAGCTCCTCCCCCCGCTGGAGCGCCACCCCGAGGGCCGGCTGCGTCAGCTCCCAGAGGTGGTATTTCAGCGTCTGGCCGACCACGCCGCCGACGACGCTGCTCGTGTCCACGATGACGAGCTCCGCCCGGGCACGAGCGGTCTCCACGAGCGATGCCACGGCGACGACATGGGGGAGCACCACGCCCTGCGGAGACGTCGAACCGACGAACTTCATCTCGGCGGCGGGAACGTGTGCGTCGAGGTCGGCCGGCTCGGTGAGGTACTTCACGCCGACGCACCCCGGGGGGCCGGCGACGGTCGATGCGACGTCCCCGTCGACGAATGCGACCGAACGGCCGGCGTCGACGCCGTCGATCGCGAGCAGCTTGGCGAGGGAGGTCTTGCCGGTCTCCGCAGCGCCGAGAAGCATCACGACGCCGCTCACATCGGCGATGCGATCGCGCAGTGCCGAGTAGGCCCGCTCCGGCACAGCACACCTCCATGTCGCCGTGCCCCCAGTCTAGGAGGCAGGCAATGAATGGGCCGACGGTCCGAGCGGGAACCGGCTACCGAGCGCCGACGATCTCGTCGATCCACGCGTCGAAGACCGCCGCAGCGGTCTCCGCCACTTCAGGCTCCGCCGCGACGAACTCGTCGACGAGCGCGTCCGGGTCCGCGCCGCTTCGCAGCGCGACGTCCCTCCCGGATCCTTCGCCGACCCAGTCGGCGAAGATCGCCGGCGTCACCTCGGGATGCGGCTGGATGCCGAGCGAAGCGCCGACGCGGAAGGCCTGCGGGAACCCGCCCCCGTAAGCGAGGACCTCGGTGCCCGGCGGGACGTCGAAGGTGTCCTGGTGGAAGCGGATGAGGCGCTTCCCGTCGAGCGCCGCGACGACCGGGTCGGCTGCGCCGGCGGGGGTGGCGTCGGAGGCCGCGAGGACGACCTCGGCTTCCTCAGCCCGGTAGGTGCGGCCGCCGAGGGCGTCGGCGAGGAGCTGGCACCCGAGGCAGATGCCGAGCACCGGGATCCCGGCCTCGGTGCATGCTGCCAGGTAGCGCTTCTGAGCGGCGAGAAACGGGAACGCCGCTTCCTCGTAGGCGCCCATCGCACCGCCGAGCGAGACGACCGCAGACACCTCGTCGATCGCCGGCGGGACGTCGCCCGCGGCCATGTGCACGACCGTCCACGGGACGCCTCGTCGGTCGAGGGCGTCGCCGAGGTAGCCGGCGGGTGCCTCGGGCTCGTTCTGGAGCACGACCACCGGCTTCATCGGTATGCCGCCCTCAGCTCGCGCCGCATGACCTTCGCCGATGCCGTGCGCGGCAGCGCGGGGATCGCCACCACGTCCTCGATCCGGAAGAGCGGGTTGAGCCGGGCGCGGATCATCTGCTGCATCTCCCCCCTCCACGCCGCAGTGTCCGGCTCAACGCCGTCGCTCGGGACGGCGTAGATCACGAGATGGTCGGGACCGCCGCCCGGCGGCGGGACGGCGACCGCCGCCACCTCCGCCACGCCGGCGACGCCGGCGACGGCGCGCTCGAGCTCGGCCGACGAGACCTTGATGCCCCCGAGGTTCATCGTGTCGTCGACGCGCCCCATGGCCCGGTAGTAGCCCCCGGGGAGCCGGGCGATGTGGTCGCCGTGACGGCGCAACGGGACGCCGATGTCGGGCACGCCCGCGTAGTACACGGCGTCGTGGTCACGGTTGAGCAGGCTCTGCGACAGGCCGATCGACGGCGGGACGATGAACAGCTCACCGCTGTCGGTGTCTCGGCCGTCCTCGTCGAGGATGCGGATCTCCTGGCCGAGCGTCGGTGTCGTGAACATCGAGGGCACCGCGTCGTGGAGCACGCTCCCGATCAGGTAGCCGCCGCCGATCTCGGTGCCTCCGATGTACTCGATCACCGGGACGCCGCCGGCCGCGTCCATCAGCCAGGCGTAGTCGTCGGGCACGGATGCCTCTCCCGACGACGAGAGCACACGCACCTCGGTCCAGTCGCCGCGTCCCAGCGCACCGGTGGACCGCCATGCGGCGACGATCGACGGCACGAGGCCGAGGATCGTGACGCCCGCGTCGCGGACGAACTCCACGAAGCCGCGCCCGGTCGGGGCGTCGTCGTAGAGCGCCATGGCCGCATCGTTGATGAGCGCCACATAGATGAGCCATGGACCGAGCATCCACCCGAGGTTCGTCGGCCAGGCGACCACGTCGTCGTCGTGCACGTCGTGGTGGTAGTGCCCGTCCATCGCCGCCTTGATCGGCGTGAGATGGGTCCACGGGATGGCCTTGGGATCTCCGGTCGTGCCCGACGAGAAGAGGATGTTCATGGGCGCATCCGGTTCGAGGGGCACGGGTGCGAAGTCCCCACCGCCGACGAGGAACGCATCCCACGCGACGTCGACGTCCCGCACCGGAACGCCGGCTCCGCTGTCCACGACGACGCAGCGCCCGGCACCGGCCGCGACGACCTTCTCGTACATCGCGAGGTGCCGCCCCATCCGGTCCAGACGGTCCTGCGTGACGACGAGAGCGGGCTCGGTGAGTCGCAGACGGACCTCGATCTCGTGCGGTGCGAAGGAATCGGCGATCGAGACGACCGCGGCTCCCGCGGCGACGGTGCCGAGGTAGGCGACGACGGCCTCGACCGTCATCGGCATCACGATCGCGACCCGCGCGCCCCGGCCGATCCCCGCAGCGCGCAGCCCGTGGGCGAAGCGGTCGACGAGGGATCGAAGGTCGCCGTACGTGATCGTCTGATTCGCCCCGCCCCGTCGATGCACGATCGCGACCCGGTCGGGCGGGGCCGTGAAGCAGGAGTCGACGATGTTGTAGCGGGCGCCGGGGAGCCACTCCGGGTCTCTCGAGGGCCCGGAGAGGATGTCGGATGGCGGATCGACGAAGACGATGCCGAGCCGTTCGATCACGTGAGCCCAGAACCCGGGGCGGTCGGCGATCGACCATCGGTACAGCTCGTCGTAGCTCGCGAGCCCGAGCTCCCGGATGGCGGCGGTCAGATTGGCCCGCCGCACCGTCTCCGGATCGGGACGCCAGGTCGGCACGAGGAGCGTGGTCACGGCGGGGACAATACCGTTCGGCGCCCTGCCCGCCCACCTAGAGTTGGAACGGCATTGGAGCCGAAGGAGAGGGGGAGCATGACACAGCGTGCTCGAAGAATCACGGCGTCCACACTCACGGCCGCGATGCTCACGACCCTGCTCCTGCTGGTCCTCGCCGGGCCGGCACGCGCAGAGGTCGTCCGGGGCGAGTGCATCGGGTCGGCGACGTTCCCGTCGAAGGCGAGCGACCAGGTCTTGACCGCCGATCGGGCGATCTCCGACGTGTTCCTCATCCCGAAAGAAGAGACGATCTCGTACCAGGGTGCGCTCGGCGAGGGAGCCCAGCCGTTCCCCGCTCCGGTCGCCTACGAGGGCGGCGTACGGGTGCAGCTGCCGGGATTCACCTGGAACGTCGCGACGTGGGGCGGGACGTCGGAGCAGGTGTCGGCCGACGGCACCTACACCTACTCGGTGCCGGGGTTCGTCCCGGCAGGGACCGGCGAGATCGAGGTCACTGCGTTCCACACCCAGGGTGACGCCGACTGCGTCGTCACGGTGACGGTCCAGCTCGATGGCGAGCCGGGGCCCGTGGCGCTCGTTGCGGCCGCCGGGACGGCCGTCTTCGGCGCTGCGATGCTCTCCGCCGGTGTGAAGAAGGGAGGAAGGGCATGAAGGGCCGACCGATCCTCGGAGTCGTCAGCGGCTTCCTCTTCGGCCTGTTCCTCTCGCTGACGCTGTTCCTCTACGGCGTGGTGCCGCTGGCGAGCGACTGGCTCTGGATCATCCCACTGCTCGGCATCCTCGTCGGCCTGGTCCTCGCTGCATGGGCGCCGTTCGGGAAGGGCGCAGTCGCACCGGCGCCCCCTGCCGCCCACCCCGAGCCGGCACCGGAAGACGCACCGGGCACAGCGGCGGATGACGACGAGTCGGAAGGCGAAGCGGCGGCCGAGTAGCAGACACGGACCCGGGGGCGAGCACAATGGGACTGATGCCACGTGCCCGCCCCGCCTGGTGGGGAAACCGAGCCCACATCCTTGCGACGATCGTCGTGTTCATCGTGCTCGCCTCGCTCGACAACGCCGCCATGGCGATGATCCCGTCGATGGTGCTGCCGGTCTCCGATGCGCTCGGCACAACCTCGGGCGCGCTCGGGTTCCTGACCGGGGCGAACATCCTCATCGCAGCGCTCACCGCGGTCGGATGGGGATACGCCGGCGATTCCCGCACACGGAAGCCACTGCTGTTCTGGGGCACGATCATCTGGGCGGGCGCGACGGCGTTGTCGGCGACCGCCACGAGCTTCTGGTGGCTCCTGCTCTGGCAGATCCTGGTCGCAGTCGGCCTCGGATCCATCGCGTCGGTGGGATTCTCGGTGATCTCCGACTTCATCGGGCCGCGCCGGCGCGGCCTGGCCATGAGCTTCTGGGGCCTGTCACAGGGCATCGGGACCCTCGCCGGGGGTCTCCTCGCGTCGCAGCTCGGTGCCGACGACTTCCGGGTCCCCCTCCTCGTCATCGCGGCCGCCGGGTTCCTGTTCGCCCTCCTCTATCTCGCGACCTTCGAAGCTCCGCGCGGGTATCGCGAGCCTGAGCTCGCCGACTTCTACGCGACCGGGGGTGACTACGAGTACCGCATCGACCGGTCGCAGCTCCCGACGCTGCTCCGCCGGCGCACGAACCTCTGGCTCATCCTCCAGGGCCTCACCGCCCAGGTGGCCTACGGGTCACTCGTCTGGGTTCCGCTCCTGTACCAGCACAAGGTGATCGCCGAGGGTTACAGCGAGGCGACCGGCACGAAGGTCGGCGGCCTCTTCGCGGCACTGTTCACCGTCGGCGCGCTCTTCTCGATCCTCTTCGGGTACATCGGTGATCGGCTCCAACGCCGGTCGCTGCGAGGGCGGGCGCTACTCAGCGCGGCGGGGATCCTCTCGGCCATCCCGATCTTCCTCGTGTTCTTCTGGGTGCCGCTGCGGGGACTCGACGTGACCGAGGGGGCCGGCACGATGACGCTCGCCGGCGAGGTCCTGAGCGCCGTCGTCACCAACCCGTGGGCGGCCTTGTCGTTCCTGTCGGCGCTCGCGGCGATCGCCCTCACTTCGGCCGACTCGCCGAACTGGTTCGCCCTCATCTCGGACGTGAACCTCCCCGAGCATCGCGGGACGGTCTTCGGACTCGGCAACTTCGTGAACGGCATCGGGCGCTCCCCAGGCGTCGCACTCTCTGCGGCGACCGCGTCGGCGCTCGAGCGGTCCCTGCCGCCGCCGGTG
>Ga0316578_10001046_pt1 | contig 10665 bp, 10 predicted proteins | sample J0NA_2_FD_203076 | JGI IMG/M metagenome (GOLD analysis project Ga0316578, IMG submission 203076) | Rhizosphere microbial communities from salt marsh grasses in Alabama, United States - J0-2_160517rDrC | ecosystem: Host-associated > Plants > Roots > Rhizosphere | place: USA: Alabama | collected...
CTCTCCACCGGTGACGGTGGAGTCGCGGGGAGTCCGTCTTGGAGACACGCCGTGGCGGGCGAGCCTGGGCGTCTTCCGCCGGGACGAAGTCTGGCGGGGCTTCATCAGCTTCCGCCCGGTGGGGGAGGGCCCCAGCGTGAGGACCGCCGACATCTTCCGTGAAGAGAACCCGGAGGAGATCCGGAGTCGGTTTCTCTCCCTCAATGCGCACACGTTACTAGCTTTCCTTCGCTCCCTCATCTGAGGCCGGGATAATTGTAAAAAATCAGTCACGGGGGTCGACTACCTTTGCCTCCCCGCGTCATGGGAACCCCATCTCAGGCCTGGACTTACGAAAACAAAATTTGAAAAAATCCATTTGTTCAGCAAGGCAGGAACAGGTGGATTCTGAGATTTTCCTGTATTCTTAAGTTATTTGTTTTCAGATACTTACGAATCCAGAGGCCATGCCGGGAATTCCCGGCAGGAGCCTTGCGCCCCCAGCAATACGCTTTTAATTTCGGTTCGTCCGATTCAATCGGACCCCCCAGATTCAGGGCTCCGTGGCGTCCTCCTTGAAGTTGGGGAGTGTAAATTCCTTCAATTTTTGACCTTACGTCCGAACGAGGTAAGCCGATGTGGGAGACCCGCTCCGTTCAGATCAACGTTCGCCTGCCGAGGGATATCGCCACGCAGGCGGAAGAAGTGCAGCGGACGGATCCGGAATTCCTGAGTCGGGTAATCCTCTATGGCCTTACTCGTCGATCCATCTACAGGCACCTCAGGGACCGGGAGGAATCGTCGGACTCCTCGGCGGACGCTCCTGTTCCGCCCCCCGTATAAGGGTCCGGGGCATATGCGCCTCCCTGAACCGTGGGTCGAGAGACCCGCGGTTCTTTTTCAGCGATCTCCCCGAGTCAGATAACGCTTGACGGTACGCCAAAGTGGCATAAAAGTTTGATAGTGCCATGACCTTCCTATGGAGGCGTTTCGGAAGCCCGAACGAGGGACGAAGCCCGGACAGGAGGGGTTTGCGTGAGGTCGGAGGAGAATCAGCCAGCGGAGGGATCGAAGGGGTCGACGCCTGAGGAAATCCTCAAGGCCAAGTACCTCGACTTCTGCTCTGCGCAGGTGGCTGACATCCTTCTCCTGCTCAGCCCCGACGAGATGTTCGTCCTGGCACAGGACGCGGCGAGGGAGGCCGGGATGACGGGGGATCTCGGGTACGAGAAGATCGTGACCCTGGCAACGGAGCGCGTCTCCCGGAAGCTGGCGCTACCCCCGTTCGACGTCTGGGCCCGGGAGTACAAGGAAGACCCGGAGCGGTACGACCAGTACCTTATGGGCTTCTGGGAAACCGAGCCGCCGGGCCGTCCCGAGAAGTAACCTCTCCAGACCGTCATCCATCATGACCAATCTCCGAAGGGGGTCCCGGAGGTGTGGGATCCTCCTCATCCTTCTCCTGTTCCCGGCGTTGGGAGGGGGCATCATGGTCCTGTCTCCGGCACTGGCAGAGGCTCTCCTCTTTCAACCCGCCCGTGGCGATCCCGGGCCACCCCCGGCGCTTGGCGGAGTTCCGGGGGAGTCCATACGAATCCCGACGGCAGACGGTTTGAAGATCCAGGGCTGGTGGTACCCCCTCACCGAACCCCAGTCCCGGGAGGCGGAGTCAGGTCACTCCGAGGTGCTTCCTTCTGCGGTTCCTCCTGCGGTCCTCCTTCTCCACGGAAACGCCGGCGACATATCCCATCGGACCCCTCTGGCGCTGGGCCTGATTCGAGAGGGGTTCTCGGTCCTGCTGCTGGAGTATCGTGGCTACGGTGGCAGCGAGGGGGCACCGTCGGAGAAAGGGCTTCACCTCGACGCCCTCGCAGCCCACGACTTTCTCCTGGACCGGCTCGGAGGGTCGGACAAGCTCGTGGTCTTCGGACGGTCCATGGGCGGGGCCGTCGGCGCGGGCCTCGCCGTGGCCCGTCCCACAGGAGGGCTGATTCTGGAGTCCGCCTTCACTTCCCTGGAAGCCATGGCGAGGGAGATCTACCCCTTCGTGCCTGGCCTACTCTTTCGCCGCCTGAGGGGTCGGTTCGACACGATGGCCAGGGTGCGGGAGGCATCGGTACCGATACTGGTGGTGCATGGAAGTGAGGATGAGGTCGTCCCTTTCCGGATGGGAGAAGACCTTTACAGGGCTGCCGGACGGTGGGGGGAGTGGCTGGAGGTGCCGGGTGCCGGACACAACGACGTGTTTCTGGTGGGCGGTACGGTCTACTTCCGGGCCCTCGGGGATTTCATTCGGAAGACCGTCGGGGGCGAGCCCGGGGGAAGGGGCTCGCCCCGTTGAGGTTCTCAGGCCCTGTTGAAGGGCAAGAAGCCTTGGTTGGGTATGCTCCCTCCCGGGTGTCCCTCAGAACGGGAGGTCGTCGTCGGGCTCGGAGATCGATGGCGAATCGGGTCCCCCTTCCGTGCGATCAGAGGCTCCCATGGGGGGACCGCCACGGTACCCGCCCTCCGATGGGCCTCCGGCCCCGGACCCCAGCATGACCATTTCGTTCACCACGACGTCGGTCCAGTAGCGAGTTCCCCCTTGATCGTCCTGGGTCTGGGAGTATTCGATTCGTCCCTCCACGTACAGGCGATCCCCCTTGTTGACCCACTGCTCCACGATATCCGCGAGCCGTCCAAAGAAGGTCAGCCGGTGCCAGTCCGTACGCTCTTGCTGCTGGCCGCTACGGTCCTGGTACGACCGGTTCGTGGCCAGGGAGAGCTTTGCAACCTTTGAGCCGGAGGGTGTCATCCGGATTTCAGGGTCGCTCCCCACGTTTCCAATCAACATCACCTTGTTCAGGGACCGGGCCATCCTCTTCTGCTCCTCGGTTCGAAAGACGGTGCGCAAAACCCGCGGCTGGGTGCTCCCTCCGAGTGGGGAGGAAGGGGAAAAGGTAGATGTGTGTGGGGGAAATTGAAATGGGGCTTCGCGCCCTCCTCACGGACGGGACGGTCTGCCCATGGCCCCGGGTCGGGCCGAGGGGAGTGATCTCTCGACTCGTTCTGGCGGGAGCGGTCCCGTTCCGCCTACCTTCCCACATTCCGTCGATACGGGTACTCATCCGCGGGGCCACCGGCAGGAGCACATTCCCATGAGTGATCTGCAGTACATCAAGATCTCCTGGGACGGAGAGCTGGCCATTCTCTCCGTCGATCGGGAGGAGAAGCTGAACGCGCTCAATGCCGAAGTCATCGTGGAGCTGGGGGATGCCCTGGACAGCCTGCGATACGACGACCAGGTGAGGGGAATCATCCTGACCGGAGCCGGGGAGAAAGCCTTTGTGGCTGGAGCCGATATCGGCGAGCTGGCCAAGATGGATGCTCTGGCGGGTGTGCAGGTGAGCCGAAGGGGACAGGGTGTCTTCCGCAGCCTGGAACGTTTCCCTAAACCCGTCCTTGCCGCGGTGGGAGGCTACGCCCTGGGCGGCGGATGCGAGCTGGCCCTGGCCTGTCACCTCCGAATCGCCAGCGAGAACGCCCGGTTCGGTCTGCCGGAGGTAGGGCTGGGAATCATCCCGGGCTACGGGGGCACAGTCCGTCTGGCCAGGCTCATCGGTCTGGGTCGGGCCGTGGAGCTCACCCTGACGGGGGAGATGATCGATGCCCAACGGGCCCTGGAGGTGGGGTTGGTGAGCAGCGTGGTTCCGAAGGCTGACCTCATGGTACGAGCCAAGGAGCTGCTGAGGAAAGTCACGAAGAACGGCCCCCTCGCTGTCCGCATGGCGATGGAGTCCATCTATCGGGCCCTGGACGTGTCTCTTTCGGAAGCCATGGCCAACGAAGCGTCCCTCTTCGGGCTCCTTGCCTCCACCGACGACATGCAAGAGGGAATGACCGCCTTCCTGGAGAAGCGCAAAGCCGACTTCAAGGGCCGCTGACGGCTCGGTGGGCCGGGGGAATCCGGCACATGGCCCCCCGGGATGCCCCACCCCCCCTCCCTCGTGATCCTCCCCAGGTCGGGGCTTCGCCACCGCCAACCTCTCCGCCGTACCCCAAAAAGGGAGGAGAAAAGCCCGCAATCCCTTCTCTTTCAACGCTTTCTGCCTCTCCCCGGGGGTAGCCAAGAGGGTGGGGAAGAGCTAAATTTCTCCATGCTGAAAGGGATCCTTCCGGGCCTCCCGCCGTGCACCTGAGTGAGCTGGATCTCCGGCATTTTCGGAATCTGGCCGTGCAGCAGCTGGACCTTCCGGCCGAAGGCGTCGCCATTGTCGGCGAGAATGCTCAGGGAAAGACGAATCTTCTCGAGGCTATCTACTATCTCGAGACCTTCCGGTCCTTCCGGGGAACCCGGGACGATCATCTCGTGACCTTCGGTGAGGACGTCTTTCGGGTGGCGGGCGCGTTGGAGGGGGAGGAAGAGTCGGAGAGCGTGGAGGTGACGGCCGCGTTCCAGATTCGAGGGAAGCGAAAGAAGGTCACCGTGGACGGCCGAGAGCCGGACCGTCTCGGAGACGGCCTGGGACGTCTGGCGGCTGTCATCTTCTCCCCGGCGGACGTGTCCCTGGTGAGTGACGGCCCCGGGGCCCGGCGACGTTTCCTGGATATCGTCCTTTCCCTGAACGTGCCGGGGTACCTCGGCCGACTCCAGCAGTTTCGGCAGATCCTCAGCCAGCGGAATGCGGCCTTGAGGGGTGGGCACGGGCGGGAGACTCTTCAGGCCTGGGACGGTGGATTGGTGACCCACGGAGCCCGGGTCATGGGTGAGCGCCTGAGGTGGGTTGAGGAGTGGGGAGAAATCTTCTCGGGTTATTTTCGCCGGGTTTCCGGCGGTCAGGAGGGCCGCATGGAATACCAGCCCGGTGTGAAGCTTGAGGATGCCCGGGATGATGAAGGAATCGCCCGGGCGTTCCGTGAGGCGTTGGCCGACTCCAGGGAACGAGAATTGCGCCTCGGCAGCACGGTGGTGGGTCCCCAACGGGACGACATCCTCCTAACGGTGGAGGAGGGGGGGCGTGACCGTGACCTGAGGGAGTTCGGTTCCGGCGGGCAGCGTCGAACCGGGGCTCTTGCCCTTCGCCTGGCGGAGGCAGCCACCATCAGAGTGGCCAGGAAACAGGAACCCATCGTGCTGATGGACGATGTCTTTGCGGAGTTGGATCCCGGGCGGAGCGCTCGGATTCTGTCTCTGATGGAGGAGGAGGAGACGGGGCAGGTGCTTCTGACCGTTCCCAAGGAGAGCGATATCCGTCTCAGGCGGGAATCGCTCCCTCGCTGGCGGATCCGGGGAGGTGTCGTGGAGCGGTGAAGCGGGATAGCGGAGGTCCCGGCGCCGGCTCACGTGGCAAGCTCCCCCCCGGGGCCCAGAGGAACGGGCCAGAGAAGGTGGGAGAGCTTCTGGGCGGGTTCCTGGAGAAGGTGGGGCTCAGAGAGGCAGTTCTCCGGGCCGATGTCCTGGAGGACTGGCAAGAGCGGGTGGGGGAGGCCATCGGCAAGGTCACCCGGGCCCAGGGGATCCGGGGTACTTCCCTCATTGTGGAGGTCCGGTCCAGCGCCTGGCTCATGGAGCTGAACCTGATGAAGTCGGAGATCCTCCGGAAGGTGAACGAAGGTCGTACGGAGGGCCTCATAGAGCGGATCGTTTTCGTGCTTGCAGAGGAGTGACGGGGCGAAATCAGCCCCCCATCTCAGGACAGGAACCAACCCGATGACGGCGAAGAAGATGGAGGCAGGAAAGGGAGCCGGCGGCGAGTACACGGCTCGTCAGATCCAGGTCTTGAAGGGGCTGGAGGCAGTCCGGAAACGGCCTGGCATGTACATCGGGTCCACGTCTGCCCGGGGCCTCCACCACCTGGTCTACGAGGTGGTGGACAACTCCATCGATGAGGCCATGGCCGGGTTTTGTACCGAGGTCCTGGTGACCATACACCCCGACGACTCGGTGCGGGTGGAGGACAACGGCCGGGGCATCCCCGTGGACATCCACCCCACGGAGAAGGTTCCCGGGGTGGAGTTGGCCATGACCACCCTCCACGCGGGCGGCAAATTCGACAAGTCCAGCTACAAGGTATCGGGGGGGCTCCACGGTGTTGGAGTGAGTGTGGTGAACGCCCTTTCCGAGTGGCTGGAGGTGAGGATCACTCGGGACGACAAGAGCTACCGCCAGCGGTATGCCAGGGGGATCAAGGAGAGCGACCTCGAGGAGATGGGAGAAGGGAACGGGAGTGGCACCATCGTCACCTTCAAGCCGGATCCACAGATCTTCACGGAGCTCTCATTCAACTTCGAGACCCTATCCAACCGGCTTCGTGAGCTGGCGTTCCTGAACAAGGGCCTGAGAATCGTCCTGAGAGACGAGCGGAACGGGAATGGGAAGGCCCGGGAGGAGGACTACCACTACGAGGGTGGACTCGCCTCCTTCGTGGAGTTCCTCCGGGGGAGCAGGCAGCCCCTCCATCCGAAGATCATCTACTTCGAGACGAGCCGAGAAGAGGCGGAGATCGAGCTGGCCATGCAATACGACGATGGCTTCAGCGAGAACACCCACACCTTCGTGAACAACATCAACACCCACGAGGGAGGTACCCACCTCACCGGCTTCAAGGCGGCCCTGACCCGGACCATCAATGACTACGGCCGTAAGAACGGCCTCTTCAAGAAGGCTGAGGAAGGCCTCTCCGGAGACGACGTTCGGGAGGGGCTCACGTGCGTTCTGAGCGTGAAGGTCATGGAGCCCCAGTTCGAGGGGCAGACCAAGACCAAGCTCGGGAACTCGGAGGTGAGGGGGGCCGTGGAAACGGCCGTGAACGAGCAGCTCTCCATCTTCCTGGAGGAGAACCCTAAAGCCGCCAAGGCCATCATCGAGAAGGCCGTCCAGGCGGCCAGGGCCAGGGAAGCGGCCCGGAAGGCCCGGGACCTTGCCCGGAAGAAGAGCGCATTGGAGAGCGGGGTCCTCCCCGGCAAGCTGGCGGATTGCTCCATTTCCGATCCCAGTCTCTGCGAGCTGTACATCGTCGAGGGAGACTCGGCTGGCGGCTCGGCGAAGCAGGGGCGGGACCGATCCTACCAGGCGATTCTCCCCCTGAAGGGGAAGATCCTCAACGTCGAGCGGGCGCGCATCGACAAGATCCTCTCCAACACCGAGATCCGGGCCATGATCACCGCCATCGGCGCCGGAATCCGCGACGACTTCTCCATGGAGAGCCTCCGTTACCACAAGATCATCATCATGACGGACGCGGACGTGGACGGCGCCCACATCCGGACCCTCCTCCTGACCTTCTTCTTCCGGCAGATGCCCGAGCTCATCGAGGGCGGGTACGTGTTCATCGCCCAGCCTCCTCTCTACCGGGTTCAAAAGGGGAAGCAGGAGTATTACGCCTACACGGAGGCGGAGCGGGAGGAGTACATCGAGCGCTTCGGCAACGGGAAGGGGGGTGAGGGTGGGAAGGGGGTCTCCGTCCAGCGCTACAAGGGCCTGGGTGAGATGAACCCGGACCAGCTATGGAAGACCACCATGGATCCGGAGACTCGTACGCTCCTCAGAGTGGACATCGAGGACGGCGCCATGGCTTCCCGCCTCTTCGACGAGCTCATGGGAGACGAGGTCGAACCCCGTAAGGAGTTCATCGAGAAGAACGCCAAATACGTGAAGAACCTGGATGTATAGGCCTCCTGGAATAGAGACCATGATACGCTTCAACCGCTTCATCGCCTGCCTGGTACTGGCTTCCCCCGTCCTCCTCATTGGAGTGCCCGCATCGTCCCAGAGCCGTCCCGACCTGGACGCCCTTCGAGCGGAGATCGATGCGGGGGTGACCCAGGTCACCGAAAAGGTCGTGGCCTGGCGCCGTGACTTTCACCAACACCCCGAGCTGGGAAACCGGGAGTTCCGCACCGCTGGCATCGTCGCCGAACACCTCCGGTCTCTGGGGCTGGAGGTCAGGACGGGTGTGGCCCACACCGGTGTGGTGGGGGTGCTCCGCGGCGGGCTCCCGGGTCCCGTGGTGGCTCTCCGGGCGGATATGGACGCGCTGCCGGTGACGGAGCTGGTGGATCTCCCCTTCGCCTCCAGGGTGAGGACGGAGTACAACGGCCAGGAGGTGGGGGTCATGCACGCCTGCGGACATGACAACCACATAGCGATCCTCATGGGGGTAGCCGAGGTCCTGGCGGGGATGCGGGAACGGCTGCCGGGAACCGTGACCTTCCTCTTCCAGCCCGCGGAGGAGGGGGCTCCCGCCGGTGAGAGGGGTGGGGCCGACCTCATGATTGCGGAAGGCGCTCTGGAGGACCCCCGACCCGATGCCATATTCGGGCTCCACGTCATGCCGTTGCCCACCGGATCCATCGGCTACAGAGCCGGGGGTGCAATGGCCTCTGTCCAGACCCTCTACATCACCGTGAAGGGCCGACAAACCCACGGGGCCATGCCCTGGGGTGGGGTGGACCCCATCGTGACCTCCGCCCAGATCATCCTGGGGCTGCAGACGGTGGTGAGCCGCCAGGCGGATATCACGAAGGCCCCCGCAGTGGTGACCATCGGCCAGATCGACGGAGGGGTTCGGAGCAACATCATTCCCGACAGCGTGGTCATGGTGGGAACCGTCCGAACCCTGGATCCAGGGATGGGGGAGCAGATCGAAGAAGCAATCCACCGGACGGCGGAGGGTGTTGCCCAGAGCGCCGGTGCCACGGTGGATGTCCGCCTCACCGCACCCCTCCCGGTAACCTACAACGACCCGGATCTCACGAGACGGATGGTGGCGACGCTGGAGCGGATTGCCGGTCCGGGAATGGCGACGGAAGTGCCGCCCATCACCGGCTCGGAGGATTTCTCCTACTACCAGCAGGAAGTCCCGGGTCTCTACTTCTTCCTGGGGGTCATCCCCGACTCCATCCCTCTCGGGGAGGCGGCGGTGAACCATTCTCCCTACTTCTTCGCCGACGAGGCCGCGCTTCCGGTGGGGGTCCGGGCTCTGGCGAATGTGGCGGTGGACTTTCTGGCCGGAGGGGAGTGAGGCCCCGGAGCCGCGACTGGCCGGGCCCGGTGGAGAAGGCCGTCGAGGCCACAGCAGGGGGCCATACCCTGCCCTTCCGAGGCTGGCTTCCTGGGCGGGGTCAACCCTAAGATCCAACGGATACCCCAATCCCATGGAAAGCTGGAGGCGCGTCTCATGTTCCGCTCTTCGTTTCCCCTCGTCGCCCTTGCCCTGGCCGTACCCCTGAGCTTGGCCCCTGGCCACCTGGCCGCCCAGGCTCCCGACACGGTCTACTTCACGCCGACAGTGGCGCAGCCGACCTTCGCGGTACGGGATCCGGTCCTCACCGTCAGGCCGGGAACAGTTCTGGTGTCGGAAACCAATTGGGGGGAGTACTTCAGCCCGGAGGGAGGATCCTTCCCCGGGGAGGTGGGGCCCATCTTCGTCGAAGGGGCCACGCCGAACGACATTCTGGTCGTGAAGGTCCACAAGGTAGTGCCGAACTACGAGTACGCGGCGTCGAACATCGGGCCGAACTTCGGCGGACTCTCCGCCGACGCCAGGGTCAGGATGCTCAACCCCCCGGTCCCGTCCCAGCGGTACCTCTGGGCCCTGGATCCGGATGCCATGACGGGTACCGTGGCGCTCCCCGGAAGCGAGATGGATGAGATCACCATCGAGCTGAAGCCCATGCTAGGACGTGTGGCGGTAGCGCCCAGGGGGCAGGAGGCCTTCGGCGGGCTCTGGCCTGGAGATTTCGGCGGGAACATGGATGCCCAGGAGATCAGGGAAGGCGCGACTGTTTACCTCCCCATCTTCCACGAGGGAGCCTACTTCTATTTCGGGGATGGGCATGCCCGACAGGGCTACGGCGAGATGAACGGAAGTGGCCTGGAGACCTCCATGGATGTCGTCCTGGAGCTGGACCTCATCAAGGGGAAGACCATCGATTGGCCTCGCATAGAAGATGAAGAGTACATCATGGTCGCCGGGAGCGCCCGTCCCCTCATCGACGCGTTCCGACTGGCCCACGTCGAGCTCGTGGAGTGGCTGGAGGAAGACTACGGGTTCGGGCGTTGGGACGCCTACCAGCTGTTGGGGCAGCTCGCTGAGAGCACGGTGGCCAACATCGTGGATCCCCTGTACACGGTGGTGGCAAAGTTCCCGAAGCGGTACCTCCCGGCCAGGCGCTGACTCCGGGAGGGAGCAGGGGTGAAGGCAGGGTGAGGTTCAGGGATCTGGAACTTTTTAGGAGGTCCAGCGGTTAGGATGGGGCCGACACCCCCTGAGGGGGACATTCGCACTTCAACACCCGGAATCATGGCTATCTGGAAACCCGTCGGGATCCCGTCTTCGGAGATCACGCCCTACGAGGTCTATCTGAATCGCAGGAGGTTCATGGGCAAGGCTGTGAAGCTCGCCGTCGCGGCCAGCCTGGCTCCCGGTGCCCTGGCGGCGTGCGATTTCTCTGGTGAGGCTTCGGCATCACTCCCCGGCGGAAGCACAGGGCATGAGAGTTCGGACGGGGCGCTCTTGCAGGACGAGCTCACGCCCTTCGAAGACGTGACCGGGTACAACAACTTCTACGAGTTCGGTACCGGGAAGTCGGATCCTGCGCGGAACGTGGGAGATTTCCCTTCCCGGCCCTGGACGGTTCGAATCGACGGGCACTGTGAGAACCCCGGGGAGTTCGACGTCGATGCCTTGACGGCGCGTTTCCCCT
>Ga0316578_10001047_pt1 | contig 10661 bp, 8 predicted proteins | sample J0NA_2_FD_203076 | JGI IMG/M metagenome (GOLD analysis project Ga0316578, IMG submission 203076) | Rhizosphere microbial communities from salt marsh grasses in Alabama, United States - J0-2_160517rDrC | ecosystem: Host-associated > Plants > Roots > Rhizosphere | place: USA: Alabama | collected...
GGATGGATTTCAGATGAAGAGCTGAAAGCAGCTTTGCCGTTACCTGTAGAGGCAGTTGGTTATGCATCTTATGGTAAGAAGGCGCCTTATTTTATGGACTACCTGTCTGACCAGCTTACAGTCTTGTATTCTCCCCATGACTTATCCAGTCTGGGCTTGTCTATTTATACAACCCTGGACACACAGGTCCAACTGGCGGCGGAAAACGCCCTGAAAAGGGGTTTGGATTCATTGGAGAAATCAAATCCGCTATTGCATCGTACGGATCCTCAAAAACAACTGCAAGGCGCTGTGATTGTTATGCAGCCCAAAACCGGTTATATTTTGGCAATGGTGGGCGGACGCAATTACAGTTCAAGCCAGTTTAATCGAATTACCCAGGCACGGCGACAACCTGGTAGCGCATTCAAACCTTTAGTATACTTGAGTGGATTAGATAAATTTACTCCGGCTTCATTGCTGTCCAATGAACCTAAAGTTTATGAAGTTGACGGAAAGGAATGGAAACCCCAGAACTATGAGCCGATGGTAGAGGAACGTGTGCGAATGAGAGATGCTTTGGCGAGATCCATAAATTTGGCAACAGTTGATTTGGCCATGCAGGTGGGGATAGATCAAATCATCACCACGGTGGACAAGTTCGGATTTTCGACCCCTTTAAAACCATACCCCTCCATTGCGTTGGGATCATTTGAAGTAATTCCGTTGGAATTGGCGCGTGCGTATTGTCCTTTTGCTGCAGATGGTGTACTATCCTATCCGTTGGCGCTAAAGGAGGTCTTGGATGAGAATGATGTCGTGATCGAAAGAAGGCATGTGAGCATCAAGCAGGTTACAACGCCTGAAAAAGCCTTTATCATGAGTTCGTTATTACAAAGTGTTGTGGATTATGGTACTGCAAGTTCATTAAAGATGATGGGAATAGACTTTCCGGTTGCCGGCAAGACCGGTACCACCAGCGACTATAGAGATGCTTGGTTTGTAGGATATACACCGGATATCCTGGCCTTGATATGGGTGGGATTCGATGACGGCGCTTCTATTCAGGCTTCAGGATCAAGAGCCGCCTTGCCGATTTGGGCCGAACTCATGAATGCATTGCCTCAATATGTTTCAGGGGGATGGTTTAGGATGCCGCCGGGGGTGGTCAAGCGTGTTATTTGTTCGGAAAGCGGACAACTGGCCGTAGAAAACAGATGCCCTCATCCAATGGAAGAATATTTCTTGGCGGATCATGTCCCCACAGACTATTGTCAAATTCATGGGAGCGGAAATTCATTTGGAGAGATCATTGATGGGATTACAGATTTCTTTCATAAATATTAAATTAATTGTCGTCAGTTGTATACTCGGATTTTCAATGGCCCTTTCAGGGTGTGCCCCTTCTGTTATGCAAACCCAGACAAACATTTACAGGGAAACCCCCCAAAATAACGATGAATTAAAAGAAGATACCGGGAAAGCCGATATCAATCCCCGAGTTCTTGCCGCTTTACAGTTGACTGAGCAGGGACGGATTTTTTTAGAAAATAATCAGCCCGATGATGCCATCGGGATACTGGAACGGGCACTGAATCTCAATCCAGATAATGGAAAGAATTACTATTATTTGGCTGAAGCTTGGCTTATGAAAGGGAATATTGATCAAGCCGCGGAATTCAATCGTCTGGCTGAAATTTACCTTAAAGACGACAGCGAATGGTTGAATCGCGTCATATTGCAAAAAGAACGGATTAAAGAACGATATCAGTAAAAACACAATATATAAAAGTTTGATATCATTAAGTATATTTTAATTCATGACCGTTTGCAATTCCCAGTTTGGGATTGACATGAAAAGAGAATTAACGTATTATTAGCACCAATTTTTACTCCTATATGGCAAAAAAGCCTTTAAATTGGTGGGCCGAAACAAACTTTTTATGCCAGCCTCGTCGAAATCGGCATCTTCGACCGGCAGAAGGGCAAAATATTTCATCAGGACATGGTTATAAATAAATTATTTTTCCCAAAAAAGGGGGATCACATGCTCAAGAAATCAAAAAAATCTGATGTCGAGCCTAAAGTTTCCAACAACCCGCCTACAATGGTTGATAGAACAATTATTGGGGATCAAATTGTTATAGAGGGTACGATCCGCGGTGAGGAGGATCTGCTGATTGAGGGGTCGGTCAAAGGAAATATTGAAATGAAAGCCCATCATTTAACAGTAGGTTCAAAGGGACAGGTCGAAGCCGAAGTTCGTGCTGCGAATGTTACGATCAGTGGCAAGTTGGAGGGGAATATTAACGCAACTGCCAGAGTAGAGATAACAAAAACAGCTGACTTTACTGGAGAAATAAAAGCTAAGAGTATCTCCGTCGAGGACGGAGCCTATCTTAAGGCAGTGATTGAGCTGGAACGGGAGCCTACGCAAAAAACCACTCCTTTAGGGAAACCTGATACAAAACCGTCCGATGAACCGAAAAAAGAGCCAATCATTTTAGCCGGCCAAGACAGTAAGGGGAATTGATCATTGGCTGCTTCCGCGACAGATCTGAGCCAAAAGAATCTGAATCAACACTTTGGGTTGGAGAGCTATACCAGTAACGCTCTGAAGCTTTTCATGAATCATCTTGATCAACAATCACAAAGCAGGTTGTTGGATGTTGGTCCGGTGTGCGAGGAAAACATTAGATTTTTTGCGCGTAAGGTATGGAAACATCATGTATGTGACATGTTCATCCGTCTGGACCGGTGTATTCGTGAGGGTAATCCTGTTTCCCAAATCCTGAAGGAGCTCGACTATCATCCTGAAAGTTTCGACGGTATTCTTGTGTGGGAATTAGCGGATAGACTGGATGAACAAGATGTTAACCGGCTGGTAACCCTATGCCATTCCATGCTAAAGAAAGGGGGGCTGGCAATGGTTATGGTTATGGGAGATCAAGTTGCATCTTCTGAAACAAGGTCTTTTGTTGTGGGGGAAAACTATCGAATTTACTTGCGACCTCAACCCCATTTAAAGCTGCCGCTACGGAGTCGCCAGAACAGAGACGTATTGTCCATGATGGCACCGTTTATTCCGGCTAAATCCTTCATTTGCCGTCCTGGTTTTATGGAATTCCTTTTCCGGCGCGAATAGTCCGATCGGATCTGGAAACATCTAGTTAGTGTCCATCCATAAATTTAGAATAAACAAAATAGGTGTCCAATTCAAAATTGAGTAGTTTTTGTTCTGTTCAAGGCCGCACAAGGGTTTGCGGCCCCCGCAAATCGGGACAGGAAGGCGTACGTCTGCACGCCGCAGCCGGAAACCCGCGGAGAACACCGATCAGGACAAAAAGGGCCATTTCTGAATGGACACTACTTGGGTCTAGGCTTAACAACATACACGATTCTTACCTTGTCTTTTGAGCCCGAGGCAATTTTCAAGGCAGCAGGGGTGAGGGCAACATTAGCCAAAATTGTCCCGGTCCCTTTTAAATTATCCAGAGGGACTTTTTCAGTGTAAAGGGTCGAAATATTTTGTAAAATCCGTTTCCCTCCGATAACCTCAATTTTATCCGGATCTATTTCTACTTCTGTTAAAATTAATCCTTCGGGCAATTCCCCAACCCAGTCGACTTGCAAGGGAATTTCTTTTTTAATGGTTTCATCAAGGGTTACTTCAATGACAGATGGAATCACCTTTCTTAAAAAAATTCCGGGGGGTAAGGTAATGTTATCCTGGGTGATGGAAAAGATATTTTTGCCGATAACTGCCTTGCTCAGGTCCAATTTTACCTGAATCTGTTCAGGTTGAACCGATTTAATCAAAGCGCCTGATCCACCCAAATGAAGACGAACGGCATTAACAGATGCATCTACGATTTCGAAACCGGGGTTTCGATTTGTGTATTCAACGGGGATTTCAAGGGTAATGAGGGTGTCCAAACCTTTTGAAAAACTGAACCAGATTCCGGTTATAAAAAAGACTGAAATAATCGCAGCTATGCTCATTTTGAATTTTTCTTTTTGCTGATGAACGCTTTCCTCCTCATGTATCCCCATGTGTTCTTGTAATATCCTCGTGAACATTGTGTTACTAATGATATCGGTGATCTTGGAATCTTTGGCCACAACCACTTTCCCGGTCTCTTCGGATACGACAATAACCAAAGCGTCGGTAGTTTCGGAGAGTCCGAGGGCAGCACGATGACGGGTTCCGTATCTTGACGGAAGATCACTTTTGTACGATAGGGGAAGGATAACGCCTACTCTGGAAATTCGGTCCTCCTCAATGACAATGGCACCGTCGTGGACCGGGTTGTCTCCCCAGAAAATACTGTTGATGATCTCTTTCGAGATTAACCCTCGTAGAGGTATGCCACCCTGAACGACATCGTCTAAATTTTCCTTTGCCGGCAGAACAATCAGGGCACCAATGTTTCGTTTGGACAATGCCTTTACACTTTCAACAATGATTTGTATCGTTGTTGGAACACTTTTTTGGGGAAATCCCCATAGAATAGCCCTCAAGTTTTTTGCCTGTAAGACACTCCGGATTTCATTTCGAAACACAATAATAATAATGAGTGCAACAAGCGCAAGAATACCTTGCATAACCCAACTGGTTAAGATGAGGCCGAAAAATACAGCGACACGCTGGAAGATCCAAAGGAAAGCAATACCGGTTAGCACCCTGAAAACATAGGTTTCCCTGAAGAGAACATAGAGACGAAACAGAATGTAACTGTTTAACAAGATGTCAACGACATCCTGCCAGCGGATGAATTCTAAAAAGGGCATAAGAAGATTCCAGTCCTATCAGTCGGTTATGCTGAATCTCAAGATACGGAGAATATTGCCTTTTTGATCGGAAATTTCAACTCGCCATGGGCCCTTGTCGGTTTCTCGCAATTGAATCGTGCTATAAGTTGCCCAACGGGGAGGTTGTAGTGTTAACCGTTTTTTTGTGCTTGGATCATCTCTGTGAAACCATTTATGGTATATAAACGTTTTTTCGGGAACTGTATCAAATGAGGTAAAACAGGAGACTTTTCCAATTTTTATCGAGAAAACAACAGCCGGATTTTGGGGTGTCAAATCTTTAACCTCTTCACACATTACAGCGCGATCCATCTTTAACTCTTTTAAGGCGTCGTTAGAATTGGAACTTTGATTGTCTTGCGGAAAGGCTTGAAGGACAAAAACAAGATTTGTGCATAGCAGAACAAAAAGGAAATTCAATAGCTTATATCTGACACACATTTTATTTGCACTCCGGTATTAAAATTGACGAACCATAACCGATTATGGCGAACAATATTTAAATTCTAACTAATAATTATATTTTATCAAGTAAAAACATTTGCTTTTATTTATTTACATATACAACCCCATTCCAACTGAACATGGTGGTTACGAGAAATTTTCAATTGCACTGAAATAAGTTAATGAATATTATGTTTGATGAAACAAATAATTATATGTTCGGTCCTTAAGTATATTTTCTAATCAAGTGCTTGAAAATAAGTTTAAAAACTATAACCTAAGTTATGAATACCGCTATATTCATATAGGAAAGGAGATAAAATGAATCGAATCGTAAAATGGGGAATGATCGTTTGCGGAGGATTGATTTTACTGTTTATTGTAGCCCTTGTCATTTTGCCAAGATTCGTGCCCGTCGAACAATACAAACCTCGGATCGAAGCTCAGGTGACCAAGGCTACTGGACGCTCGTTTAGTATTGGAAATGATCTTCGTCTTTCTCTTTTTCCCTATGCAAGCCTCTCTTTTTCCGACCTTAAACTAGGGAGTCTTCCGGGATTTAAGGAAAAAGACTTTATCACCGTAAAATCTTTTGATGTAAGGGTTAAGCTTTTACCTCTTCTTTTCAAAGATATTCAGATCAAACGTTTTATATTAAAAGGGGCTCGACTTATCCTGGAGACCAGTAAGGATGGGCGGACCAACTGGGAATTTCATACAAATACCACCCCTGAGCTTACTGCTAAAACAAAAAAAGAAACTAAGATCCCGGGTGATGCCAAATCAATGGAAGCACCTGTTCTGAAAGGATTTACTCTGGGTGAACTTGCTGTTACCGATGGATCTGTTCTCTGGTTGGACCACAAGAATAAAACGCGCAAAGAAATTTCAGATGTAACCCTCTTGCTTAAGGATGTCTCACTGGACCGACCTGTCGGAGTTAACTTCTCCGCCAGGTTCGATAAACAGCCTTTTTCTCTTAAAGGCAAAGTGGGGCCGATTGGTAAAATGCCAGGAAAAGGGATAATTCCCCTGAATCTTGCCGCCAAAGCCTTTGAACAGGTGGATGCTGGGTTAAAAGGAAATATTGTGGATCCGGCCACCCAGCCAAGTTTTGACGTAACCATAGATGTATCTCCGTTTTCGCCTCGAAAACTTCTGGCTGCAATGGGGAAGGCTATGCCTGTATCAACATCTGATCCAAGCGCATTAAATCGCGTTTCTTTTAAAGCCGGTATCAAAGGGGACCAAAAGAAAGTATCGATTTCAGACGGTGTTGTGGATATGGATGAATCAAAGGTAAATTTTACGCTAAAGGCCGATGATTTTGCAAAGCCTCGGATAGCGTTCAATTTGGATCTTAACCAAATCGACTTGGATCGGTACCTACCGCCGTCTTCAGCCAAGACGGCGACAGGGAAAAAAGGATCCAAAGTTACTGAGCAAAAAAAAGGTAAAAAGAGTGATTATTCAGGATTGCGACGGCTGTCCTTAAACGGTACAATGAGTATCGGAAAACTAAAAATAAAAAATGCTAAAATAGAACGCGTTCATCTTACCCTAACCGGTGAAAAAGGGATTTTTAATCTAAAGCCGCTTACCATGAATTTATATCAGGGCGGTATGTCGGGAGACGGAATATTCAATGTAAAGAGTAATGTACCCAAGACGAATATCCATATGACATTAAACGGTGTTCAGGCAGGTCCCCTTTTAACTGATCTAATTAAAAAAGATTTTCTCGAAGGAATTTTAAAGGCGCAGATTAATCTCAGCATGAAAGGAGATGATGCGGCTGTTATCAAAAGAACATTAAACGGCGACGGGGATCTTCTTTTTAAAGATGGTGCTATCAAAGGAATTGATCTGGGTGGAATGGTTCATAATATCAATGCTGCTTTTGGTCAGGCTCAAACAGGTGGAGGAGGACCACGGACCGATTTCTCAGAGTTTCATGTGCCCTTTTCTGTGAAAAATGGACTTGTAAATACCGCCAACACGTCTCTTATTTCGCCATTTGTTCGATTGACGGCATCGGGAAATGCAGACTTAATAAAAGAACTGCTCGATTTCAGGTTAGAGCCCAAATTTGTCGAAACTATAAAGGGACAGGGGGATACCAAAAATCGTTCAGGAATCATGGTCCCTGTTTTGGTGACCGGAAATTTTTCTTCACCCAAATTTCGTCCGGATCTCGAAGGGGTAGTCAAACAGGAAATTGGAAAAAGCCTTCCGGAATTACAAAAAAAGGTTTTGGGTACTGACTCTAAAAAAGAGGGATCGAAACCGGTAGAAGAACAGTTAAAGGGTATTCTCAAAGGATTTATAAAATGAAGTTCCCCACAGCCCCGTAAACGGGATTTCCGCTTCGCTCCAACAAGTTTCTGGCGAAGGCGAACAAAATTGTATCGTGACCTTATTGTTTTAAAGTTGGCACAAAAATTGCTTTTATCAAAAGTCAAATGGAATCAAGCTTCATACTTTTTTGATTCCCACCTCCTTTTTAACCCTGTTAGGCACCGCGGCCTAACAGGGTTATTTAATTTTGCTTTAGGAAATAAAAGATCAAGGCGTCAATTTATGTCGCACGACCGTCAACGAGTTGCCGGAATCGATCAGGTTTATTTGTGATGGTAATTATTCGAGGAGTCGGGGTGTAAACATTAACCGTCAACCTTAAATCATCAATTTATCGGAGTCTGTTCATTGATCAATGAAATTTCAACCCGACGATTGGCCTGACGATTTTCAGGTGATGTGTTATCAAACAGCGGCCGATATTCTGAAAATCCCTGGATGGACACTCGTTCAGGGGAGACACCGTTATTAATGAGCGAATTTGCCACATTAATGGCCCGGGCTGCGGACAATTCCAGATTTGAGGGAAACTTTTCCGTATTAATGGGCGTGTTGTCCGTATGACCGGAAATCACCACCTGATAACCCTTTTTTGAGGAAATGAATCCGGCTATCTTTTTAGAGATAGAATGATATGCTTCAAGCAGCGATGCTTCTCCTTCCCTGAATGTAATACGCTCACCCAGGACAAAGACAAGCCGGTTCTCTTCCCTTCGAATAGAAAATACATCTTTATCTTTTACCTCTACAACATTTAACACATCAGTGCGAAGTTGATTAATCGCTTTATCTAGGTTTGAGTTTTTGTTTGTGGTAAAAACAGGTTTTATGCGGGCCTTATCAGATTCTGCCGAAGATTCGTCTTTTAACGGTTGTAGGGAAGGGGTGGGGGTTTTGATCTCTATGACCGGCCGATCAATATTGGGACTGTTTATCTTCAGATATGTTTTTTTAGCAGACATAGAATAGAGAAAGAGAAAAAATACCAGAAGAAGGGTCATTAGATCGACCATGCTCCATAAGGGAACATCTTCCTCAACGGTTTTTCGAGACAGCATTTTTTGAAGCTGTATTCTTTTACGTTCGGACAGTTCAAGCTGATTCCTTAGCTCTTGTTGGTTGTTGTTCCTAAGCATTTTGTTTTTTCGCCGCTAATTTTTCCATGGGATTCGATGGAACACGCCATTTTGGAGGAGCCTGTGATTCGAATAAATCCTTTTGCCTTCCCTGATAATTTTCTATATAGGATTGCAGATGGTACGCAATCGCTCTGGAGTTTTTGCCTTGTGAAATATCCAGAACCCCTTCTATAATGACATAAAGGAGAGCAGATTCCATTTTGAGATGTTCGGTTAGCTTTTTGTGCAGTGGTAGAAAAAGAAAATTGGCTATCAACAAACCATATAAAGTAGTGAGAAGGGCGATGGCCATACCTTTACCCATGTCCGCAGGAGACCCAAGATGGTTCAAAACGCTGATCAAACCGATGATGGTGCCCAAGAACCCGATAACAGGCGCTATCTTTTGAAGGGTATTTAAAATGTTGACGAGAGACTCCTTTCGAGAAAAATAAATTTCATATTCTTTTTCCATGATATTGTGTATTTCAAACGATTCATATCCATCAACAATCAGATCAATCCCTTTGCGTAGAAAAACATTTTTGGTTCGACGTGCTTCTTTCTCCAAGACCAAATCGCCGTAAAGCCTGTTTACCCGGGACAATCTTGCGATATCTTTTATCAGAATCCGATAATCCAATTCATTGCGGTGAAAAATCACAAACAATGTTTTAAATAAATCTCTATAGCTTTTCATGGGAAAAGATAAAAAACCGATAACAAGGGTACCGCCAAGCACCATGATACCGCTTTTAAGGTTCAACATCATAGATGTTTCGCCGACAATTTTAGTCGAGAGCGCCAAAAAGAAAATTATCCCTGCTGCTGGGATCATCTTTCGAATCATGTTTCCTCTCCATAGTATTATTTTAAAATATACAAATCCATTTGCAGCTAGTGTGCCAAAATAAACAATCTGAACATATCGCATATAAATTATGTTAAAAGCCTAATAATCTAAGAAAGTTAATAGATATTTGTGAAAATTTCGAGCGGAATAATACACTCGAGTGGGGGGAAAATATTTCCTGTTGTCAGGTGATACGTAGAAAATATCACCGTATTAACATACGCTTAAACCTTTGGGCAGGTTTATTCTAAATTCTTTGAATTATGACCATTTGGGCGAGGCAAATAAAAAAACATTGATAATAATATAAAATTCTTTTACTATTGAAAATTGGTACGCCTGGCAGGATTCGAACCTGCGACCTACGGATTAGAAGTCCGTTGCTCTATCCAGCTGAGCTACAGGCGCATGTAAGAAAAAGTGATTTTTTAAGTAGCATATGCTCGAATTTATGTCCATAAAAAAGATGTGGACAGATAAATCGGTCAGACTCCTTCTGGATGAGGAACCCATATTTACTTTTTAAATTCAGACCCTGTTGTTTATGCAACGTTGGGTTTCATGTGAGCTATGAATAAGACCTCAACAAAACAAAAAGGTTACAAAAAGAAACCCGATAAAATCAAAAGCGAAAATTCGGGTAAAATTGGAAAATCGGAGCATTCATCCTCAGACACCGCTCTTGTAAAGTTTGATCCGCTTCAGCGCTATCTTGCCGAAATAAGCAAATACAAGCTCCTCACCAGAGAGCAGGAAATCGAGCTGGGCAAAAGAGTTTGGGAGGAGGGAGACACAGAGGCTGCCTACGTTTTAGTAACAGCCAACCTGAGGCTTGTTGTGAAGATCGCGCTTGAATTTCAAAGAGTCTGGATGCAAAATCTTTTAGATCTGATTCAGGAAGGAAATATCGGACTGATGCAGGCGGTTAAGAAATTTGATCCCTATAAAAATGTGAAGTTTTCCTATTACGCTTCATTTTGGATTAAGGCTTATATACTTAAATTTATTATGGATAACTGGCGTCTCGTAAAAATCGGGACAACTCAAGGTCAGCGGAAACTATTTTTTAAGCTAAAAAAGGAAAAGCAGAAACTCAT
>Ga0316578_10001048_pt1 | contig 10658 bp, 6 predicted proteins | sample J0NA_2_FD_203076 | JGI IMG/M metagenome (GOLD analysis project Ga0316578, IMG submission 203076) | Rhizosphere microbial communities from salt marsh grasses in Alabama, United States - J0-2_160517rDrC | ecosystem: Host-associated > Plants > Roots > Rhizosphere | place: USA: Alabama | collected...
CGGCCGGCCGCCGTGCGGCTCAAGGCCGGCACCGATGCCGCCGTCGAGGTCGAGCTCGGTGAGCGTCCCCTGCGCGACATGGTCAGCCCCTCCCCCGACCTCCCGCTCCTCGTCGAGCGCGAGCGCGCCCTCGTCGGCGCCTGGTACGAGATCTTCCCGCGCAGCGAGGGTGCCCGGTACGACGAGAAGGACCACCGCTGGCGCAGCGGGACGCTGCGCACCGCGGCCGAGCGACTCCCCGCCGTCGCCGAGATGGGCTTCGACGTCGTCTACCTCACGCCCGTGCACCCGATCGGCCAGGCGGCGAAGAAGGGTCCCAACAACACCCTCGACGCCGCCCCGGAGGACCCGGGCAGCCCGTACGCCATCGGCTCCCCGGACGGCGGGCACGACGCCATCCACCCCGACCTCGGCGACTTCGACGACTTCGACGCCTTCGTCGCCCGCGCCGAGGAGCTCGGGCTCGAGGTCGCGATGGACCTGGCGCTCCAGTGCTCACCCGACCACCCGTGGGTGCAGGAGCACCCGGAGTGGTTCACGACCCGCGCCGACGACACCATCGCCTTCGCGGAGAACCCCCCGAAGAAGTACCAGGACATCTACCCCCTGAACTTCGACAACGACCCCGCGGGCATCTACGAGGAGGTCCGCCGCGTCGTCCAGGTGTGGATCGACCACGGCGTCAAGATCTTCCGCGTCGACAACCCGCACACCAAGCCGGTCGAGTTCTGGCAGTGGATCATCCAGGACGTCGCCGAGGACCACCCCGACGTCATCTGGCTCGCCGAGGCCTTCACCCGCCCGGCGATGATGCACACGCTCGCCAAGGTCGGCTTCCAGCAGAGCTACACGTACTACGCCTGGCGCAACACCGCCGCCGAGCTGCGCGAGTACCTCACCGAGCTGTCCGGGGAGGCGTCGTACTACATGCGACCCTCGTTCTGGCCCACGACCCACGACATCCTCACGCCGTACATGCAGTTCGGCGGCGCCGCCGCGTGGAAGCTGCGGGCGGTCCTCGCGGGGACGCTGGTCCCGACCTACGGCATCTACGCGGGCTACGAGCTGATGGAGCACGTGGCCCGCCCCGGGGCCGAGGAGCAGATCGACAACGAGAAGTACGAGTACAAGGACCGCCGGTGGGCCGACTACGAGCCCGGCGGCGCCCGGGAGGGCGCGTCGCTCGCGGGCTGGCTGACCCGGCTCAACACGCTCCGTCGGGAGCACCCCGCCCTGCACCGGCTGCGGAACATCCGCTTCCACCACGTCGACGACGAGAACTTCCTCGCGTTCTCCAAGCGACTGGTCCTGCCCGACGGCACCGAGGACGTCGTCGTCGTCGTGGCCAACCTCGACCCGCACTCCACGCGGGCCACGACGCTGCGCCTCGACATGGGCGCCCTGGGTCTCGAGCCCGGCGAGACCTTCGAGGCCCACGACCTGCTGACCGGCGGCCACTGGGTGTGGCAGCGAGACACCTACGTGCGCCTGGGACCGGAGGTCGAACCCGTGCACGTCGTGCACGTGAGGAGGCCCTGGTGAGTGTCATCCCCGGCATGGGGCACAGCGCCCCCGGCCTCGGCATGAACCAGCCGGGCCTGCGCCACGACCCCGAGTGGTTCCGCACCGCGGTGTTCTACGAGGTGCTGGTCCGCGCCTTCGGCGACAACACCGGCTCCGGCGAGGGCGACTTCGCGGGGATCGTGGGCCGCCTCGACTACCTCCAGTGGCTCGGCGTCGACTGCCTCTGGCTGCCGCCCTTCTACGCCAGCCCCCTGCGCGACGGGGGCTACGACATCTCCGACTACACCCAGGTGCTCCCCGAGTTCGGCACGCTGCCGGAGTTCCGCGAGCTCATCACCCAGGCGCACGCCCGCGGCATCCGGATCGTCACCGACCTGGTGATGAACCACACGAGCGACCAGCACCCCTGGTTCCAGGCCTCCCGCAGCGACCCGGACGGGCCGTACGGCGACTTCTACGTCTGGTCCGACACCGACGACAAGTACACCGACGCCCGGATCATCTTCATCGACACCGAGACCTCGAACTGGACGTTCGACCCGATCCGCCGGCAGTTCTTCTGGCACCGCTTCTTCAGCCACCAGCCCGACCTCAACTTCGAGAACGAGGCCGTCCACGACGCGATCTTCGACGTCGTGCGGTTCTGGATGGACATGGGCATCGACGGCTTCCGCCTCGACGCCGTGCCCTACCTCTACGAGGAGGAGGGCCACAACTGCGAGAACCACCCACGCACCCACGAGTTCCTCGCCAAGCTGCGCGCGATGGTCGACGAGGAGTACCCGGGGCGGATCCTGCTCGCCGAGGCCAACCAGCCGCCGTCGGACGTCGTCGACTACTTCGGCACCGAGGAGGCGCCGGAGTGCCAGATGTGCTTCCACTTCCCCGTGATGCCGATGCTGTACTACGCCCTGCGTGATGAGAAGGCCGCGCCGATCATCGACGTCCTCGCCGACACCCCGCCCATCCCGTCGGGGACGCAGTGGGGTACCTTCCTGCGCAACCACGACGAGCTGACCCTGGAGATGGTCTCGCCGGAGCAGCGGGCCGCGATGTACGGCTGGTACGCCCCCGACCCGAGGATGCGCGCCAACGTCGGCATCCGACGCCGGCTCGCCTCCCTCCTCGACAACAGCCGACCGGAGTACGAGCTGATCCACGCCCTGCTGCTCTCGCTGCCGGGGTCGCCGTGCCTCTACTACGGCGACGAGATCGGGATGGGCGACAACATCTGGCTCAGCGACCGCGACGCCGTGCGCACCCCCATGCAGTGGACCCCGGACCGCAACGCCGGCTTCTCCACCGCCGACCCGGGCAAGCTGTACCTGCCGGTCATCCAGTCCCTCGTCTACCACTACAACCACGTCAACGTCGAGGCCCAGATGGCGAGCGGGTCCTCGCGGCTGCACTGGGTGCGCGGGATGCTCGCCATCCGCAGGGAGCACCCGGTGTTCGGCCTCGGTGAGTTCCTCCTCTGCGCCTCCAGCCACGAGCGGGTGCTGGCGTACCTGCGCGTCGACCGGCGCGACCGCGACGTCGAGGACCGCTCCGCCCGCGCCGTGCTCTGCATCAACAACCTCTCCTCGCGCCCGCAGGCGACGACGGTCACCCTCCCCGAGGAGTTCGCCGGGTGGCAGACGCGTGACCTCTTCGGCGGCACCGGCTTCGCCGACGTCGGCGGCGACGGCAGCGTCCACCTGACCCTCGGCTCCCGCGACTTCTTCTGGCTCGCACTCGACCCGCCGCCCGGGGGTGAGCATGGCTGAGCTGCACCACGACGCCACGATCACCCCGTCGAAGCTCGAGCTGCTCGAGGACTGGATGGGGTCGCAGCGGTGGTACGCCGCCAAGGGCCGCCGGCCGCGGCTGCGTCTCGTCGGCCGCTGGCGCCTCGACGACCCCGCGGGCGAGGTGGGCGTGGAGACCCTGATCGTCGCCGACGAGTCCGGGACCGAGCCGGTGGTCTACCAGGTGCCGCTCACCTATCGCGGGGCGCCGCTCGAGGGCGCCGAGCGGGCCCTCGTCGGCACCACGGAGCACTCGGCACTCGGCCACCGCTGGGTCTACGACGCCCCCCACGACCCCGTCTACGCCACCGCGCTCCTCGAGCTCGTCCAGGGCCGGGTCCGGGCGGCGTCGGCCACGGAGTCCGGAGCCGTCGACGAGGACGTCGTCGGGGTCCCGCAGGCGAGCTGGGACCGCCCGGTGCACGCCCTCTCCGCCCGCGTGCTCAGCGGTGAGCAGTCGAACACCTCGGTGATCCTCGACGCCCGCGACGCCGGCGGTGGGCCCGTGCCGCTCATCGTCAAGGTCTTCCGGATGCTCTCAGCCGGTGACAACCCGGACGTCGTCCTGCAGGGCGCCCTCGTCGATGCCGGGTCGACCCGCGTGCCGGCCGTCGTCGGCGCAGTCACCGGCCGGTGGACCCACCCGACCACCGAGGGCGACACCCCGGCATCGGGCCACCTGGCGTTCTGCCAGGAGTTCCTGCCCGGGGTCGAGGACGCGTGGCGGGTGGCGCTGCGCGCCGCGGAGGCCCGTCAGGACTTCACCGCTGCCGCCCGCGAGCTCGGCGAGGCCACGGCGGAGGTCCACGCCGTGCTCGCCCAGTCCCTCGGCACCAGCCCCACGACCCCCGAGCAGGTGTCGGCCGTGCTCGCCGAGATGCGCCTGAGGTTCGACGCCGCGGTCACCGCCGTGCCGGAGCTGGACGAGGTGCGGGACCCGGTCGAGGCCGTGCTGCGGGCCGCCGAGGACGCCCCGTGGCCACCGCTGCAGCGCATCCACGGCGACTACCACCTCGGGCAGGTGCTCCGCTCCCCCGAGCGCGGCTGGGTGCTGCTCGACTTCGAGGGTGAGCCGCTGCGCCCGCTCGCGGACCGGTCGCTCCCCGACCTCTGGGTGCGCGACGTCGCGGGGATGCTCCGCAGCGTCGACTACGTGGGGGGCACCCTGGAGCAGGCCGGCGACGACGGTGCCCGCGCGTGGGTCGCCGCCATGCAGGAGGCCTTCCTCGACGGCTACGCCGCCCGCGCCGGCACCGACCCCCGCTCGCTCGGCCCGCTCCTCGCGGCCTTCGAGCTCGACAAGGCGATGTACGAGGTCGTCTACGAGACGCGCAACCGGCCCGGCTGGGTCGGCATCCCGCTCGCAGCCGTGCGCCGACTCACCCGCGACGACACCCCGGACCCCACCACCCAAGGAGAAGCCCCGTGAGCCCCACTCCCAGCCCGGAGGTCGGCGGCGCCATCGCCGCCCTCACCTCGGGACGCCACCAGCAGCCGCACGACCTCCTCGGCCAGCACCTGGAGCCCGGGGGTCTGCGGATCCGGGTCCTCAAGCCCCTCGCGGAGGCGGTCCGCGTCCGCTTCGAGGACGGCGAGGAGCTGGACCTCGGACACGAGGCGGACGGGGTGTGGTCCGCGGTGCGGACGGACGCGACGAGCACCATGGACTACCGCCTGCTCGTCCGCTGGAACGACGGCGTCGAGCACCAACAGGACGACCCGTACCGGTTCGCCCCCACGCTCGGCGACGTCGACCTCCACCTCGTGGGCGAGGGGCGGCACGAGCAGCTGTGGACCGTCCTCGGCGCCCGGATGCGGGAGTACGACGGACCGATGGGGACCGTCCGCGGCGTCTCGTTCGCGGTCTGGGCGCCCCGGGCCAAGGCGGTGCGGGTCGTCGGCGACTTCAACAGCTGGGACGGCCGGGTGCACCCGATGCGCCTCATCGGCTCCAGCGGCGTCTGGGAGCTCTTCGTGCCGGACGTCGAGCCCGGCGCGGTCTACAAGTACGAGATCCGCGGCGCCGACGACGTCGTCCGCACCAAGGCCGACCCGATGGCCCGCCGCACCGAGTGCCCGCCGAACACCGGATCGGTCGTCGAGGAGACGACCCACGAGTGGGGCGACGCCCAGTGGATGGAGCGGCGGGCCGGCACCGACCCGCACAGCGGGCCGATGAGCGTCTACGAGGTCCACCTGGGCTCCTGGCGGCAGGGCATGACCTACCGGGAGCTCGCCGAGCACCTCGTCAACTACGTCGCCGACCTCGGCTTCACCCACGTCGAGTTCCTCCCCGTCATGGAGCACCCCTACGGTCCGTCCTGGGGCTACCAGGTGACCGGCTACTACGCGCCGACCGCGCGGTTCGGCACCCCGGACGACTTCAAGTACCTCGTCGACACCCTCCACCAGCGCGGCATCGGGGTCATCCTCGACTGGGTGCCCGGGCACTTCCCCCGCGACGACTTCGCCCTGGCCCGCTTCGACGGCCTCGCCCTCTACGAGCACCCCGACCCCCGCCGCGGCGACCAGCCCGACTGGGGCACGCACATCTTCGACTTCGGCCGCCTCGAGGTGCGCAACTTCCTCGTCGCCAACGCGCTGTACTGGCTCGAGGAGTTCCACGTCGACGGGCTGCGCGTCGACGCCGTCGCCTCGATGCTCTACCTCGACTACTCCCGTCGCGACGGCGAGTGGATCCCCAACGTCCACGGCGGACGCGAGCACCTCGAGGCGATCGGGCTGCTCCAGGAGGCCAACGCGACCGCGTACAAGCGCGAGCCGGGCATCGTCACCGTCGCCGAGGAGTCGACGTCGTGGCCGGGCGTCACGAAGCCGACGTCCGGGGGCGGTCTGGGCTTCGGCCTCAAGTGGAACATGGGCTGGATGAACGACACGCTCCGGTACCTCCACGAGGAGCCGGTGCACCGCCAGTACCACCACAACCTGCTGACGTTCTCGCTGATGTACGCGTTCAGCGAGAGGTTCGTGCTGCCCATCAGCCACGACGAGGTCGTCCACGGCAAGGGGTCCCTGCTCGGCAAGATCCCCGGGTCCCGGCCGGACCAGCTCGCCACGCTGCGGGCGTTCCTCGCCTACATGTGGAGCCACCCGGGCAAGCAGCTGCTCTTCATGGGGTGCGAGTTCGCGCAGCCGGGTGAGTGGGCCGACGGGCGCTCGCTCGACTGGTGGCTGCTCGACCACGCCGCGCACTACCGGGTGCACAACCTCGTCAAGGAGCTCAACGCCCTCTACCGGGCCCACCCGGCGCTCTGGGCGCTCGACCACGAGCCCGCCGGCTTCCGGTGGCTCGACGCCGACGACAACACCGGCAACCTCCTCTCCTACCTGCGCTTCGCCGAGGCCGACACGCGCCGCGGTGACGTCGTCGCGACGGTCGTCAACTACAGCGGCGAGGACAAGGCGTGGGTGCGCGTGGGGCTCCCCCGGCCCGGGCGCTGGGAGGTGGTCCTGGACACCTCCGGGTTCGACGAGATCGGCACGCCGAGCCAGGCCGGCGTCGTCCTCGACGCGCAGGCCGAGCCGTGGAACGACCAGCCGTACTCGGTGACGGTGCGGGTGGCGCGGCTCTCGGCGGTCTACCTCGTGCCGGTCGACGAGCCGGGCACCGCGTCCGGTCCGCCCGCCTGACACGGCGAAGGCCCGGCGAGGGACGCACGGTCCTCGCCGGGCCGGACCGCCGGCGCCCGGAGGGTGAGCGCCGGAGGTCGGGGCGCGCCCCGCTCAGATGAAGAGCAGCTGCGCGCCGTCGGTGAGCTCGATGAAGTCGCTCGCCGAGATGATGCCCTCGACCCCCTCGTAGAGGTCCTCCTCGGTCACGTGGTTCATGTCCGCCGACATCCGGCACGCCCACATCTGGACCCCGGACCCGGAGAGCAGGTCGAGGAACTCGGGCACCTCGGGCACGTCGAGCTCGGCGATCTGCTTCTTCAACATCTTGGTCGCCGCCGCGGTCGCTCCCGGCAGCGCGCCGAGCATGTGGTGGATGCCCATGCCGCTGTGGCCCGGCGGGTGCATCGCGGTGTTGCCGACGAAGCTGAACTTGAGGTCGTTCAACGTCGCCTTGGTGATGATCTCGAAGCCCCAGAAGGTGAAGAACATGTGGGTCTCGACGCCCTCACCGACGGCGGCGTTGGCGAGGATCAGGCCGGGGTAGGCCATGTCCAGGTTGCCCTTGGAGCAGATGATGGCGAGCTTGCGGCCCTCGCCCTCCGGCTCGTCGAACGACGGGACGACGATGGTGGACTCACTGGTGGTGGTCATGGGTGGTCCTCTCGGGAGTGGGGTCGGGGGTCAGACGCAGCCCTTGGGCTTGGGCAGCCCGGAGACGTAGCTCATCTTCTTCGCCGGCTTGCCGGGGAAGAGCCCGAAGAGGGCCTTGACGGGGCTCCCGGTCTGGGTGGACACGCGGCGCAGGGTCGCGGTCTCGCCCTGGGCGGCATAGTCGTCGCGCAGGAAGCGGATGATCTTCCAGTGGTCCTCGGTCAGGGGGTCGATGCCGATGAGCTTGGCGAGCTCGGGCGCGAGGTCCTCGCTCCACTCGCTGGGGTCGGTGAGGAAGCCTTCCTCGTTGACCTCGACCTGGTGGCCGGCGATGGTCGTCGTCGTCATGGCTGGGGTGTCCTTTCGTGGTGGTCTCAGGCGGGGTTCTTGCCGGACATCGACATCTCGGACGGGAGGCCGAGCGGACGACCGGGGAGCAGGGCGTTCCAGTAGATGTGGCGGAAGGCGAGCTTGCCGAGGTGGTTGGCGCGGGACTCGCCGAGGAGCTTCATCGGGCCGACCTTCGGGAGGGGGAAGTGGCCGGTGAGGGGCTCGGTGTCGTAGTTGAAGTCGAGGAGCAGGGCCTTGCCGTGGCCGGACTCGACGAAGCAGTTGGCGTGCCCGTCGAAGCTGTGGGTCATCGGCAGACCGGAGATGTGCTGCATGAAGTTCTCGACGAAGACGTCCACCGAGAAGTGGGCGACCGACCCGGCCTTGCTCGTCGGGATGTTGCTCGCGTCGCCGAGGACGAAGATGTTCTCGTACTCGTCGGACTGCATCGTGTGCTTGTCGACCGGCACGTAGTTGAGCTCGTCGCCGAGCCCGGAACGGGCCACGTAGTCGGCACCCATGTTGAGCGGGATGGTGACGAGCTGGTCGTAGGCGACCTCGCGCTCGTCGAAGGAGACGATGCACTTCCGGTCCTGGTCGATCCGCTCGATCATGAAGTCCGGCTCGACCGTGATGCCCTTCTCCTCGAGGATCCCGCCGAGCGTCTTGCTCGCGACCGGCTTGGTGAAGGCGCCGTCGAGCGGGGTCACGAAGACGAGCTCGGTCTTCTCGCGCAGACCCTGCCGGCGCAGCCAGTCGTCGGCGAGGAAGGTGAACTCGAGGGGGGCCACCGGGCACTTGATGGGCAGCTCGGTGATGTGCACGACGAGCCGGCCGCCGGTGAACTTCGCCAGCTGGTCCCGCAGGGCCACCGCGCCGTCGTAGGTGTAGAACTCCCCGACCTCCTTGTGGAACTGCGGGCCGAGGGTGCCCTCGGTCTGGTCGGGCCGCGGGGTGGCGCCGGTGGCGATGACGAGCTCGTCGTAGTCGAGCACGGTGCCGTCCTGGAGCTGCACCTGGTTCGCCGGCGCGTCCACCCGGTCGATCTCGCCCATCACGACGTCGACGCCGTCGGTGATGAACGGCCGCTTCTTCTTGCGGATCTGCTCGGGGGTGTTCATCCCGAACGGGATGAACAGGTATCCGGGCTGGTAGTCGTGGATGTCGTCCTTGTCGACGACGGTGATCTGCCATTCGCTGGTGTCGAGCTCGCGACGGAGCTTGTTCACGACCATGGTGCCAGCCGTGCCTGCTCCCAGGACCACGAGCTTCTTCGTGGAGGTGGTCATAGGGGAACATTACCCCTCCGGGTATCTCTCCTACAACTTGTAGGAGAGCGTCTCGGTGTGATCCGCCGAACACCTGCAGGTGCCGACGGGGAACGGCCTCTGGGAGGATCGGCGACATGAGCGCCCCTCGCGCCGGTCAGCCGGCACTGCACTCCGACCTCGTCGACGTCGCGGCCCTCGTCACCGCGTACTACACCCGGCAGCCGGACCCGGAGGACGTCGACCAGCAGGTCGCGTTCGGCACGTCCGGGCACCGCGGCTCCAGCCTGCGGACCTCCTTCAACGAGGCGCACATCCTCGCGACGACGCAGGCCATCGTCGACTACCGCCGTGAGCAGGGCTTCGACGGTCCGCTCTTCCTCGGCCGCGACACCCACGGACTGTCCGAGCCGGCGTGGAGCAGCGCGCTTGAGGTGCTCGCCGCGAACGACGTCACCGTGCTCGTCGACGCCGCAGACGGCTACACCCCGACCCCCGCCGTCTCGCACGCCATCCTCACCGCGAACCGCGGGAAGGTGGCGGCGGTCGACGACCTCCGGCCCGGCACCGGGCTCGCCGACGGCATCGTCGTCACGCCCTCCCACAACCCCCCGAGCGACGGAGGGTTCAAGTACAACCCGCCCCACGGCGGGCCCGCCGACTCCGACGCGACGAAGGCCATCGCGGCCCGTGCCAACGCCTACATCCGCGCCGGCCTCGACGGTGTGCACCGGGCGCCGTTCACCCGCGCCCGCGCGGCCGCGCAGTCGTACGACTTCCTCGGCCGGTACGTCGAGGACCTCCCGAGCGTGCTCGACCTCGACGCCGTGCGCTCCGCGGGCGTGCACATCGGCGCGGACCCGCTCGGCGGGGCCTCGGTCGACTACTGGGGCGCCGTCGCCGAGCACCACCACCTCGACCTCACCGTCGTCAACTCCCTCGTCGACCCCACCTGGCGCTTCATGACGCTCGACTGGGACGGCAAGATCCGGATGGACTGCTCCTCCCCGTCGGCCATGGCCTCGCTCATCGACCAGCGCGACGCCTACGACGTCGCCACCGGCAACGACGCCGACGCCGACCGGCACGGCATCGTCACCCCGGACGCCGGGCTGATGAACCCGAACCACTACCTCGCCGTCGCCATCCAGTACCTCTACGGCGGCGCTCGGCCCGGGTGGCGTGAGGACGGGTTCGTCGGCAAGACCCTGGTGTCGAGCTCGATGATCGACCGGGTCGCGGCCGACCTCGGTCGGCGCCTGGTCGAGGTGCCGGTCGGGTTCAAGTGGTTCGTGCCCGGGCTGCTCGACGGGTCGGGGCCTTTCGGGGGCGAGGAGTCCGCCGGGGCGTCGTTCCTCCGCCGCGACGGGTCGGTGTGGACCACCGACAAGGACGGCATCCTCCTCGCCCTGCTCGCCTCGGAGATCATCGCCCGCACCGGCAAGTCGCCCTCGCAGCTCTACAC
>Ga0316578_10001049_pt1 | contig 10653 bp, 9 predicted proteins | sample J0NA_2_FD_203076 | JGI IMG/M metagenome (GOLD analysis project Ga0316578, IMG submission 203076) | Rhizosphere microbial communities from salt marsh grasses in Alabama, United States - J0-2_160517rDrC | ecosystem: Host-associated > Plants > Roots > Rhizosphere | place: USA: Alabama | collected...
CCTTTAAAATGGTGTGATCCTCGATTCAAATACGCTGTTTCGCAAATCCCCGGAGAAAAGCCTTTTCGCCCGGGGTCCTATCCATTTCTGCGTGCCCTGACGTTACGGCTTGAATTTGAATTTAATTTGAATTTAATATTTTCTTAACTCCGAACATTTACCATGGCCGTTCCGGATGAAATCAGGTCCAAATACGCAAATCAGCAGCACAATGCGGAACGAATAATATTGATCAAAGCGATTCCTTTTGATATCGAAATATTTGTACAAATTTACAGGTGCTTATTCATCTGTTGTCAAAAAACCCGTAGCGGAAAGGAGGTGAATCAAACAGGCAGGTAAGGTATTATTTAATGCCGATTTAAATAACCCTTAAATGAATTAGGAGGCGTACTAGATGAAGAAATTTTCACAATTAGGCCTTTTTACATTGACAATGGCAATCACCATCCTGTTAATTTTACCTTCGGCCCAGGCGGTGGATTTTAAGATTTCCGGGCAGATCAACCGCGCCGTCCTCTGGGGCGACAACGGTAATGACGACGACGTGAAATTCGTGGACAACGACAACTCGTCCACCCGATTTCGCTTTACCGGGTCCAATGAATTTAATGAGGTCTGGACCGCCGGCATCGTCTGGGAAGTTGAAATGCAGTCCAACCCTTCAGACAGTACCGATATAGATATCGGCCAAAATGGCGACAGCACCGATGTGCATTTCGACGAGCGCAAAATTGAGTTTTATGTCGCACATAAAAATTGGGGAAAGATCTGGCTGGGCCAGGGCGATACGGCCTCCAACAGCACCTCTGAAGTGGATCTGTCCGGAACCGATGTGGTTAACTATTCTTCAATCGTCGACATGAACGGCGGCTTTACCTTCCGTGACAAAGACGACAATATCATATTGGACTCGAATGGCAATAATACGTCCATCGGTAATGTTTTCAGCAACTTTGACGGACTCAGCCGCCGGGACCGGTTTCGCTATGACACGCCCACCTTTGCCGGATTCTATGCCTCGACCAGTTTCATGAACGGTCAAACGTGGGATGTGGCCTTGCGCAGTGCCCACGAATGGGAAAACTTCGGCAAGCTTGCCGGTGCCATAGGCTATGTTCCGGGTGACAACCAGCGTGACCCCTACAAACAGTTCAGCGGTTCGATCTCCTTTTTGCACAACTCGGGGTTGAATGTGACCCTCTCCCACGCTTTCCGGAACTTTGACGGGGGCGGCCGAAACACCGCCCGCAACTACTATGCGAAACTGGGCTACAAGGTCGGTAAATGGGCATTTTCCGTCGATGGAACCCGCTCCGAAAGAGTAGACCAAAACGGCGACGAAGGGACCTCCTTCGGTGGCGCCGCCGTCTGGAACGTCTGGGACAGCGTGCAGTTTTACGGCTCTTACCGCTGGAACAAACTGGATCGGGACAACCAAAACCCCGCGAACACCAGCGATCCTGAAAACATCAGTTCGGTGATGATCGGCGGCCGCGTCAAGTTTTAAGAGAAAGGATTATATGAATATTTATCAAACAACGGTTATCAGGTTTCTTTGGATCGCTCTGGTTTTAGCCGGTCTGATGGGCTGCGGGGGAAAACCCGCTGCGTTCAAGCAAACCGCCGGTGAAATGAAGGAGGGGCCCGGTGTCTTGACCGGAGAAGAAGGTGCCTTTGTGGTCTATGACTCCGAGAAAGGCGGAGGCTTCTGGGAACGTTCCAAAGAGAAATCTGAGGAAGCTTCCGAGCAGGCTGGCAAAGAAGCCCGGGCAGCTTCAGACAAGCCTTCTGAAACAACCCAGGTGGCTGCCGATCAGAAATCCAATGAAGCGCAGGTAACCCCTGAAGAGGCCAAAGAATTCCACGAATTCCAGCAATGGAAAAAAGAACAACAAAGTTTCAAGGAATTTCAGGAATGGAAAAAATCGGCAGCGGGCAAAGCTGAATATCAGGAGTTCCTGAAGTGGAAGGAATGGAAGTCTTATCAGGAATGGAAAAAACAGCAGAATCAATAACCTGTTGAATTGACTCTGATGCTTTCTGGCCTGATCGGATCAGACCAGCGGCAAGTCAGCTGACGCCGACGGGGTTTAAATTTAAAGGCAGGGCCAAGCAGACAATCAGGCCCTGCCTTTTTTATGATAGATTTCGCCCCGCAAATGACTAGTGAACGGCAAAACGACATTAGTTTTTCCTTGACATACAACATATTGTATGAGATAAATGATAACTGCACTATATGATAGGCTAATTCGGAAAACCGGATCATCCTGGGCTCTGGTCAGAGCGATCCTAAGCGGATAATTACCATCCATTTTTACACCGAAATGATTTCCATTTAGCCGTATCACGTCTTTTCAATTGGGTTACAATTCCTCAAAGCAATACAGTGTTAGATGATTAGCGTTTAGATAGCTGAGGGTTTTTATTCCCTGAACACGGTGGCAAGGCGGCGTCCAATTCCATTTACCAATAAACATCATTTTTTTAAATCAGGAGCAGCGTAATGGGGCAGAAAGGCAAATTTTTAGTTACCAGCGAAGGCAGTTTTGATCTGGGTACCTACACTTGGGATGATCAACTTTTTAGCGATATTCTCATCCGTGAAAATCCGATTGACACCGATCAGGCCATAGGTATCAGCCAGTCCCTGCGCGAAGATATATCGAAACTGGAAATTAACACTATCCCGGTCTCGTTTATCGAAAAAATGATCGAAACCAAGTTAATGGAATTCGGGTTGACCAAACCTTCACCGATTCGCCTGGATAAATCGATTTTTATTAAAAACCGCCTGAATCTCTCCGATAACGCCAGACGGGTATTAAAAAGGCGCTATTTGAAAAAAAACCGCAAGGGCAAAATCATTGAAACCCCCGAGCAAATGTTTCGGCGGGTGGCTCGGCACATTGCCAAGGCGGAGAAAAATTACGGCGAAGCAACCACCGAACAGGTCGAAAGGTGGGAGGAAACCTTCTATGCCATCATGACCGAAGGTAAATTTCTGCCCAATTCCCCGACCCTGATGAATGCCGGACGCCGGCTGGGACAGTTGGCCGCCTGTTTTGTCCTACCGGTCGAGGACAGCATGGAAGGCATTTTCGGGGCCCTGCATCATGCGGCCCTGATTCACAAATCCGGTGGCGGAACCGGTTTTGCGTTTTCACGGCTGCGTCCCAAAAATAGCACCGTCGGCACCACCGGCGGTGTGGCTTCAGGTCCGGTATCGTTTATGAAAATTTTTAACACCGCCACCGAACAGGTCAAACAGGGGGGCACCCGCCGTGGGGCCAATATGGCAATTTTACGGGTGGATCACCCGGATATCATGGAATTCATATTCAGCAAAGAAGACAACAGCGAGCTCAATAACTTTAATATTTCTGTGGGGGTTTCCGATAAATTTATGGAAGCTGCCGCCAAGGAAGAAGAATACAGCCTGATCGATCCCCGCGATCAAAATGAAGTTGGTGTCCTGAACGCTGCTGAGGTTTATCAGACCCTGGTAAAACAAGCCTGGAAAAACGGAGATCCGGGTATCATTTTTCTGGATCGTATCAACCAGGACAATCCCACACCGCAACTCGGTGATATCGAAAGCACCAATCCCTGCGGCGAACAGCCGCTGCTGCCCATGGAAGCCTGTAACCTGGGATCGATCAATTTGGCCAAATTTGTGCTGGAAAACGGTGACGGCCCGGTAATCGATTATGAAGGATTAAAAGCGCTGATTGGCGCGACAGTTCGTTTTTTAGACAACACCATCGACATGTCCAGATACCCGCTGCCGGAAATCCATGAAATGGTTCACGGCAATCGTAAAATAGGCCTGGGTGTTATGGGGTTTGCCGATATGCTCTACCAGTTAAAAATTCCTTATAACTCAGAGGAGGCGCTGGAGACGGCTGAAACGGTCATGAGGTTCATACAGGAAAACGCCCACGAAGCGTCTCATAATCTGGCGGAGGAGCGCGGAGTATTTCCCAACTGGGAAAAAAGCATATACAAAGATCAGGGCGTCAAACTGCGCAATGCGACCTGCACCACCATCGCTCCCACGGGTACGTTGAGCATCATCGCCGGCTGCTCCAGCGGCATCGAGCCCCTGTTTGCACTGAGTTTTGTGCGCAACGTAATGGACAACGACAGACTGCTGGAAGTCAATCCCTATTTTGAAGAGGTCGCCAATGACCAGCGCTTTTACAGCCGTGAATTGATGGATGAAATTGCTAAAAAAGGCAGCATCAAAAAATTCAAGCAAATACCCAAAGATGTGCGCAAAGTATTTGTCACCGCCCATGATGTGTCACCGGACTGGCATATTCGCATGCAGGCTGCTTTTCAAAAATACACGGATAATGCCGTATCCAAGACCGTCAATCTGCCTCACGATGCCACTGTAGACGACGTCATGAAAGTTTACAATCTGGCCTATGAGCTGAGCTGCAAGGGCGTAACCATTTATCGGGACGGCAGCAAAGAAAACCAGGTATTATCATTTTCTCGCAAAGAAAAGCTCGGGAACAAATTCTTAACGGCCGTCAAAGAACGACCGGAGACTCTCGATGGTTTCACCACCAAAATGAAAACCGGCTACGGCCATCTTTATGTGACCGTCACTGAATATGACAAAAAACCCTTTGAGGTCTTTGCCACCATCGGCAAATCCGGCAAGTCCACCACTGCCAAGACCGAAGCCATCGGCCGCCTGGCATCCCTGGCGCTGAGATCGGGTGTAAAAGTAGATGACATCGTGGATCAGCTGAAAGGTATCAGTGGTGAGCATCCCGTCTTTCAAAATGGCGGGTTGGTACTGTCCATTCCCGATGCCATCGCGCGGGTACTGGAAAAAAGATACCTTTCCGACGATGCCGTTATGGCAAATCACAAGACCCAATACAGCCTTATGGGCGAAAAGTGTCCGGAATGTGGTCAGACGGTCAGTTTCGAGGAGGGCTGTATACTCTGCCACTTCTGTGGCTTCAATAAATGCGGTTGACAAAAATTTTTTAGGATAAATTCTTGTCGGTTATCCGTTGATTGGTTATTCGTTATTCGTATTTGATATAAAAAAGGCAGAATCAATTTTGATTCTGCCTTTTGGCTTTTAGCGAACTCTATATTTATTGGCTTTGCAGGCAGGTTTGGCAGACGCCATCGACACGTACTTCTATGTTTTCGATTTGGCCCGGGAAGGTATGTTGCATTGGCCTGGTGTCCACCTTAAGACTTTGCGGTTTTAAGCATTCCAGCTGGCCGCAGCGTTTACAGTAAAAATGCGGGTGTGCCGGATGATATTCGCTGGGAGCCAGGCCATAAACAAAGGAGCGTCCGCCGCCGCTCAGCCGTTGGACCAATCCGCGCGCCACGAGCAAATCAAGGATCCGATAGACCGTCACGCGATTGATCGGCCTAATATCTTTCAGGGCATGGTATATTTCGGCGGCAGAAAGTGGAAAGTCACGACTGCCGATGATCTCCAAAACACCAAGGCGGTTTCGGGTTGCCCCCAGGTCAGAGGCCTTTAAAAGTTCAGAATAATCGCATTGGTAGCACATGCTAACTCCTTATGAGCTCACGGTGGGAACCTGTTTTGAATTCCGCCGACGGCTGACGACCAGGTGGTCGATCAGAAAGAAAAGGAAAAAGGTAATACCAGCAACCAGAATGATAGATGCGCCAGATGTCAGATCAAAAGCATAGGACAGCCAAAGGCCGACGATCGTAAATAGAGCTCCCAGCAAACTGGAGCCCATCATCATTTGAAAGAGGGATTTTGCATATTTTTCGACCATAAACGGCGGAATGGTCAGCAGTGCAATAACCAAAATCAGACCCACGATCCGAATAATTAGCACAATGGATACCCCCAACATGCCGATAAGCACAAAATATAGCACGTGAATCGACACGCCCCGGATCCGGGCAAATTCCTCATCGTAAGATATCGCCAGCAAATCTTTATAAAAATAGATCACAAAGCCGCCAATCAACACGCCGACCGTCAGCATAACCCATAGATCCGATCCCGGAACTGTCAGAATGCTACCAAAAAGATAGCTCATTAAATCCACATTATAACCGGGTGTCAGGTCCAGCAGTATAATGCCGAAGGCCATTCCAACCGCCCAGATAACACCAATAATCGTATCGGCACGGTGCTTGGCCTTCAGACTGACAGCCGCCATAACCATCGCAGCCGCAATGGAAAACCCCAGCGTGCCGACCAGGTAAGGCCAACCCAGAAAAAAAGATAGACCAATCCCGCCAAAGGCGGCATGGGCAATTCCGCCGGACAGAAAAACAATCCGATTGACCACCACCAGAGTTCCCATTATTCCGCAGATGATACTGGCCAGCAATCCGGCAGCCAGGGCATTGCGCATAAATTCATATTGCAGCGCTTCGAGCATACTGTTAAGTCTCTGAATTCTTAAAACTTTGCACCATAGGACTTTTTGTGGCCATATTTTTTAAACCAAATGGAATGATGGAATAGTGGAATACTGGGCAAAAAAAGCGAAAAATATCACTTTTGAAAAAAATGTTGAGTCTACATTTTTCATGACACCCATTATTCCAACATTCCATCGTTCCAACATTCCGCTTAAGGCAAAGCCCTGAGCCTAATCCCTGTGATGCTTTAGAACCCGATGGGGCAGTCCGTGAGCGATCAATTCGACCGGGCAGACTTCCTCATCGGTGCAAGGGTACATCTCTTCCAGCATCTCACCGGTAATTTCCGCCTGGTTGTGGTAATGTAGCCGCCTGTTAACACAGGCAACGGATTTGACGTAGGTTGAAATCGCCACGAGATCGTGGCTGACCACAAGAATCGGTATGTCTTTATTTAAGGTTTCTAGCAGGCGGTAAAACTCAGCCTGGCCTTTGGCATCGATGCTGGCCGTGGGTTCATCCAGAAGCAGAAGTTTTGGCTGGGAAACCAGCGCCCTGGCTATAAACACGCGCTGGCGTTGACCGACTGAAAGTTCACTGATTTTGCTGTTCGCAAATGCTTGTATTGCCATTCGCTTCAGGGCATTGAGGGCCTCCTGGCGATCTTGGGCGGAACTTTTGGCCCATCTTCTATTGGGTTCCAGCTTGCCCATTAGAACAATATCCATAGCGGTAATGGGAAAGCTGCGGTTGATGTGAACGTCCTGGGGCACGTAACCGATGTGGTGAGATGCCTTTTCAGTGGGTTTTCCCAGGACGCGGATAGAACCTTTACCCGGTTTAAGCAGGCCCAGTATGAGTTTCAACAGAGTCGTTTTACCCCCGCCGTTGGGACCGATCATGGCAATAAAATCCCCTTGCCGGATATCCAGGCTGACGCCTTCGAGTACCGTTTGTCCGTTGTAAGCAAAACAGACGTTCTTTATCTCAACAATTAAGTCTTTCATCGGGTCTTATTTTAGTGCCACTTTGAATTTTTGGGCGACCTCTCGAAGGTTGCCGGACCAATCGGAAGCCAGTGGGTCAGCAAATATCACATGGCCGCCGATCTCATTTGCTACCAGCTCGGCGCTCCTGGACGAAAACTGCGGTTGCACAAAGATGACATTGATATGTTTTTTTTTGGCATGCTCAATCAGTACTTTGAGTTGAGCCGGCTTGGGGTCCTTGCCTTCAATTTCGATCGGCACCTGCTGCAAACCATAGGACCGGGCAAAGTAACCCCATGACGGGTGAAACACCAGAAATTCAAATCCCTGTTTGCCTGCAAACATATTTTTAAAGTCGGCATCCAAAGCCTCAAGTTTTGAGAGAAAGACTTTGGTGTTGGTTTCATATACCGCTCTATGATCCGGATCAATTTCGACTAAAGCATTCAGAATTGTGCGCGCCTGGATCATAACCAATGATGGAGATAGCCAGATGTGAGGATCAAACTCGCCGGGTTGGTTCTTTTCCCGGTGCTGTTCAGATTCGGCATAATTTGCAGCCATGGGGATTTTTTGGATGCCTTGGTCGGTATGCACCACCTGCATGTCGGGGTTGGCTGCCGCAATTTTTTTTAACCAGATTTTTTCAAAGGGTACGCCGATCGCAAAATAGATATGCGTCCTGGAAATAGCGGCCATCTGCCGGGGCTTGGGTTCGTAAGTCGCCGGGCTGGCACCCGGTTGAACCATCACCTGAACATCCACCCGTTGCCTGCCAATTTGCTGCAAAAAATATTTTTGGGGTGGGATACTGACAAACACAGCCAGCTTTTTGCCTGCCTGTGCATGCCCACCGCAGAGGAGCAAAAATGTCGCTGGAATCCAGAATATGCTGATTGAAAAGAGCTTCCGTTGATTCAGCCACATTTTATTCTCTATCCCGATAAAGGGTGCTGCCAATAAGAAAATTTTTTCCGGTAAATGCAAATATGTTGCATTTTGTTATGATTGTCAATTGAAAAGGAAATATAGAGAGACTACAACTTACGGATGTCGATGATCGTTGACCCCTCAATCTTCGCCAGCGCATCGCTTAAAATTTCGCGGTCCACATTTCTAACTTTGAGGGTGATCCCTTTTTTAGTCGTATCCTCCAGGTTAAAGGTCCCGCATGCGGATATATAACCCCCTTCATCGGCCACCGCTTTTGTAATTTTTGCGAGTTCCCCGGCCTTGTTCGGACCTTCCAGGGTGATTCGCAGGCCTTTTTCCCGTGCGGCAAATAATTCCATGAATGTACGGAAGATATCACTTTCAGTGATGATGCCCACCAGCTTGTCATCCCGCATAACCGGCAGGCAGCCTATTTTATGTTCAAGCATTAAATGCGCAGCTTCCTCGATAGGGGTATCCTCTGCTGTTGTGATGACATCCTTTACCATTACTGCTTTGACTTTAACCTCCATCAGCAGATGATGGATCTCCCACACACTCAATGAGGTCGCACTGGAGGGTTCGGCCTTGAGCAGATCATCTTCGGCAATCAATCCAAGCATTTTTTCATCCGACTGCACCACGGGCAAATGTCTGACTTTTTGCTCACGCATATAGTGATGGGCGTCAGAAAGGGACTCGTCCGGGCCAATGGTCAGGGGATATTTACTCATTCGGGATTTTACCAGCATGATTTTTACCTCCTTTGGCGATTTGATTTTGGAGTGCAATAAAAAATTACTTTTTTACGACCTTCATGTCATCTTTGGTGTCCTGCACCTGATAGCCCAATGCTTCAATTTCAGCACGCAGTTGATCGGAGGATGCAAAATCTTTGGCCTGCCGGGCCTGTTGGCGAGCCTCCACCAATTTTTGAACCGCTTCGGGCAAGGCTTGGGCTTGATCGAGCTGATTCAACTGCAACCCCAGCACCCGGTCAAAATCTAAAATGGTACTGTATTTTTGGGCATTACTGATCTTGCTTTTGAGCATCTCCTGGATAACCGCCATGGCCCGGGGCATATTTAAATCATCATTGATGGCTTGGTTAAATTTATTTTTAAATTCAATGTTAACGGATGTTTCCGGGTCAAGGCCGGCAACAAGAATCTGACGCACCTGATTTTGCACATGCAGCAAACCATTGCGGGCGGCCTCTATGCCCTCATCGCTGTATTCCATCGGCTTGCGGTAGTGGGTTAAAAAAGACGCAAAGCGGTAGACCAGGGGGTTGATATCATTTTTAAGAAAAGCATTCTCGAGTGTCAGAAAGTTTCCCTCGCTTTTGGCCATTTTTTTCCCGCCCTGAATGATGAGAAAGGCCCCGTGCATCCAGAAATTAAAAAAGGGTTTGCCTGTGGCCGCCTCCGATTGTGCAATTTCATTGGTATGGTGAACATCGATATGGTCGGTGCCACCGCAATGGATGTCCAGCTGATTGCCTAAAAATTTCATGCTCATAGCCGAGCATTCCAGATGCCAGCCCGGAAAACCCAGTCCCCAGGGCGAGCCCCATTCCATCTGCCGTTTTGTACCCTGCGGGGAGAACTTCCAGAGGGCAAAATCAGTGGGATTGCGTTTTTCGGGGTTGCGTTCTACCCGGGCACCTTCTTTGAGCGCTTCAAGATCCTGATGGGACAGCTTGGTGTAATCCTTGAATTTGGATGTATCAAAATAAATACCGTCGGCCGTGCGGTAAGTGTATCCTTTTTCTTCCAGGGTTTTGACCAGGGCAATCTGTTCCGGTATGGTGTCGGTGGCCTTGACCCAGATGTCCGGCGCCAGAATATTGAGGTGGTTTATGTCCTTTTTGAAGGCCCGGGTGTAAAAATCGGCAATATCCCAGGCACTTTTGCCCTCCCGGGCGGCACCCGCTTCCATTTTGTCTTCACCCATGTCGCGATCACCGGTCAGGTGCCCCACATCGGTGATGTTCATGACATGTTTGACAGCATACTCATTGTAAACCAGCACGCGCTTTAAAATGTCTTCGAAAATGTAAGTGCGCAGGTTGCCGATGTGCGCATAATTATAGACCGTCGGTCCGCAGGTATACAGGCCGACCTTGCCGGGCGCGATGGGCTTGAATTCTTCCTTTTTCCTTGTCAGCGAATTGTAAAGATACAATTTCATAAAAATTTTTTTGCCGCGTGGATTTGCTTCTAAACATTTAGTAGAAAAACCTTGTAGATTCAATAAATTTTATGCCTGAAAAAAATAAGGCCCGCTGCAGATTTAGTCAAGCCATCTGCAACCGGCTGTTAGAAGTGGT
>Ga0316578_10001050_pt1 | contig 10650 bp, 6 predicted proteins | sample J0NA_2_FD_203076 | JGI IMG/M metagenome (GOLD analysis project Ga0316578, IMG submission 203076) | Rhizosphere microbial communities from salt marsh grasses in Alabama, United States - J0-2_160517rDrC | ecosystem: Host-associated > Plants > Roots > Rhizosphere | place: USA: Alabama | collected...
AGAAATAATGGATATATAAACCGGCCGTCGACAGAAGAATATAACCAACTGCCCATTGCCAGCGCCGTCCATCATTTAACCAGCGAAACAGGGTAAGGGTTGAAAGAGTAGAAATCAGTGCCAGCAGGGCATACATACGCGTTTCCTGGCTGTAATAGATCAGGGTGGGATTTAAGGCAGCGAGAAACCCAGTTAGAAGGCTAATTGTGATAATCAAGTGTCGTTCTTTTAACTGGAAGATGTTTCGTGTTAAGGCAATGGTCGCCGCAACTGTTAAGATGCCTGCAAATGCTGAGAAAGAACGCAAACCAAATTCACCATCCCCCAATAATTCACGCCATCCGCGAAGCATCACATAGTAAATTGGAGGATGGACATCACTGGCAGTTCCCTCAATAATTAAAGGTAGTGATCTTTCACTTAGTCTCGCGCTGTTTCCCTCATCATTCCAGAACGACTGCGTATGCAAATGATAAAAACGTAAGCCGGATGCTAACAACAACAGACCAACATAAAGGAGCAGCACAAAATAAGGCGCGACCCCGTTCGTGCGGCGATCAGATTGCCGGTAGACGCTTATTTTCGCAGGATCGCTCATTTTAGATTCTGTGAATGAAACCTATCAACCATAAAAACTGCAGTTCATGGGGAAGCAGAATCGCCGTGGGGCGCTAATAGCATTAACAGGCTAAAAAAAGAAAGAGCAGCGCCGGCAAAAAACAATAAAGGTCGGAGACTTTGCCACACACGAAGCCATTCCGCAATTTCTTGAGTCTCCAGCGCTGTATTAGCATAAGTAACAAGGGCATCATATACTGGCAACGGGGTAAAGTCCGGCTCAAGCAGTCGAAAATAATACCATGATTGATCCTTCTCAGAATCAGAAGGTCGTTTGAGAAACCAATAATTTGCTACACCAATCCATAGCCATTCACTCTTAATACGCTCATAAGCTTCAATGGTGTATTTCGCCTGCTGTGCTTCTGTCACGCGGCCGAACCGTGCTTCCATATTTTCAGGAACTACATTCCAACCCATCTCACTAATCCAGATCGGTTTTTGACCATCATTATTCTTGACCATCAAATCACGAAGAAAAAGATGGTGAGGAAGGTTTATAACTGTCGGGCGGAGGCGCTGATCCATTGCACCTGACCAAAGACCATATCCCTGCGCGGACATAACATCAAAGCAGCCCCCTGCACCCGCATTGTACATACGTTGCAAGTAGATGAGGTCATTCATATTCTGCCCATCCATGGCCAATGTTGGTGTCAATGCACCGGCTAAAATAATCGAGTTCGGGTCAACATCTTTAATAGCCTGGTAAGCAAGGCATAAAAGGTCGCTGTATGCCTCCGGATTTACATCCTGCAGCCCCCATTCATCATTTCCATTAGGCTCATTCCAGATCTGATAGTAGTGGATGCGACCCTCATAACGAGCGGCGACGGTGGCAGCGAAATCCGCAAAGTCTTGAAAATCGTCTGGAGGCGCCAGTGATCCGGCTATTTCATCCGGTTGTTCACGACTCCAGGAAGGTGGATTACTTAACCTGGCAATGATTTCAATGCCGGACTGCTGCGCCTGATCGACAATGAGGTCATATTTCTCCCAAGCATCAACACCTTCAGGGACGTTACGTCTGTCAATAAAATCGTTTTTGCCATGAATTTCAATGTCTTCCCATTGAAACTCCTGGCGGATGAAGCGGAACCCGGCATTCCTGGCCATCTCTAAACTTCGAGCTCTCTTTTCAGACTCAACTTCTTGCTGCAAAAAGGTGTTTACCCCGAACGGGCTTTGCGAATCCTTCTCGGGGAGCAATTCCAGAGCAAGCTCAGGTTGCGGTCGGATAGCTGTGTTTAACCAATGGACGACTCCCGCCAACTGACCCCGCAAGGCTTCTTCCCCGGTGAGATCATAGAGTGATCCGGCCGCAGGCCAAAATGCCAAAAGTAGCAATAGCAATCCGATCAAAAAGGCTACAAGAAAACATCCTGTATGATTCCCTCTATTCATAACCTCGAATTATACCCAAGCCCCTTAATTCTTTTGAGTAATACTCACTGACGGGTTACCGACAATGCACCTACTAAGACGGGATAAATGAAAAGTACAGTTCAGATCGAATTATTAAAGGCCGCGAGTGAAGCCGGCCAGGACTTCTAAAATTCCTGGCAGCAAGCATGGCTCTTGTAATGCACTGCTTCAAAGATTGATGTACAATTTTTAACTCACTTCACTTACTTCTGATGGAGAGGATATAAATGCTAACCCCGATTGAAGTTGCCTTATTCGCCCTCCTATTTCTTTTTTGCGTAGTAGCCGCCTATAACACCTGGGGTTACATGTTCCGGATCATTAATAAAGGTCAGAGACAATTATATTTTGTTCCGCTCTTCGAACGACTGTGGGTCGGCATCAAAGCCTTATTCACGCAGGGAGATATCATAAGCGACCGGCGAATCGTTTCTCTTTTCCATTATGGCGTAGCTTATGGTTTTATTTTCTACCTTCTTGTAAACCTTATTGATATGGCGGAAGGTTTCATTCCCGGTTTTCATTTCTTAGAAGGATCTATTTTCGGCAATATTTATCGCCTTTTTGCTGATTTATTAGGCCTTATCGTGCTCCTGGGTTTGTTATTCTTTCTTATCCGGCGGTTCGGACGGAAAGACCTGGCCTTACGCACCAACGAAAATGTCTTGCTTAACCCGAAAGCTCGACAGGGAGGAATTGATACCGATTCGTTAATCGTCATCGTTTTTATCTTCTTACACATAACGGGCAGCTTAATGGCTTCATCGGCAACAATTGCACTCCGAGGCGGAAGTGATCCCTGGCAACCGGCCTCAAACCTGATAAACAATTTACTAATGACAGGATGGCCGGATGGGCTTTTAGTATTTACCCAACATATTGGTTGGTGGCTGGCAATCGGTCTGATAATCCTTTTCATCCCCTATTTTCCATACACAAAACACATCCATCTAGCCATGGGCCCGTTCAATATCATGACCCAGCCTGAGCGTACCTATTTAGGCCAGCTGTTTACCCTTAATTTTGCTGATGAATCAATCGAACAATTTGGCGCGGCTTCGATGTTGGACCTGGATAAAACACAAATTCTAGATGGTTTCGCCTGCATCATGTGCAACCGCTGTCAGGAGGTATGTCCTGCGTACATTACCGGAAAAGAACTGTCCCCATCAGCACTAGAAATCAATAAGCGATACTATACGAAAGATGATATGGTGGGGCTGGCTAATGGGGCAAACGGACGGCCGTTATTGGATTATGCAATTAGTGAAAGTGCTGTCTGGGCTTGTACAGCATGCGGACACTGCATTGAAATTTGCCCTGTCGGTAATACACCCATGATCGATATTATCGATATCCGCCGTGACCAGGTGCTTATGGACAGTCAATTCCCGGATGAATTAAAAGGCGCCTTTGTCGGCATGGAACGGATGGGCAATCCCTGGCAGTCAACCGAGAGTCGTTTGGATTGGATCAAACCCCTCACCTTCCCAGTGCCCACCGTGGAAGAAAATCCTGATTATCAATACCTGCTTTGGGTAGGCTGCGCGGGTGCATTTAATCCTGATGCTCAAAAAACGGTGCGTGCATTGGCAACCATATTGAATGAAGCGGGTGTTAGCTTTGCAATTCTTGGTGAACAGGAAATGTGTACGGGTGACTCGGCCCGGAGAGCCGGAAATGAATATCTTTATTGGGAGATGGCACAGGCGAATATTGAAACGCTAAACGCTGCCGGGGCGAACGAGAAACGAATTGTCACATCCTGCCCTCATTGCTTTACAACGATCGGCAAGGAGTATGGCGAACTTGGCGGTCATTACGAGGTTTTCCACCATACACAACTCATCGCTGACTTAATCGGCCGTGGTAAGTTGAAATTAAGCGGTGAAAAACTCGAGCATGTCGTCTTTCATGATCCCTGCTACCTGGGTCGTCAGAATAACATCATTCAAGAACCGCGCGAAGTTCTGGCTGCCGCAGGTGCGACATTGCTGGAAATGGTTAAGCATGGCAAAGATTCTTTCTGCTGTGGAGCGGGAGGCGCTCAGTATTGGAAGGAAGAAGAACATGGGGTTGAAGCTGTGAGCCACAATCGATTCACTCAGGCTCAGGCAACCGGTGCAACAACATTAGCAGTTGGCTGTCCTTTCTGTGCAACGATGATGATCGACGCCAACCGCGAAGAAGGCGAACCCATGCAAGTTATCGATGTGGCTGAAATTGTGGCCGATTCTATTTCAATGGAGACAATAAGCTAATTAGATTTCCCTCTGGGTGAGCGACCATTATTACGAATCTTTCGTAATGCTTCCCAAACATCATCATCATCAAATTCGTCTACATCTAGATGATCACGGTGGCGATCGCGCCACTCATACAATCCACTTTCGTCGTCCTCAATGAACGCCTGCTCTAACCCAAGATTGAACACGGCATCGGCGAAGGCCTCATCGGCGAATTCGGGCTCATCATTATTAAAATCTTCAATTTCTGCCTGCAGCACATCTCTCTGCACCATCCGTGTTGCAATCTTCTCGCGCATGTCTACTGCCAGCTCTTCCAGTAAATCCCGGCCGAAAAGGGCTGCTTCATCCATTCTTTTTTTCAAAATTGCGCTTGGGTGCCGGTTAAGACGCCCTAATTCCTTCTCAATCTCAGCAATGCGGTTTTCACAATGCGTCACCTCGCGAAGTAAGGCCTCTGCCAATTCCTCTTCTGAATAATCAGGCCGTTGTGGATCAGGTTGGGAAACCAACTCTTGCAAGCGCACCAAATCACTGGCCGTGTAGGCGGCGTTGATGGCCATCATAATGCTTGTACGGTAGGCTCGATCGGCTTCATCAAGCGCAAAATCAGGATGAAAACGACGCGCCAGCTTTCGGTAAAGATTCTTAAGTTTTTCGTTTTGATCCTCAGACAATGGCGGTTTAGGCGGACTTGATGGAGGCTCGTGATATCGGAAATCACCGGCGGCGGCATATCCCGCCTTCTCAGACGAGCGCCAGGCTTTGAAAAGTTCATCATTTTCGATGGAATTAAAGAATAAATACCCCTCCCGAAGCCGGCGTAACTCATTTTCTAATGACTTGATTTCACTCTCCAATTTTTCCAAGCGCCTGTTTAATGGCTCAAGTCGCGAACGAAGAAGAAACTCAAAACCACTAATTTCAGCAAGCTGTTCATTAAGCTGCTGTTCAGCAGCAAGGAGCTTCGGCCGAATTTTTTTCAATACAGCCTGAAACTCACTTATGCGCTGCTGCCAGGAAGTTTCTGATGGGGTTAGTGCTCTATTTTCTGAATTCATATCACGGCGGGGAGGAAATCTCTCTATCTCCCCAATCCTTATCTTCCAATTTTATCACAACCTCAATTTATAAAGATTTAAATCATATCCAGAGATCATACTCTCTCTTCCATATGTTGGTCTAATCCTGTTATGGGAGAGATAGATGAGCATGACAAATGTCATGGTACAGACATGACATTTGTCAAATAATTTTTAGTGTTGACTCAGCTATACTTCGGCAATGTATTCACATATGCGAATACATTAGGAATCAAACTATGAATTTACCTACATTACAGGAACTCGATCTCCTTCATGCCAATATTTGCCAGGCTTTAGGAGATCCAAAACGAATCTTGATTATGTACGAATTGAATGAAAATCCGCGCAATGTCAGCGAGTTGGCACATCATCTCGATTTGCCCCAGCCGACGGTGTCGAGACATCTTCGAGTTCTCCGCCAGCGTTCCCTGGTAAAACCGGAAAGAAATGGTGCGTCCGTCTATTACCACCTAGCAGACCCACGCATGATTGAGATATTGAATCAGATGCGCCAGGTTCTCAGGGGAACACTGGCAAGACAATCCAGTGTTTTATCAGATGATTCCTTATCGTAACAACTAAGTTCCTACCGTATTTTTGAAAATTTAGCTGTCTTTGATTTCATAAGATCAGGATGTCAAAACGATGAAAAATTATAAATACATTTGGGTTATCGGACTGGTCGTAACATTTTTGATAATTGTCCTGCCCATCATCCTATTCGCTTCTGGCGAGACAAAAGCCGCCGATGATCCCTGGAGTGCTATACCGCAACGCGCGCCGGCGACCGACCATACTGAATTAATGAAGGGCCCTTATGAGACCGGGCACGATGTGACAACTGCCTGTTTAGAGTGCCACGAAGATGCAGGTCATGAGCTGCTTCAGAGTGTCCATTGGACCTGGGAAAGCGAACCCGTGATGCTCCCCTCACGTGATGAACCGGTTACGATTGGTAAAAAGAATCAAATCAATAATTTTTGTATCGGCATTCAAGGTAATTGGACCGGCTGCACACGCTGCCATGCTGGTTATGGTTGGGATAGTGCTGATTTCGATTTTTCCAACGAGGAAAACATGGATTGTCTCGTTTGTCACGAGCAAACCGGAACCTATGTAAAAAGCAATGCCGGTCTCCCAGCCGAGGGTGTAGACTTAGCAGCAGCTGCCCAGAGCGTTTCGACTCCAACAAGAATCAACTGCGGGGGCTGCCATTTCAACGGTGGTGGCGGGAACGCAGTAAAACATGGCGATTTGGACAGCAGTATGCTGTTTCCGACAGAGGCAATTGATGTGCATATGGGTCGCAACGATTTTCAATGTGTTGATTGCCATTGGACCGATGACCACCAGATCAGTGGCCATCTAATCTCTGTAAGTGCTACAGATGAAAACAGCTTTGACTGTACCGAGTGCCACTCGGGAGAAGTCCACGAGGATGATCGAATTACAGCTCACCTGGATACAGTGGCCTGCCAGACCTGCCATATTCCTGAAGGAGCGGTTCGTGACGCGACAAAAATGGATTGGGACTGGTCAACTGCAGGGCAGGATATACCGGAAGATCCGCACGAATATTTGAAAATTAAGGGCAGTTTTGTCTATGAGCGCAATTTCATGCCCGATTATGAATGGTTCAATGGTAACGCAGATCGCTATATTCTAGGGGATAAAATCGATCCCGATGAAGTTACCGTTTTGAACCAGATCATGGGCAGCATCGACGATCCGACGGCTAAAATTTACCCGTTCAAAATTCACACAGCAAAACAGATCTACGATACCGAAAATAATATTCTTCTACAGCCAAAAACCGTCGGCGAAGGGGGATATTGGACTGAATTCGACTGGGGTTTAGCAGCAGAACTCGGTGCTGAAGAAGCAGGTTTGGATTACAGCGGCAATTACGGCTTTACGGAAACGATGATGTACTGGCCGCTAAATCATATGGTCCAGCCCAAGGAAAATGCCTTACAGTGTTCAGATTGTCATAATGAAAACGGCCGTATGGATTGGGAAGCGCTCGGATATTATGGCGATCCTATGAACTGGGGCGGTCGAAATTCTCAAAATCAGGTCAATACTAATTAGATGAAAAAAATGTATTTAAATTCATCCAAGAAAAAAATAACCTTCTTAGCACTCATTTTTGCAACTCTTACATTGTGGCTGTTGTTAATCGGCACGAATTCGACACTTTTTGCCCAAGATGAACCGCAAGATCCGCAGGGTCCGCCGATTCACCCACAGTTTCCACTGTTAGATGCTGATGGGAACCTCGTCATCGGTTCCGGAGAACCATTGTCGACTATGAGAACATGCGGTGCCTGTCATGATACAGAGTTCATTGCCTCCCATAGTTCCCATGTTGATGTGGGCTTGAACGAGATTTCGGAACCAGGCCAGCAAGACGCGGGCCAGCCATGGGACATTAGTCCAGGTCTTTTTGGCAAATGGAACCCGATAACTTACAACAATCTATCGGCTGAAGGAGATGAAAATATAGATTTGACAACGGCCGATTGGATTAAACGGTTTGGTGCACGCCACGTTGGTGGTGGTCCCGCCGTCACGAGCAGAGAAGGCACGCCACTACTTGATCTTGCGCCAGGCACAGACCGTGTAGAAACGAGCACAGTCGATGTTGAAACGGGCCAATTAATGCCCTGGAACTGGCAAGAATCAGGTGTCGTGGAAATGAATTGTTTCCTGTGTCATTGGAACGAGCCTAACAATGAGGAACGCATCAACAAACTTCAAGCAGGTGACTTTTCCTGGGCCGGAAGCGCGACCCTATTAGGAAGCGGCATCATCAACGAAACTGACGGCCTGCTTGAATGGAATCAGGATGCATTCGATAGTGAAGGCAATTTACTTCCTGAGTACATTCAAGTTCAAGATCCAACCAATCAAAACTGCGGTCAATGTCATGGTCTTGTACATGTTGATCCTCAAACTCCGGCAGAGTTGACTGGTTGTTCGCCCGACCAATGGAGCACTATTACGACCGGTCAGATCATGTCTCCGCAAAAGATCAACCAATCAGGGATCAATATTGCCGATAAACAAGAACTCACCCGGTCCTGGGATATTCATATAGAACGGGTCGTTAACTGTGTTGACTGTCATTATTCATTGAATAACCCGATTTATTACCAGGAAAATGAAGCAACACGCCCTGAGCATCTGGTCTTCGATCCACGGCGAATTGATTTAGGCGAGTACCTGTACCGCCCAATCCATGAATTTGCAAAAGGTCAGAGCACGCAAGGCACACTGGCTCCAGAATTTGATAACACACTACGTCGCTGTGAATCCTGTCACGATTCCAGCAGTACGCATGAATGGCTTCCCTACACGGATCGCCATTTGCAAGCTTTAAGCTGTGAATCATGCCATATACCCAAAATGTACGCACCGGCAAGAGGTGTAATGGACTGGACAGTGCTCGACCAGGACGGTGTTCCTTACAGTGAATGTCGTGGCGTAGAAGGGGAAGGTCCTACCATGGCTAGTGTTCTGGTTACGGGTTTTGAACCGGTGCTACTCCCTCGAGAAAGTGCCGACGGCGATTCACGCCTTGCACCACACAATCTTGTATCTTCCTGGTACTGGGTCTATGGTGAGGGCGCTGGTACACGACCTGTCCCTTATCGTGATTTACAGCAGGTTTGGGCAAGTGATAACGGCAGTTATGATCCGGAAATCATGAGCTTATTCGATGAAAATGAAGATGGTTTGTTGGACGAAGGCGAATTGGTAATCAATAGTGATGAGAAAGAAGCGCTCGTTGCCGGCTTGATCGCTGACCTTGGATATGACAAACCAAGGATAGAAGCGGAAACCAGAGCTTATAGCATCAGCCATAATGTCACTCACGGGGAATGGGCAACCAAAGATTGCCAGACCTGCCATACGGAAGACTCACGATTAACCGCTACTATGGTTCTTTCGGACCGAACACCGGGCGGCGTAACACCTAAATTCATCGGGGGCAATGCAGATCTCCTTGGTGAGAATATTTCCACCGATCAATCCGGACAGTTAACGTTCAAGTTAGATTTGTTTGACACTAAGCTTTATGTTCTCGGTCACAGTAGAGAAACCCATGTCGATATGTTGGGTGCGTTGCTGCTCCTGGGAACACTCTTTGGAGTGGGTGTTCATGCCGGTATGCGTTTCTTCGCCGCCCGAAAGCAGGCGAAAGAACAAGACTCGGAAATCCGTGAAGTGTATATGTACTCGGTTTATGATAGGCTGTGGCATTGGCTGCAAACGGCCGTGATCTTCATTCTCTTGTTCACCGGTCTGATCATCCACCAACCTGAGACCTTTGGTATCTTTACATTCCCATATGTGGTCCAGGTTCACAATATCATGGCCTTCTTATTAGTAGCGAATGCATTTTTGGCCCTTTTCTACAATCTCGTGAGCGGCGATATCAAACGCTTCTTACCGGAACCAAAAGGCTTTTTCAATCAGGCGATCTTGCAGGCGAAATATTACCTGCAAGGAATCTTTAAGGGAGCAGAACATCCTTTTGAAAAAACGCCGGAACAACGATTGAACCCGCTCCAGCAAATAACCTATTTTGGGCTCTTAAACGTTTTATTGCCATTACAGGTAATCACAGGCGTCTTAATGTGGGGGATGCAGCGGTGGCCATATTTTGCCTCTCAGATTGGAGGTCTGACCTATATCGCCCCGCTGCACACGCTGGTTTCCTGGCTCCTGGCATCATTTATTGTCCTACACGTCTATTTGACCACAACTGCCGGGCCGACGGTAACCAGTGGGGTCAAATCGATGATCATGGGCTGGGATGAAGTTGAAGAACATCCGACAAGCCCGGTTTCTACAGACTAGGCCAATCATTCATATGGCCGCTTAATGTATTGGTATGGGAGAAAACCTATGACAACTTATACACCTACTGAAGAACAACTACGCGATGAATCTTCTGCCGAGATCACAGAGACCCAAGAAGCCAACGCGTATATCAATCCCTATCTGGCAGGCATCTTATTAGGTGTTGTGCTGTTCGCAGCCTTCTTTATTACCGGAAATGGATTAGGTGCCTCCGGCGGTTTGAACAGAATTCTCGTTTTTGTGGAAGATCTGATTGCACCGGGGCATATCAACCAAGTGCCGTATCTAATCGATATGGCCGGCGGTGATAAAAACCCGCTCGACAGTTGGATCGTCTTTCTGACCCTGGGAACCATTGTCGGGGGATTTCTTTCCGGCTGGTTTAACAAACGAGTCAAGTGGGAGAC
>Ga0316578_10001051_pt1 | contig 10644 bp, 10 predicted proteins | sample J0NA_2_FD_203076 | JGI IMG/M metagenome (GOLD analysis project Ga0316578, IMG submission 203076) | Rhizosphere microbial communities from salt marsh grasses in Alabama, United States - J0-2_160517rDrC | ecosystem: Host-associated > Plants > Roots > Rhizosphere | place: USA: Alabama | collected...
CTCCTCCTGAAGCCGTACCGCAGCGCCTCGCTCGGCCAGCCAATCGGCGTTGACCCGCTGGTACTCCCAGGCGTGTGGATACGGCACCAACACCGCGGGCAGTCCAAAGAAGGGCAGCTCCCCCAATATCGATGCGCCCGCCCGACAAACGACCAGGTCCGCAGCTGCGAAAGCTTTTCCCATATCGTGTACGTAATCGTGAACCTGATAGCGCGTATGCAGCGCTGCGGGCAGCGCCTCGCGCCGCTCCTGCGCCCACGGCCAATCGGTCTTTCCAGTCACGTGTATCACCTGCGCCAACTCCAATACCTGCTCCAATATCTCGCCGAAAGGCCGGTTGATTCCCTGCGCTCCGGTGCTTCCCCCCATCACCAGCAACACTGGGGCGTCGAGCGTCAGGCCGAATGTCGACCGTGCCTCCGCTCGGTCGACCTGGTGAAACTCGGCCCGCACCGGATAGCCGGTCACCACGACCTTTTGCGCCGGAAAGTGCGCAGCCGCCTCTTCCACCGTCACTCCCACCCGCGTCGCCAGGCGGGCGATAAAGCGCACCGCCCACCCCGGCTCCATATCGGGCAGGTAGACCAGGATCGGCACCCGCAGCATCCAAGACGCCAGTGCCACCGGCACGCTGGCATACCCCCCAGTGGCAAAAAGCGCCGCGGGCCGCTCATGCAGCCCCAGCAGCAGCACCGCCAACCATCCCCACGCTAACTTGGTCAAGTTCCACGCCACCTGCCAGGGTGGCAATCCGTGAATGCCGCCTACGGGCACTCCTGCAAAACGCAACCCTGCTCGCTGCGCGAGCTGTTCCTCTACATTCCCCTTCCCACCGACGTAGAGGACTTGCGGGGCAACGTTATCTTCGACGGCGAATGTGGCGAGTGTGGCGAGAGCCTGTACCACGGCCAGGCCGGGATAGACGTGGCCCCCGGTCCCCCCACCTGCGATCCAAAGTCGCAGGCTGGAGGACTTTGCCGGTCTGCCTTTGAGTTCTTTTTCCAATCCGCTTGCCCCGTGAAATACTCAACAACAGCCCCACCCCGGCCAGTGAAACCACCATCGAAGAGCCACCACTACTGATGAACGGCAGCGCCACCCCGGTGAAGGGCAAAAGTCCGGTTACCACAGCAACATTGATCAATGCCTGAAAAACCAGCCAGCAGGTCACACCACACGCCAAGAGCGCGGCGAAGGCATCCGGGGCCTCCCGCGCAATCTTGAAGCCGCGATAGGCCAACAACACGAACAAGCCGATCACGATCAAACAGCCAAAGAGGCCCATCTCTTCTCCCAGCACCGCAAAAATGGAATCGGTGTGCGGTGTCGGCAGGTAGCCCAGCTTCTGCTTACCTTCACCCAATCCCACGCCAAAGGGGCCGCCACTACCCATGGCGATCAGCGCCTGCCGGATGTGATAGCTGACGCGCAGCGGATCGCCCCACATCTCAATCCAGTCCAGCAAGCGCTTTTCAGCGTGAGGGAACTGCTTGATCAGGATGAAAAACGTCACGATGCTGACGGCACCACCCAAGGCTAACTGCAAAATATCGGCACCGGCAAAGAAGAACATCATCAGCGCGGTCAGCACGATCATCACCGACGTACTCACATCCGGCTGTGCCACGATCAAGCCGGCCACGATGCCGATCAGTACAGCAAACGGGATCAGGCCGTAGGTCACATCACGGATCTGATCGCCCTTAGAAGTCAACCACGTGGCAACGTAAATAATCATCGTCAGCTTGGCCAACTCGCCCGGCTGGATCGAGCCGCCGAGGAACGAACGCTTTGCGCCAAAGATCTCTTCGCCGACGAAAAGCACCGAGAGCAACAGCACCAGCGTCACGCCCATAATCGGCACTGCCGTCTGCTGCCACCAATCGTAGGGTGTGAGAGCAACGGCGACCAAGGCAACCACGCCGAGGCCAACCCACATGAACTGCCGGGACGCGATACGGAAAGAGTTACCGTACTCTTGATACGACCAGTCAAAAGTCGCGCTGTAAACCATCATCAACCCGATGATGAGCAACGCGGCTACCGCCAGCACCAGCGCATAGTCGAAGCGAGCGCGTGCTCTCCCAGTCCGACTTACCGCTCGTACCTCTTGCCGTGCTCCAACCTCTGCTACCATCTTTCTCTCCAAGCTTTTTGGTACTACAGCTCCCCGACCAGGGCCTTGAACCTATCGCCGCGCTCTGCAAAATCGCGGAAAGCATCAAAGCTGGTTCCGCCAGGGGATAACAGCACTATATCACCGGTCTGAGCCAAACGGGCCGCCTCCTCCACCGCCTCCTCCAGCGTCTCCACCTGTGTGATCTTTTCCAGCATCGTCCCCGGTTCGCTTGCACCTCCGTTCAAACTTTTTTCCACCACCCGCGCGATCATCGGCCCGGCTTCGCCAAACGTCACCAAGTGACGCGCCCGCCGTGCCGTTTCGCTGGCGAACTCGTCCCAGAGCAAATTTTTGTCACGCCCTCCAGCCAACAGTATGATGGGCTCCTCGAATGAGCGCAATGCCGCCAGGGATCGCTCGGGAGCCGTGGCCATCGAGTCATTGTACCAGCGCACGCCGTCCAACTCTCGCACCAGCTCCAGGCGGTGCTCAACGCCAGTGAACGTCGTCGCCGCTTCTCGCATCGCCTCCACTGGGACACCAGCTACCCCAGCCAGCACGCTGGCCGCCAGCACATTCAGCAAGTTGTGCCGCCCTAGCAATCGTACGTCCGAGGCATAGCAAATCGTGCGGTCCTCTTCTCCAATCCGCAGCGTCAGCTCGCCGTTCGTCCTGAACGCCCCCTGCTCCACCTCGGCACCACCGCTGAACCACAGGAGGTGTGCCGCTGTATCCAACGCCAGCGCTCGGGCATTGGCGTCGTCGTAACCCAGAAGCGCAAAATCGTCCTTTCCCTGGTGGACCACGATGTTGCGCTTGGCGGCGATGTATGCCTTCATCGTCTCGTGCCGGTCAAGGTGGTTGGGTGTGATGTTGAGCACCGCTGCGATGTGTGGGCTGACTGTCATCAGTTCCAACTGAAAGCTGGAAAGCTCCATCACCACTCGGTCACCGGGCTTTATCTTGTCCAGATCGGTGATGAGCGGGTTGCCGATGTTGCCGCCCACCCAGGTCCGGAATCCCGCCGCGCGGCACATTTCCCCCGTCAACGCCGTCGTCGTCGTCTTGCCCGCCGAGCCTGTGATGCCGATAACGGGCGCCGGACAACGCTCCAGGAAAATCTGTGCGTCGTTGCTGAGCGATATTTCTCTCTGTCGCGCCTCCGCAACAATGGGAGCGTCGATTGGTACGCCGCCGCTGAGGCACAGCAGGTCGGCCCCGTCCAGCAAGCTGAGCGGATGCTCGCCCAGCACGTAGCGAATGGACAGGCCCTGCAACTCCGATATCTCCTTGGCCAATGCCGCCTTATCGCTCAGATCGGAGACCGTCACCTTGGCCCCACCCTGCGCCAGGAAACGCGCCAGCGCTACACCCTGCCGCGCCAGCCCCAATATTACAACCCGCTTACCACTAAATTTCTGCATCCAGCTACAACTACCTTTACCGAGACTTGCGACTCGCGACCTGGGATTTTTCTTCCGCCACACCCAACCAGAAATGGTGCAACAGAACCGAACGCCCGGCGCGTACCTCGACCTCCCCGGCCTTGACGACGTCGCTCTTCTTGCCGTGCTTGCCGTTTCCGTTGCCGTTGAAAGCATCGGGATGGACGTAGCACAGATCAGGCAAGCGACCATACTTGCGCTCGTAATGCGCCGCCGCGCGCAACACTTTCTCCTCCAACTCCTTGCGCGGATCGTCATCAAACCACAACAAACCCGTCTTCATTGTCCACCTCCAAGATCTATACCAATGCTAGCGCCACTCCGGCCATCGCCGCCAGCAGACCCACCAACCAAAACCGCTGCACTACCTGTGTCTCCGACCAACCTAAAAGCTCAAAATGATGATGCAGCGGGGCCATCTTGAACAGCCGTCGCCCTTGCCCAAAACGGCGCTTCGTATACTTGAAATAGGCTATCTGGAGGCTAACCGAAACCGCCTCCGCCACCGGGATCAGCGCCACCACGGGCAGCAGCAGCCATTGCCCCGTCATCAGTGCTACCGTGCCCAGCGTTGCCCCCAGGGCCAGACTGCCCGTATCCCCCATAAACATCTGCGCCGGGTGGGCGTTGTACCACAGGAAAGCAAAGCAGGCTCCCACCACAATGAAACAAAACCGCACCAAAAAGACCTGTTCCTGCTGCAGGTGCAACAGGGCGATAACACCGTAGGCAGCAAAAGCGCTGGCGACGATGATGCCTGCCAGTCCATCCAGTCCATCGGTCAGATTGACCGCGTTGGCGGAGGCATAGATTATAAACGCTGCGATCGGCACCCACGCCCACCCAAGGTTTACCGGACTCTGCACGGCCGGCACACGCACCTGCCCCGCGAACTGGAGGTCCATCAACAGCATAACCACAGCAATCGCCAGCGATAAAGGCACCTCCAACAGGGTCTTGTGCCGCGCCGTGAACCCCTCGCCTCGCCGCATGCCGCGCACCCCGGCGATGTCGTCTACCGCGCCGATCAGTGCATAGGCCAACATTACGCCTAACGGCACCAGGATCGAGAAGCCTTCTTGCGTCTGCCCCAATAAGCTGTAAAGGTTGAGTGCCACTGTAATCAACAACACCGGCACGACGATCATCAGCCCCCCCATCGTCGGTGTCCCCAGCTTGGTCTGGTGGTCGCGAGGCCCGTCGATGCGGATGCGCTTGCCGATTTTATAGTGTCTCAAAATGCGGATCAGCAGCGGCCCCCACACTACCGCCAGAAGAAAAGCTATGCTCGCCAAGATCAGTGCAAAGTCCATAATGAGCGTCCTAAAGGCATCCCCTCCCTCGCACTAACTTGACATTATAGAACATATGTGCTATAATACCTTTCGCACCTTGACAACTCAATCTCTCTACGATCTTCCCAACGCGCTGACGATATCTTCCATCTTCATCGCCCGAGAGCCTTTAACCAGGATAACATCGTCGCTCGTCACCATCTTTTCCAACAAGGCGATTGCCTCGGCATTTTCCTCCAAGATGTGCACTTGATCGGGCGACATACCCCACCGTAGTGCAGTCTCACCGATGATGCGCCCACGCGGGCCAAGGACGATGAGTACGTCGGCCACCTCCAACACCCGCATCCCCACCTTCTGATGCCCCTCCTCCTCATAGTCGCCCAGTTCCAGCATGTCACCCAAGATAGCGATCTTGCGCCCTTCCAACTCTCCAAGCAAGTTCAGCGCCGCGATGGTCGAAGTCGGGCTAGCATTGTAAGTGTCATCGAGAATGGTGGACCCCTTCGGCCCAGGCACCGCCACCAGTCGTAGCTGCGCCGACGGCCCTCGCAGTCCTTCGATGATCTCTTGCCAGTTTAGTCCCTCGACCAGCCCTACTGCCGCTGCTCGCAACGCAGTGTGGACCGAATGTCGTCCAAGCAGCGGGATTCTCACAAACATCTCCTCGTCGCCATAGTGAAGCTGGAAGCGGATGCCATCCAGGCCCAACCCCTCGATATCGTCGGCCCACAGGTCGGCTTCGGGTGAGAGTCCATAGTAAATGATGCGCGCTTGAGTCGCCTCCGCCATTCCGCGCACGCGCTCGTCGTCGTAATTCAGGATCGCCACCCCATCAGGAGCTGGAGGCAGCGCCTTGACCAGCTCCGTCTTAGCCTGCACGATGCGTTCGATCGTCCCAGCCCGCTCCAGATGCACGGGGCCGATGATCGTCACGACCCCGACGTGAGGCTGGGCAATGCGGGCCAGGTCAGAGATCTCGCCCACGTCATACATGCCCATCTCTAGCACCACCCGTTCGTGCTCCTCCGTCAAATGCATCAGCGTGAGCGGCAAACCAATCTCGTTGTTGTAACTTGCCTCGCTCTTGAGTGTCTCATAACGGCGAGCCAGCACCGCCGCCGCGAGTTCCTTGGTTGTCGTCTTCCCCACGCTCCCGGTAATGCCGATCACTCGCACGTCATGCTGCTGCCGCCAAAACGCCGCCACCTGCTGAAGCGCCATCAAGCTATCAGGCGCTTTAATCACCAACGGTAGCGACCAGGCGGAGGGCAACGTCCGGCTGGGATCAGCCAAGTCCATCACCAATCCACCGGTTTTGATGGGTCGCTCGACAATCGCAGCGACCGCACCGCGAGAGAAGGCATTGGCAACGTAATCGTGGCCGTCCTTGTATTCGCCCACAAGCGCAATGAACAATGCACCTGGCTCAGCCTGACGTGAGTCGATCACCGTCTTGGAAATCGGCTGATCCAGCCCTTCAGGACGCACACCAGTCAGTCCATCGATCACATCCGCTAGTGTTAACCTCTTCGCACTCACCTTGTCGCCTCCGCTACTGCCCCACTCTCAGGAGGAATATCCAAAACGACAAACAGCCGCGATGCCAACCTGCTGAACGCCGGCGCAGCCGTGTCAACAGCCCAGGTCGACGTCTTGGGTCGATCCAACTTGATCAAGATGACAAACTGTGGGTCGGGCACTGGACCAAACCCAACGAAGGAAGCAATCGTTCTCTGCTTATCGTATCCGCCAGGGATAGGAATTTGCGCAGTGCCCGTCTTGCCTGCCACACGGTACCCCTCGACCTTGGCCCCGGGAGCGCCCTCCTCCACAACACGCACCATCATCTCTGACAACTGTTGCGCTGTACTCGCCGAAATCGGCTGCGCCTCGACTACAGGTTGAGAAACAATGGCCGTGCCATCAGCAGCGATGCATCGTCCTACAATATGAGGCCGCAACCGTATCCCGTCGTTGGCCACCGTCGCTACCGCGGTGACCATCTGGATCGGCGTCACAGCTAGGCCCTGTCCAAAAGAGTTTGTCCCCAAATTAGCATCGTGCCAATTGTCAAAATCACCTGGCAACCACAACTGACCAGATACCTCGCCAGCTAGATCAATTCCTGTAGGCTGCCCAATACCAAAAGCCCGTACGTAGTGATAAAACGTATCTGGGCCCATTTGCGTGCTCAACCAGGCCGTTCCTACGTTGAGCGACTTGATCAAGACATCGGACACCGCCTGCTCACCGTACGCCTCGCGGGAGGCATTCTTGATTACCTGCCCCCCCACCTCGGTCTCACCCGTATCGTAGTATGTGGTCTCCGGTGTCACCGTCCCTGAATCCAGGGCGGCGGCCACCGTCAAAACTTTGAAAATAGAACCCGGTTCGTATTGTAGACTTGTGGCCGGATCCTCAAACGGCAGCGGGGTCTGGTCGGCAAAATCGAAAAAGCTCCCCGGGGCATAATTGGGTATACTGGCCAGTGCCAGGATTTCAAAGGTGCGCGGGTCCATCACGATGATCGTGCCGCCCTCGGCCTGATACTCCTCTACTGACCGCTCCAACTCCTCCTCAGCCAACATTTGTACGGTGCGATCGAGTGTCAGCACCAACTCCATCCCGGGATCAGGGAACACGACCGGCGGTCCGATCCACAAGACCTCGTCGCTAAGCGGGTCGCTTTGTTCTTCCCCTTCTGCATCCTCCGGCCGCAGCAGCGAATCATAGAATCCCTCAACCCCGTAGGAGCACTCACCGACGGCGTTGCAAAAGCCGAGCACGTGAGATGCCAATCGCCCCTCGGGATACTCTCTGATCCACAACGATCTGACCGTGATCCCCTGCAACCTCTTCGCCGCGATCTCTTCTCCAAGATCCTTTGATACTTTGCCGTTGATCAGCACCCACTTGGCATCTTTTTTAGACAGCAGACGTTCAATCTCGGTGGATGGCATGTGCAGGAGCACACTTAACTCTGCCGCCGTCGCCTGTGGGTCATCAACATAGCGCGGATCAGCCTCGATCGAATACATCACCGAGTTGCCTGCCAGCAAGTGCCCATTCCGGTCGCGGATCACGCCCCGCGGAGGCTCGACGACCACAACAGGCCGCTTGTATTGCTCCCGGGCCCAGTCCAAGTAAAAACCGTGGCTGATGACTTGCACCTGCACCAACTGCGCCACGATCACCAACAGGAGAGCGATCAACAACATACTCACCAGTCTTAATCGACGTCGCGGTCCTTCTGCCATCAGAACACTCTCCTGAGGTGATCCTATCAAAACCGTCAGCGCAGCGCCTATGGCTCCCCAACTGGGACAGACAAATACTCGACCTGGTCTGCCGGTATAAAGCCCAACTCGATTGCCCGGCCCCAGAGACGCTCTACAGAGTCCACCTTGGCGATCTCAACCTCCAGTTGCTCATTGTCCTTCTTCAACCAAGCCAAGTCTGCCCGCAATTGCTCGATGTGACGGCCCTGCGCCGCCGTTCGGCTGACCAGCATCAGATAGGCGGTTGCCACCAACACCAGCAGCGCGACGACCACGACAAAGTAGACAAGCGTGCGCCGACTCATCTCGAACCGGCCACGCTTGATACCGTGCGTCACCCACTGCATGAAATTGGACATTGCTGCCCCCTACCCGATACGTTCAGCGATCCTCAGCCGCGCCGAACGTGCCCGCGGATTCTCTGCGACCTCTTCCATCGTCGGACGAATCGGCTTACGCGAAATCACCCGCAGCGCAGCACGATGATTGCACGTGCACGCCGGCGCCTCTGGCGAGCAGATGCAATCGCGGCTCTCTTGACGGAAAAAGCGCTTGACGATACGATCCTCCAGCGAGTGAAAGCTGATCACGCCCAGCCGCCCTCCAGGCGATAGAATCTCGACAGCCTGAGGAAGTGCTGACTCTAGCACATCCAACTCGTCATTGACGGCAATCCGCAAGGCCTGAAATGTGCGCGTCGCCGGGTGGATGCGCTCACGCTTCCTGGCGATCTGTGTGATGACAGCGACGAGTTCGGTTGTAGTGTAAAGTGGACGAGCCTCCACGATCGATTCCGCGATGCGTCGCGCCTGCCTTTCCTCGCCATACCTGCTCAACAGCGCCGTCAACTCCTCTGCCGAAAGGCCATTCACCAAATCGGCAGCGGTCGGTCCCCCCGACTGTGGATCGAAACGCATATCGAGCGGCCCATCCGCCATAAAAGCAAATCCGCGCTCCGGGCCGGCTAACTGGAGCGAAGAGAATCCCAAGTCGAACAAGATGCCGTCAACAGGGACAAAGCGGCGGGCATGAGCGACCTCCGCCAGGCGGCTGAAGGAACTGTGTACAAGAACGACGCGCCCACCAAAGGAAGCCAAACGCATACCCGCCGCTTTCACGGCCGTCGGATCTCGATCCAGACACAAGAGACGTCCATCCGGGGAAGAAGCCTCCAGCACTCCGGCTGCATGTCCACCCCCTCCCACCGTCGCATCGATGTATCGGCCGCCAGGTCTGACCTGTAGACCGTCAAGCACTTTTTGGAAAAGAACAGGAATATGGTCGCCCGCTCCCTCTCCTCCTTGCTGCGCACCGGACTCATCAGCACATTGGTCAAACCGAGATGTCGTCTCGGTTAGATGTTTAGCTCTTTCCATGCCTCGATGTTCACGTTATACCCCTCGACGCGTTCACGTTCCTCACCCCAAGTGTCGGGATTCCAAACCTCAATGTATGTATTAAGTCCGGTTACAATGGCCTCCCCGTCGAGGTCAGCGTACTCCCTCAACCGCGGGGGAATCAATATGCGACCCTGTTTATCGGGAACAACACTAGAAGCATTAGCAAAAACGAGGCGGCGGAAGGCACGAGCGAGCCGATCAGTCAACGGCAGCGCACTCACCTGCTCGGCTAACCGGCTCCATTCCTCCATGGGGTAAACTGCCAGACAGCGGTCAATGCCACGAGTGACTATGAGACCCTTGGTCAGTTCGTCGCGGAACTTGGCGGGGACAGTCAGACGTCCCTTCTCGTCAATGGTGTGGATGAACTCACCTAGAAACATTGCGGTGTATTCCCCCCAAACAGGAACAAAAATGTGGCACTTGAGTAAGGCAAATCCCCACTTTGCCCCACTTTACCCCACAATTGCCCATATTATACAATATTTTTGCTGCTTTGACTAGTACTCGATGGAAATTTTAAGGTTCTTAGCGAGCCTCCAGAACAACTAAATTTCGCAGAAACCATAGCACTCAAGTGCCAAAGAACCACGTTCTCTGACAAACAACCCTGCCAAAGAGACCAGTATCTCGCGGCAGCCCCGCCAGTCGCCGCTACACAAACGCAAAATCTATAGCAGCTTTAGCTGCTTGGGACGGGATTCTAAGAACTGCTTAAGTGCGTAGCGCAAAACCCACGCAATAGAGACACCACTCTCCTGAGCGATCCGCTCTATCTCTTTGTAGTCCTCCTCCTCCATCCTGAAGGTAACGGACTTTTCGAATACCTTTACTTGATTTGTCATTGTTCCAATTCGCTTGTGATCATACCGCTTAACATCGCTTACATTGTAAGCTAAGTTTACCCAAACTCACCTTGCTTGTCAAGAAAAGGACCACCCCAAACCTTAAAACGTGCAAATTTTAAGGTTTGGGGCAGCTTGCTGAAACATACGCCTGTCGAGGCTCTTGGACAGGTCAAAAAAGAGATTTTTTTGGCTGTGGTGGCGACTTTGCCACTCGCCCCCCCACCCATCCCAAGAGATAACGTCTTGGCCATGTAAA
>Ga0316578_10001052_pt1 | contig 10642 bp, 4 predicted proteins | sample J0NA_2_FD_203076 | JGI IMG/M metagenome (GOLD analysis project Ga0316578, IMG submission 203076) | Rhizosphere microbial communities from salt marsh grasses in Alabama, United States - J0-2_160517rDrC | ecosystem: Host-associated > Plants > Roots > Rhizosphere | place: USA: Alabama | collected...
GTCGCTGCCACCCGGGCCCTGGACGTGGCTTGCGTGGGGCGCCGGCTGGGTGGCGTTGTTCCGATGGTCCGGCTCCGGGCGATCCGCCCGGGCGCTCGTCCCGGCCGCCCTCGCCCTGTTCTTCCTGCTCGCCGGGCCTGTCGCCGCGCGGCTCCGTCCCGCCGGGAACGCTCTGCTGTGCACGCTCGCGGTCGGACAGGGAGACGCGGCCCTCCTCCGCACCCCGGGCCGCCGGTGGATCGTGTTCGACGGCGGTCCCTCCGCCACGGCGGGCACCGGACGCGAGTCTCTCGCGTCCGGCCTTCGACGGCGGGGCGCCCGCGCGGTGGCTCTGGTCGTCCTGTCGCACCCCGATCTCGATCATCTGGCGGGCCTCGAGCCCGTCGTGACCGGGTTTCCCGTCGGGGCCCTCCTGGACAGCGGCGACGCCCTGCCGAGGGAGGCGTACGCCCGTCTCCTCGCGGCGCTGGACGCACGGGGGGTCCCCTGGATCGAGGGGCGGGCCGGGACGCGCCTCACCGTGGACGGCGTGGAACTGCACGTGCTCGGTCCGCCCGTCGAGGAGAGGCCGGCGATCGGGAGAGACCGCGACGGCGGTAGTGCGGGGCCGGGCGCGCGGGCCAACGCCACGAGCCTCGTCGTGCGGGTCGCAGTGGGGAGATTCCGCTACCTGAATCCCGGGGACGCGACGCAGGCCGAAGAGGAGGACCTGCTCCGGGCGTGGCCCTCCGAGTCGCTGCGGGCGGACCTGCTGAAGGTGGGACACCATGGGAGCCGGACCTCCTCCTCCGCGGAATGGCTCGCGGCCGTCCGCCCGACGATCGCCGCGATCTCCGCCGGGCCGGGAAACCGATACGGTCACCCCCACGCCGAAGTGCTCCGGCGCCTGGCCGCCGCCGGGGTCGGCGAGGTGTGGCGGACGGACCACGACGGCAGTCTCTGCGTCGAGATCGAACCGGACGGGAGCTGGCGGAAGCGCGGAGAATCGAGGTGGCGCGACCCGGCGTCCGCGGGAGCCGCTGGGCGGCACGGAGATTGAATGCGTTCGCGGTTGACGCCGACCCGGTCCGGCGCGAACGTCGGGGCTGTGCACTCCGCCGGTCGCCCCGGCTCGCCCGAACCGGTCGGTGCCGTCGCCGTTCCAACGCATGGGAGGCTGGCATGGATCGCTACGTGGTCACCCTCGGTCGGTTCATCCTGGAGGAGGAGCGTCTGCACCCGGGCGCGACCGGGGCCCTCACTTCCGTCCTCTACGACCTCACCCTGGCCGCGAAGCTCATCCACCGCGAGGTGACCAAGGCGGGGCTGGTGGACATCCTCGGCAAGACGGGGAAAGGGAACGTGCACGGCGAGGAGGTGCAGAAGCTCGACGAGTACGCGCACGAGGTGGTGTTCAACGCGATGGACCACGGCGGCAACCTCTGCGTGATGGCCTCGGAGGAAGAAGAGGGCCTGATCACGATCCCCGAGAAATTCCCCACCGGGGAGTACGTGCTGCTGTTCGACCCGCTGGACGGGAGCTCGAACATCGACGCGAACATCTCGATCGGGACGATCTTCTCGATCCATCGCCGCGTGACCGAGGCCCGGGACGGCACGCTGGAGGACTGCCTGCAGCCGGGATCCCGGCAGGTGGCCGCGGGCTACGTGATGTACGGCTCTTCGACGGTTCTCGTGTACACCACGGGGAACGGGGTCCACGGGTTCACACTGGATCCGTCGATCGGCGAGTTCCTCCTCTCCCACCCGGAGATCCGGATTCCCGACCCCGGAAAGCGGATCTACAGCGTGAACGAGGGGAACTTCCCGTACTGGAGCACCGGGCAGCAGAAGCTCGTGGAGTGGTTCCGGGGCACGGGCCCGAACGGCCAAGGCGGGTTCTCTCAACGCTACGTGGGCTCCCTCGTAGCGGACTTCCACCGCACGCTGCTCTACGGCGGGATCTTCATGTATCCCGGCGATCGTCGGAGCCCGAAGGGTAAGCTCCGGCTGCTCTACGAAGCCTCGCCTCTCGCCTTCCTGTGCGAGCAGGCCGGCGGCCGGGCGACCAACGGGACCCGCGACATCCTCTCGATTCAGCCCGAGGCGCTGCACCAGCGCACGCCGCTGTTCATGGGGAACCGGGAGTGGGTGGACTTCGCCGGGACGGTGCTCGCGGGCGACGAGGCCGCGCAGGACTGAGTCCCCCGATCGGTCGGGTCTCGCCCGACCCGCCACGGCCAGGACGGGAATCGAAACGGAAAGAGGGGGCCCGGCGGAATGCCGGGCCCCCTCCTCGCTTCCGGCGGCGAGCCGGAAGGGTGCCAGACTTCCGGGATCAGGAGCCGCCGCCGAACTCGTATCGCAGCGAGAGCTGCAGCTGCCAGGAGTTCCGCGGGTCGCCGTTGTTGTCGTACAGCGCGTCGTCGCCGTCGTTCAGGACGTCCGGTCCGCTGTAGGTGAACACCGGGTCGCCGCCCGGAGCGTCGACGACGCGGAGAACGGTCTGGCTGTCGAACACGCCGCCGCCCGCCGTCTCGATCTGGCCCCAGTCGTCGTTCAGGAGGTTCAGGAAATTGAAGATCCCGAGCTGCACGGAGAACCGGTTCTTCCCGAACATCGGCAGGCCCTGGTTCACGCTCAGGTCCAGGAAGCTCTGCCACGGGTTCCGACAGCTGTTCCGCTTCATGATCTGGCCGCGCTGCTCGCTCATGCAGTCGAGGCTGCCGATCAGCGCGTCGTAGGCCTGGGCGTCGGTCGCGCTCTCGAAGGTCATCAGCGGGTCGTTCAGGCCCGTCGGGATGTACAGCGGGTCGTTGTAGTTCAGGCCGTCGGCGTTCAGGTCACCGCGCCCGCTCGACCCGCCGGCGATGTACGTGTACGGGGTGCCCGAGTATCCGATGTAGATGAGCGAGATCTCGGTCGGCCAGCTCTCCCACGGGAACGTGTACGTACCCGAGAGCGTGACCTTGTGCGGCCGGTCGAACGAGGAGGTCGTCGCCGTCTGCGCGAGCTGGTCACCCGCGTTCATCCGGCCGTACCGCCAGTTCGACGTGGCGCGGCTCGACGTGAAGCTCTGGACGTCCTTCGCCTTCGAGAACGTGTAGGCGCCCGCGAGGCGGACGTCGTCCCCGATCAGCTTCTGGAGCCCGGCGGTCAGGTTGTAGGACCAGTTCTCGCTCGTGTTGCGGAGCTCGAACACGCCCACGCTGCCGCTTCCGTAGACCGACGGACGGAAGTAGACCGGGTTCGAGCGGCCGGACTCGTCAACCGTCCCGTACAGCACCCGGCCCGTGTTCGGATCGACGGCGTAGGCCTCCCCGTTGCCCGTCGCGCCGAGGTTCCGGTTCACGATGAAGTAGTCGTTCAGCCCCCAGTTGTAGATCCCCTCGAGCGTCATCAGGAGGCCGGCCGGCAGGCGCCGGTCGTACGCCAGGTTCGCCCGGAGGACCTGCGGGAACTTCGTGTCGTCGTCGATCAGGTCGATCTCGCCGAGAAACTCCCCGTCGCCGATCCCGACCGTCGGGTTCCCGCTCTCGTCGACGCAGAACAGGTTCTGGGCGTTCGGATCGGGGCTGAACTCCGGCGCCAGCCCGTTCGGATTGTTGACGCCGCAGTTGAGAATCCCGATGCCGGTGCCGTTGTTCGCGTAGGCGTTCGACATCCAGACGTAGGCCGGGTTACCCGTGAAAATCCCGATGCCGCCGCGCAGCTGCTGCTGGGCCTCGCCCCCGAGCTCGTAATTGAATCCGAGCCGCGGGTTGAAGAGAACCTGGCCGGAGGGAACATCCTGGTCCCCGAAGTCCTGGATCACCTGGTCCGCGAATGTCGGCTGGTCGAAGAAGACGGGAATGTCGACCCTGAGGCCGGCGGTGATCGAGAACTTCTCCGTCGCCTGCCACATGTCCTGCGCGTAGAGGCCGAACTGGGCGCTCGTGAATTCCGCCGGAAGCACCGGCCCGCCCGTCAGCTGGCCGCTCACCGTGTAGCTGGACGCCGTGCCGAAGCCGCCGTCCACGAAGTCGTCGAGCGCGTCGAACGTGTACACGCCGAAGGAAGACTGCGCGAACAGGTTGCTGAGCGAGTAGATCTCGTTCCGCGTCCCGATCGTGATCGTGTGGTCCCCCATCGGCGCGAAGGTGAAGTTGTCCGTGATCTCGAAGATGTCCTGGTCGAGACGGTTCCCCTGAGAGAACTGCTCAGAGCCCGTCACGAAGCCGTATTCCTGCTCGGCACCGGTCGTGAAGCCCTCGACGAGGACCTGCGGCTCGGCCACGAAGGGATCGCGCTCGTCGCGGATCCGGTTGTAGCTCACCCGCAGCTCGTTGAGGGAGCCGTTCGCGAAGTTCGTGAACAGCTGGACGGATGGGTTGTGCGTGTTGTTGAGAAACTGGTAGGCGTTGTTCTGGAACCGGAAGCCCGGCGTGTTCGTCGACGTCGTTCGGCTGAACACGTCGTCCTGGGCCCGGTTGTAGTTGTAGCGGAAGACGAGCCGGTTCCGGTCCGAGATGTTCCAGTCCGCCCGCAGCGTGATGTTCGTGAGCGGGTTCTCGTTCGTGACCGCGCCCGCGCTGCCCGGGGTCAGGCCGTACGCCTCGAGGGCCGAGTTGAACTCGGCGACATCATCCGCGTCGGGGATCACCCCGGACACGCCGGACGGGGCCCCGATGTACGGGCCGCTCGCGGGCGTGTTGGCGCGCTGGAACTCCAGGTTTCCGAAGAAGAATGCCTTGTCCCGAACGATCGGACCGCCGAGCGAGCCGCCGAACTGCCAATTCTCGAACTCCGTCTGGCCCAGCGGGTCGTTGGCGAGGTCCTGGTTCCGGAAGTACCCGAAGGCGGAGCCGAAGAACTCGTTGCCGCCGTTCTTCGTCACCGCGTTCACGAGGGCGCCCGTGAAGTTTCCCTGCCGCACGTCGTACGGCGAGAGCAGGACCTGGAACTCCTTGACGGCGTCGTACCCGATCGGCTTGCCACGCGCCTGGCCGCCGGCGGTGCCGGTGGCGCCGAGGCCGAACCGGTCGTTCACTGTCGCGCCGTCGATCTGGATCGTGTTGTACCGGTTGTTCTGGCCCACCACGCTCAGGCCGAGGCCGTTGTTCGCGTCCGTGGCCACGATCTGCGGCGTGAGGCGCGCGAGGTTCTCGAACCGGCGATCGAGCGCCGGCAGCGCCTCGAGCTGCTCCTCGTCGATCAACGTCTCCGTCCCCTGCGTGGTCGGCGAGAACTGCGACGCCATGGCGTCCGCCTCGACGACGAGCGCCTCCAGCTCTACGGCCGACACCTCGAGGCTCGTCGAGAAGTTGTAGGTCCGGCCGAGGCCGACCATCACGTCCTGCCGGGTGACGGGGCGGTAGCCGAGCAGCGAGACGCGCACGGTGTACGGGCCGCCGGGCTCGAGGCCCTGGAGCCGGTACGCGCCGCGCGCGTTCGTGAGGGCGGTCGACCGGAATCCGGTCGGGCCGTAGGTGAACTCCACGGCGGCGCCCGCGAGGGGCGCCCCGTCCTCCGCGGTGATCACGCCGGACGCGGCGCCCGTCGTCGCGCTCTGCGAGAGCGCGGGAGCCGCGTGCAGCGAAAGGCCGAGGACCGCCAGCAGCACCGGCAGCAACGTACGAGATCTGAAGCGCATGTCAGGACTCCTCCGAACCTGAGGGGTGAAACGGTTGGAACTGCAGAGGATGGATGAGCGGGACCGGCCGACGAGCGCGTCTTCGCGCAGCGGTCGGGGGGTCAGGTCCGCTGTCCGCGACCCGGTCATGGGGATGTGCCTTCCAGGGTCTCACCGGTTGCAGTCGGGCGACAGATTGCGCCGTGCTACGGTCTCACGCAATACCAGTCGCGCATCGATTCCATTTCCGTCCCGTACGTCCAGCGTCACGACGCGTACGGGAGCGGCGGACCCCCGACGGAGGTCCGCCGGTCGGGGTCTGCCGGCGCGCTATCTCCGCTCGGTCTCCGCCGCCTCGCGCAGGGCGGCGTGGGCCGCGGCGAGCCGCGCGACAGGGACCCGGAACGGCGAGCACGACACGTAGTCCATGCCCAGGCCGTGACAGAACGCGACCGAGTCGGGGTCGCCTCCGTGCTCGCCGCAGATGCCGACCTTCAGATGCGGCCGCTCGGCCCGTCCCTCCCGCACGGCCGCCCGCATCAGCCGGCCCACTCCCTCGATGTCGAGGCTCTGGAACGGGTCCTTCGCGTAGACGCCCGCCTCGATGTAGAGCGGCAGGAAGCTCCCGGCGTCGTCCCGGGAGAGACCGAGCGTCGTCTGCGTGAGGTCGTTCGTGCCGAACGAGAAGAAGTCGGCCGCCGCGGCGATCGGACCCGCCGTGAGACAGGCGCGCGGGAGCTCGATCATCGTCCCCACCAGGTAGTCCACCCGGTCGTCACGCTCGGCGAACACCTCCCGGGCCGTTTCTTCCACGAGATCGCGCTGATTGCGCAGCTCCGCCACGTGACCGACCAGGGGGACCATGACCTCGGGACGGACGTCCGCCCCGGCGGCCTTCGCGTCCAGCGCGGCCTCGAAGATCGCCCGGGCCTGCATCCGGCTGATCTCGGGGTGCGAAAAGCCGAGCCGGCAGCCGCGGTGTCCGAGCATCGGGTTGGCCTCGATCAGACGCGTGACCGCCGCCTCCACGTCTTCGATGGAGCGGTCGAGGGCGCGCGCGACGCGCTCGATCTCCCCAGGCTCGGTGGGCAGGAACTCGTGCAGGGGCGGGTCGAGCAGGCGGATGGTGACCGGGAGCCCGTCCATCGCCCGGAAGATCCCCTCGAAGTCCGATCGCTGCATCGGCAGGAGCTTGTCGAGGGCCCGCCGTCGTCCCGCTCCGTCCGCCGCCAGGATCATCTCACGGACCGCGTCGATCCGTTCGTCCCCGAAGAACATGTGCTCGGTCCGGCAGAGTCCGATGCCCTCGGCCGCGAACCGACGCGCCGTCGACGCGTCCTCGGGGTTGTCGGCGTTCGCGCGCACGCGCAGGCGCCGGAACTCGTCGGCCCAGCCCATGAGCCGGTCGAAGAACTCCCCGGGCTCCGGCTGGACGGTCGCGACCCGACCGGGGATCACCTCGCCCGACGAGCCGTCCACCGTGATCCACTCGCCGCGGCGGACCGTGCGCCCATCCGCCCGGATCTCCCCCGCCTCCTCGTCGATCGTGAGCGACTTGGTGCCGACCACGCAAGTCTTCCCCATCCCGCGGGCGACGACGGCCGCGTGGCTCGACTTGCCGCCCCGCGAGGTGACGATCGCGACGGCCGCCACCATGCCCTCGAAGTCGTCCGGAGAGGTCTCGGTCCGGACCAGCACGACCGGGTCGCCTCCCTCCGCCGCCTTCTCGACCGCCTCGCGGGCGGTGAACACCACGCGGCCCGTCGCGGCGCCCGGCGAAGCCGGATTCCCGACCGCGAGCGGCACGTAGTCGGCATCGGGGTCGACCATCGGGTGGAGCACCTGCTCGAGCCGCTCCGGCTCCACCCGGCTGACGGCCTCCCGGCGGTCGATGAGGCCCTCCGCGGCCATCTCGACCGCGATCCGGACCGCCGCCCGGGCCGTGCGCTTCCCCGTGCGTGTCTGCAGCAGGTACAGCGTCCCGTCCTCGACCGTGAACTCCAGGTCCTGCATCTCCTTGTAGTGCGCCTCGAGCCGTTCGGCCGTTTCCGTCAGCTGCTCGTAGACCCCCGGCAGGTGGTCGCCGACGTCATCGATCGAGAGCGGGTCACGGATCCCGGCCACCACGTCTTCGCCCTGGGCGTTGACCAGGAACTCGCCGAACAGCTTCCGTTCTCCCGTGGAGGCGTTCCGGGTGAAGGCGACGCCGGTGCCGCTGGTGGGGCCGCGGTTGCCGTAGACCATGGCCTGGACGTTGACGGCCGTGCCCAGGTCGTGGGGGATCCCGTAGGTCTTCCGATAGGCGATGGCGCGCTCGTTCCGCCAGCTCCGGAACACGGCGCCGATCGCACCCCACAGCTGGTCGACCGGGGAATCGGGGAAGGGGTCCGTCCCCTGCTGGGCGATCAGGTCCCTGTACTGGGACACAACGTCCCGGAGCCCGTCGGCCGGAATCTCGGCGTCGCTCTCCACGCCCGCCGCCGTCCGGACCTTCGAGAGGATCTTCTCGAAGCCCGCGTGCTCGACCCCGAGGACGACATCCCCGTACATCTGCAGGAACCGCCGGTAGCTGTCCCAGGCGAACCGCTCATCGCCCGAGACCCGCGCCAGGGCCGCCACGCTCGCGTCGTTGAGGCCGAGATTCAGGATCGTGTCCATCATGCCGGGCATGGACACGGCGGCGCCCGAGCGCACGGAGACCAGGAGGGGATCCTCGTGGCCGCCGAACTTCTTGCCGGCGACCTTCTCGAGTCTTCGCAGCGCCTCGTCGACCTGCTCGCGCGCGCCGTCGGGAAGCTCGTCGCTCATCAGGTGGTGCCGGCAGACATCGGTCGTGATCGTGAACCCGGGCGGAACGGGGACGCCGAGGTTCGTCATCTCGGCGATGTTCGCGCCCTTGCCGCCCAGCAGGGTCTTCAACTCCCTGCCGCCGTCCGCGTGCCCGCGTCCGAAGAAGTACACGTACTTCATGGGGGCTTCCTGTCTCCTGGAGGCCCCGCGGCGGGAGGATCAGCGCGTCGTCGAGACCGCCGCGTGGCCGTGCTCGATGTCGACCAGCGGGGCCGGGTAGTTCCCGGTCCAGCAGGCGTCGCAGAACGGGCCGTAGTTCGACACTGCAGAACGCATGCCCTCGAGAGAGAGGTAGCCGAGGGTGTCCACGCCCAGGTGGCGACGGATCTCCTCGACCGTGTGGTTCGCCCCGATCAGCTCCTCGCGGGTCGGCATGTCGATCCCGTAGTAGCAGGGCGAGATGATCGGCGGGGAGGCCACGCGGAAGTGGATCTCCCGCGCGCCGGCCTCCCGGAGCAGGGCCACGAGGCCGCGGCTCGTGGTGCCGCGGACGAGCGAGTCGTCCACCACGATCACCCGGCGCCCGTCGATGAGCTCTGAGACCGGGTTGTATTTCACGCGCACCCTGAAATCGCGCCCCGTCTGGGTCGGGTGGATGAACGTCCGGCCCACGTAATGGTTCCGGATCAGCGCGAGCTCGAACGGGAGGCCCGACTCCTCCGCGTAGCCGAGGGCCGCCGAGTTCGAGGAGTCGGGCACCGCGAACACGCAGTCCGCCTCGACGGGATGCTCGCGGGCGAGCTGCCGACCGAACTCCCGCCGTGCCCGGTCGACGCTGCAGCCCCAGATCCGCGAGTCTGGCCGGGCGAAGTAGACGAGCTCGAACAGGCAGGGCGAGACCGGAGCCGGCTCGAGCGGCCGGAGCGACGTGACCTTCCCGTCGTCGATCCGAAGCACCTCGCCCGGCTCGATGTCCCGTACGAACTCGGCCCCGATGATGTCGAGCGCGCAGGTCTCTGACGCGACGATCGCCGCGCCGTCGAGTCGTCCGAGGACGAGCGGCCGAAACCCCCGGGCGTCGCGCGCCACGTAGATCGTGCGCCCCACGCTGAGGAAGAGAGAGAACGCGCCAACCAGCTGGGAGAACGCGTCGTCGACCTGGTGGTCCGGACTGTCCCGCCGCGAGCGTGCGATGAGGTGGATCACGACCTCCGAGTCGCTCTCCGTCTGGAAGATCGCGCCCTCGTCGGAGAGCCGGTCCGCCACCTCGCGGGCGTTCGTGAGGGTCCCGTTGTGGGCGAGGGCCATCGCCCCGTGCCGGTAGTTGACCAGGACCGGCTGCGCGTTGCGGATCGAGGAGCTTCCCGCCGTGGAATAGCGGACGTGACCGAGCGCGACCGAGCCCGGGAGCCGACGCAGCGTGGCGTCGTCGAACGCCTCCGGCACCTGGCCCATGCCCTTGTGCGACCGCGCCGTCCCGTCCTCGTCGATCGCGACGATTCCGGCCGACTCCTGGCCCCTGTGCTGGAGGGCGTAGAGGCCCAGGAAGGTGAGCTCGGCCGCGGCGCGCGACCCGCTCACGGCGAAGATGCCGCACTCCTCGCGGGGCTTGTCGTCCTCGGAGACGAGGGGGAGCCGGATCTCGCTCATCGGCTCAATACTCCGGGAGCTCGGTGCCGGTGAGGCGCCGGTACGCCTCCCGGTACCGTTCCGACGTCGAGGTGACGACCTCGTCCGGAAGGTCGGGGCCCGGCGGGCTGCGGTCCCACGAACCGGCCTGCACCAGGCCCTCCAGGTAGTCGCGGACGGGCTGCTTGTCGAGCGACGGCGGAGTGCGGCCCGGGTTCCACTCGTCGGCCGGCCAGAAGCGCGAGGAGTCGGGCGTGAGCGCCTCGTCGATGAGGAGCACCTCCCCCGTGGAGGAGGTTCCGAACTCGAACTTCGTGTCGGCGATCAGGATCCCGTTCGAGCGCGCGTGCTTCCGGCCGAACGTGTAGAGCTCCAGGCTCACGTCGCGCAGGTGCTCGGCCACCTTGGTTCCGACGATCGCCTTCATCCGGTCGAAGCTGATGTTCTCGTCGTGCCCTTCCTCCGCCTTGGTGGCGGGAGAGAAGATCGGCGGGTCGAGCTCCTGGGCCTCGACGAGGCCCTCGGGAAGAGGCTCGCCGGCCAGCGTGCCCTGCGCCCGGTACTCCTTCCACGCGGATCCCGTGATGAAGCCGCGAACCACGCACTCGACGGGGAACGGCTCCGCCTTCTCGA